>ENA-UOJA01001067-UOJA01001067.1-human-gut-metagenome-genome-assembly--contig:-C19-NODE-1067-length-23810-cov-8.946075_pt1 | contig 23810 bp, 17 predicted proteins | sample MGYA00242337_ERZ723884 | MGnify/ENA metagenome assembly ERZ723884
AAATCCGGCATTTTTCCCGTTATCAGATGACGGTCATACGGTATCCGACTCCCAATTCATTTTTAATATAATTATCTTTTCCGGGTTTTGCCCCAAATTTTTTTCGGATATTCGCCATGTTCACCTGCAGCTTTTTGATGCTGCCGGCATCACTGTAACCCCAGATTTCTTTGTTGATAAACTGGTAGGTCAGCATTTTTCCGGCATGCTCAGACAAAAGTGCAATGATATTATATTCCGTCTGCGTCAGCTTGATTTCCTCTCCGGCAATTGTTACGGTTCTCGCATCATAATCTATGACAAGTTCCCCGCTCTCAAACCTTCCGCCCGGCAGTTTTCCGTCATCCGACCGGTGTGAGGTCGTCCGAAGCACAGAGCGCACACGCGCCACAAGTTCCCCTGAACCAAATGGTTTCGTCACATAATCATTTGCTCCAAGATTTAACGCTTCCACCTTATCCTGCTCATCTGCACGCGCAGAGAGTACGATTACCGGCGTCAGGTCGGTCTTTCTTACATTTGCAAGAAATGTCATGCCATCCTTATCCGGAAGTCCAAGGTCAAGTATTACTAGGTCCGGTCTGTGTGACACATACAAAAGTTCCCCGCTCTGGCAGGAACGTGCTGCAAGCGCCTGATAACCGTTCGCTTCCATCAGTGTGCTAAGAAGGTTATTGATATGCTCCTCGTCTTCAATAATGAGGATTTTATATTTATTATTGTTCATCCGTCAAATCCTCCATATCCAGGGCAAACTTAAAAAAGGCGCCGCCGTCTTTGCGGTTTCCAGCCACAATTTTTCCGCCGTGTGCTTTTACAATCGTCTGACACACAGAAAGTCCAATGCCCCAGTTACTTTTTTTGCAGTCCGCAGACACTTCCTTCGATGGGGAATTTCCATTAAAAATGTGTTTTAATTTTTCTTCCGGGATTCCGCAGCCGTCGTCCCAAATCTCAAAAACAGCCTTTTTCTCTTCCACGGTCACCCGCAGGGATAATTCATGCATCCCTTTGGCATGCTGTACCGCATTTTCCAGCAGATTGATTAATACCTGTTCCATCAGGATGGCATCCATCGGTATCACGATTAACTCATCCGGTATGAAAAGCTGTACTTCCTGCGTACCATAGCGCTTCTGAAACCGCACTAAAACGGAATCCAACAACTCATCGAGTGCAATCGGTGTCTTGAGAATCTTAACGTTATCACCGTCTAGTCTTGTAATCGACAACAGATTTTCCACCATCCGGTAGAGCCACTCGGAATCCTGTCTGATTCCTTCCAGCATCTGGTCTTTCTGTTCTTTGGTAAATTCATCTTTTGACTCCAGCAGTGCAGAGCTTGCGCCATAGATTGTCGTAAGAGGTGTCCGTAGATCGTGAGATACCGCACGGAGCAGATTTGCCCTCATCTTCTCTTTTTCGCTCTCTTCCTTAATCTGTTCCTGGTATTTTATCTTGTTTGTGATGCCGCACGTAATAAGTGTAATCGCAATCATAATCACCGCAGAAACCATATTCTGTGGAATGGTAAAATTAATTCTGAAATACGGAAACGTAAATGCATAATTCACTGCCAGCACGCTACACACGGATGCCAATACTCCATAGAAATAACCATCGGTAAATACCGCAATCAAAAACACGCAGAGGGCAAAAATAGTCGGAATCAGCTCATTATTTTCAAAAATTCTCTGGATATGAAGACACAGGTAAAAACCTGCCAATAAAATTCCCACGAGAATCGCCATATTCTTTAGTATTTTTGCCGCTGTTTTCATACGTTTATCCCTGCTGTTCTCCCATCTTTTCCGCTATTATAGCACACTGTCAGTTAAGAGGCGGCTAAAAAGAGAAGCCCTCCCGGATGCTGTCATAGTGCAAAAAGATTCCTTCTTCTGCCAGGACTTTTATTTCCTCTGCGGTCGCAAAACGGTATCCGTCCGTCTCTGCCTCCTGCAACTGCAAATCTTCCTCTGAAAAATCTGCACAGAAGCGATACACATCCACAAAGTAATTATCTCCCTCTCCAGGATTCTCCCTGTGGTAAGTAAACAGATAGCCGCCATCCCAGTCTGTCACATCAAGCCCTGTCTCCTCTCTGATTTCTCTTTTGACTGCTTCTTCAGATGTCTCTCCTGCCATCGCTGCACCACCTGACACCTCCCACCAGCCTGGTGCCCATGCCTTCGTCATCACGCGCTTTGTAATTAAAAATTTGCCATCCGGTCTCGCTATAATTCCAAGCACTGTCAGATGATATTCTCCATCCTTTAAACACCAGTCATTCCGCTTCATTGTGCGTCCTGTCGGTTTTTTCTCTGCGTCATAAATATCCCAATATTCCATCGTCTCGTTCCTCCCATTTCTTCCTGCCTTGTATTATGCGCTATTTGCCGCTTCGGGTCAAGCACAGCCGGTATTTCCCATAGAGCAAAAAAAGATACCCCGGATGTTACTCCGGGATACCTTTTTTATTATTGTACTACTTTTGTTTTACTGTTTTATTTTACTGGTTTTTCCAGTTGTCATACTGGGTCTGGAACTCAGTTAATACATCCTGGTATCCAGCCTCATCAAGAGCTGCCTGGTATGCTTCAATTGTTGCATCGATATCAGCTGTTGCAATACCACCATTCTCAAGCGGGAAACCATAGGTTTCAAATACGTTCTGGCAAGCAGAGAACTGTGCCTCTACCGGTGTCTTGTCGAAACGGAAACCTGCTGCCGGAGATGTCTTAGCACCACCGTTGAAGTCTTTGTATAAATCAGCTTTGTTCTCCGGCTCACCTGCAACTGGTGTTACAATTGTAGCGGAAGCTGACTCCCACATGGAGTGGTTGTACTTCTCAGAAGTCTGAACAACCTGACCGTTCTCATCGTAAGTATAATCTTCGCCTTCGATACCAAATGTCCACATATCAGCTAATTTGCTGTCTGTGTATAAGAGACCCATGAAATCAACACAAGCCTTTGCCTGCTCTGCAGAGCTGTTAGCAGTTACACACCATACAGAACCAAGAGCTGATGTAGAATGTGCCCATCTGCTTGTAACTGGTGCCATTGCAACATCCTGGCCATAACGGGAATTTGCTTCTGCGTTAACCGGGATATCTGTCCACCAGGAAAATCCCCAATCCTGTGTCTGTGTTGTGGTATCAGTTGTTGTCTTTGTTACATCATCCTCAGAGACATAACCTTTTTCTGCCCAGTCAGCCATTAAAGTACAGAACTCTTTGTACTCGTCTGTCTGGATAGTATCTACAACTTCGTTGGTATCCTTATCAACAGCTACCCAGTTTGCGGTAGCATCTGCGGTAAAGAAATCAAATTTGTCAATGTAGAATCTGTAGAACATTGCCGTCTTCTGGGTCAGCCATGGATATTTTAATCCTTCGCTCTTAGCATCTGCAAGCATTGGCTCAATATCCTTTAAGGATTTAATAGAGGACATATCCCAGCCGTACTTGTCAACTAAGTCCTGACGAGCCATGATATCGTAACCTTCTACGTTGTCCTTATATACCGGGATAAAATAGATTTTTCCATCATACTTGGTTGCTTCCCACTGTCCTTCATCCATGGAATTGTAAAGGTCTGTACCCTGGATGATGTCAGTCAGGTCATAAACTGCATTCTTTGGAACAAGGTCGTTTGTACCGATTACGCTCTCCCAGGAAGCTGTCCACAACAGGTTAATTTCGTTGTTTGCTAATGCAAGGTTTGCTTTATCGGTATATTCACCGGAACCGATATCTGTCAGATTAATCTGAACATTAATCTTGTCGCCGATGTACTCATTGACTGCATCCTGTACCTTCTTTACCTGATCCGTATCCGGATTTGCCAGGTTAAAGGTTGCTCTGGTAACATTAATGGTTACTTTGTCTCCGGAAGAAGCTGCTGCATCCCCTGTGCCAGCAGAATCAGATTTCTCGGTTGGAGTTGTACCAGCATTTCCACCTGCGTTTGTGCTGTTTCCACCACATCCGGCTAACAATCCGACAGCCATTGTAGTTACCATTGCGGTTGAAACTAATTTAGTCATCACTTTTTTCTTCATAAAAATTCCTCCCTTTAAAATTTGTTATTTTATTCTTAAAGATGCCATTTAGCATCCAGAATACCATTTGGATTGTAACTTTAACCCTTTACAGAACCTACCGTAAGACCTTTTACGAAGTATTTCTGGAAGAAAGGATATACTACCATGATTGGTGCAATTACCGCTACTACAGTTGCCATTGTTGCGGAATACTGTGGAATATTTCCTCCCATCGCTGCTCTCGCTGCTGCCGGTACGTTGGAGTTGTTTAACAGGAACTCAATACTCTTCTGAATATTTACCAGCAAAAGCTGTAACGGTTTCTTGTTATCAGATGATATGTATAACAATGCATTCTGCCAGTCATTCCAGTATGCAGTTGCCATCATAAATCCTACGGCTGCCATAGATGGTTTTAACAGTGGCAGTGTAATCTGAAAGAATGTTCTGTACTCGCCTGCTCCATCAATTTTGGCTGCTTCCATCAATTCCAGTGGAATACTGTTCACGATATAAGTTCTTAAGATAATAACGTTCATCGTACTGACACATAATGGCAAAATCAGTAACCATAAGCTGTCTTTCAAGTGGTAATAACTTGTAAAGATAATGTATCCGGAAAGCTGTCCTCCGTTGAACAGCATCGGAATCAGCAAATATACGGAGAGAAACTTGGATAATTTAAATCCGTTTCTGCTGATGGCGTAGGCAAACATTGCCATTACCATAAGTCCAAGGAATGTACCAAATACGGTGACGAAAATGGTAATGCCGTAGGAGGTAAGGAGCTGCTTTCCATATCGGAATACTGCGTTAAATCCTGCCATGGACCATTTCGCCGGGAAGAAACTGAAACCATTCTGGTTAATCGCCATCTCATCCGTAAATGCGGAGATGAATACCAGCAAAATCGGTAATCCGCAAAACAGTGTATATAACAGAAGTAAGAAGCCCAAAATGTATTGTCCTAATCCCTTTTTCTCTCTTCTGGACGGTGCCAAATCGGCAGCATTTCCTTTTTTTCTGCTCATATCAATCACCCTTCCTTTCCTAGAACAATGCATTTTCCGGTGCAATCTTACGAACCATACCATTCGCAAATAACATCAGCAACAGTCCCACAACAGATTGGAAGAAACTCGTCGCAGCCGTAAATCCGAAATTGGAATTCTTAAATATCGCGTTCAATACGTAGGAATCAATAACCTGTGTTGTCGGATATAAGATTCCGCTGTTTCTTGTTACCTGATAGAAAAGACCTGTATCAGATCTCATAATGCTTCCTACTGAAAGTAACAGCATTACCGTAATCATCGGAACCAGTGCCGGAAGCGTAATGTTCTTAATCTGCTGCCACTTATTTGCTCCATCAATCTCTGCTGCTTCATATAATGCGGTATCAATTCCTGACAGCACTGACATATAAAGTACGGAGCCATATCCAACGCTGTTCCATATTTTAACTATTGTTAAAATTAACGGCCACACACCTGGCGTCGAATAAAATCTTGTTGACATCCCCAATGTGTTATTCAAAATACCGGTATCGGTACTGATGAATGCGTATACGATAAACTGTACTGCTGCATAGGAGATGAATACCGGAATAATCATAACCGTCTGCATTACTTTGCCGACCTTCTTAAATACGAACTGATCAATCGCAATCGCAAGTACTACATTTAATAAAGTTCCAATTGCGGTGAAAATCACATAATACATTAATGTGTTTCTGGTCATCGTAATAAACGTGGACTTGGAAGCCAACAGATATTTGAAGTTTTCCAGTCCGTTCCACGGGCTTGCCCAGATTCCCTTGGTGTAATCAAAGGATTTGAACGCCATTACAAGACCAGCCATCGGTACGTACATGATAAAAAACAAAATCAAAAACCCCGGCAGAGCCATAACCACGTGTGCCCGATGTGTCCATGTGTTTTCCAAAAAACCTTTCACTTTTTTCATATTGAACTCACTCCTTTTTTAATTGATGTCAGCCACTGACTGTCCTTCAATCATATGTCCCCTTGCCATGTATGGCTCTAAAACAGTAGAACGCGGCTTCTCAATCAGATTAATCAGTTTTTCAGCAGCATTTTTACCAATGTCTACAGTGTTCTGCCAGTAAGTTGTCAGTACCGGGTCAATCTGTGAAGCAAGGAGGATTCCGTCATACCCCGCAATGGAAATATCCTGTGGCACCTTCATTCCTCTGTTCTTCACCATATTCATGCCTCCGATTGCTGAGAAATCATCCGGATAGATAATACAGGTTGGCGGCTCTTTCAGTGCAAGAAGCTCATTGGTAAGAATGCCAGCCGTATAAGAGTCTCTGTACTTTCCTTCCCTTACATAACTTTCCGGAACCTCGATTCCTTTCTCCTCTAAAAACCGATAATATGTGGAAAGACGATTAGTTGTTACAGAAGAATCTTCTCCATGGACATATGCAATTTTCCGGTGTCCCTTCTGATAGATGTACTGAAGCAATGCCTGTATCCCATCCACATTATCTGACATAACGGAAATTTTTCCATTGAACATATAATCAACGGTTACAACCGGTAAATCGCTCTGTAAAAGTTCAATTACCTGTGGATCCTTGTAATCTACGATTGTAATCATGACCCCATCCATTCCCCGATAGATGCTATGTTCTAAATAGGACATTGAGTCTTTGCGCAGCCTCGAATTATTCAGGAATGTGATATCATATCCTCTGTTCTCAGCAGCCACCTTGAAGTTTTCAAGCACCTGTGCGAAATAATCATGTGTCAGTCCGCTGCCTGAGTTCTCCTTATAGAGCACCCCGAGGTTATAACTCTTACGGGTTTTTAATGCCCTGGCTGAGTAGTTCGGATGGTATCCCATTTCCTTCGCAGTTCGTTTGACCAGCTCTCTGGTTTCCTCTCCTATGTCACTATGGTTATTCAATGCCTTACTCACCGTAGCAACTGACACCCCGCACGCCGCTGCGATGTCTTTCATGGATACCATACGGATTTACCCCTTTCCTAGTTATTATCCTTCTTCCTTATCTCCCCCCAGCACTCTGATTCTGTGCTGTCAACTCCTTAATCGTTTTCGTACTTTTACTATATGTCAATTGTCCGAAAAAAGCAACCCGTTTTCGCTTGTTTTTCGTCATTTCGTCCTTTTCTACACTTTTTACAGCTCATTTTTAGGTATTTTAGCCATTGTATTTTTGTACTTTCTGTTTTTGCATTGTTACCATTCCTATCGATTCCGGTTTTTTTTGTATATTTATTCCAGAAAACAACTTCCGGTTTTGTGCAGTTTCTCTGAAACCCCTGTATTTTCAAGGTTTTCTAAAGTATTTTAGTTTTTCATTAATGTGCTTAATCGTTTTCGTATATTTTCGTAGAAAGTGCTTTGTGAACCATTACAAACATACAAAAAGCCCCCTCCGTGGTTACTTAACGTTTTCCACTGACGGGGCTTTATTTCTTTCTTATTCGTAAATCACATATTCTTTTCCATCCCGGATCATAACCGGAATCACATCAAGCGGTGCCGGAACCGTCACAGTCTGACCACCCTCATAAACCTGTTTTGTATTGGCATCGGTCCAGGAAGCGCCCTTCGGCAGATAAATCGTCCGTGTCGTGGCTCCTGCCTCCATCACCGGAGCAACCAAAAGGTCCGGTCCAAACATATAGGCATCTTCTGTCTCCCAGCAGGTCTTATCCTCCGGGAAATCATAAAACAGCGGACGCATCACCGGAGCACCGGTCTCACTTGCCGTCTTCATGCACTCTCTGATGTAAGGACGCAGTCTCTCGCGGATAAACAGATATTTGGAAAGAATCTTGTAATTGTCCTCTCCAAAGCTCCAGACCTCATTGTCCTGTCCGCTTGTGAGCTGTCTTACACCGTTGCGGAACTCCTGCTCCCTTTCGTACCACGGGGAACGCTCTCCATGCATACGGAACACCGGACAGAACGCGCCCCAGGCAAACCAGCGTACCAAAAGTTCCTGGAAGTTTTTATCCTTGATATCACCGCCAAGGAATCCGCCGATATCGGATGTCCACCACGGGATTCCTGCCATTCCCATATTAAGGCCTGCCTGAAGCTGCTCCCTCATGGAACGGAATGAAGAATAGATATCTCCTGACCAGGTCAAAACACCATATTTCTGGCTTCCTGCCCATGCACAGCGCACAAGGCTCATCACATCCTTCTCGCCCTCTGCCTTTAAGCCTTCATAAAATCCCTTTGCATAACCGACCGGATAGGTGTTTGTGCACTGTAATGCCGGTCCTGCATAGTAACGATAATTGTCGAAGTCATATGGTCCATACTCCGGTTCTGCCTCGTCTAACCAGAAGCAGCGGATTCCAAGCTTGTAATAGTTCTCCTTGCAGCGCTCCCAGACAAACTTCTGTGCGCCCGGATGTGTGGCATCGTAAAAAATAGTATTTCCCATCCAGGTCATGTGGTCCGGATTACCGCGGTCCGCATTTACGAGATAACCCATATCATTCATTTTTCCAAAATTTTCGCTGCGCTCATCAATCGTCGGCCACACGGATACGACCGTCTCAATGCCAAGCTCTTTTAATTCTTTTACCATCGCTTCCGGGTCCGGCCAGTCAAGCGGCTCAAATTTGAAATCTCCCTGCATCGTCCAGTGGAAGAAATCGATGACAATGGCATCCATCGGAAGTCCGCGCTTTTTGTGCTCTCTTGCGACTGCAAGCAGCTCCTCCTGATTGCGGTAGCGGAGCTTGCACTGCCAGTAGCCAAGTCCGTATTCCGGCATCATCGGTGTTCTTCCGGTTGCCAGCGAATACTGTGCCTCAATTTCTGCCGGGGTATCACCTGCCGTGATAAAATAATCAAGTTTTTTCGTGCTCTTTGCATACCATTCAGTCTTATTCGCTCCAAAAGATGCCGTACCAATTGCCGGATTATTCCAGAAAAAGCCATAGCCTCTGCTCGATACCATAAACGGAACGCTTGCCTGGCTGTTCCGGTGTGCAAGCTCTAAAATTGCACCTTTTTTATTTAGGTTCTTTTCCTGGTACTGTCCCATACCGAAAATCTTCTCATCGTCATACGCCTCAAAGCGTGCGGTCAGCTCGTAGTCAGAGCTTCCCTGCACCGGCTTTAACTCTCTTGCATCAATCCGAAGCGGTACACAATAGCGGTTGATGCGGTTACGGTTGCGCCAGTATTCCTCGGTTAAAAGCTCTCCCTTCTGATTATAGAAGGAAATCCATCCTTCATGGGAAACCTTTGCCGTAATCTTTCCATTGACAAGTTTCGCCTGCGTTCCGGTCTGGTGATACTTTGCCCACTCGTCACCGCGATACCACGGGTCTGTCACATCGATGGTTTCAAATGAAATCTCTGCCGGGACGTCTTCCATCTTTTCTGTCAGCGCCCAGTCGTTTGCATCCATCACCGGCTGTCCGGTCATGCGCACACGCAGGGAATTTGCTCCCCACGGCTCAATCCAGGTCTGATATTTACCGTCTGCAATGATTAACCTATTGTTTTCCTGATAAATGTGCATTTCCATCCTCCTTTTATTCTGTCGGAAGCTCTGTTCCGTACTTCACGCCATTCGAACCGGTCGCCAGATAAAATCTGCCGAATACGCGGCAGTCTCCGTCAATACTGTTGATTTCCCCAAACATCTGGCGGTCGTCATTTAATCTTACAAACGTCTTGCATTCATCTAAGGTGCGGTAAAAACCGTACACTCCGTCAATCACGGCATTACAGTAGACTGCTTTTGCATCTTTTTCGTAATCGCCGCCCGGTGCACCAAGTCCAAGTCCCATCCGGTAGACGATATCGCCGTCTTTAGTAAGCCGCCTTACTGCCACTTTATCTTCTTTCTTATCATAACAGAGTTTCCAGAGTCCGCCGTCTGCAAGCGCCAGATAAAAGATACCGCTCTTTCCGGTCTCGCCGCGCACCTCTGTCTTATTTGCACAGTCAATCAGCCCGAAATCCTTTTTCGGGAACTCTTCCGGAAGTATGTATTCTTCAAACGTAAGTCCACCGTTATGGCTGATATAAAAATCAGATTCCATTCCAAAGCCGTAAAACAATTCGCTGTCCTTGCGGTCGGAATAAACTTTGACATTTCCGGTTGTTTTCCGGCTGCCGTCCGCCTTAAAAACCTTACAGCAGGAAAATGTTTTTCCCGCATCCTGGCTTACAATCATTCTGCTCACCGGAAGCTCGATACAGTCCGCAATCGACCACACAATCTTCTGTCCATCCTGCGCCATTGCCACCCAGCCGGAATTGACATTCGGATGTTCAATTTCATGCAGTGCGCCGTCGATTTCCTCTGTCAGCCCAAACGGCATTTTAAGGCGCGTGAAAGTCTTTCCGTAATCCTCCGATAAAATCAGTCCGCCGAGCGTTTTGCCGGTCCAGTTGCCCCTTGGCGTCACCACAATTTTCTCCGGGTGTGCATCTGAAAAATCTGCATTGATGCAGGTGATATAACGGTTTCCATCTGCATCCGCAAAAGAATTCTCACATGGTGTATCCAAATCCTCAAACGCAAATCCGCCCAAATCCCCCAAAATATCAATCACCTGCACCGGACCCTTTGGCAGACTGTAAACATTCAGATGTACCGTCTCCTCGATTCCATCGCACCAGTCGGTAAATTTGCAGACCTCATCTTTCAGGTTTTTGGTGCGGAATACGCCCGTGCCGGAATTAAACCATGCCTCGTTATCGTCAAACGGGTTGATTTTGATATCGCTTAACCAGTGAATCAGGGAATGTCCGCCGTTACATTCCGGGCGCATATAAGGTGCACGGAACGTAATTTCTCCGTCTACAAGGTCATATAAAATCTGTGTCCAGCTCATGCCGTAATCCATTGAGAGAAAAATGCTGTCCCCATCATCCTTTACGATGGTAGAGGTAACTAACATTCCGGGCGTCTGTCTCGATGCGCTGATACCGGAAAATCCATAATCTAACGCATCCTCCGGCGATAGCTGTGTAAGCCCGCTTCCGGTCACCTTTGTATCAGTTCCCGGTGTGATTTCTTCCATCTCGCCGATACTTCCGTCTGGCAGTAACGGATAGCGCGCAATCCTTCCGTCAATCGTATCGCCGGAATCACAGCTATAACCGTTTTCTATGACATAGGAACGTCTTCCGGTTGAGGCGAAGGTGATATAAAGCCATTTTTCATCGACGCAGCATCGCTGTGCAACAAGTCCGTTGAACCTGCATCCCTCTATCATGCGGCTTTTCGGCTCCTGCATTTCTGCAAAATGTGTTCCCTCATCATAAGAGATATATAAGCTGTGTCCGCGCAGATTCCCGCTTTGTCTCGTCGTCACGCCGGCAGTTGCCACAACTAAGGCGTTTCCAATTTTCTTTACAAATGTAAGATATTGTTCCGGCAATGCGGCAAGCTTCTCCCAGTGCTTTCCATTGTCCGTGCTTTTTAATAGTCCTTCCTGCTGACTGGCAAAATACAGGGTGTTTCCATCCACAAGCAGACGCTCATCCGTACCGCGTCCGTTTAGGTTTCCGTGAATCATGACCGGAATCTTTTCATAGCAAAAATGCTCTCCGTAATCCGAAGAGACTGCCAAAACGCCGGACTGCTCTTTATTCACGCCGCAGGCGATGTAAAGACTTCCGGGTCTGTTTTCATCCAACGCAAGGGAAATCGGAAATGTCTCGCTCAAATCCTCCATTGTGACGTGCCCAATCAGACTGACCCAGCGCTGATTTGCAACATCAAAACGATAGGTTCCGCCGATATCCGTCCGGATGTATAAGACATCTTTTTCTTTCTCCGAGTAAAGAAATCCTGTCACATATCCGCCCCCAGGAATCGGGAGATTGCGGTACTCGTAAGGTATCTGTTTCATAGAAATAACCCGCCTTTCTACATTATCAATGGCGCACTGCGCACCATCCTACTTTGCAGTTTAGCATAGCTTCCCAGAAAAAAATACGTGTGTTTTTGGATTTCATTTCCCTTATAAATTATTGATACCGCTGTAAAATCCGCTTCTGCTTGTAGCGGTAATAAATGCTTATCACCACCGCACAGACAAACCAGCTAATCGGATAGCATGCAACCACCTGCTCCATCGTGCCGCCCGGAACAATGAACGTTACCCAGATCACACGAAACAGGCAGATTCCGATTAAGGTCACAAGCGTTGTGATAAGTGTATGTCCCTGCGCACGTAAGGAGCCGGAAAAGATTTCGATAAATACAAACAATACGAAGGTCGGTGCAATATTGTGCATCATGCGAAGCCCGATATCCATAACCGTCGCATCATCCGTAAAAATCATAAACAGATATCTTCCGGTAAGCATCAAAAGCGTACTCATGCAGACCGCCGTTCCCACTGCCATCGCAAGGCAGACGCGGGTCCCCTTTTTCACACGGTCGTACTTGGCAGCTCCGAAGTTTTGTCCAACAAATGTAGTTACAGCAATTCCAAAGGAACTGTTAATCATCCAGAACAGACAGTCAATTTTTCCATACGCTGTCCATGCCGCCATCGTATCGACCCCTAACAGGTTTAATGCAGACTGGATAATCATATTGGAAAGGCTGTACATAGACGACTGGATTCCGGTTGGCAGACCAATGCGCAGAATATTTTTTAACACCGGCATATTTAACCGGATTTCTTTTAACCGCAGGGTCATGCCCTCGGTGCGGTACATCAGGGTATAGGTCACTAAAACGGCGCTCACTGCCTGCGAAATCAGCGTTGCGACTGCCACTCCGAGCACGCCCAGATTTGCCACAACGACAAAGACGATATCAAGTATGATATTGACCACGGAGCATACCATCAGAAAATACAACGGGCGTCTGGAATCTCCCATTGCCCGCAGAATTGATGCTCCCATATTATACAAAAATACAAACACCAGCCCTCCAAAATAGACCTGCATATACATTGTGGACTGTGCCATCAGCTCCTCCGGCGTATTCATCATCCGAAGAACGGACGGGGTTGCCGCTACTCCTGCAATCCCGAATAAAATTCCGCCCACGATACTAAACGCATATGCCGTGTGGAGTGCTTCCTCTAAGCGCTCCCTCTGCCCTGCACCATAGTACTGGGAAATTAAAACCGTTCCTCCTGCCGTCAGTCCCGTAAAGAATCCAACTACAAGGTTAATAATCTGTCCTGCGGAACCACCCACACTTGAAAGTGCCTCTTTTCCCACGAAGCGTCCCACAATGACCGCATCCACCGTATTGTATAACTGCTGAAAAAAGGTTCCAATCAGGATTGGAAAAAAGAAAATCAGCAATTGTTTCCAAATCACTCCGGTTAAAATTTTATTTTCTGTATTCTGACTCATTCTTTCTTTTCTCTCATCAATTCTTCTGTTAATTCACAAATTTCATCAATCATGCTGCCGATTGTTTCAATCGTATCGAGAAGCGGCGCATCTGTCGTGATGTCAATACCCGCCAATGCTGCAAGCTCTACAGGGGTCTTTGTGCTTCCTGCCGCAAGCACTTTTTTCCAGTCCTCAACCGCTGTCTGTCCTTCCTTCTCAATGCGCTTGCACATTTCGGTTGCAATGGTAAGCCCTGCACTATAAGTATAGGAATACAAGCCCATGTAATAATGCGGCTGACGCATCCAGGTCAGTTCTGCTCCCTCGGTCAGCTCAACTGCGTCTCCCCAGAACTTCTGCAATGTCTCTTTCATGATTCCGCTTAAAGTCTCTGCCTGCACGCTGCCGCCAGCATCCACAATCTGATAAACCTCTCTCTGATAAGCTGCTTCCATCAGATGAGTCACGAAGTTATGATAATAGGTATTGCCAATCATCGCTCCTAAGACCCAGCGGCGGAAACGTTTGTCATCGCTTGTTTTTAACAGATAATGTCCGAGCAGAAGCTCGTTCATCGTGGAAGGTGCCTCTACAAAGTATGTAGAAACATTGGTATCAAAAATCGACTGTGCACTGTTGCATGCCTTAAAATGTCCTGCGTGTCCAAGCTCGTGTGCCAGCGTAAACACGTCTGACATCCGCTCATTCCAGCTTAACAGGATAAAGGAACCTTTTCCATACGGGCTTGCACAGAAACCGCCTGTAGATTTTCCCTTGTTCTGGGCAAAATCTACCCAGCGCTCTTTATATGCGGTCTCAATCATGTTTCCATAATCTTCACCCATGATGGAAAGACCTTTTTTGATGTATTCCTTCGACTCCTCAATCGTAACCTTCGGTGTAAATTCTCCGTCGATTGGAAGTTTCAAATCTGCGAATGTCATCTTATCGAGGTGATATAATTTCTTAATGACTCCGGCATATTTTCTCATATGCGGCGCTAACTTCTCGGTAATCAGGTTAATCTGGCGGTCATAAAGCTCCCGCTCCACCTTCTGCTCAAATAACAGGTAATCAAATACATTAGAAAATCTGCGCAGGGATGCCATCGTTTTTTCAAACTGCACCTGTGTATTGTATGCGGCTGCCGTCACATTCTCGTACTGGCGCAACTTTGTGGAAAATGCCTCAAAAGCGGCACGTCTGACCGGCGTTCTGCCGTCATACTCATAGTCATCCTCAAACAGAGAATAGCCAAGCGGATAACTCTCGCCATCGACCGTAAAATTATCAAATTTCATGTCTGCCAGCTTGGTCACATTATAGATTTCATAAGGTGCCCCGGTTGTCTGTGAAACTGCCGCAAGCACACGCTCTGCCTCCGGGTGAAGCTGGTATGGCTTACCTCTTAAAATATCTTTTAAGTAAAGTTTGCTGCCCTCTGCCTTTTCGACTGCTGCCTCAAGCACTGCCTCGTCCTGCTGTGTGATTTCACTTTCAATAAAACTTAATTCGCTGGATATTTCGGAAAGAAGGCGTCCCATCTTTCCGTTGCGCTCCTGGATATAGTTGTCATAGTAATCCACCGATGCTGCCAGATCGGTATAGTGAAGTACTAGTATTTCAATCTTCTGTAACTCCTCATAGTCTTTCAGGCAGTTTACAATATTCTCCGGTGTATCTAAATGTCCTTTGTATGTTTCTGCAATGTGTCTGCTAAGCTCCTTCATTTTCTCTGCATCTGCATACATTGCCTCTTCATTCGGATAAATTAAAGATAAATCCCATGTCTGTTCCACAGGTACGTCTTTTCTTGCTAATAATTCTTTTGCCATGTTGTCTCTTTCCTCCCTGTCTTTCGTTCACCTCTGATGTGTATGAATCTGCCCCCATTATCCCCCCAATCCGGCATATTTGCAACCCCTTTTTCGCCCATAAAAAAGGAAGGTCTGCGTTTTCCCGCAAACCTTCCGTATATGTTTAATTTTGATTAAAAAGTCCCGACAATACCCCGGCATATTCCTCGTTCTCGAAGATATTCAGCAAAAATTTGTCCCAGTGTCTTGCATCGGAATCCGAATCGTCCACCCAGCTGCTGATATCCGTTCCGGTTGCCTGCTCTGCCGTTCCGTTTACGGTCTGAACGGTGGCAGCTTCCTTTGTCGTCTCGACACTGCTCACATAGGTGCCGTATTTTTCATCGACCGTCAGTGCCAGTGACTCTCCGAAAATTTCAGACGGAACGTGACCGCCATCCCGCTGCCATTCGATTTCACAGTCCACACCTGCCGAAAGCCATGCGATTTCCAGATTTAACGATGCAAACATGGACTGATCGCCCTCTGCCGCTCCCATGACAACTCTTGTCCATACCGGGTCATCCGTATCGTCTGCCCCAATGTATTCCAGTGGGTTATATTTTGAAGAATCCACATTGCTTCCTGCCGCCGCAGAGGAATCTGCGTCCGGTCCTCCGTTGCGGATATCCTCGCCAAACATTTCTGACACCGTGTCAGGCTGCTGTCCGTCCTCCGCAAACCAGGTCCAGCCGTCTGCGTAATCGAGGTTATCCAGATACCACTGGAGGTTCTCGGTAAATTCTGCCAGATACAAATCCGGATACGTTCCATAATAGCCGTTGGTTTCCGGATATTTTTCCAAATCATATTCAATGGTAAGCGCTATCGTATCATCGTAATCTCCATCTCCATTTAAATCAAATCCGACCGCACTTTCCTCCACCGAAAGATTCTGGTCGTTGATGTACTCCATATATTCGGCGGATAAATACTCGGCAAGCTGTGCCTGAAACGATGTATTATAATTAAAATCCGGGTTCAGATAATATTCAAATGCCTGCGCCATATCCGACTCGTAAAGCGAAGTGATGGCACTGTATGCCACACATCCCCATGCACCGTCCGATATTTCATTCGTAAAAATGCAAGATTTCCATTTCCTGTTGCCTTAAATGATGTAAAATATACTTCTGATTTTCCCATAGTCTTTCTTCCTTTCATATGTCTGATTTTTTAAACCTGTGTTTTTTATTTTAGCAGACTATGAAAAAATGGTAGATAGAACCCGGTTTCTAATCGTGTCTTTCTTCCTCATTTGCATAGCATTCGCAGAATCTCGCCGAAAAGGACGGCTTTTCTCCCACCACATACAAATGCTCGGTACTGCCAAATTCGCTTACCCGGAAACTTGCGATTCCTTCCCGTCTCTCCTCGGTATACACGCTTGTCACCGAAGTCGGCGCCGCACAGAAGCCATGCCATAAAATCATCGGCGATACATTCAGAAGATGGCTTAAAATCACACATTCCACGCCAAAATGGCAGAACAGTACAATCGTATCATTGTTTGGTTCCAATGCGCGGTAGTGCAGATTTTCCCTCTGGTACCCATGCTTCTCTAACAGCCGGTCCATTTCCGTGCAGACCCACTCGTATTCTGCCCGGATGCCGCCTTCTGTCATCGCCTCCGTGTCAAGCCAGCCATCTTTGTCATAAAACCGCGCGTCTTTTTCCATGTCCTGCGGCAGCCAGTCCCAGCAGATAGACTTATGGTCTGTCACATCCGGTCTGTTGATACTGCCCTGAAATTCCCGCATCCACTCACAGGTCTCTGCGGTACGGTGCATCTTTTTAAGCGTACAGCTTGCTGTATCCTGTGCCCGTCCAAGCGGAGACACATAGAACGCTTTGATATCAAACCCTGCCAACTTTTCTGCCACCAGTTCTGCCTCTTTCCAGCCTGTTTCCGTCAGTGTATCCAGCTCATAATTGGGGTCTCCATGTCTTACGATTAAGATTCTCATGTCTGCATGTCTCCTTACTTCCTGATATGCTTCATTATTGGCGCAAATTATATTCTTACCCTTCCATGCCACAGCACTTCAGGTACGCCGCCACAACCGCTGCCACGCCATCAATTCCAAGCCGGCACTCATCAAGACACAAGTCATAGTTGTCCGCTAAGCCCCAGGTTTCCCCAGAATAATAATTATGATACTGCTTTCTGCGGCGGTCCGTATCATCCACAATCATTTTTGCTTTCAATTCCGTAACTTTGTGTTTTTTTGCTATTTTTGCAATCCTCTTTTTCTTATCACCACACAGGAAAATCCGCACGGCGTCCGGATTGTCTTTGTACGCATAATCTGAGGCACGTCCCACCACGATGCAGGACTGTTCTCCCACTAATGCAGCCAACGCCTTATGCGGTGTCTCCCGCACTTTATCCTGAACATCTCCCGCAATGGAGCTCATCATATCGTCAATCGGACGCTCTCCAAAATAAAACGGATATTTCTCGTAGATATTTTTCTCTTTTGCCAGCTCAACCAGTTCTTTCTTGCTGTAGCAGGGAATTCCATACTGCCCGGATAATTTTCTTCCGACTTCGTCCCCTTCACATCCACATTCTCTCGCAATTGTTATAACCATATGTTTAGCCCTCCTTAAAAACAGGTGAAACGGATGCTCTTTCTACTCCGTAGTGTACCACAATTTTGCCATTTGAGATAGACCAAAAACGCTTTGCCCATTTACCGGTATTTCCACTGCTCTGTTTCAAGCTGTACCTCTACCATATGCTTATAAATTCCGTTCTGTTCCTTCAATTCTTCCGGCGTACCGGACTCTGCTACAACTCCGTCCTTTAATACCACGATTTTGTCCACACCGTCAACCGTTCTTATTCTATGTGCAATGATGAGAACCGCCTTATTCTAATTCCGACACATCTAATCTTACCTTAATTTCGGCATCTGGAGCCTTTCGGGACAACAAAATTACAGTTTCTACGTGCCATGAGTGTGCAATAAAGATGCACATCCCTTGGCTTTTTCGTTAAGCCTTGGATTTAAAAATGATACAACGGTTCCCTACCGGACCTGCAAAAAAAGCATAATGCACCACTTTGCACCTGCCATAGGAAAAGATTAGATTTGTTTTTGAGATATAAGCCGGATTGCTTATGTGTGATTTGTACTCTGCTCTTTCCCTATGGTACTCTCCTGCCTATATAACCTCGGAGATATTGTACCACAGATTGTTTGTTTCGGAAATTCCTTTCCTGAAAAATGGGCAGAAGAAAACCTCCAAATCTTTTGGGGACTTGGAGGCATTATTCCAACCATTTCGGTCTGCTTTTTCATCGCATTTCGCTTTTGATAGCGGCACATAATTACTTATTCGCCCATACGGATATTTTTTACTGTTTTCTGCTCAAATATAAGGTCTGAATAAACTCGGCTTCCTCCGTTTCCAACAGGCGCTTGTGCAAGAAGCCCTACTTTTACAGTATCGCCCGCAGGAAGATTGAAGAACCTCATCATGTAAAAATTCTTTCCGTCAACGGAGTAATGAAACGCAAAAGAGTTTTTACATCTGCACACCTGTAACCATGCTGTGTTACCGTCAATATTTCATCCATTTGCGTCGTCTGATTCTCCATTTCGCGCGATAACGCTAACTGCGGCGTGTGTTCCAAAGTCTGTCATTTCAAAGCACGCTTTCGCCCAGTTTTTCATGTCCTGCATTACCATAATGGAAGCAGAATCATAGGTATCTTTAAAGTCGTGTGATACCTTTACTCTCATTACAAAATCGCCTGTAATCTCTGTGTAATAAAACGGAGCGTTACACAAAGATTCTGGTGTAATTCCTTCTTCTCCGATTGCGCCGTTGTTAAAGAAAAAATCGCTTTGTGCGGGAGCAAATATTTCTATTTTGTTCCCGTCTGTTTTTATCTGTCCTTCATTTAACCATTTAAAATCCATAGAAACGTCCTCCTTGTTGAAAGCTATAACTTTATCATAGTCCCATAGAAAACCTTTGTAAAGTACGCACTTTAGCGTAAGATACTTACCTCAAAGTAATAAATTGAAAAGTAGCTAAATGTTCGGAATAGATGGGCTGCTGTCTACCTAATTCTTGTGTGTTACTTTATGGCACATGAGCATTGTTTTTGGGATTATCCCCTGTTCGTACTTTTCTCTTAGAAACCTAAGAAAGTAAGTACAGTGGAAATACCCGCCATCATGACACCTGCCACAATACCCTTAAGGGCTGAATTCATGGTGGATGAGTGTAATTCTTTTCACACTTTATAGGAATATTTCAACGCAATTTCCTATAAAGCAAAAAGCTCAACGCCCTGAACAATATCGTAACCCCAACATGTTCAGAGCGGGAGCTTTTTTTATGCTAACCGCTTATTTTAGCATATTTTTATTTTCCACAATGTATGAGACTTCGAGAAACGCAATGTTAAGCACCGCAAATACCAGCAGATAAATCGGCATTACCGCTATTCCCACGCCCTGCTGCAGCTTGCCGAAGAGCATCGGCATGAACGTGCTTCCCACATAGGCTGACGCCATCTGAAGCCCGATGACCGCTGCGCTGTATTTCTTTCCGAAGTTATATGGTGCCATGTGCTGTATCGCAGGGTATATCGGTCCCATGCCCGTTCCGATGATGACAAATCCGATAGCTGCCATAATGTAACCACGAAACGGAATAAGCACGAGTATTATTCCCAGAAGTTCTACAGCCGCGCCGATGCGTATAAGCCGCTTGTCGCCAAGCTTATTAGATACAAAGCCGGCAATCAGTCTTCCAAGCATAAGTCCGCCGAAAATCAGTGAGCCGAACGCAGCGATAAGTCCGTCAGTCATGCCCTGCTTAGTCCCTGCAAAGTAGCTCGATGTCCACAGGAAGCAGGTTGCCTCACCCGAGCAGTAGGCATAGAACGCTATGAGGGTGAACACCACCCCCGGAACCTTCAGTGTCTCTCTGATTCCTGCACTCGCCTCCTCATTCTCCTCTTTCTGTGCTTCGTTCTTTTTCCAGAGAGGAAGCGAGATAATACATACAAGCAGTATCGCAATCTGAAGATAAGCCGTCCAGCGATACCCCTCATTCCAACGGGCAGTTCTCAGAGCCGCTGCCATAATATTAGGGCTTATGACCGCACCGACTCCGTAAAAGCAGTGCAGAAAATTCATGACCGAACCGGAATAATTGTTGGCAACATAGTGATTGACAGCCGAATCAATCGCTCCGGCTCCAAGCCCGTATGGTACGGCAAAAATAAAGAGCATCCAGCATTTCGAAGAAACCGAAAATCCACACAATCCGAATATCGTCAGAAGAATTGAGCAGATTACAATCCACTTGGTATGTATCCTGCTTATGAGCTTCGGGCTCATGAGTGCCGATATGATTGTCATAAACGATATCGTCATTGAAACATAACCTGCATACGAGGACGGTACATCAAAATACATCTGCATCGTCGGCCATCCTGAGCCTAAAAGTGAATCCGGAAGTCCGAGGCTTATAAAGATAAGATATATAACTGCAATCAATAATGAAGCCGTCATCTGAACATTAACACTCCTGTCACTTTTTATTATAAAAACAGTTCTTATAATATCACACTGTTTTTCAATCTGCAATTTATTATTTTTTCTCTCTAAGCTTCCTGTACGCATTCGGCGTAATCCCCATTATGCGCTTAAATACCCTGTTAAAATAACTGATATTGTCAAAGCCGCATTCCGATGCTATATCCGTAATCAGCTTTTTTGTGGACTTAAGAAGCTTAGAAGCATGAATAATCCTTATATAATTAAGATATTCAAACGGTGATTTGCCCGTTAAAGCCTTAAAACTATGTTCGTAGTGGCTTACACTGTAGCCTGCTAAAGCTGACAACTCCACAATACTTATATCCTCTGCAAAATGTTCATTCAGAAAGCTGATACTCTGCTGTATTTCTATTTTAGGAGCACCTTTCACATCTGAAGTCCTAAGCTTGGCAAAGTACTGCGAATATAGTCTCTGAAAACAGATTAGCAGAATGCCCTTTAAGGAAAGCTCATATTCCTCAAGCCCCATCTGCATAAAAGCAGAAATTTTTTTCAACAGTAATAATGTATCCATGTCAGCCTGATTATTCCTCCCAAGCATACATACACATTCATATCTGTACGGATATATTATTTCATTATAAATATTCCTCTCAAATGTATTCTCCATAAACAGCCATTCCTCGGAAAAAACAACCGCATAGTGCCTGCACGGCACACCTGTATTTTTTACCGCATTATGAACCAGTGCCGGAGGTATAAAAAGTGCATCTCCCTCCTTCATATTGTACTGCTTTCCCTCAACATAAAATGTCATGCTTCCCTCATCCAGATAAATAAACTCCATCTCCGGATGATAATGTACATAAAGAGCATTCGTACTGTCTGCACCTATTTCAGTCTTATGGATTGAAAAAGGTCTGGCTTTTGTAAAATGCTTCACATTTTCCAACAATTCTTTATTTTTCATATCTGTCCTCATTTCACTTCATCCCGAAAGCAGCATTACAATTCTGCATTTATAACAATATAATACAACTTTATAGCTATTTTGAGCAAGTATATTTTATTTTTTTGCAATATAATACATACAACATCGTTTTTGGCTGAAATACATTTTTAATTAGTTGCAACAATTTCACAATTGCACAAAATAATAGATATGGAAGGAGCCTGCACAATGGGAAACATTCGCGTTGAAGGAAAAAAAATTATTTACCAGAGAAAAGATGAACTGACAATAATCGAGCCCTATGGCATGAACTGTCTTCGTTGCAGAAGCACCAAAAACAGTAAAATTCTTGATGAAAACTGGACTGTACTGCCTCCTGCTACTGCCGATGACTGCCACATTGAATGTGACGGCAGATTCGCAACCATCACAAATGGAGCTATGAAAGCAACCATCGATGCCGGACAGATATGGTATGGCGGAATAATAACCTACTTTAAAAAAGATACTCCTGTTCTTCATACAAGATTTGAAGGTGACTACAGCAACAGAAACCAGCATATTGAGGGCGACCACTACAAGATCAGCGTGATTTTCGATGCCAATGAAGGTGAGCATTTTTATGGAATAGGTCAGGAGCAGGTTGATTTATTTGACAGAAAGGGCAGCACCTCACAGATAATTCACTATAACACCAAATCCACTGTTCCTGTGCTCTACTCCTCACTTGGTTATGGTTTCTTCTGGAATAATCCATCCCCGGGAAGATGTGAGACAACAAGAAATCATACTATGTTTGTGGCTGACAGTGCTTACCAGGCAGACTACTTCGTCTATACCGGTGACACTCCCGCTGACATTATGAAGCTCTACTGTGACCTCACAGGCTATGCGCCTAAATTTCCGCGATGGGCTGCCGGCTTCTGGCAGTGCAGGTTAAGATATGAGAGTCAGGATGACCTTTTAGCTGTAGCTCGTGAATATAAAAAGCAGGGAATCCCTATTGATGCCATTGTAATTGATTTCTTCCACTGGACTGAACAGGGTGAATGGAAATTCGACCCTAAATATTGGCCAGACCCTGCCGCGATGGTAAAAGAGCTTGAAGAGATGGATATTCATCCTGTAGTCTCCATCTGGCCTACCATCAATCCAAAGAGCGAAAACTACCTTGAAATGAGCGAGAGAAACATGCTCGTCAGAACCGAAAACGGTCAATATGGAACCTTCGATTTCTATGGTCAGCAGACTTTCGTTGATATGATGAATCCCGAGACAAGAGAATTTGTATGGGACAAGGTAAAAAATAACTACTATAAGCATGGAATAAAAACCTTCTGGCTCGATGAAGCAGAGCCTGAGGTTCACCCACAGCAGCCGGGGCACTTAAAATACTATCTCGGCAATGGTGCACAGGTAGCACAGCTATACCCTTATTACTATGCCAAGACCTTCTACGATGGTCTTAAGGCTTCCGGCGAGGACGAAATCATATCTCTCACCAGAGCAGCCTATCCGGGCAGCCAGAAGTTCGGTGCAATCGTGTGGAATGGCGATATTCCGTCCACCTTTGAAAATCTTAAAATGAGTATAACCAGCGGCCTGTCCATGAGCATGTGCGGCATTCCGTGGTGGAACTCGGATATAGGCGGCTTCTTAAACGGAGATACAGAAAGTGATTATTTCAGGGAATTAATTGTACGCTGGTTCCAGTTCGGATTATTCTGCCCTGTGATGCGTCTTCATGGTGCAAGAAAAAGGCAGTCGACCTACACCGAAAGACACCCCGGCATCATTGAACCAAGCGGCGGTGACAATGAAATATGGTCCTTCGGAGAGAAGAATTATCATATCATAAAAAAAATATTAGGTTATCGTGAAAAACTAAAAGACTATACCTGCCAATATATGGACATCAATTCACAGACAGGTGCCCCTATCATGCGTCCTATGTTTTTCGATTTTCCTGACAATGAAATATGTTACACCCTTGAAGACCAGTACATGTACGGAGCCGACCTTCTGTTTGCCCCGATATACAGACAGGGCGAAACCGAACGTGCGGTATATCTTCCAGAGGGCGACTGGGT
>ENA-UOJA01001085-UOJA01001085.1-human-gut-metagenome-genome-assembly--contig:-C19-NODE-1085-length-23591-cov-12.984492_pt1 | contig 23591 bp, 16 predicted proteins | sample MGYA00242337_ERZ723884 | MGnify/ENA metagenome assembly ERZ723884
ATAATTTGTAAAAATTTCTTTTTTAGCAGAATAATTCAATAACTTTGTTTGCGACTAATAATTCTATAAACCTTTAAATCAGACAAGAAAATTCAGTCCCTCTATTGCATTTTTTGAATAATCGGTTAACATGTAAACAATAAAAAATACGTTAATCATAATACAATATAACCATGAAACATTATTCGAAACAACTTATATCAGTTTTCTTTATAACAGTGTTTGTATTTGCAGTAAACGCAAACGCCCAAGTTACGAAACAACTAGAAGCAAAAAAGGACAAAAGCACCCAATTATGGGGCTATGAGAATACTGGCGAGCAAGAGTATTGGTGGAAAGAAGCACATTCGCAAGGTGCAGACGAAGAATTGATGAACTACGGAATGGATACAGAATGGGTCATCCCGTGCCAATATAACATGGCAGCCAAAGAATTTTCAGAAGGACTCGCTGGAGTAGAAATTGGTAATAAAGTCGGATTTATAGACAAGAACAACCGCTTCATCATTACTCCCCAGTACGAGCCTATGAACCGCCTAAAAGGTTTTAGCCACGGACTGGCAGTGGCTAAAAAAGACGGGAAATTCGGGTTCATAAACAAACAAGGCATATTTGTTATTCCACCCGTATTCGATTATGCGGATAATTTTGAGGACGATTTGTTGGCAACTGTGAAAATGGGAAAAAAATTTGGAGCGATTGACTTCAAGGGAGATACTATTGTGCCATGTACCTATTTAGCTGAAGAAGCTATGAAATATCTACCTTTCAAGAATAAAGAATACAAAGAAGCGGTTAAGATTGTGAAAACACGTTATGAAGACGGTTATTATGACACAATCATGAAACCTGTAGAAGCTATAGCTGAGACTGTAAACAAGCTTATTCGTGATGAAATGTATCTGCCTACATTACCTCAAAATGTGGTAATCAGACAAGAAGGAGCATTAAAAGGTCTAGGAATAGCTGATAACGATACTGCTTGGGTACTGAGACCCAATTTCAGTGAAATCATACACATAAATAATTTATTTTACCAAGTGCAGGACACCACTCATCAATGGGGCATTGCAGACATCTATGGACGTATGATTCTACCTTGCAATTTCGAGAACATAGAATATCAGTCGGATGTCAAATTATTCATCGTCACCCGAAAACCTTACCAACTTCATGAAAGCGAATTTGGGAATAGAGTGGGATTATACAATTGGAAAGGTGAACTCATTCTGCCAACGGTTTTGGAACAAATTTCTTTATTCAAAGATGGATATGCCGAAGCTTGTATAGATGAACTGTGTGGGCAGATTGATTTGAACGGGCAGGTTTCCATGGAGTATATGAACGAGCTATTGGCCACTTCCCCCTCCAAAACAGGAGCCGCGTATACCTATTATATGGCACGACTAGTAGGATTACATCCAGCTTGCGCACAAGTTCATAACAATATAGCAATGCATTATATGAATCTAAAATCGTATAAGGAGGGTATACGCCGTCTGAAGCTGGCTCATAAATTAGATCCAAATGACAGAATAATAGCAGACAATCTGAAAAATGCGAAAGACGACAGGAGAAATAGACGCTTTGACAGAGTAATCAACGCTCTGGAAGTCACGGGGCAGGTATTGGATGCTGCTGCAACGACTTATACGGCCGTTTCAGGAAACACGTCAGTTTCAAGTACCAGTTCTTCTTACATTAATACGAGCACTAATGAAACAACATCCAACGACACGAGTTATAGTTCTATAAAGGAACAGAGAACTAAAAGCACAGAAAACAGCTCTCGTCAAACGACAGCGGAAATGACAGCTAAGAACACTGACTCCAGAACGTATAGCAATTATGAAGACCAGTTAATAAAAATGAATACTTACTACGAGCGGGATTACAACGATGGAGATCGGAGACGTATCCAACAGCAGATGAAAAAGATACGTACGAAATGGATCAACAAAGGATACTCATTCTGGAAATCCGATTGGGAAGATTGGAATGGAGTCAAAAGATGATAAAGATTGGGGTTGTCAGGGAGATTCAGCAATTGGAATAAAAGGGCTCAGAATATTTGATTTGCCCCAAAGGTTAGGCACAAAACTTTTGGAGCAAATCAAATTTAAGGGCAGCCTTCCTTATCGTTTACCGCCCTCCTGCCGGAAGATTCTTCAAGAAATAATCTGTCATAGACTTGCGAAGGTGATACGTGGTACCTTCCCGCTCACTGATGGAATGTGAACGCATGGGATAGGACAGCTGATAAAATACCTTACCGTGTTTCACCAGTTCATTCACCAGCATCTCACAACTCTGGTAATGCACATTATCGTCACCCGTACCATGAATAAGTAGCAGGTTACCCTTCAGCCCCTCTACGTATGTAATAGGAGAACCCTTACGATAACCTTCCGGATTTGCCTGCGGTGTATTCATGTAACGTTCCTGATAAATCGTGTCATACAACCGCTGGTCGGACACGAAGGCAATGGCAATACCCGTACAGAATACATCCGGATAGCGGAACATACAATTCAATGTCTGGCTGCCTCCTCCGCTCCAGCCTGTAATACCGATACGGGAAGTATCAATGAATGAATACTGACGGGCCAAGTCCAGAATTCCCTGCGCCTGGTCTTGCGAAGCAAAAGTTCCCACCTCTCCATAGATACACTTTCTCCATTCCCGTCCACGAGGAGCTGCAGCCCCACGGTTCTCGATGCTGACTACAATATATCCCTGATTAGCCAGGTACTGATGCCACAGGTCACCTCCCTGCCATACATCCTGTACTGTAGAGCCTGCCGGTTCACCGTACACATCAATGATGATCGGATATTTCTTCGACGGATCAAAATTAACGGGCTTAATCATCCATGCATCCAGTTGCAGGTCTCCGGAACGGGTCTTGACAAACTCCTTCGGACTCAACTGAAGTTGCTGATACTGCGATGCAGCTTCTTCGTTATTTTCAATGACCGACACCGTTTTATGAGAAGGCAAGGCCACCATCTCTATCCGGGGAGGAGTCACAGAGTTGCTGAACGTATGTACCGCATATTTTCCGTCGGGAGATAAATCGTACCGATGCTGTCCCTGCTCATCCATCGGACTGAGGCGTTTTACTTCACCCTTTCCAAATAACTCAGCAGAATAAAGATACCGCTGGGTATAATTATCAGGTGAAGCAATGAAATAGACGAGACCTTTCTTCACGTCCATGCCCACCTGTTCGATAAAGTCGAACTCTCCTTTTGTAATGGGCTGAACATCCTTTCCGTCACGGCTTACACGATAAAGATGACGCCAGCCGCTTCGTTCACTCTGCCAGGTAAAGTAAGTATTATTCTTCAGCCAAGTCACCTGATCATTTGTTTCCACCCATGCAGCATCTGTTTCCGTCAGGATATTCTTCGGAGCACCACCTCCGATGGTAGCAATCCACACCTTATTCGTGTTCTGCGGACGGTTCATCTGCTGGATAAACAAATCATTGCTTTCCGGTATAAAATCCATTCGCATGATATAATTCTGACGAGGGTCACCGGGCAAATCAATCCATGTGGTTTCTCCACCAGAAGCTGCTACGTATCCCACCTTAACTGCCGAGTTCGTTGTTCCGGCTTTCGGATAAGGAAAACGAAGGATTTTCGGATAAAGTGAATCGACATTGTTGATGATGTCAAACCATCCGGTACCTTCCGTATCGCTCTGCCAATAGGCTATGTACTTGCCGTCGGGACTCCAGCGGAAGCCGTCACGGCAAGAGAATTCTTCCTCGTACACCCAGTCGAATGTACCGTTCACAATTGTGCTGCTTCCATCATGTGTTAACTGTACAACCTTCCCGTCGGAAACATGCTCTACATAGATATTGTTTCCGCTGACATAAGCCACACGTGTACCATCGGGCGAAAATTTGGCAAACATCAGACTGCTCTCCGGCAACTGTGATCCTAATTGCCTCAACTTGCCCGTTTCCATATTCAACACCCAATAATCTCCGCGCGTATCATACCTCCAGACGCGCCGTGTATTGGTATACACCAAAACCTGCTTATGGGAGGTGTCAAAACTAAAACTACGGACAGACAACGTGTCGGAAGTACCCGGCTTTACGAACATGGAAGCAGGAATAAGTACCTCACGCTTGTTCTTACCGGGCGTATACGAAACGATGTCGTATCCCCCAGCCGGATTTTTCTCTTTTTTTGAATAACTGTTCCCCTCTGAAAGCCAGTTTACCCGGCTTTCGCCCTTCGTGACAATCAGACCTCCGTTCACCACTTCCTCCAGGGTTGGCACGTGCTGTGCATAGGATGAAAAGGCGGCCAGACAACACAGAGCTAAAAAGATGCTTTTTGTGTTCATCTACGCATTAATTTATGGTTGATTAAAATAAACTTGTAAGATATGCCAAAAGTACAACTTTTCAGCACACAAACGGAACAATCTGACATAAAAAAACGTACTTGCACTTCTTCAAGAGACGCAAGTACGCTATTATTAAACACATGAACCTCAAATCTTCCTTTTCTGAGGCTTCTTAGAATTTTACCAAAATACGGAATACCTTACCCGGATTCGCCGCCCAGCCTTCCATGGCTTCCGATGCACTTTCGGGCGACACAATGCTTGAAATCAATTTTTCTACCGGACAATTCCCTGTTTTCATATAATGTATTACAGCACGGAAATCAGCTGGCAATGCGTTTCGGGAGCCACGGATGTCCAACTCTTTCTGTACAAAGTATTTTGTCTGAAATTCTACCCCGCTCTTGGCATAACCGATACATACCACGCGTCCCGTAAAGCTGACCTCATCGACCGCCATCACGTAAGTGGCCGGACTGCCTACCGCCTCGATTACCACATCGGCTCCCAGTCCGCTGGAATATTCCTGCACACGTTCATGCACATTCTCCGTGCGTGAATTGATGACATACGTAGCTCCTACCTCACGAGCCAGCGCCAACTTCTCGTCATCCAAATCGACGGCAATCACGGTAGCTCCACGCAAGGCGGCACGTACTATGGCTCCCATCCCGACCATGCCGCAGCCTATCACCATTACTATCTCATTGTCAATCACCTGCGCGCGTGACACGGCATGAAAGCCCACACTCATCGGTTCAATCAACGCACAGTCACGAGAAGAAATGCCTTCAGCCGGAATCACTTTCGACCAGGGAAGCACCGCATATTCACACATCACTCCGTTACGCTGCACGCCCAACGTCTCATTGTGTTCGCAGGCATTTACCCGCCCGTTCCGACACGAGGCACATTTTCCACAATTCGTATAGGGATTCAGTGTCACATTCATGCCCTTCTTAAAACTCTCCGGTACACCCGGTCCTACGGCGTCTATTACCGCACCGACCTCATGCCCCGGAATGACCGGCATTTTCACCATCGGATTCCGCCCCAGATAAGTATTCAGGTCAGAACCACAGAAACCTACATATTCAATCTTTACCAATATTTCCCCAGCCTTCAGTTCAGGCTTCTCAATCTCTACGACCGCCATCTTCTGGGGAGCTGCAATTTGAACCGCTTTCATTTTTTTGTTATTTTTATTTTCAGATAGACCATTTTCAATCCAATACCTTGTATCCTCTCCACCCGTAATAGGCGCAGAATAAGAAACAAACCATCGGAACTACATACGCCAGATGATACATCTGTTCATTAACGTGCATCAGATAAGCCGTAAACTGGGGCAGGCAAGCATTACCCACTATCGACATCACCAGAAAAGCAGAGCCACTTTTCGTCTGACTGCCCAAATCTTTCAATGCCAATGAAAACTGGGTAGGATACATGATGGACATGAAGAACGAGATGCCCAGCATGGCATACAAACCAATCCAGCCTCCACACACGGCAACTACGGCACAAAGCAGAATATTCACCAATGCATAGACCAGCAACATATCTTGCGGACGGAAACGAATCATCAGTCCGGTACCAATCCATCGTCCCAGCAGGAAAGCCAGCATATACAAACCGAAATAGGTGGTAGCTTCCGACTCCGAAATTCCGGCATACGAACAGCAATAGACTAAAAACAGGCTGTTGATAGCCGTCTGTCCGCCATTATAAAAAAACTGTGCAATGACGCCCCACCGCAGATGCGACCGCTTCCATACACTGAAATCAATCAGTTTTTCCTTAGAAGTGCCCCGCTGCCCTTCATCTCCAATCTTAGGCAACCTGGAGAAAATAAAGATTCCCGCAATGACCAGCAGCAATACCGCCAATGCCAGATAAGGAGTTTTCATAGCATCCGTCTCAAACTGGATATAGGCTTCCCATCCTCCCGGATAATCTGCCGGAAGCGTTTCACGCGTATAGTGCGTGCCACTCAATATCAGTTTACTCAAAAACATAGCTGCAATGAAAGCTCCGAGCCCGTTAAATGACTGCGCCAGATTCAGTCGTTGAGGAGCTGTAGCCGCATCACCTAAAGCCGTTACGTACGGATTGGCTGCGGTCTCTAAAAAACACATCCCGGTAGCAATAACAAAGAAGATGCACAGATAAGCCCAATATTCCTTCAACATGGCAGCCGGAAAGAACAACAGACCACCTGCTGCCGCCAACACCAAGCCGAAAATAATACCAGCTTTGTAGCTATACTGCTTCATGAACATGGCTATCGGAATCGGGAAAATAAAATACGCCAGCCAGTAAGCTGTTTCCGTAAAAGACGCTTCAAAGGTATTCAGCTCGCAAGTCTTCATCAGCTGCCGAATCATGGTAGGCAGCAGGTTACTACTGATAGCCCACAAAAAGAAAAGGCTGAAAACCAGTGCAAGCGGCAGTTTATAGCTATTATTATTTTTCATCATTTCCCCGTTTTTTTATTCCGACATATTCTTGATGTAAGGAAGTTCCGACAGATTATGGAAGCCATAGAAACTGCGGGCATTTTCTCCTAAGAAGAGGGCTTTCTCTCTTTCCGTCAACTCTGCGGACTTACTCACAAAGTCGTACGACATGCGGTAGGTAATGGCCGTAATGGTACGCGGATAATCCGATCCCCACATCAGTTTCTCAAAACCAACCAGCTCGGCAGCCTCACGAATGGCTCTTACCGCCCCCTTAAACGGATAAAACTCGTCATTGAACAACCAGGTAATTCCTCCCGATTCAATACGTACATGAGGATGACGCGCCAATTTAATCTGTTCCTTCCACTGAGGACGGGTTACCATACCAAAATGTCCGATGGCCACCTTCAATTTCGGGCACTCCTGAATTACCTCCTCCAGTTCGCCCACCTGTGTATCCCCATCGGCCATGTCAATGGAAAGCAGCACCCCGTTCTGCTCCATCAGATGGAACATCTGCATCATTTCCTCACAGTTCAATCTTACACGTCCCTCCTGAAGCAGCAAGCGCTGTGCAGGAATCTTAATCCCCTGGAATCCCCGTGCAATAAGCTGACGCGCCTGTTCCAGATACCCCGGCTTACGGAACTCACACATTCCGCATACAAAGAAACGGTCGGGATAACGGGCCGCAACCTCAGCCAAATAGTCATTCTGAAAACCGTCGATAAACTCTTGCGTCACCACGGCCGCAGACACCTGCGCATAGTCCATGTTAGACAGGAACACCTCGGCACTGTTTACTCCATCGGTCATGAACGGGGGAAGCATCTGTCTCACTTCCCCCATGAACAATGACCTTCCATTCTCCAAGGTACGGATAGGAAGTCCCTCAACCACCGTATCCTGCTTCAACCACAAATGAGAATGTGCATCGATTATTATAAACCCCATATACAAATTCCTCCTTTAAGAATTAGCCCAACTTACACGGAACTGGTCGCCGATAATTTCACGCACTTCACGCACCAAAGTTTCATCCATCGGTTCCTCTATGTAAGCCACATTCTTCTTTACATTCTGCGGATTGGCCGTACTGAACAACGTTGTAGCAATGCGCGGATTGCTCACAGCATACTGCATGGCCAGCTTTTCTATCGGATAATCCTTACTCTTACAATGCTCCATAGCCTTTCGGCAAGCCTCTACCAACGGTTGAGGGGCCGGATGCCATGACGGTACACCTCTTTCGGTCAGCAATCCCATAGACAATGGAGAGGCACTGATCACCCCAATACCTTTCGATTCAAAATAGTCTAGAAAATCGACCAGCTTGTCATCGCACAAGCAATAATGACAGAAGTTCAACACCGACTCTACCGTCCCTGCCGGTGAATGGTCAATCACCCATTTCAGATTCTCCAGTTGCAAGTCGGTAATACCCACATGGCCTACTACTCCTTTCTCTCTTAACTCCACCAAAGCCGGCAAAGTCTCATTAACCACCTGACTCAAGTCGGCAAACTCAATGTCGTGCACATTAATCAGGTCGATATAGTCCACATGCAGACGTTCCATACTTTCGTACACACTCTCCGTAGCCCTCTTTCCGGAATAATCCCAGGTATTTACCCCGTCTTTTCCATAACGTCCTACCTTCGTAGAGAGATAATACTTTTCGCGAGGAATCTCCTTCAAGGCCTTTCCTAATACCGTTTCAGCCTTATAATGTCCATAATAAGGAGACACATCGATAAAATTCATCCCCAAATCAATGGCGGTAAACACCGCTTCCAATCCTTCTTTTTCTTTAATGTCATGGAAGACTCCCCCCAAAGAAGAAGCTCCGAAACTCAAAGAGGATACCTTCATCCCCGTCTTTCCTATTTCATGGTATTCCATAGTGATAACTTTTTAAGATTCATACAAATAAAACATACGCTCCATCAACTGCCATTTCTCAGCAGAGCTGCTTCCCGGTACACATTCCTGAAAACGTGCCACATGGTCTTCCCATTCGGCCTGTCTGGGCAACTGTGCCAGGCGTTTCATCGCGCTATCCCAGTCAAAATCAAGCGGTGTTTCCACAATCATGAACAGCTTACAGCCTACGATATAGATTTCCATTTCCAGTATCCCCACTGAACGGATTCCTGCCCGAATCTCCGGCCAGGCTTCTTCACGACTATGTATCTTCCGGTATTCCGCTATCAATTCCGGGTTGTTTTTCAAATCCAATGCCTGACAATACCGCTTGACGGGCATACCGTATTCTTTTACTCTATATCCTTCCATCTTATTACATATTTAATTATTTCGTGATTCTCAATACCGGAGCAATCTGATTCAACGTCTGCGCAGGGAGCGTAACCGACAAGCCTTCAGCAGTACGGACAAAATCGACTTTTCCGTATCCCAATAATTCCACCTTACGAATCTTTCCTTCATAAAGTTTACTGTCTGCAGCCAGTGACTTGATGTTCACCTTTCCGTCTGCCGGCCATGCCAATACAGTAGCATACAAATACTTCGGAGTCTGTGTGAAACGGATTTCCTTTGCTCCTGCCTGACTGTAAGAACCTTCATTGAATCCCTGGGCATTGAGTGGAATATCTTCTTCCGCAATCGGGCCTTCCCCGAACACTACCCACGGACGCGTATCATAAATAGCTTCCTTATTAATGTTCATCCATGCCCCAAATTCATTCAGGATTTTCTCTTCTTTTTCATCGAAAGTTCCATCTGCACGCAAAGGTACGCTCAGCAACAGATTTCCGTTCTTGCTCACAATGTCTACCAACAGTTTAGCTACGTATGCCGCTGATTTATATTCGTTTTTCTCGTAAATAGACGTATTGTAATGCCATCCGCCAATGCAGGAGCACGACTGCCACGGCTGATCGATAATTTTATTGGGAGCACCGCGCTCTACGTCCCACACCAAGGCTTTTCGCTGATTTTCATCGAGAATCTTACCAAACATCACCGCTTCCAGTTTCCCTTTGTGAGTAGCCATATTGTGGTTGTAGAAATGAGCTGCAATCTTCAATCCCGCGTCACTCACCGGATAGAAAGGTGCTACTGTCACATCAAAATACAGCAAATCGGGGTTATAGCGATTGATCACATCGAGTGTACGGTTATAGAAATTCGTACAATATTCCTGGCTCGGCACACAAACTCCATTACCCCAAGCCCACTGACGGTGAATCATTCCGTTGTCCCAGCTGTTCTCACTCAATGGATGATTCTGTGCATACAAATCCTGCGGATCGTATCCTTCCCACCATTTTCCTTTTCCGTCTGCTTTGGTCAGTTTTCCATCGTATGGAATTCCTTTCTTCGGACCTTTCGTGTCATGACGCTGAGAAGGCTCATACCAGCTCCACGCATGGTCGGCATGCAAGCTGACTCCAAAATACAATCCGTATTTTCTTGCCGCTTTCTCCCATCCGGCCAGAATATCTTTCTTCGGCCCCATATTCACTGAATTCCAGGGCTGATACTTACTGTCCCACAAGTCCATGTTGTCATGATGATTTCCCAAAGCAAAAAAGTACTGGGCACCTATTTTCTTATAAAAGGCTACCAGCTTGTCCGGATCCCAGTTTTCCGCCTTCCACAAGGGAATAATATCCTTGAAACCCACTTCCGACGGGTGTCCGTAGTGTTTTACATGATATTCATATTCACGAGTACCCTCCATATACATGGAACGAGCCATCCAGTCGCCTGAACCTTCCACACACTGCGGTCCCCAATGAGCCCATATACCAAATTTCACGTTACGGAACCATTCCGGCACCTGATAGTTTTCCAATGAACTCCATGTGGGTTCGAACTTTCCTTTCATCATCGGTTCATCCTGCTCCGATACCGGTACCTGATAAGTCTGTGCCGACAATCCGGCCATGGATAAAAATAGAGAGGCGAATATAAGTTTTGCTTTCATAAGTATTATTCTGATTGTGTTTTTTTACAAAAACAAATGTACGGAGAAGTTTAAACAAGGAATAGGATTAAACTGAGCGTTTATAGGTCAATATCGACGAAACAAAAGATTTCAATAAGATTCAATGTAACTATATCGATTTTTATAGGCAAATATCGATTATTGAAGAAAGCACTGGGAAAAGAAAAAATAATCATGTAATTTTAGGGCGAAAAAGAATTGCTTATGAACTTGCAAGTAGAACAAATGCATCCACTCGTCCTGAATGTGGGACTGGCTATACATAATGCCGACTGGAACTGGAAAAACGTAAATAGTCCGTTTACACGCTTATATTATATCACAGAAGGTACTGCACAAATAGAATTACCCGACGGAATACATACTCTATATCCGCATCACATGTATTTTATTCCATCATTTACAGTGCATACCAATATCTGCGATTCACATTTCGAGCACTACTACTTACATATTTATGAAGATCACTACTCAGAAGACGACTGGCTGGAACACTGGAAGTTCCCGTTAGAAATAGAGGCAAGTCCACTTGATTTATCTCTTTTCCAACGTTTATGTGAAATTAATCCACACATGAATCTTCAGAAGTCAGACCCGACAACCTATGACAACAATCCTACACTCATGAGAAATCTACTTAGAAACAGGCAACGAGCCTTCTGTGACAAAGTAGAATCAAGAGGCATTGTACTGCAACTATTGTCACATTTCCTAAAATATGCCCAGCCTAAAAATGAAATGGAAGACAACCGAATTGCCAAGGCTGTACGCTATATCCATAAACATATTGCAGAAGAAATTGAATTAGAAAAACTTGCGGAATTATCTTGCCTTTCCAAAGACCACTTTATCCGGCTTTTCAAAAAAGGAATGGGTACTACTCCGTTACAATATGTCAATCAAAAAAAGATAGAAAAAGCTCAGTTGCTTTTACTTACTGAAGAATTAGCTGTTAAAGAAATTGCTTTTCAATTGGCATTTGAGGACTATTCTTATTTCAACCGCCTGTTCAAAAAAATAACCGGCGTAACTCCACAAGAATACCGCCGGTTATATTAATTCACATTTACTGGTTGATTCAATGTTTCATTTGAACTTTCATCACAAATCCCCCACGTGGCAGACAGTCTACCTCATGAACAGATTTCTTCAAGCCAGAGAGCATCTGTATATCAAACTGATTACGTTCTTTTCCATCGGCATACAAAGTGATTTCTTTGACGGGTTCCTGAATAAAATTTAAATCTACAGCAAGCGATTTCTTCTCGTTTGTTCCGTTCAGGCCGGCAATATACCAGCAATCACCACTTTTCCGGGCAAGCACTACATAGCTGGAAGGATAACCGTTTAGCAATTTCGTATCGTCCCAAACGGTGGGAAGTGAAGAGATAAATGAGCGTACTTCAGCTGGTTGGGCATGGTATCCTTCGGGGCGGTCGGCCAAATGCTGCAAGGCAGATTCAAACGCAACTAGCAGAGCCAGTTCATGCCCGTTCGAAGTGATATGCGGATGCTGAGAGTCTGTAAAAGTACAAGGAGTATAGTCCATCGGGCCCACTACATTACGCGTAAAAGGCAATGTACAGTTATGCCATGCCGCACTGTCGGTCAATGTCTCCTTATTATTATACCATTCAGCTCCATATACTCCTTCTACTGACATCATGTGAGGATAAGTGCGCTGCCAGCCTCGCGGAATAGGAGCTCCATGAAAGTTTACCATCAAATGATATTTAGCCGCATCCTCCAGAATGTCCACAAAATAATTCATCGTAGATATACTGTCCTGGCTGAAGAAATCTACTTTTATCCCTTTTACTCCCATGGACTCAAGCCAGGCAAATTCTTTCTGACGCATTTCCGGCTTGTTCAAACGATACAAAGGACCGAACGCACACCACGCGGTGGAAGAATTATACCATAACAAAGGAGCAATATTCTTCTGTTTTGCATAAGCCAAGGCATCTTCCACATTGCCGCCGTTCCCCATTTCGTCCCATTCCGCATCAATCAGCATATAAGGGAGATGAAAATCTGCTGCAAAATCAATGTACTTCTTTATTATCTGATAATCTCTTGAACCATGATTGTAAGCCCAGTAAATCCATGAAACAACTCCCGGCTTAATCCAGGAGACATCGCTCAGACGACAAGGTTCACTGACATCTGTCACCAGGGTAGATTCTACCACATCAGCCAAAGAACCGATAATGGCCACGCGCCAAGGTGAACACCATCTGCCGGAAACGTTGGTCGGCTCTGCCATCTCCACTTTGTAGCTCGATGCACTGGAGGCATTGTTCAACCAGGAACCACAGTTACCTTTCGCCACATTTGCTTCTGAGATAAGGGTAAAAACAGAACCTGCCACTTCAAACAATGCCGGGAATCCCCATTGTCCAGCAGTATATCCCTGCACACGTCCTTTATTTTTCAGATAGAAGTCTTCATAAGCTTGATTTAGTTTCTGTGTCCATCGGGTAATTCCTTCCTGAAAGACAAAAGCTGTATTTTCATCGGTCACACATATCTCTTTTGTCGGCTGAGGAAACACATAACGGAAAGCAATACCGTCATTATACACCCGAAGTTCCAAATCTAGCGATACGTTCTGGCCGTTCTTGAAATGAAATACCTGCTGGTTTCCCTCATTCGTGCAATGGCGACGTTTACCCGTTATCATGGTATAATCCTCACGTATGGAAGTCACGGCAGAAGAAGAGACATAATTAAATTCATCCCCAGATGTAGGCTGAAGTTGAAGTCCTATATTCTTTAACTGAACTACCGGAACCGAAGCGTCTCCTTTTTTATAAATCACACGTAATTCTTTCGCAGGATTATCCCAGCTCACTCCTATTTTCTTATTAGGAGAGTATAAATCATTACCTGCTTGCATTGTTATACCGGAAAAGAATACACATACTACTAAAAGAAGGCATGCTTTCCATGAATTAGAAATTACTCGGCTACACATGATTGTTTATTCATTTTATTGGATGACAAAATTATCCGTTCTTTCAGGAAATAAATTGCATAAAACCGTTTTATACAGGACAATATCGATATATAAAGGGAACATAAACAATTTTTGCCCGCAAAAAGTTCTTGCGACATGCTGAAAAAGCGACTTTTTACACAGACTTGTGCCCTTTAACAAAACAGGACAATATGCAACAGAGCTTGATAAAGAGGAGATAACAATATAATTTTATATAAAACTTCCCATAAAAGCGAGGAATCGAGGAAAAACTTTCTACTTTTGCAACTTGTAATTAAAAGAACTCATTTGCAGATGAAAATAAAGTTTTTGCCATTGATTGCAGTACTCTTTGCTGCAACATCTATAATGACATCGTGTTTGGACAATGATGTAGAACAGATTACGTATACATCTGAAACCAGTATTACGGGATTCTCTCTGGGAACATTGAATATCGATCGCATAGGAAAAGACCAGAATGGAGAAGATAGCGCATACGTAGATACATTAAATTGTTCTGACTATCCATTTACCATCAACCAGTTGACAAGAGAAATTGAAAATAAGGACTCTCTGCCTTATGGTACCCATATTGACAAAGTAATAACCAGCATTACTTATGACGCTGGTGCACTTGCTTATAGACCCAAAGGAGCAGATACAGATACTTTATGGACTTCTACAGATTCCATCGATTTTTCTGGAGATACTTATAAAATGTCAACTATCACCCCTATTGAATTTAAGGTATATGCTTACAGCGGTGCCATTGGACAAGCTTACAAAGTGAAAGTCAACGTACACCAGCAAATTCCTGATACTATCGCATGGAAGAAATTTGATAATTCTTTCAGTAACGGAGACTTAAGCAAGCAGAAAGCTGTATATGCCAATGGAAAAGTGTATGTATTCGGGGAAAATGGAAGAACTCATATTGAATATTCAGATGTTTCAGATGACAATCCTAAACCCTGGGTAAAAATTACAGACAATGTACCTGCAGATATCGATACTTATTCTGCCACTGCATGTGCAGGATACATCTATTTCCTGGCAGGAACTAATAAGCAACTTTACAAACTGGATGTAAATAGCAATGAAATTACTTCTGTAGGCACAGAAACATTTGAAATGCTGATAGGAGGAAATGACATAAAAAGTGAACTTTACGTTGTAAAAGGTGGGGAAAGTGGTATATATAAAGAAAATACATGGACAGAAGATGCCAACTCATTCACACTGTTCCCAGTAGGTAAACCTTTCTTCTCCAATACAACTACTGCGTCTTACAACAGCGATATTACCACAACAATAGCACTCTGCAATAACCCAGGTACTACTGCTAATGATACGACTGCATTAGTATTCAACCGTATATCAAGTGACAACAAATGGGAAGAAAGAATGCAGAACCTTCCGCTTCCTAATTTGGAAAATGTTACCATGATTTACTATGACGGAAAGTTGTATGCTTTCGGTGGTGGTTACGGAGAAATCAAGCCTTTCAGCCAGTTCTATTGCTCTACCGACAACGGACTTTGTTGGAGACCTGTAACTGAATGTATGGCCTTCCCGGCAGAATTCAGTGAACTTTATACCGCACATAGCAAAAATTACTCATGTGCCGTAACTCCGAAATTGGAGAGCGAAACATACAGAGGTAATTTTATCTGGATTGTGTGGGAAGATGGAAGTATCTGCAGAGGACGCATCAACCGATTGGGATTTACTCCTAAATGGTAATCTAAGAACCCTGAAAAACAACAAGCCATGCTATATAAAGACCAAATAGACAAAAATCGGATACCGGCACACATAGCCATCATTATGGATGGTAACGGACGCTGGGCCAAACAGCAGGGACACGCCCGTACTTTCGGACACCAGGCTGGCGCTGAGACCGTACATGTCATTGCGGAAGAAGCCGCACGGTTAGGCGTGAAATATCTGACTCTTTATACATTCTCTACTGAAAACTGGAATCGTCCGGTAGACGAAGTAGCCGCTTTGATGAGTTTGCTTATGGACTCCATTGAAGAAGAAACCTTCATGAAGAACAACATCAGCTTCCGCATCATCGGTGAAACAGAAAAATTGCCGGAAAACGTACTTGCACGACTGAACAAGTGTATCGAACGTACATCAAAGAACACGGGAATGTGTCTGACATTAGCATTAAGCTATTCTTCTAAATGGGAAATCACGGAGGCTGTCAAAAAAATTGCCCGTGAAGTGAAGGAAGGAACCCTTTCTCTCGAAGAAATTACAGACCAGACCATCGATCGATGCCTGGCTACTCATTATATGCCCGACCCGGACTTGTTAATCAGAACAGGCGGTGAAATCCGTCTGAGCAACTACCTGCTTTGGCAATGCGCCTACGCGGAACTGTATTTCTGTGACACTTTCTGGCCGGACTTCAAGGCCGAAGAATTGTGTAAGGCTATTTGTGACTTTCAAAAAAGAGAACGCCGATTCGGCAAAACCAGTGAACAAATTTAACAAAGAACAATGCAAAACCGTTTTTCACTTCTTCTATTGATTGCTGCATGTCTTTCGTCTGCTCCAATGGGGGGATATGCACAGAACAATAATACAACTGAACAAAGCGATAAGCCAGTTATCCTTTACAACGGAACACCTAAAAAATATGAAATCGCCGACATCAAGGTCAGCGGAGTAAAGAACTATGAGGATTATGTCCTGATAGGTATTTCCGGCTTGGCTGTCGGACAAACTATCACCGTACCGGGAGATGACATCACCTCGGCAGTAAAAAGATACTGGCGTCATGGCTTGTTCTCTGACGTGAAAATCACTGCGGATAAGATTGTAGACAATAAAATCTACCTGTCTATCCAGCTGACACAGCGTCCACGTATTACCGACATCGTAATTCACGGTGTGAAGAAGAGTGAACGTGAGGATTTGCAGGCTAAACTGGGTATGGCAAAAGGTACACAGGTTACACCGAACTTGATTGACCGTGCCAAGATTTTGATCAAGAAGCATTTCGACGAAAAAGGTTTCAAAAATGCAGAAGTAAACATCATTGAACGCGAGGACCCGGAAAACAAAGAGCAGGTATATGTAGATGTGAACATTGACAAGAAGGCTAAAGTCAAGGTTCACCAGATTACTATTGACGGAAACGAGGTGCTGACTGACAAGAAGTTGAAGCGTGTCATGAAGAAGACCAACGAAAAAGGTAAACTGATCAACCTTTTCCGTGCCAAGAAGTTCATCAATGAACGTTACGAAGAAGATAAGCAGAAAATCATCGATAAATATAACGAGCTGGGTTACCGTGACGCACAGATTGTAGTAGACAGTGTATCGCCGTACGATGAAAAGACGGTAGATGTCTACATGAAAATCTACGAAGGACAGAAATATTACCTTCGTGACATCACCTGGGTAGGTAACACGGTATATCCTTCTGACCTGTTGAACGAACAGCTCCGCATGAAGCGCGGTGATGTATATAACCAGAAGTTGCTGAACGACCGTATCTCTAACGATGAAGATGCAATCGGTAACAACTACTATAACCGTGGATATGTGTTCTACCGACTCGATCCGGTGGAAGTAAACATTGACGGTGACTCTATCGACCTGGAAATGCGTATCACCGAAGGTCCGCAGGCCAGCATCAGTCACGTACGCATCAACGGTAATGACCGTCTGTATGAAAATATCGTACGTCGTGAGTTGCGTACACGTCCGGGTGACCTCTTCAGTAAGGAAGCACTGGAACGTTCTTACCGTGAAATTGCACAGATGGGACACTTCAACCCTGAAAATATCAAGCCGGATGTACAGCCGAACTTCCAGGACGGTACAGTCGACATCAACTGGGGACTGGAATCAAAAGCCAACGACCAGGTGGAATTCTCTGCCGGTTGGGGACAGACCGGTATCATCGGTAAGCTGAGTTTGAAGTTCACCAACTTCTCATTTGCGAACTTGTTCCGCAAGAACGACAACTACCGCGGTATCCTGCCACAAGGTGACGGACAGACACTGACTATCAGTGGGCAGACCAACGGACGCTACTATCAGTCATACAGTGTATCGTTCTTCGATCCATGGTTTGGCGGCAAGCGCCCGAACTCATTCTCTGTTTCTGCCTTCTACTCTATCCAGACCGACGTGAGCAGCCAGTATTACAACTCTGCTTACATGAACAACTACTACAACATGTTGAGCGGATACGGATACTACGGAGGTTATGGAAACTATTATGACAACTACGAATCTTACTACGACCCCGACAAGTCAATCAAGATGTTCGGTGTATCTGTAGGATGGGGTAAACGTCTGCGCTGGCCGGATGACTACTTTACCTTGTCGGCTGAATTGTCTTACCAGCGATTCATGTTGAAAGACTGGAGTTACCTCTATATCAAACTGAACAACGGCCAGTACATGAACACCGGTAACTGTAATAACCTGAGCCTGAACCTGACCTTGTCACGTAACTCTACGGATAACCCGATTTTCCCGCGTTACGGATCAGAATTCTCTGCTTCTTTGCAGATTACTCCGCCGTACTCTCTGTTCAGCAAGAAGGACTACTCTACTTACGGTAAAGACAACTACCACGATGCTGCCAGCATGTACAAGTGGATTGAATACCACAAGTGGAAATTCAAAGCCAAGACTTATACAGCCTTGATGGATATTCAGAAATGTCCGGTTATCATGACCCGTACAGAATTCGGTATCCTCGGTCACTTCAACAAATACAAACGTTCACCGTTTGAAACCTTCTACGTGGGAGGTGACGGTATGACTGGTTACAGCTACAACTATGCATCCGAAACCATCGCCCTGCGTGGATATGAAAACGGTTCATTGACTCCGTACGGAAGTGAAGGTTATGCTTACATCCGTCTGGGTGCCGAACTTCGCTACCCGCTGATGCTGGAAAACTCTACCAGTATCTATGCATTGGGCTTCGTGGAAGCAGGTAACGCATGGAACAACGTGACCGACTTTAACCCCTTCCAGTTGAAACGTTCTGCCGGATTCGGTGTACGTATCTTCCTGCCGATGATTGGTATGATGGGTATTGACTGGGCTTACGGTTTCGACAAGATTGACGGTTCAATGCAATACAGCGGAAGCCAGTTCCACTTTATCATCGGACAAGAATTCTAACACTTAAAACCAAAGAATTATGAAGAGACTCGTTTTATCCGTTTTACTGTTAGTGGCCGCCATCGGCATGGCCTCAGCACAGAAATTCGCATTGGTAGATATGGAATACATCCTCAAACAGATTCCTTCCTATCAACAGGCCAACCAACAGATGGAGTCACTATCAAAGGAATGGCAAAGCCAAATCGAGGCCAAAGCCAACGAAGCAAAGAAGCTGTATGAAGATTATCAGAAGACAGCAGGCACCCTCTCAGCTACCCAGAAGACCAGTAAAGAAGATGCTATCGTAGCCAAAGAAAAAGAAGCGGCTGAACTCCGCAAGCAATATTTCGGACCGGAAGGAGAACTGATGAAGAAACGTCAGGAACTGATTGCTCCGATTCAGGATGCCATCTACAATGCCGTCAAGGCAATTGCTACCCAACGCGGATATGATGCCGTGATTGACCGTGCATCGGCCCAAAGCATGATTTTTGCCTCTCCACGTATCGATATCAGCAATGAGGTTCTTGCAAAACTAGGATATTCAAATTAATTTTATACATTTGCAGCCGAGGTTTATAAGGACAATTTTACATCGAATTAATTAATAACAAATAGAAACTTGAGATTATGTTGAAGAAAATTGCTTTTTTACTTTTACTCATCGCACCGATGAGTGTATTCGCACAAAAATTTGCGCACTTTAAATCAATGGATATCATTCCAGTAATGCCGGAATACGCAAAGGCACAGACAGACATCCAGACTATGCAGAAACAATATGAGGACGAAATCAAACGTGCTTCTGACGAATTCAACAAGAAATATGCAGAATACCAGCAGGAACAGAAGAACCTGCCGCAGAACATTCAGGAACGCCGCCAGAAAGAATTGCAGGAACTGAGTGAAAAAGGTATGCAGTTCCAGCAGGATGCTCAGCAGCAGTTGCAGAAAGCATACGCTGACATGATGGAACCGATTTACAAGAAACTGGAAGATGCCGTACAGGCTGTAGGTAAAGCTGGTGCCTATACTTACGTATTCGACCTGAACCGCACTGATATTCCTTACATTGACGAAGCTCAGTCAAAAGATATTACAAACGACATCAAGACTAAATTGGGCATCAGCCTGACAGCAGTTCCTGCTACTCCAGCAGCACCTGCAGCAACTCCTGCTCAGTAATTAAAGAAACTCTTTGTCGTTCTGACTACATGTCATTCAGAGAAACACACAAAAGATTTCTCTGAATGACATTTTTCTTTTCAAACCTTTCAACCGTTTTCCCATGTACCCTCTATCTGCCCCTCATACCGGCCCTATCGGAGTATTCGACTCCGGATACGGAGGTCTTACCATCTTAGGAAAATTCATCGAACGACTGCCACAGTACGATTACCTGTACTTGGGAGATAATGCCCGTGCTCCATACGGCACACGTTCGTTCGAAGTGGTCTACGACTTCACCCTGCAGGCTGTCAAGAAATTGTTTGAGCTGGGCTGCCCGCTGGTCATCCTGGCCTGCAATACGGCTTCCGCCAAAGCGCTCCGCAGCATCCAGCAGAACGACCTTCCTCACATGGATCCGACCCGCCGCGTATTGGGAGTAATACGCCCCACCGTGGAATGTATCGGTGAAATCACCCGCAACGGGCACGTAGGCCTGCTGGCCACAGCCGGCACCGTACGCTCCGAATCCTATCCGCTGGAGATTAAAAAGATTTTTCCAGACATTCAGGTCACAGGAATGGCCTGCCCCATGTGGGTGCCACTGGTAGAGAACAAGGAATACGACGGTGACGGAGCCGACTATTTCGTCAAGAAATACATTGATACCATCCTACAGAAAGACCCGGACATCGATACTCTGATTTTAGGCTGTACGCACTATCCCCTGCTTCTGCAAAAGATACGGCAGTACACCCCCTCACACATCCGGCTGGTAACGCAAGGCGAATATGTAAGCGAAAGCCTGAAGGACTATCTGTTGCGTCATCCGGACATGGACGCACGCTGTTCCAAGAACAAGCGACGGGAGTTTCTCACCACAGAATCGGTCGAGAAATTCCGGGAATCGGCTTCGGTATTCTTACACTGCACAGACGTACATGTACGCAATGTCCAACTTGAATAAAACAAAAAATGGTCCGCCTCTGAATCTTCTCACAAAGGCGGACCATTTTTTGTTTTATATGACCTGACTTCTATTCAGCCACAAAAGTCGCGTGCTGCACATTCCGGCTGTCCGGACCTACCATCACTTCAAACTCTCCCGGTTCATATCCATATTCCAGACGAGAGTTATAATACTTCAAATCATCCTCGTCGAGCACAAACTCCACATTCTGTGTCTCTCCTTTTTTAAGGGCCACACGGCGGAAAGCTTTCAGCTCCTTCACCGGACGAGAGATTTCTGCATACACATCGTGAAGGTACAGTTGCACAATCTCTACTCCGTCACACTCGCCGGAATTGGTTACAGGCACGGTTACCTTCAACTGACCGCCCTTGGCCATACGCTCGGCACTCAACTGCAAATTACCGTAGCGGAAAGTGGTATAACTCAAGCCATAGCCAAAAGGATAAAGCGGTTCATTACTCTGGTCGATGTAATTGCTGCCATAACGGTTGAAAGTGCTATCATCCGTATCCGGACGACCCGTGTTCAGGTGATTATAATAAAGCGGCAACTGTCCCACCGCACGCGGGAAACTCGTAGTCAGCTTGCCCGAAGGAGACACGTCACCAAACATCACATCGGCAATGGCATCACCCGCTTCACTGCCGGCGAACCACACGTTCAGAATAGCCGGTACATGCTCAGATTCCCAGCATAAATCTAATGGACGACCGGTAAACAAAGCCAGTACCACCGGCTTTCCGGTAGCTACCAATGCCTTCAACAAATCTTTCTGCGCATCCGGAATCTGAATGTCTGTACGAGAAGAAGACTCCCCGCTCATCTCGGCACTCTCACCCAATGCAGCCACAATCACATCGGCAGAAGCCGCCACGCGCAAAGCCTCAGCCCGCAACCGACGGTCATCGCCGCGTGTCAGCGGACGAGGTTCGACCGCCCCTTTCTCTATATGCTCACTATAATACACGTTACTTCCCTTAGCATAAGAAACCGTAGCCTTATCACCTACCGCACGACGGAAAGCTTCGTACATCGTCACATGACGGTCTGTCTGACAATCCATGTTCCACGTGCCGCACATATTGTTCTGCGCATCAGCCATCGGCCCAATCAATGCAATGCGTCCCTTTTTCTGCAAAGGCAACAACTTACCCTCGTTCTTCAACAGCACAAACGTTTCGGCCGCAATCTCACGTGCCGCTTTACGATTCGCCTCCGTAAACAATTCCTTGCGCCCTCGAAGCGTATCACAATACTTATAAGGATTCTCAAACAATCCTAACTTATACTTGGCTTCCAGTACCCGACGGCAGGCCTCGTCAATCCGTTCCTGCGTCACGGCCTTCTCCTTCAGTGAAGCTTCCAGCGTATGCAAAAAACCATGTGCCACCATATCCATGTCCGTTCCCGCATTCAACGCCCGCGCAGAAGCCTCCTTCAAGTCGGCCACCCCATGAGTCTTCATCTCACCAATTGAATTGTAGTCGGTCACCACAAAACCCGTGAATCCCCACTCATTGCGGAGCAAATCCGTCAACAGCCATTTGTCGGCTGTAGCAGGCACCCCGTTGATGGTATTGAACGAACTCATCACCGAGCCCACTCCGGCTTCCACCGCACCCTTGTAAGGAGCCAGATACACATTATACATCAGATTACGACTCATATCCACCGAATTATAGTCACGTCCCGATTCCGAAGCTCCATACAGCGCAAAGTGCTTCACACAGGCCATGATTTCATTGTTCTGTTTCATACCGTCACCCTGATAACCGCGCACATACGCTCCAGCCATCAGCGCGCCAAGGTACGGGTCTTCTCCACTTCCTTCTGCAATACGTCCCCAGCGGGCATCCCGACAGATGTCTACCATCGGACTGAATGTCCAGCTGATTCCATCGGCACTGGCTTCCGTGGCAGAAATGCGTGCCATACGCGTTACCGCCGCCGTATCCCAGCTACAAGACAGGGCCAACGGAATCGGGAAGATGGTCTCGTACCCGTGAATCACATCGGCACCCACTATCAGAGGAATTCCCAGACGAGTTTCCTCCACCGCCATACGCTGCATCTGGTAAATCTTATTCACCCCCTTCACATTGAAAAAGCCGCCGACCTCACCAGCCCGGATAGCTTCTGCCATCTTGCTGTTCTTCACTGCTCCTGACACCAAATCATTTCCTGCCGGCAGATTCAGCTGCCCCAACTTTTCCTGTAAGGTCATGCGCCCCATCAGGTCACTGATAAAGCGGTCCATCTCCGCATCCTTTCCCCCGGAATTCGGCGAAGAACATCCTGCCATTGTCAAAAGCAAGGCCCCCGCCTTTACAAACTGACTTATTTTTCCCATAGATATCGTAATTTTTAGAATTCGTTCTTCCAAAAATATCAATTTTTCAAACAAAACGAGCCAGAAATACGAGGTTTATTTTCGCACCAGCAGAACGCAAGTACGTTTTAAAAAAACTGTAGTGTACTAAATAAGTTGACACAATTTATTTAGTAGCATGCGTAAAA
>ENA-UOJA01001095-UOJA01001095.1-human-gut-metagenome-genome-assembly--contig:-C19-NODE-1095-length-23457-cov-6.867490_pt1 | contig 23457 bp, 20 predicted proteins | sample MGYA00242337_ERZ723884 | MGnify/ENA metagenome assembly ERZ723884
ATTCATTCTTTCCTCCTTTTTCTGCCTGCAATAAAGAAAAACGAGACTTTATTGCAACACAATCGTTACAATAAAAGTCTCACTTCCTACAACGTGCTCCGGAGAAATTTATTTTCCCGTACTGACGAAATCACGTTACATATACTGCCCGTATATGCAAGCTACTCCCTTTTATCTGTAAACATCATAACATAAAGAAAATCCGGCAGTCAACCTTAAATTTTTTAAGCCAGTATTCTATACTGTGTATACATGCATTATTACAGAAGGAGTGATTTTGTGAATCCAACAGCTGAAAACGATTTTTCAACCGGAAGCATTCCCGCACACATGCTGCGTCTTGCGCTTCCTATGACACTGGCACAGTTAATCAATGTCTTATACAATATTATTGACCGTATTTTTATCGGAAGAATCCCCTTTGATTCTACCAATGCGCTCACCGGTCTCGGGGTTGCCTTTCCAATCTGTACGATTACCATTGCTTTTGCCAACCTTGTCGGCATGGGCGGCGCACCGCTTTTTTCCATTGAACGCGGGAAACGAAATGATGCCGAAGCCGAAAAAATCCTCGGTAACAGCTTTGTCCTTTTACTGTTGTTCGGCCTGTTTATTACAATAACGGGGCTGCTTTTGAAACGTCCGCTTTTATATCTGCTCGGCGCAAGCGAAGCCACCTTCCGTTATGCCGATTCATACATTACCATCTACCTGTGCGGTTCTGTTTTTGTAATGTTAAGCCTTGGCTTAAATTCATTTATTAATGCGCAGGGCTTTGCAAAAACCGGCATGCTGACCGTTTCCATTGGTGCGGTCTGCAACCTGCTGTTAGACCCTGTTTTTATCTTTTTACTGGGACTGGGTGTACAGGGTGCAGCTCTTGCAACTGTTATCTCACAGTTTATTGCCGCCTTGTGGACATTCACTTTTCTGACCGGGAAAAAGACGATGATACGGCTCTCTCCAAAACAATTTGCATTGGGCAGAAAACGTGTCTGCAAAATCCTTGCACTGGGGCTTTCCGGTTTTACCATGTCCATAACCAACAGTGCCGTCCAGATGGCGGGCAATGCCAGCCTGTCCATACACGGCGGGGACTTATACATCGCCGCCATGACCGTTATTAACTCCGTGCGCGAAGTGATTCAAATGCCGGTCAGCGGTATTTCCAACAGTGCCCAGCCGATTCTCAGCTTTAACTACGGTGCTGATAAAAACAGCCGGGTAAAGCAGACCATCCGCTATATGTCTGTGGCTTTGCTTATCTATACCGTAGCGGCATGGATTTTAACCATGATTTTTGCCAGACAATTTATCCTGCTTTTTGATTCGACACCGGAACTGCTCTCACTGGGTGCCTCCTGTATGCACATTTACTTTTTCGGATTTTTTATGATGTCCTTTCAATTTGCGGGGCAATCCGTTTTTACGGCACTTGGCAGATCCAAAAATGCCATTTTCTTTTCGCTTTTAAGAAAGGTAATTATTGTGATTCCGTTAATCTATCTGCTTCCGCTCACGCCACTTGGTGTAAACGGCGTATTCTGGGCAGAACCGGTTTCCAATTTTTTCGGCGGAGCCGCCTGCTTTATCACTATGTATTTTACGGTTTATAAGAAGCTGTAAAATACACAGCTGTTCTTAGTTGTCCGCAACAATCCTGGCATGGCTTCCGCCGTCCGGTGTCTTGGTAACAACAATCTGCCGACCGATACGCTCCTTTAATTCGCCGACGTGGGAGATAATTCCCACAAGGCGGTTGCTCTCCGATAACCGCAGTAAAACATCAATCGCCTGTTCCAGTGAATTTTCATCCAATGAGCCAAACCCTTCATCAATAAACATTGTATCAATCTGGATACCACCCGTCTGCGACTGGATTTCATCGGATAATCCCAGTGCCATTGCAAGAGATGCCTTAAAGGACTCTCCACCCGATAAGGACTTGACACTACGGATACTGCCGTTATAGTGGTCAATCACGTTTAATTCCAGTCCGCTCTGCACTCTTAGATTATCTGCCGTCTTTGCGCGCACCAGTTCAAACTGTCCCGATGTCATCTGCATAAAGCGGGTATTGGCCCGGATAATAATACGGTCAAAAAATGCTGTCTGAACATATGTTTCAAGCATAATTCTGTCCTGACCGCTCAATGCACCGTTTGCCGTATTGCTGAGTGCCCGTACCCACTGATACTGCTTTTCTTTTTCGCTGCTCTTTGCCGCAATCTTTTTTACTGCACCTGCCGCCCGCTCATTGACCGCAATCCGCAAATCCAGTTCCTTCTTTTCGTTCTGATACTGCTTCTGACAGACTTCCTTTTCCTGCCGCAGGGTCAGTAATTCCCCGTACTTTTTCCCACTCTCATTACTTTCATTGTTTTCTTTATCTTCTTCACCGCTTTTTAGCTGTGTGGTTAAATCAAGCACCCTTCTCTGCTCTGCTTCGAGCTTGATTTTACAATCCTGATACTGCTGCCCTGCCTGCTTTGCCCGCTGTTGTATTTCCTCTTTCTGCCGGACTTTCTGCGCAATGCTTTGTCTTGCCGCTTCTGCATTTTCAAACTTTAAAGTCTGTTTTAATTCATCCGCCTGCTTTTTTAAAGCTTCACCTTCTGTCTTTAATACAGAAATACGACTGGTACACTCTGCCACCTCTTCTTCCAGTTCTTTCTGGCGCTTTTCACACTCCGGTAACTGCCCGGAAATCTTCTGCTCTAATGCGACATCGGCTTCCAGTCTGGCTTTCTGCACCATCAGCTGCTGCTTCTCATCTGCCAGTGCTTCTGCTTCCTGCTGTGTCCGGTAACTCACCTGCTTTATCACGTCAATCATCTGTTCCTGTGATGCTTCTTCCGAATCTGATAAATGCGATAAATCTGATACATTTGACATATCTTGTACCCCGGCAACGATCGTTGGATGTGTATCACTTATCAATGCCGCATACTGCGCAAGCATTTCTTTATATGCGCTCTGTACCCGTCCTTTTGCAAGTCCTGCCTCTGAACTGAGTTCAGAACGTATTTTCGTCTTTTTGTCATAATCGTCTTTTTGACTTTTTAACTGCTGTTGTGTCGGCGCATTTTCATGAAGCACTGCTTTCTTTGGGTGGTGCAGTGAACCGCATACCGGGCAGGCTTCGTCTTCACGCAGGTTCTGTGCCAGTATGCCCGCCTGCTCGTCAAAATAACGTTTTTCCATTTCCTCGTAAATGCTTCCTGCCTGTGCCAATTGCTCTGCCGCCATAATATACCGCTTCTGTATGCGGTACATTTCATTGACAAGATTTTTATTCTGTACAACCTTTTCCTGTAAGACTTCTGTTTTCCGACACTGCTGTTCATTTACGGAAATCTGCGCCGCTGTCCGCTCCAGTGCCGCACCGCTGTCCTTTAATCCGGCAAGCTGCTGTTGATACTTCTCTCTTTGCAGTTTCATTTTCTGCGCTTCCTGCCTGCTTTTTTCCAGTAAATGTTCTTCCTTTTCAAGCTGCTGTTTTTTCTGTCCAGTTTCGTTCAAAATAAATTCCAGCTTTTCATAGCCCGGAAGTGCGAGCTGCTCCGCTTCAATTTGTGCAGTCAGGGTGTTGTTGTTTTCCTGCAGTTTTTCTGCCTGTTCGTATTCTATCTTTAACCGGCTTGCAAGCGTACCCAGTTCTGCCGTCTTCTGCTTTGCCTCTTCAAGTGCTTTTTCTACTACTTCCCGCTGCTGCTGTTTTCCAAGTGCTCTGTCAAGCTGTGCCATTTCCGCCGACAGGTCATCTGATTTTTGGACAACGGATTCCTGTATCTTTATATCTTCTGCCATAATATTTGCAATCAGTTCCAGACAGTAATCCGTATCCAGTATAACTTCTTCTTTTTGCAGATTTTCCAAAGAATCGGCATAAGCACTTTCTTTTTTACAGCGCACTTCTGCCAGATACTGCCGGATACTTTTTTCATCGTCTTTAATCGCGTTATAAAGTGTTCCGGCTTCCTTTTTTAACTGTTCCTGCAGCTGCAGATACGGTCTGGTATTAAATATTTCACGGAAAATCGCAGCGCGCTCCTTCGTTCCCGACAATAACAGCTTTAAAAAATCCCCCTGTGGAATCATCGCAATCTGCGTAAACTGCTCTTTGCGGATACCGAGCAGTTCTGTCATTTTCTCATTTACCGCACTAATCCCGCTGATAACACCGCCGTCCGGCATTGTAAGCTCTGCTTTGGCAGTTTCCTTCGTTTCTTTTCCCGCACCGCGTTTTGACGGACGCATATATTCAGGATTTCTGCAAATCACATACGTCTTTCCTTTTAATAAAAACGTCAGTTCGACGAATGTCGGTGTCGCGGCATCGGCATATTTACTGCGAAGCATTTCCGTCGTTCTGCTGCCGCCGCTTGCTTCTCCGTAAAGAGCATACGTAATGGCATCAAACAGTGTCGTCTTTCCTGCGCCGGTATCCCCGGTAATCAGATAAATGCCGCCGGTTCCAAGCTGTGTCATATCCAGTTGCGTTTTTTCACTGTACGGTCCAAATGCGGACAGAATTAATTTTAACGGTCTCATACTACTCCTTATTCCTAAGCAACTTGTTGCGAAGATACGATGAGAAATTCGCGCAGGCGATTTCTCATCTGCCATTATAGATGTTTGCTTTCGTCCGGAAGCAAACATCCGTGTGAAAAATCAGCACATCCGTGTGATTTTTCACACTGCTCCCTATTCCCAAATAGATTCTATCAGCCCGCCGACAAGCTGTTTTTGTTCTTCACTCATCGGTTTGTGGTTCTGCTGTTCATAAAAATCTTCAAACAATTCCAGCGGTGTGCGTTCCACCGCCGCTTCACCAATCTCTAAGCTGCCACTGTTACGTGTTCTTATATTGTCATAATCAAGACGCATAATATTCGGATAGATACTGCGCAGTCTGCTGATGGCGTCCGGAATATCCTCCTCGTCGGTCAGCGTAATATGCAGATAATCATTGACCGGTGTATTCATATAATTTTTTCTAAACGTCAGTTCTTCATAACTTCCCTTAATTTCCCTCATATCATGAAGCGGTGTCACCGGCACGGTGTGAATCTGTGGATTTTTTCCTTTTTCTTTTAATTCAACAACTGTAATGCTCTTAATATGATTCACCTCAGAAAATGAATATTTAAGCAGTGTCCCGCAGTAGCGCACACTTTCCCTGCTACAGTGCTGTGCATTGTGAATATGTCCCAGTGCCACATAATCAAACGGTTCAAACACCGATGCATCCACATTATCCAGCCCTCCGACAGATACTTCTTCCGAATCACATCTGCCAGCCCCTGTTACAAACTGGTGTGCCACCAGTACATTTCTTTTAGACGTATCAACCGGCGTATGCTCAATTACCGTCTGTACAGTCTTTGTATAGTCCGTTAAATCTTCTTCATAAAACCGTCGCACCGTAGATGGCTTGATAAATGGAAGCAGATAGACACACACTTCTCCCGCATCGTCCCAAAGTGATACTTTCTCCATGTTTCCCTCAAATACCGGCGCAATATGAATCCCCTCCGCCGTAAACAGACTGCTTCCGAATGAGAGCCGCTCGGCGCTGTCGTGATTGCCGCTGATGATAAAAACTTCCTTTTTCATCTGCGAAAGACGCGTAAGAAATGTATCAAACAGCACAACTGCTTCTGCGGGCGGCACCGGCTTATCGTAAATATCCCCCGCAATCAGCACCGCATCCGCCGCCTCATTCTGTACGGTGTCCAACACCTGCTGTAAAATATATTTTTGTTCTTCCAGCATTGAAAATTCGTTGACACGCTTTCCCAGATGCAGATCCGAAATATGTATAAACTTCATGTCACTCCCCATTTTTATAAAACTTCATTGCAAATATAAATTTAATTAATTTAGTATCAGTATAACACAAACATATGTTTTGTCAAGTATCTTCATCTCATTCTTACGACGCAGTTTTCTTCTTATGCAAAAAAGAGTGCCCGTTTTCACAGACACCCTTTCCTATTCCTTTACATTGTCAAATCCCAATGTGACAATCTTATTCTTCGTCCTCGTCTTCTTCACCTTCATGAATATCTGCCTTTGGCTTGTCCAGACCTTCAATAACGATGTGGTTCTTTTCGGCATAATCCCAAAGTGCCGCATGAACTGCTTCTTCTGCAAGTAAAGAGCAGTGTACCTTTACCGGCGGCAGTCCGTCTAATGCATCCATAACTGCTTTGTTCGTTACTTGTAAAGCTTCATAAATGGTCTTGCCCTTTACCATTTCCGTTGCCATACTGCTGGTTGCAACCGCAGCACCGCAGCCAAAAGTCTTAAACTTACAGTCCTTGATAATCTTTGTATCTTCGTCAATATCCAGATAAATACGCATGATGTCGCCGCACTTTGCATTACCGACTGTACCGACACCGCTTGCATTTTCGATTTCTCCGACATTTCTTGGGTTATTAAAATGGTCCATTACCTTTTCGCTATACATACTTCACTTCTTTCCTTTCCGTATTTTACTATGCGTTTTTCTTTTCTTCTTTTACAAAATCTTCATATAACGGTGACATGCTTCTTAAACGCTCTACAATCTTTTCAAGCTCGGATACAACAAATTCCGCATCGTCCTTTGTCGTTGCTTCTGAAAGTGTCAGTCTTAATGAACCGTGTGCAATTTCATGCGGCAGACCGATTGCAAGAAGCACATGGGACGGGTCGAGCGAACCGGATGTGCAGGCTGAACCGCTTGAACCGCAGATGCCCTTCTGATCTAATAAAATCAGTAAGGATTCACCTTCGATAAAACGGAAGCAGAAATTAACGTTATTCGGAAGACGGTTTGTTCTGTGTCCGTTTAACTTTGCATATGGTACTCTTTTTTCAATCTGTTCAATAAAATAATCTCTGACAGCAGTTTCTTTTTCAATGCGCTTGTCCATTTCTTCCTGTGCCAGTCTGGCTGCTTCTGCCATACCGACAACGCCCGGTACATTCGTTGTTCCGGCACGTCTTCCACGCTCCTGTGCACCGCCGTGTACAAACGGTCCGATTTTAATGCCGCTTCTGATATAAAGGAAGCCTACACCCTTTGGCCCGTTAAACTTGTGTCCGCTGGCGCTTAATAAATCAATATTCATTTCATCGACATTCATCGGAATATGTGCAAATGCCTGGACGGCATCGGTGTGGAATAAAATACCGTGCTTCTTTGCAACAGCACCGATTTGGGCAATCGGTTCAATTGTTCCAATTTCATTGTTGGCTGTCATAATGCTGATTAAAATGGTATCCGGGCGGATTGCCTTTTCCACTGCTTCCGGTGATACAACACCGTCTGCATCTACGTCTAAGTAAGTCACTTCATAGCCGTGCTTTTCCAGATACTCACAGGTATGCAGCACTGCGTGATGTTCAATCTTCGAAGTGATAATGTGCTTACCCTTTTCCTGTAATGCTTCTGCAATACCTTTAATTGCCCAGTTGTCGGATTCACTTCCGCCTGCTGTAAAGTAAATTTCCTTTGCCTTTGCACCAAGAACGGCAGCAATCTGTTCTCTTGCCTTTTCTACGGCTTCCTTGGTATCTCCCGCAAAACTGTATACTGCGGATGGGTTACTATAATTCTCTATAAAAAAAGGTTTCATTTTTTCAAAAACCTCAAGTCTTACTGCTGTTGTTGCTGCATTATCAAGATAAATCAACTGACTCATTTTCATTCTCCTTTATATTTCATACGGCAGCAGCCGCTTTGCAGTTTCACCGGAAGTCCGGTACCTGCAGAACCGGGATTTATATTTTATTTCATAGTAATCCCGTATGTTATATGTATTATACAGGATTTCCCTGCAAAGTCAAGCACTAAATAACATAATCATCACTTTTGCTGTGATACCATTCCACCAAGTCTTCCAGTGTAATATTGTCAACAACCTCATTAATGGCATCATTAATCTTTTTCCACACGATAAAGGTTACGCATGAAGCTTCACGCTCACATTCCACGGCATCATCCTCTACACAGCTGACCGGTGCAAGTGTTCCTTCGGTCAGTCTTAAAATCATGCCCACCGTGTACTCCTTTGGAGGACGGCGCAGCATATAACCGCCCTGTGCCCCGCGGATACTTCTTACATACCCCGCTTTATTTAGTATGGATATAATCTGTTCCAAATATTTATCTGAAATATCCTGACGTCTGGCAATATCCTTTAAGCTGACTGCCTCACCTGTATTATTCAGTGCCAGATCCAGCATCAGACGCAGGGCATATCTTCCCTTTGTTGAAATTTTCATATTCGTTTTTCCTCCTTTATTCCACCGCTTTTCCGATAATCGTGCCGCCGCCCAGAACATATTCACCGTCATATAAAACAAGAGCCTGTCCCGGTGTCACCGCACGCTGCGGTTCATCAAATACACATTCGAGTGTATCCTCATTTATCATTCTTACCGTACAGTCCGCACCGGCATGACTGTAGCGGATTTTGGCTTTTGCACGTACATCACCTGTAAATGCTTCTGCCGCCATGAAATTTAACTTATTTGCATACAATTTTGATGCAAATACATCTGCATTTTCACCAATAACAACTTCATTCGTATCCGGCCGGATTTCCGTCACAAATACCGGATGTCCCATTGCCAGTCCAAGTCCTTTACGCTGACCGACCGTATAGTGGATAATGCCCTTGTGCTTTCCGATGACATTGCCATGAATATCAACAAAATTGCCTTCTTTCGGGATATAATCCGTTTCCCGCTGGATAAATCCGGCATAATCGTTATCCGGCACAAAACAGATTTCCATGCTGTCAGGCTTATTGGCAACCTGAATACCGATTTCTGAGGCAATTTTACGAATCTCATCCTTTGTATAATCTCCGACCGGCATAAGTGTCCTTGAGAGCTGTTCCTGTGTCAGGTTGTACAGCGCATATGTCTGGTCTTTTTTTGCCGTTACGGAATTGCGGATTGCATATCTGCCGTTTGCAAGCTGCTCAATCCTCGCATAATGTCCCGTTGCAATATAATCCGCACCGATCTGCAGACTTCTTTGCAGCAGGGATTCCCATTTTACATAGCGGTTGCAGGCGATACACGGATTCGGTGTCCGTCCGCATAAATATTCATCTACAAAATAATTAATTACATTTTCCTGAAATTCTTTTTTAAAATTCATAACATAATACGGAATGCCAAGCCGGGCGGCAACCCTTCTTGCATCTTCAACTGCAGAAAGCCCGCAGCAGCCGCCGTTTTCCTCAATGGCGCACTGCGGCTCGTCCTGCCATATCTGCATGGTAACACCGATTACATCATAGCCCTGTTGTTTTAACAGATATGCCGCAACCGAAGAATCTACGCCCCCTGACATTCCCACTACTACTTTTTTGTTCATTTTCCTCTCCATTCCGCAGGCATTTTAATGCCGGAGGAATCGCGGACTGAATGTATTCAGTCCTGCGATAAGTGCAGCTTTGTGGCGCCTGCGGCACAAAGTGCTGTATGAGCATGCTTTCGTTTATGGCCTGCTCATACTTTCCTCCATTCCGCAGGCATTTTAAAAGCAAATTGTTTCATCTGCCTGCTGCTTGATCTTTTCCCATAAATGTGCTGAATCCGCATCATACACCGCTGTCACGCGGCAGCCTGCCTTTTTGGCAGATTCCACGGCATGAAGCACATCTTCATATACTATTGTATCCTCCGGTACAAAATTCATCTGTTCACAGATTTTTAAATAGCTCTCCGGATTTCTTTTATTCACACCAATATCATATACCGTATAAATCTTTTCAAAACAGGATAAAACACCAAGGCGCTCCAGTGCTGCTTTGGCACAGGCTTTTTCAGATGTTGTAAAAATACACATCCTGCTTCCGTTTTGATATTCCCGCTCTATGAGTTCTTTCATGCCCGGCTTCATCCGTATGTCCTTCTTATAATGCTCACGGATCATTTCAAGCACCTCTTTCTGCATATTCTCGCGGTTTCCTGCAATGCCGAGTTCTTTGATAAAATAATCCGAACATTCATTCAAATCCATGGTATAGGTCTTTTCATCAAAATCCGGCGGGAGAACTGCGCCTTTTTTCGTGGCATATTCTCTTGCCAGCCTGCGCCAGTATGGCATGGAATCTAGCAGTGTGCCGTCCATGTCAAAAATAAGGCTGCGTGCCGCACCAAACAGTGTATCCGCCTTTTTGCGCAGTGCCGCAGCCGCCGCACCCTCGTCTTCCTTTGCAAAAATCGCAGATATCACGGACACACCAGCAACACCTGTATCCTTCAGACTATCCATATTATCATATGTAATCCCGCCGATTGCAACAATCGGAATCGACACGCTTTTTGTAATCGCGGCAAGCGTTTCACGGCTCATATCCTTGGCATCCTGTTTGGTGGTCGTATGAAAAACCGCACCGACACCAATATAATCTGCGCCCAGCTTTTCAGCCTGAACCGCCTGCTCTACCGTCTTTGCTGTCATGCCGATAATCTTATCCGGTCCCAATATCTTACGTGCCTGCTCATAATCCATATCACTCTGTCCGATATGCACACCGTCCGCACCGGCTTCCTTTGCCGCCCAGATATCGTCATTGACAACAAACGGCACATGATATTTTGCCGCAATCTGTTTGATTTTTTTTGCTTCCTCTACACGCTGTTCATGGGTTGCATTTTTTTCGCGTAGCTGTAAAAAAGTGGCACCGTTTTTTAAAACCTGTTCCACCACCATATAAAAGTCTTTTCCGCCAAGCCACTGCCTGTCTGTAATGGCATATAATCTTAAATCCGCTTTCGTTACTTTCATCCCTGACCTCACTTTGCATTTCTGTTTTTATTATAACAAGCAATTCATATTATTTCAATATGAATTGGTGAATTTTACACTTTTTTCATAGAAGCAAAAGAACTGCCGCATCAAAACATCACTGTTTCTGACACGCCAGTTTTTTCATTTATTTTTTATTTGCACTGATATCCTGTCTATCTGCATTTGATTTCCTGTATTTCTTATCTATGCTTCTTATCAATAAAGGCAATAATCTGTTCTGCTGTCTGTTCTACACCAAGAACACTGCTGTTTACTGTCAGCTGGTAGTTTCTTGCATCGCCCCATGTTTCATCTGTATATCGCTTGTGGAAAGCTTCGCGCTTGGAATCCACATATTCAATCAGCTCTTTTGCCTTGATTCTGTCCATATTCTGTTTATGCATCGTCCGCTCAATTTTGCTGTCCATGTCAGAATGAATAAACAGGGTTGTCACATCTTCATCATTTTTGTAAATATAGTTTCCACACCGTCCAATCAGAACAAATGAATTTTCTGTAATCAGCTCATGAAACTGCTTTAAAACCGTTGCATTTCTTTTTTCCATATTATTGATGGCGATAGAATACAGCAGACTGTCCATCGGTTTCTCCGAGAAGAAGTTTTCCAGTTCATCATACATGCCTCTGGCTTTTGCCTCTGACACCAAAATATGTCTGTCATAACAACGGATTCCATAATGTGCCGCAAGTGCCTCTCCGATTGCATGTCCGCCGCTTCCACATTCTCTGCCAACTGTAATTATCATTGCACCTTCTCCTTTTCCTGCTTCATTTTTATTTTTCTAATTTTCTTTTTCAAATTTTAAAGTATTCCCGCAAACAGCGGTGCTGCCACAACCGTCATCAATCCTGCAACTGCAATGGACAGACTGCTCATCGCGCCTTCAATATCACCCATTTCCATTGCTTTTGCCGTACCCACCGCATGTGCCGCAGAACCGATTGCGATTCCCTTTGCCACCGGCTCCTGAATACGGAACACCTTACAGACAAATTCTGCCATCATATTGCCAAATACACCGGTAATAATAATGACGGCAACCGTAATCGTTACAATACCGCCGAGTTCTTCCGATACACCCATGCCGATTGCCGTGGTAATAGACTTCGGAAGCAATGTTACATACTGTTCATGGCTCAGACCGAAAATCGCACAGCCCGCCAGCACACAAAGAATACTGGTCAACACACCGGATAAAATGCCTGCAAAAATCGCTTTTGCATTTTTCTTTAACAGCTCAACCTGTTCGTAAAGCGGCACCGCCAGACAAACCGTTGCTGGTGTTAAAAGATAGCTGATATATTTCGCACCTGCATTGTAGCTGTCATAGTCAATGTTAAATGCCAGCAGGCAGACAATGACTGCCGCAATTGAAATTAACAGCGGATTAAAGATTGCCAGTTTCAATTTTCTTTTTAAAAACATTCCAAGCTCATAGGTCAGAATACTGACCATCACTCCGAAAAATACTGAATTTGTAAGTAACTCTTTCACTTTTTATCTCCATTTCCATTTATTCAGATTGCTATCTAGATAGAATTTTCACTGATATACTGCCTTTCGCCTTCGGAATCTTTAACATAAATATGGTCTGCACCGTTTTTCTTTTTCGGATGTTTTTTCTCCATACGGATAACACCCTGGGTTACTTTTCCTGATACTGCCATAACAATAATGGTTGATATCAGTACAATGACCATAATCGGAACACAGACCGGCTTTAAAACGCCCCAGCTTGACAACAGTCCGACACCTGCCGGAACAAACATCAGCGGCATAATTTCTATTAAAAAGCGGCTTGTTTCACGAATGGATACCAATTTGATAATGCGCAGCTCCAGTGCGGCAAATAATAATACCAGACCATAGATGCTTGCCGGAATCTTTAACGGGATATAATATCTTAACAATTCACCGATAAATGAAATGACAAGTATGATTAAAAACTGTCTTACGTACTTCATAATTCCTCTTATTCTCCATTTTCTTTCCTTTTTTCGGTACAAGTATATACCAACGTTTTCTAAATAGCAACCCAAAATACATGAGAAATACAATCACAAAAATGCCACACAGAACCAGCTCTCCATAGCTGTTCCCATGTGGCATTCTTTTGATTTTAAAATATGTCATGCACTAAATACAGAATACTAAATACTCTTTAAAAAGCTGCTCAGTGCAAAATTGCTGTATGTACCGCTGTCTGTATAGTTAGAAACAGTCGCGGCATATTTTCCGGAAATCGCATTCGCCTGTACGCGGATACTTTTCTGGGCAATTTCTTCCAAATCATTGTCCTTGTAAAATGCAGTCTTTAAATCTTGTACGGATGCACCGTCAAGTACCTTTTCATCCAGTGTCAGTGTACCGTCTTCTGCAAATGTAATACCGATTTTTTCATAAGCATCGCTGTCTTTAGACAGTAATTCGTTCATTTGTTACAAATAGGTGGTATTCTCTGAACCGCCCATTTCCTTGACTGCACTTGCAAATGCATTATAATTTTCCACAAATGACTTCACTTCTGTTACAATCTTTGCCGTACTGCCTGAGCTTTCGGCTGTCGTAAAAAGACTTTCGGCGTCTGAACCGGTAAACGCAATCACACTGTCACGTACACTTTCTGCTGTTTCCTGAACTGTTTCATAAACAGAAGCATCCTTTGTGGTACTGCCGTTTAAGCTGATTCCCTTTTCCCGAAGCGTCTTTTTGGCGCCTTCCGATAATAAAGACTCATCCGCACCCTGTGAAAGTACCTCTTTTAAATTCTTGTCACTGTTGATGTAATCAAACAGGGACGTGCTATAATTCGCTACAACTCTCATTTTTATCTACCTTTCAATAATTATATTGCAGGTGACCTCCATGTACTTTAACTGCTGTTTTATATATCGGACATTTCTTTAAACTCTTTAATTGACATCAGCTTCTTTTCAATGATTGCCCGGTTCGTGCAGAAGCGCTCCTGTTCTGACGGCACAAAACGGTCGGATTCCACCAGTTCAACAAATTCTTTATAAGAAAGCCACCTATAATTCATTGTTTCGCCTTCCTGTAAAGTCACTTTTGTATCCGGCTGTGTAACATACACATAGCTGTGATAAATCGAATGTCTTCTGTAATCTGCATATTCATACAACTGCACCAAATCTGATGTCTGAGCCGTAATTCCGGTTTCCTCTGAAAGTTCACGCACTGCCCCCTCCTGTGGCGTTTCTCCCGCAAGAATCGAGCCGCCGGTCACTTCCCATTTTAACGGATTAGTCTTATTCTGGGAACGCTGTGTAACAAGCACCCTGCCGTCTGTTGTCACGGTATAAATCATGACAACCACATGAAATACACCGTCTGCAAGAGATTTTGCCATGCTGCGCGGCACTTTATAGCCTAATTTGTTTTCCCATGCATCGCAGGCGTCCCACATTTCTTCATTGAGCATTTGAACAAAGCTGTCATAATACTGCTCCTGAAAATACACCATTTCCTCAATCTGCTGCTTGGTATACGGCATATTTTCCGGTGCAACCACCCATTTATCCCCAACATCATCTTTTCTGTGTATAATGGCAATTTTTCTGCCTGTAAATTTATCAACAGGTATATCCACACCTATGATATAGGCATCCTGTTCTTCCCCGCCCGGGGTCAGAACACCTTCGATATACCCATAATTTACCGGATAAACCAGCGAGGGATAGTCCGGATGGGAACTTCCTATCGGTCTGTCTACCGTTACCGTTATCAATTCATCGTCCACAGTATTTTTCCTTTCAGTTTAGCTGATTTAAAATATGTCTGGCTACATAAACCCCGCTTGCAGAAGCATGTGAAAGCGAATGGGTTACACCGCTGCAATCCCCGATAATGTAAAGCCCTTTATTTCTTGTTTCCAGATTATTGTCAATCTCAACCTGCATATTGTAGAATTTGACTTCCACACCATAGAGCAGAGTATCATCGTTTGCCGTACCCGGCGCAATCTTATCCAATGCGTAAATCATTTCAATAATGCCGTCTAAGATACGTTTTGGCATAACAAGGCTTAAATCGCCCGGTGTCGCTGACAATGTCGGTGTTACAAAGTTTTCTTCGATTCGTGCTTTATTGCTTCGTCTGCCGCGGATTAAATCCCCGAAACGCTGAACGATAACGCCGCCGCCAAGCATATTTGACAGTCTGGCAATGCTTTCGCCGTATCCGTTGCTGTCTTTAAACGGTTCTGAAAAATGCTTTGCAACCAGCAGGGCAAAATTCGTATTTTCCGTATGCTTATTTTCATCTTCATAGCTGTGTCCGTTGACTGTTACAATGCCGTTGGTGTTTTCATTTACAACCACACCCTTCGGATTCATGCAGAAAGTACGGACTAAATCTTCAAAGCCCTTGGTACGGTATACAATCTTGCTCTCGTAAAGTTCATCTGTCAGATGTGCAAAAACCTCTGCCGGAAGTTCCACGCGCACACCGATGTCCACGCGGTTAGATTTTGTCGGAATTTCAAGCTGTGCACAGACCCCTTCCATCCACTTACTGCCACTTCGTCCTGCCGAAATGATACATTTGTCGCAGTAAAAGCTTTCATCTTTTACATGGACAATATAGCCGTTATCGCTTTTTTCCACGGTCTGTACCGGTGATTCAAAGTAAAAGTCTACCTTTTCTTTTAATTCCTGATACAGATTTTCCAGTACCACATAATTAATATCTGTTCCCAGATGCCGCACGGAAGCATCCAGCAAATGCAGTCCGTTGGTGAGGCACAGCTTTTTAATCTCGGTATTTGCCGTAGAATACAATGCCGTACCCTCTCCGCCGTGTGAAAGATTGATTTCATCGACATAATGCATTAAATCCAGTGCTTCCGGCTTGCCGATATATTCATACAGATTGCCGCCGAACTGGTTGGTAATATTGTACTTTCCGTCTGAAAATGCGCCTGCACCGCCGAAACCGTTCATAATCGCACATGTTTTACAGCCCACACAGCTTTTTACCTTTTTACCGTCAATCGGACATTTTCTCTTTTCAAGGGACGTTCCCGTTTCAAATACGGCGATTTTTAGGTCACTGTCTTTTTTTGTCAGTTCATATGCGGAAAATATACCGCCCGGTCCCGCACCTACTATAATCACATCATATCTTTTCATAATAATCCTCATTTCTGAGCAACTGGCTGCGAAGCGGCAATGAGAAATTCGCGCAGGCGATTTCTCATCTGCCATCATAGCGATTTGTTTTTGCTCAGAAACAAATCGCTGTGCGAAAAATCAGCACATCAGTGTGATTTTTCACACTACCTGTCCGCTCCTTTTTTCAAATTTCCTGCACTGTGATGCATAGTAACGCACGCCTGCACTTCCAAGCACCGCTTTCATCCTACAGGAATTGTCCTGTATGACTGCATATAATAATACCCGGAACCCTTCATATGTTCCGTCGGGTTTATGCACCTGTTCTGTCGGGCTTACAGTTTCGTCAAACGCATACGTATCAAACGCAATCCGCTTGTGATTGACCATCACCTGTACATTTCCGCCACCGCCGTAGGCAATGGCATCTGTCACATAAACGCTGCTCTTTATCCGTAACAGCTCTCTGCGGCTTTGAATCTGGCGCATACATGCAAAAAACAGATACAGTAGTCCCCCTGCAATGACACCGATTGTCATCGGCACCGGATTGTAAGACGGATCATTTTTGCAAAGCCGTTCAAACCCCAGTTCACCGGCAGATATTAAAAATACAAACAGTGCCGCCCAGGCTGCAATCTGCCAGCTGCGTGCGGGTTTCTTTTTTAAGTAAAATCCCAGAAATGCCTCTAAATCCTCACCCTGTGCTTTTCTCCAGCAGTCTTCTTTTAATTCTTTTACAGTATTTAAATCCGTCTTTTGAAACTGAATATCTTCAAAAATTCCTGCCATAGCCTCACTCTCCTGCACTTTAATCTTATATTAGTCCGAAAAAATTTCAGAAAGCACACCAAACAGCCTCTCCGGTTCTACCGGTTTGGCACCGTGGCGGTTCATGCCCGCCCGCCGGCTCTTCTCCATATCCTCTGCAAAAGCATTGGCAGACATCGCAATAATCGGTATGGTCTTAGCATCTGCTTTTGCACCGGCACGGATTGCCGCCGCCGCTTCCAGTCCGTTCATCACCGGCATACGGATATCCATAATCACTGCATCAAACGTATACTCCGGCATTTTTTCGAACAATGCCACAGCTTCTGCACCATTATATGCACATGTTACCTTCATCTGTTTCTTTTCCAGAATCTTCTTTGCAATTTCCATGTTCAGTTTATGATCTTCAACGAGTAAAATTTTCTTTCCCGCAAGGTCTGTCTGCAGCTTTGACGCTGTATAATGCATATGATAATCTTCCCCGCTCATATACGGTGCTTTTAAATGAATTGTAAATGCCGTACCTTTCCCCGGCTCACTCTCTACTGCAATTGTACCGCCAAAGGCTTCTGTATTCATCTTAACAATGGCAAGACCCAGCCCGACACCTGCAAGACTGTCTGTCACAAGCTGGTTCTCCTGTTCAAACGGCTGATACATTTTTCGCTGGAATTCTTTACTCATGCCACTTCCGGTATCGGTAATCACTGTATCCCATTCAAGAAAACCGTCTTTACGCACAATATTTTTATGCAGAAACGAAACCTTTCCGCCCGCCGGTGTGAACTTGACCGCATTACCGAGCAGATTGAAAAATATACGGTTTAGCTTTGTCTTATCCGTAAAAATAATGTCATTCTGCGGATTTAGATTCGTATAGAAAGTAATATTTTTTTCCCGGCACAGAGGTTCCATCATGGCGCAGACTGCATCGTGCAGTTCAATACACGAATATGGTTCTTTCCTTAATTGCAGTTTTCCGCTTTCCATTTTGGACACATCCAGAATATCACTGATAACCCCCATTAAAAACGTACTCATTGAGCAGATTTTATTCATATAATCTAGTACCTGCGTTTTATTTTCCGGTTCTTCCAGTACCATTTTTGCCATATTGGTAATGACATTCATCGGGGTACGGATATCATGGCTCATATTCGATAAAAATGCTTTTTTGGCATCATTCGCCTTTTTCGCCTGCAATAATGGTGCCTCTAATTCCAGTCTTTTTTCATCTTCAAGGCGGGTTGTATTTGTTACGTCTTTCACAAGCACCAGCAATTTTTCCGTATTCTCGTGAAAATATGAAATATAATACTTATACCAGCACTTCCGTCCCTTTTCATTCCGCAGTTCAAACGTATATTCAAGTTTGTGATCCTTTGTCAATGCGATATTTTTTTTAATCTGTGCAATACTTAATTTCTTTACCGCATCTTCTTTATCACGTACATATCTGCAAAGTTTCTGATTTAAAATTTTATCATATCCCTGTATTTCTTTCATATTCATATATCCGCCCTGTGCCAGCACAAGCCGTATGCTGTCGGTTGGAATATCCACAAGAAAAACATCCAAAAATACTCTTTGAATTGCATAAATACTGACATCACGGAATAATTCAAAATCTTTTAAATACTTCTGTTCTTTTTCTCTTTGCTTAGACACATCTCCACCTACGCCAATTGCACGCACCGGCTCACCCTGTTCATTAAAAAATACACGGTAAGCAATGTCCATCCATCCCCATTCTCCATTCTGATGAATGGCACGAAATGTCAGGCGCTGATTCTTCCCCTGCTGTACATTGTGATAAAATTCCAAATACGCTTCACAGTCATCCGGATGAATCAATCCAAGCTCTACAAATCCTTCCGGTACATTTTCCTCATATTCGCCAAAACCGACCTGCTGTGTTACCGCCCAGGAGCGGTATAAACGATGCGTTTTAATGTCATAGTCCCAAAACCGGAAATCTGACTGCTGCAATGCCAATTCCAACATCTTTTTCTGCATTCTGGCATCTTCTTCTGCTTTTTTTATCTGATCAATATCGGTCATAATCGTATACAGCAGGATCGAATTTTTCTGCTGTACAAAACGGGCGCGTACACTGACCCACTGATACATACCATTTTTATTCTTAATCCGGTACTCATACGACATGACACGAACCTGTTGTCTTCTTGTTTTAAAATAATTCTGCGTTGTTTTAATATCATCGGGATGGCATAATGCCAACGCATTTTCCCCGATAATCTCCATCAATTCCTTTTTCGTATAACCGGCAAGCGCCGCCGTTTCTTCCGTAATATAAACAGTCCGTATTTTGTCTGTGATTTCATAAATGGCGATTCCGCCTGAAATGGTCAGAATCAGATTATCCCGCTCACGGATAACTTCTGCGTATTCCGCTTCGGACTGTTTTTCTTTTTCTTCATCGGTAAAAGTAACAACGACTTTTTTGTCCGTGCCGTTGTCCGGCATCATAATTTCATACCCGACACGTGTCCAGCGGCAGGATTCATCTATCATCTTCATCCGTATCGATATTTCTGCCGATACAATTCCCCTCTCCGGCTTTTCTAAAAACTCCATGGCGGCAAAGGTTTCCTGAACGGAAACCACTTCTTTTACACGTTCTTTTCTCAGCCAGACGGTTTCCATGCCCACCCGGCTGATCCAGTACTTTTCATAACCTGCCGTATGAAAAATTTCTTTTCCATTCTGATCAAGTTCTACAACGACCGTTTTATTCAATGATACCTTCCTTTTCTATAGCATTCTATAATTTTGCTATGGCGCAGACTGTAAGCACATTGTTATTTACCGTAAATTTTATATTCATTCCCGCAAAAGACACCCCGAATACCTTGTCCGGCGCATGAAGATATCCCGGACGGATATCCTGCTTTAAAAGACCGATAAGCCCTGCCCACTTTTCCGGCGGCACTTCTGCTTTAAGTTCCTCTGGAATCACAACCTGTAACCCGTGATCCATTACCGTATCCGCAAATCCACACACCGCATCTGCATGGCTGTCCGTATATGCCAGATACGGTTTGATATCATACACAGGAGTATGATCCATCATATCCACACCGGATACCATTAAGTACGGTGCCTCTTTTCCATCCAGACAGACCTGCTCCAGCCGGACACAGGAAAGTCCGATGGGGTTTGGGCGAAACGGCGAGCGTGTTGCAAACACACCCATGCGCCGGTTGCCGCCCAGCCGCGGCGGTTTGACCGTCGGACTCCAGTCATCCCGGATGCTTTCCGAAAACTGCCACAAAATCCAGAGATGGGAATATTCATCCAGCCCGCGGAATGCCTCTTTATTGCGGTATTCCGGTGCAAATTCAATTCTTCCTGTCAATTCACGGACAAGTCCGCTTTGTCTGGGTGCACCAAATTTTTCCGGGAAATCTGTTCGGACCCAGCCTATTATTTTCATCTGTTCCATTACTTCTCCGCACTCATCAGCTTTAACGGTGCCGCAAGCAGCAGCGCACCACCGACAATGTTGCCCAGTGTTACGCAAATCATGCTCTTTGCAAGTAACACCGGGTTGATGCTGCCAAACAACAGATACGCAATTGAAAATGTGCCCATATTGGCAACACAGTGTTCAAAACCGGATACAACAAATGCCATAATCACACAGAACATGACAATGAGCTTGCCGCTTTCCGACTTCATGCGCGTTCCGGTAAGGACTGCAAGACACACGCAGAAATTACACAGGACACCGCGTAAAAACAGCTGCATCGGCGGTGCTGAAAGCTTTGCCGCTAAAAAGCTGTTGTAATAATCTACTAAAATCTGATGGGATGCACCGCTTTTCACAAATAAAAAGCTTAAAAAAAACGCACCCACAAAATTGCCGATGTAGCTGACCAGCCACACCTTTAAAACCTGTTTCCATGTACAGGTTCCGGCATATGCGCCCATTGCCATTGTCATGTTATTGCCGGTAAAAAGTTCACCACCGATAAAAACAATCAGCACAATCGCAATTGAGAACAAAAATGCTCCTAAAAGCTTGCCAAACTGCGGATAGGTTGAATACAGCACCGCAGCGGATACGTTGGATAAAATCGTTGCAACGACAATAAAAAAGCCTGCCATAATTGCACGGATAAAAAACTTTACAGGATAGTGTTCACAGATGTCTGCCTTTCCTTGTGCGGCACCTGCCATTGTTTCCACATCTTTTGTCAACATTTCTTCTTCCTCTTTTTCTATCCGTATTTACGCTAAAACTTTCTGAATTTTATCACGCATCTGTGCTTCGCCCATCACATGAACGATAGACCATAAATCCGGTGTATTGGCTTTTCCGGTTACTGCAATACGGATTACCTCCGCAATATCGGATACATTGCCCTTGAAAGCTTCAGGATTTGCCTTGTATGCCTTCATATCGGAAGCGTAGCCGTGCTTATCCGCAATCGCCTTTAACTTGTTAAACCATTCGGAATTGTCGTCTTCATGGTTATACATGGAAAGATACTCGTTCAGAATCGTCTTGACATCTTCCATATCCATGCGGAATTCATCTTTTTCCTGTGTATCTTCCATATCAAAGAAATAGCCGATCATTTCAAAAATCTGCTTTGCATACATGAAATCTTTTCTTCTGCGTTTCATGCCGATACCCATGTACAGGCGCAGGATTCCAAGCATTTTTTCCTTATCGGCAAACCAGATGTTCTTCTTTTCCGGTTCATTTTCCTCTGCCCAGTCATATAAGAAGTCATAAAGCTCGTCCTCTGAAAGCTTTGATAACTCATTTTTACAGATATTATGTAACTTATCCTTATCAAATAATGCGCCGGATGTACTCATCTTATCCAGTGAGAACGGGAATTCGTTGATATCCTTGTCCGGGAACTTTTCATGCCATTCTTCAAAGTTGGAATTGAGCAGTGTCATCAGATAAACCTTCATCGTATACGGATGATAACCGTCTTTTCTGTAGTAATCAAGTGACAGTTCAGGGTCTTTTCTCTTGGATAACTTTCTCTTTCCGCCTGTTTCTTCATCAAACTTCATTAAATGTGCCGTATGGGCATACTTTGGCATCTTAAAGCCCAATACATGGAACAGTTCATAGTGAATCGGTGCTGATGCAAGCCATTCGCCGCCACGGACAACAACCGTTGTACGCATTAAATGGTCATCAATCGCATGGGCAAAATGATAGGTTGGAATCCCGTCTTTCTTTAATAAGACAATATCGTGAATATTTTCAGGAAGCTTTACTTCGCCCTTAATTTCATCGACAAATACAATTTCCTTATCCGGACTTCCCTGTGAACGAAGTCTTAATACATACGGCTTTCCGGCTTTGATATTGGCTTCGATTTCTTCATCGCTTAAATTGCGGCAGGTTGCATACTTTCCGTAATAACCGGTCAGTTCTTTCGCTTCTTCCTGCTGCTTTCTGACTTCTTCCAGTTCCTCTTCCGTACAGAAGCAAGGATACGCCAGTCCTCGTTCTACAAGGCTTTTTGCATAGACATGATAAATATCTACACGCTGTGTCTGATAATACGGACCGTAGGCATTGCGCTCGTCATCGTCTGGGTAGCCTGCACCCTCATCAAATTCAATATTAAAATAACGCAGTACATTGATAACGGTATCAACCGCACCTTCTACCGTTCTTTTGGCATCTGTATCTTCAATTCTTAAATAAAACTTACCACCGTTTCTATGTGCAAGACGTTCATCCGTCAATGCACTATAGAGATTTCCCAGATGAATAAATCCCGTCGGACTCGGTGCGAGTCTTGTTACCTCCGCTTTATTTGGCAGTTTTCTATAAGGGTACTTCTCCTCATAGTATTCCGGTGTTTTGGTTACATCGGGAAATAATAATTCAGCAAGTTTTTGATTATCCATTTTTTCCTCCATTATGCTAAAATACATCTTTTTTCACACTTATATAGTTTATTGCATTTAATGTAAAAAATCAAGTTTATTCCAGCATACTGTTCATTCTCTCCATCTTTTCTTCTGCTTCGTAAATCAGACGGCTGCATTCGGTTAATTCCTCTCTGAATTCCGAATAATCCCCCTGATATTCGCCTTTGCTGTTAATCGCTTTATAGCTGATATCATGTTCTAAGCTTGCCCACAAATCCATAGCCATTGTCCGAATCTGAATCTCAACCGGAACCATCTGCTTTTTATTCATAAAAAAGACCGGCACACGGATAATGAGATGATAACTGCGGTAGCCGTTTTCCTTCGGATGTTCGATATAATCTTTGACTTTCATAACTTCAATGTCGTCCTGCGCCAGAATTCTGTCACGTATAAAATATACATCTTTAATATACGGACAGACAATTCTTACACCCGCGATGTCGTAAATGTTATTGCACGCCGCACCAATCGTCAAATCCAGATTTTTCTTCTGTAATTTTCCCAGAATACTGCCCGCAGATTTCAAACGGGTATCAATATGATGCACCGGACAGCGCACATTTTTATAGCGCGACTCATCTTTGATAATTTCAATCCGCGCCGTTGTCACATTCATTGCCGCATTGTACATTCTTAAAATCGGCTCGATGACTTTCCGGAATTCTTCCGAAATATCTGCCACGCGCACCATACTACCGTTATAGACAAGACCGGTTTAGATTTCTTCTATAGTCAGTGCATCGTTTTGCCCAACCTCTAGGTGTGTCGGATCTATCCGCTGTATTACT
>ENA-UOJA01001112-UOJA01001112.1-human-gut-metagenome-genome-assembly--contig:-C19-NODE-1112-length-23183-cov-369.187132_pt1 | contig 23183 bp, 18 predicted proteins | sample MGYA00242337_ERZ723884 | MGnify/ENA metagenome assembly ERZ723884
TGTTTATCAACAGGTTATAAAATGTATGTTTTTTGAGTGACGAAGTCAGGAAAAATGTGGTCGTAAACGGGCTGAAAGCCCAGCAATCACATAGCCCAGGGCAGCGCCCTGGGTAAGCATTATACCCCACATCTACATTCGCCCTGAAAGGGCAAAAGCCTAATTATTAAGGTGTTGCCCTTACAGGGCGCACTACTCAATATATACACTCAATACCCAGGGCGCTGCCCTGGGCTATGTGATTGTTGGGCTTTCAGCCCGCATAGTATACAGGCAAGCCCCTTTAATAAATATTGCTATAAAACACTGAACAACAAAAAAATATAAGGGTGAATAATTGTTTACCGGACAGCAATAATTTTTTTTGTATCTTTTTATTCACGAATAGGCATCTTTTTATTCACGAATAGGCATCGTGTAGCGTTCGCTGCCCGATTGGATTCCGTTCGCCGTCCGATCGGATTCCGTTCGCCGCCCGATCAGATCGCGTCCGCCGTCCGATCAGATTCCGTTCGCCGTCCGATTGGATTGCGTTCGCCGTCCTTTATAAGATGACAAGTTTATATAGTAGCGGAGGTCTCCGGCCTCCGCAGCAACCAATGCAGCAAACTCTATTATTATTAAAGATGATTTGTATTCGACTTGTTGCTGCGGAGGCCGGAGACCTCCGCTACTTATAAGGTTCATGATTGAACCATACCATTTTTGTTAAAAGATTTTGCGGAAGTAACGCGCAATACGGAAAAAATCATTAATTTTGTTTCTGCTGTTACAGCAAAGTATTGTTTAACCGAACTTACACTAACGTTTAACCGAATTTACACTAACCCGTATATGACAGGAAAAGACTTAGCTTGCTCTCTGGCAACGTGCATTGCGTCGCTGACCGCAAGCGCTTATGAAAAAACGCAGGTTTGCACGCTACATACCAACTGGACCTTCTGTCAGGTGGGCGACACGCTATGGAGCGACGCCAAGGTGCCCGGAACCGTGCACCAGGACCTGCTGAACCATAACCGAATACCTAATCCGTTCTACGGCATGAACGAGGAAGCCGTGCAATGGGTGGAGAACGAAGACTGGATGTATCGCACATCGTTCGTGGTGGACGAACATCAGCTTAGTCGTGACGCCGCCGTTCTGGAAATGGACGGACTCGACACGTATGCCGACGTGTTTCTGAACGGAGCCTTGATATTGCGGTCGGACAATATGTTCGTAGGACACAAAATAGAGGTGAAGCCGGTGCTTCGCAAGGGAGTGAATCGGCTGCTCGTGCGCTTCCGTTCGCCAGTGAAAGAGGTGCTGCCGCAGTTGCAGACCAACGGCTTCGACTATCCTGCAAGCAACGACCATTCGCCTTGGCGCACGAGTGTCTACACGCGCAAGGCGCCTTACTCATACGGATGGGACTGGGGCATACGCCTGGCTACGTGTGGAATATGGCGCCCCGTGCGTCTGGTGTTTTCCGACGTGGCAAGGATAGAGGACTATTATGTCTGTCAGGATGCGGTGACGCAGGCTAAGGCGGATGTAGACAATCGGCTGGAGATAAACAATGTAACCTCCAGCACCGTCTCGGCTTTGCTGAAGGTGGATTATCACTACTCTGACAGCGACACGAAAGAAATAAGAAAACAGATAGAGCTGCGCCCGGGAGCCAATACGGTGAGTCTGCCCGTGAGCATCAAGAACCCGCATCTGTGGATGCCCAACGGTTGGGGCGAGCCGTCGCTGTATAAGTTTACGGCATCGTTGTCGGTAGACGGGGTGGAGATAGCGAAGCAAGAGCGGAATGTAGGTCTGCGCACGGTGAGAGTGGTGATGGACGACGACGAGCACGGCAAGTCGTTCTACTTCGTAGTGAACGGCAAGCCGATGTTCGCAAAGGGTGCCAACTTCATTCCCGACGACGCCCTGCTGCCCAACGTAACGCAAGAGCGATACAAACGCATATTTGAGGACGTGAAGGCTGCCAATATGAATATGCTGCGTGTGTGGGGTGGAGGCATCTACGAGGACGACGAGTTCTACGACGAGGCAGACCGCAACGGCATACTGATATGGCAGGACTTCATTTTCGCCTGCTGCACTTATCCTCACGACCCGCTATTCGTCGGACGGGTGAAGAGCGAGGCAGAATACAACATAAAGCGTCTGCGCGGACATGCGTCGCTTGCCATGTGGTGCGGCAACAACGAGATATATGAGGCTATGCGCTATTGGGGATGGCAGAGAAAATACTCTGCCGAGGCTTTTGCCGAGATGGAGCGTGGATACAACGTGCTGTTCCGTGAGCTGCTGCCGCAGATGGTGGAGAGGCTCGACAACGGCCGATTCTATATGCACAGCTCGCCCTACGAAGCCAACTGGGGACGCCCCGACAGTTGGAAGACTGCCGACAGCCACAACTGGGGCACATGGCATGGACGCAAGCCGTTCGAGAGCTTCGACACGGACGTGCCGCGCTTCATGAGCGAATACGGTTTCCAGGCGTTCCCCGAGATGAAGACGATACGCACGTTCGCCGAAGAGAAAGACTTTGAACTGGAGTCGCCTGTAATGAATGCGCATCAGAAAGCCGACATAGGCAATGCGCTTATCAAGCAGACTATGCGACTGTACTACAGGGTGCCTGAGAGGTTTGAAGACCTGGTGTACGTTGGACTGGTGCTGCAGGGGCAGGGCATACGCCACGGCATCGAGGCTCACCGCCGCAACCGACCTTACTGCATGGGCAGTCTCTTCTGGCAGCTGAACGACAGTTGGCCAGTGGTGTCGTGGTCGGGCATCGACTACTACGGCAATTGGAAGGCGTTGATGTATCAGTCGAAGCGGGCGTTTGCCCCCATCCTGATCAACGCCATAAAGGAGGGTGATGACCTCTGTGTGTATCTTGTCTCGGACGAACTGCAAGACCATGACGGCGTAAGGCTGGACGTAGAGCTGATGGATTTCGACGGAAAGGTGCATGGCAAATGGACGCAGAACGGCAAACTCGCTGCCAACGCCTCGGTACTCTTCATGAAGAAGTCTGCAGATGAGTTGCAGGGCAAGCTAAGCGCTGCTACCTCATTGCTTCACTTCACACTGAAGGCAAATAACGGAGCTACGCTCGCCGATGACGTCTTTTACTTCGCTTATCCGAAAGGCCAAAAGTTGCCCGAGGCTAATATAGAGACAAGCGTGAGACGGCGAGGCGATGCGATAGAGATGACGCTGAAGACCGACAAGCTGGCTCGCGACATTTTCGTAGAAGTGCCTGTGCAAGGCGTTCGCTTCACCGACAATTTCTTCGACCTGCTGCCCGGACAGCGTAAGAAGATAACAATAACATCGCCCGAAGGACATTCGCTGAACGACTTCACGTTCAGACTGCATCAGTTGGGCGGCGTGAGATAAATTGTTGCTGGTTCATCCGGAATGTGAAGTTATTTAAGCATAAACCTAAAAGTAGCGGAGGTCTCCGGCCTCCGCAGCACCAAGTCGAATACATATCATCTTTAATAATAATAGATGTTGTGCATCATTGGTTGCTGCGGAGGCCGGAGACCTCCGCTACTATATTGTATTGATATGGATTAGAGGTCGTCGAAGTTGACGGCTTCCTCCTTGGGGCGCTTGTGTGTGTTGGGCTGTTCTGACGAACCTTCCTTTGCAGGCTCGGTAGCTTTGTGGTGTTCTATTGGTGCGCCATTCTCGTCGAGCACTATCTCCTCCTCAACATGTATGCTGTCGGAGCGTGAAGAGTCAGTCTTCTCGCGAGTGTAGTAGCTCTGGCAGTTGTACATCGACGAGGTGATGTCGGCATCCTTCGGCTTGCCGAACTTCACGCGATACTTGGCGAACGCAGGGTCGTTGAGCACAGACTCGAGGAAGAGTCCGCAGATAGGCAGAGCGGTGCGCGAACCCTGTCCGAGAGCGCCGGTGCGGAAGTGGATGCAGCGGTATTCGCCACCTACCCATGCGCCTACGACGAGCTTCGGGCTGACGCCCATGAACCATGCGTCGGAGTGGTTGTTGGATGTACCGGTCTTGCCGCCCCAGTCGGTGTCGCGGAATTTGCCCACGTATCCGTTGAGGCTCATCGAAGTGCCGCCCGGTTCGCTTGTGCCGCCCATGAGGAGCTGCTGCATGAGGAACGCACTCTTATAAGGTATCACCTGCTCCTCGTTCATCGGCGCACGGTATACCTCCTTGCCGTTGCGGTCGACGATGCGCGTAACGAGAACGCGCTTCACGTATTTGCCGTCGTTGGCTACGGTGCTATAGGCGTTGGCAAGCTCGAGCAGGTTGATGTCGCTCGAACCGAGGGCGAGCGCCGGAGTCTCGTCGAGCGGACTCTCGATGCCCATCTTATGCGCCGTCTCGGCGATGCGCGTGATGCCCATCTCCTGTCCGAGGCGCACGGCGATAGAGTTGATGCTTCGTGCGAAGGCAGCCTTCAGCGGTATAGAGTCGCCGGTGAAGTAGCCGTTGGCGTTGGTAGGCGCCCAGGTCACCTCCTCGTTATGCTTCTTGTCGAACACCTGCATAGAGAAGTATTCGTCGCGACGCTTGTCGCACGGCGTGAGTCCCTGATTCATAGCCTCGGTGTAGACGAAGAGCTTGAACGTAGAGCCCGGCTGGCGCATTGCCGTCACCTTGTCGTACTTCCACGACTTGAAGTCGATGTCGCCCACCCATGCCTTCACGGCGCCGGTCTGCGGCTCCATAGCCACGAACGAGCAGTGCATGAAGTGAACCATGTAGCGGATAGAGTCCATTGTAGACATCTCCTTCTCTATTGTGCCGTGCTCGTAGTCGAAGAGCTTCACCTTGTGCGGGCGGTTGAGGTAGTACTCGATGGAGTCTGGGTTGTTCGGGAAGCGTGTAAGCAGATACTTGTATACGGGCTGGCGCTTGGCTATGCCCTCGATGAAGCCCGGGATGACGTTGTGATTCTCGTCCTGCCACGGGTCTTGATTACCCCAGTGGTTGTTGAAGTTGCGCTGCACCTGCTTCATCTGCTTTATGGCAGCCTCCTCGGCGTACTTCTGCATACGCGAGTCGATGGTGGTGTATATCTTCAGACCGGAGGTGTAGAGATCGTAGTCGTTGTCGCGGCACCATGTGCGCAGCTCGTCGGCAACAGCCTCGCGGAAGTAGAGCGCCGTGCCGTCGTAGTTGCTCTCAACGCTGTAGTTGAGCTTGATGTCTATCTTGGAGATAGAGTCGTAGTCGGCGTGTGTCATGTCGCCGTGGCGTACCATGTTGCTGAGCACAACGTTGCGGCGGCGCAGCGAGTTCTCGGGGTTGGTAAGCGGGTTGTAGTAGGTAGTGGCCTTCAGCATGCCCACGAGCACAGCCGCCTGCTCAACGGTGAGATCCTTCGGCGAGCAGTTGAAGTAAGTCTTCGCTGCGGTCTTGATGCCGAAGGCGTTGCTACCGAAGTCGACGGTGTTGGCGTACATGGTGAGAATCTCGTTCTTGTTGTGCGTCATCTCGAGCTTGGTGGCTATGATCCACTCCTTCGACTTGACGATGAGCATGCGCACGCCTGGAATCATGCCGAGCAGACCGGTAGAGTAGTTGGTGCGCATGCGGAACATGTTCTTGGCAAGCTGCTGTGTGATGGTAGAGGCGCCGCGTGCGTCGTGATGCACCACAGCGTCCTTCACTGCGCTCACAAGACCTCTGTAGTCGATGCCGTGATGGCTGTAGAAGCGCTCGTCCTCGGTAGCGATGAGAGCCTTCCAGAATACGGGGTTCACGTCCTCGAACTTCACCGGTGTGCGGTTCTCGTTGAAGTATTTGCCGATGAGCACACCATCGTCGCTGTATATCTCCGACGCCTCACTGGTTACGGCATCCTTGATGGCGATGAAGCCCGGCGACTTGCCGAAGAGCCACAGGAGGTTGATGTCGACAGCTCCGAGGTAGAGGAAGAAGGCAACGATGCACGAAGCTATGCCTATGAGTGTCTTAGCGTACCATTTGCGGCCTCGGTAGAGGTTGCGGTACCAATGGCAGAAAGTGCGCGCCTTCTGCAGACACCAGGTGAGAATCAGCTTTACTTTTTTCATCTTATTGTTATTTTTCAAGTTGCCGCATGCCGATGACATGCCGCCGGTTTATTTATTGATTTATAGTTATGAATATGCAAAAGTACATATTTTGCTTAACCTACGAGACTTGTATCAATGAAATTTATGATTTCTTTAATGTTATCGGGGCAGAACCAGTGGATAGAAGCGTCGCGCTTGAACCATGTCTGCTGCTTTCGGCAGTAGCGGCGACTGTTGCTCTGTATCTTGAAGATGCACTCGTCGAGGGTGGTGAGTCCGTCGAGATACTCGAACATCTCCTTGTAGCCCACGGTGTTCAGGGCGTTCTCCGAGCGTTGCGGGTAGACGGCAAGTGCCTCCTGCTCGAGTCCGGCGTCAATCATGTCGAGAACGCGCGCGTAGATGCGGTCGTAGAGCACGTCGCGCGGGCGGGTCAGTCCTATCTTTATGATGTTGAACGGGCGTTCCTTGCGCTCGCTCTTGCGAAACGAGGTGTAGGTCTGGCCCGTGCAGTGGCATATCTCGAGTGCATGCACTACGCGGCGCGGATTGTTGCGGTCGACAATCGCCCAGTGCTCGGGGTCGAGCACCTTCAGTTCGGCAACGAGTCGCTCAAGTCCCTCATCGGCAAGTCGCTGCTTCATCCATTCGCGCGTCTCGTCGTCGACGGTGGGTATGTCGTCGATGCCGTTACACACGGCGTCGATGTACATCATCGAGCCGCCCGTGAGCAGCGCCGTGTCATAGCGCTCGAAGAGGTCGGCGGTGAGCAGCTGCATCACATCGCTCTCGTACATCGACGCACTATAGTAGTCGCCGATGTGGTGGGTGCCCACGAAGTAGTGAGGCACTCGGGCGCGCTGTGCGGCGGTGGGTGCGGCGGTGCCTATGGGTATCTCCTTGAATATCTGTCGGGAGTCGGCGTTAATGATTGGTATGTTGAGGTGCTCGGCCACTTGCAGGCACAGTTCTGTCTTGCCTACGCCCGTCGGACCGAGTATTACTATCAGTGTTTTTGCCATATAATATACGGAAACAAAAAAAGAGACAATAGCGGCAACGCAGTATCTCGAAAACTGCATTGTCTCTATTGTCTCTATTATCTCTATTTCTTGAAAACAGTAGTGTTTTTTTGATGATGTCTATCGGATGATTCCGCGCTGTGAAGTCTCTACGAAGTTGAGGATGTATTCCACTTCCTTTGTCATAGGCAATGTCTTGCGTATCTCCTCGATGCCTTCCTTCAGTGTGCCTGTGTTGTAGAGCAGGCGGTAGGTGTTGTGGATGATGTCGATCTGCTCCTTGCTGAATCCGCGGCGGCGCAGACCTACGATGTTCAGACCGCAATACTTCAGCGGGTCGCGACCGGCAATGATGTACGGCGGAATGTCCATCGGAGAGCGCGAACCGCCCTGCACCATTACGTAGCCGCCGATGTGGCAGAACTGGTGAACGAGAACGCAACCAGAGAGGATGGCGTTGTCGTCGATGACTACCTCGCCGGCAAGCTTTGTAGAGTTGCCGATAATCAGTCCGCTACCGAGCACGCAATCGTGTCCTACGTGCATGTTCTCCATCAGAAGGTTGTTGGAGCCGACAACGGTCTTGCCTTTCGACGCTGTGCCGCGCGAGATGGTTACGTTCTCGCGGATAGAGTTGTTGTCGCCGACAACGCAGGTCGTCTCCTCGCCACGGAACTTGAGGTCTTGCGGCTTTGTAGAGATGCTTGCGCCGGGGAAGAACTCGTTGTTGCTGCCGATGCGTGCACCTACATGGATGGTTACACTGTTCTGCATTACGTTGTTGTCGCCGATTTCTACATCACGGTCGATGTAGCAGAACGGGCCGATGATGTTGTTATCGCCAAGCTTTGCTTCGGGATGTACGTATGCTAAAGGACTGATTTGATTCATCTTGATTATATTTTATGGAGATGTGCCAAAATGAAGTTACACGTGGCAGACTCCCTTTTGACACATCTTCTTTACTGTTTACTTGTTCTTTACAATCTGTGCTGTGAATGTAGCCTCCGAAACGACGTGGTCGCCTACGAACACGTAGCCCTTCATTGACGAGATGCCATGGCGCAACGGCGCAAGCAGGTCGACCTTGAAGAGAAGTGTGTCGCCCGGAACAACCTTCTGGCGGAACTTCACGTCGTCTATCTTCATGAAGTAAGTAGACCAGCGCTCTGGCTCTTCGAGAGTGTTGAGCACCAGCAGACCGCCGCACTGAGCCATCGCCTCAATCTGAAGCACGCCCGGCATGACAGGCTCCTGCGGGAAGTGGCCTACGAAGAACGGCTCGTTGGCTGTGATGTTCTTCACGCCTACGATGCTTGTGGCGCCGAGGCTTATCACCTTGTCGACAAGCTGCATAGGATAGCGATGGGGGAGAAGCTCGCGGATGCGGATGTTGTCCATCAGCGGTGCCTCGTTCGGATCGTATATCGGTGCCTGAATCTCGTGCTTGCGAATCTCGCGGCGCATGAGGCGTGCAAACTTGTTGTTGATGGTGTGACCGGGGCGTGTGGCGATGATGCGGCCCTTGATAGGCTTGCCGATGAGAGCCATGTCGCCGATTACGTCGAGCAACTTGTGGCGTGTGCACTCGTTGTCCCAAACAAGCGGCTTGTGCTGTATGTAGCCAAGCTCAGTAGCGTCGCGACGCTCTACGTGAATCATGTCTGCAAGCGAGTCGAGACGCTCCTGTGTGGTCTGCATCTCGTAGATGACGATGGCGTTGTCGAGGTCGCCGCCCTTGATGAGGTTGGCCTTCAACAGTGGCTCGATGTCGCGTACGAATACGAAGGTACGTGCCGGAGCGATGTCGGTGCCGAACTTGTCGATGCGGTCGAGTGTGGCAAACTGTGAGCTGACGAACTTGGAGTTGAACGAGCACATTGCTGTGAGCGAGAACTCCTCGTCGGGGAGGATGGTGATGCAAGAACCGGTCTCCTCGTCCTTCACCTCAATCTTGTGGCGGATGATATACCAGTCCTTAGGAGCGTTCTGCTCCTCAATGCCCACCTCGTTAATCTTGTCAACGTACAGAGCCGCACTACCGTCGAGGATAGGGAACTCGGGGCCGTTCACCTGGATGAGACAGTTGTCGATGCCCATAGCGTAGAGGGCAGCCATACCGTGCTCAATGGTAGACACGCGCATATCGCCTTTACCCAAAACGGTGCCACGCTGTGTGTCAATTACGTTCTCAGCGATTGCCTGGATTGTAGGCATACCGTCGAGGTCGATGCGCTGTATTTTATAGCCAGTGTTCTCAGGGGCAGGGTTGAATGTCACGGTGAGACTCAAACCTGTGTGCAGGCCTTTGCCGCACAAAGAGAAACTGCCTTTAAGTGTCTTTTGTTTTGACATTATTATATTGTTTGTTGTTTATTTATCGTTGTTCTTGAGCGACTCCAACTCTTTCTTCAGGTCGTTCAAGTCCTTGTACATATCAGGCAGACGACGGAAGATAGCCTGCGACTTGAAGTACTGGCGCAGTGGCATCGGAGGTGTGCCGATGAGTTCTTCGTTGCCTTTCAAGTTGCCAGGTACGCCCGACTGTGCTCCGAGAAGGGTGCGGTCGCCGATTGTGATGTGGCCTGCCAAACCAACCTGGCCGCCGAACATACACCATGAACCTACCTTTGTGCTGCCTGCAATGCCTACCTGAGCCGACATCACGGTGTTCTCGCCAATCTCCACGTTGTGGGCAACCTGCACGAGGTTGTCGAGCTTAACGCCCTTGCGGATGAAGGTAGAACCCATTGTCGAACGGTCTACACAAGTGTTAGCGCCGATCTCAACATTGTCCTCGATGGTCACGATACCAATCTGCGGTATCTTGTCGTAGCCTTCTGAGTTAGGAGCGAAGCCGAATCCGTCAGAACCGATTACGCTGCCGGCGTGAAGAGTTACGTTGTTGCCGAGCTTACAGCCCTGATAGATGGTCGTGTTAGGGTAGATGAGGCAGTTGTCGCCCATCTTCACGTTGTCGCCGATTACGGCGTGAGGATAGATCTGGCAGCTGTCGCCTACAACGGCGTTGTCGCCGATGCATGCAAACGGACCCACATAGCAGTCCTTGCCGAGCTTTGCAGTCGGCGATACGTATGCCTGCGGAGCAACGCCAGTCTTCTTCGGCTTGCTTGCTTCATAGATTTGGAGCAGCTTGGCAATACACTCGTATGCGTTGTCAACACGTATGAGTGTGGCCTGAACGGGGTGCTCAAGCTCTACATCGTTGTTGACAATCACTACCGACGACTTGGTGTCGTAGATGTAGTGGGTGTATTTCGGGTTTGAAAGGAATGAGATGGCGCCTTCTACACCTTCTTCTATCTTGGCGAAGGTGTTGATTTTCGCATCTTTGTTGCCTTCTACGCGACCGCCAATCACGCTCGCTATCTGTTCTGCTGTAAATTCCATTTCTGTTTTTTCTATGTTATTCTTGCAAATATATAGATGATAGTTGTCTATAGATGTTGCAAATGTAAGAAAATTAATTTACATTATGCTTTTTAACAATACATATTTATCAATTTTGTCTGAAAATACGTCAGTTTTTACGAAAAAAGCCTGATGTGAGGCTTTAAATGCCGTATTTTTTCAGCTCAGCGTCCATCTGCATCTGCAGTTCCTTTGCCTTCTCTGCAGCAACGGTTGCGAAGTCTTCGCCGTTAGAAGCGTAGATGATTCCGCGAGAGCTGTTGACGAGAAGTCCGCAGTCGGCGTTCATGCCGTACTTGCATACTTCCTCAAGCGAACCGCCTTGAGCACCAACGCCAGGAACGAGCAGGAAGTGGTCGGGAACTATCTTGCGGATATCCTCGAACATGCGGCCCTGTGTAGCTCCGACAACGTACATCATGTTCTCCTTGTCGCCCCACTGCTGAGATGTGCGCAGCACCTTCTCGAACAGACGCTCACCGTCCTTGTCTTCTGTGAGCTGGAAGTCGTGACTTCCCTTGTTGCTGGTGAGAGCGAGCAGGATAACCCACTTGTCCTTGTAGCCGAGGAACGGCGTGACGCTGTCTTCGCCCATGTACGGAGCTACGGTGAGCGAGTCTACGTCGTACTCGTCGAAGAATGTGCGAGCGTACATTGCACTTGTGTTGCCGATGTCGCCGCGCTTTGCGTCAGCCACGATGAAGTGGTTGGGGTAGTTCTCCTTCAGATACTTGATTGTCTTCTCGAAAGAGATGAGACCCTTCACGCCGAATGCCTCGTAGAAAGCGAGGTTTGGCTTGTAAGAAACGCAGTAGGGGGCTGTTGCGTCGATGATTGCCTTGTTGAAGGCGAAAATCGGGTCTTCCTCGTTGAGGATATGCTGCGGCACCTTCTTCAAGTCGGTGTCAAGACCTACACAGAGGAACGAGCGCTTTGTCTTTATCTGGCTTACTAATTCTGATCTGTTCATAACGATTGGTTTTACAAATTGATTATACAATAAGTTTTATAAACTGATGCTAAAAAATAGATATAATTGCTTTTGGTTGCAACCGATTACAATTCGTTCTCCTTCATCTTCTCCGCATTCTCAGCTACGGTGAGTGCGTCGATCATCTGCTGGATGTTGCCGCCCATGAAGCCGGGGAGGTCGTATACGGTCATGCCGATGCGATGGTCGGTTACACGGCCCTGCGGGAAGTTGTATGTACGAATCTTTGCCGAGCGGTCGCCGGTAGAGACGAGAGTCTTGCGGCGGTTTGCAATGTCGTCGACATACTTCTGGTGCTCCTTATCATATATATATGTACGCAGACGTGCAAGAGCTCTTTCCTTGTTCTTAGGCTGGTCGCGGGTCTCGGTACACTCGATGAGGATTTCCTCAACCTCTCCGGTGTTCGGGTTCTTCCACATATAGCGGGCACGCACACCAGACTCCACCTTGTTCACGTTCTGTCCGCCAGCACCTGACGAACGGAATGTATCCCACTTGATTTCGCCCTCGTTGATGTTAACCTCGAACGGGTCTGCCTCAGGAAGAACGGCTACGGTAGCAGCAGAAGTCTGCATGCGTCCGTTTGATTCGGTAACAGGCACACGCTGTACGCGGTGAACGCCCGACTCATACTTCAATGTGCCGTATACGTTGTCGCCGCTTACTGCGAAGCAGATTTCCTTGAAGCCGCCGACAGCGCCTTCGCTCTCGCTTGTTACAGACACTGTCCAGCCCTTCGACTCGCAGTATTTCTTGTACATCATGAATATCTCGCCGGCAAAGAGACAAGCCTCGTCGCCACCAGTACCGGCGCGAATCTCCATCTGTACGTTCTTTGCGTCCTCGGGGTCCTTCGGCACAAGAGCAATCTTTATTTCTTCCTCAAGTTTTGGCTGGAGTTCTTCGTTTGCAGCGAGTTCCTCACGCGCCATCTCTTTCATCTCCGCATCCTGCTCGTTCATGATGATATCCTTTGCCTCAGCGATGCCGTTAAGACAATTGATATACTTCTGACGGAGCTTCATAATGTCTTCAAGATCCTTGTACTCCTTTGTCAGTTTCACGTAGCGCTGTTGGTCGGCGATTACAGAAGGGTCGGTGATGAGGGTTGATACTTCCTCATAGCGTGCCTCAAGTCCGTCGAGTTTTTCTAATATGTTATTGTTTTCTGCCATTTGTCAAATTTAATGTTGTTATGGTGTGGGGTGTGGGGTGAGATGTTGTGATGTTGAGGTGGTGAGGTTTGTAATGTTGAGGTGTTGTGATGTTGAGATATGTCACCATCTCACCATCTCACCACCTCACCATCTTATTAATACTCGAACTCTCCGTATTCAGACTTAATGAGGAGTGAGCGTTTGCCCTCTTCGATGCGTCCTACGATCTGTGCGTCGATGTTGAAGCTCTTGCTGATAGCGATAACCTTCTCTGCAACCTCCGGACGTACGTAAATCTCCATGCGGTGACCCATGTTGAATACCTTGTACATCTCCTTCCAGTCGGTGTGGCTCTGCTCCTGAATGAGGCGGAACAACGGCGGAATTGGGAACATGTTATCCTTGATTACGCGGCAGTTCTCGCCAACGAAGTGCAGCACCTTTGTCTGTGCGCCGCCGGTGCAGTGAACCATACCGTGTATTTCTGGACGCAGCTCGTCGAGCAGGCGCTTGATAACCGGAGCGTATGTACGTGTCGGTGAGAGAACAAGCTGTCCGGCTGTTACAGGTGCGCCTTCCACCTTGTCGTCCAGACGGCAGCCACCGCTGTATACGAGTTCTTCAGGCACAGCGTGGTCGTAGCTTTCCGGATACTTCTCTGCGAGGTACTTTGAGAACACGTCGTGGCGTGCGCTGGTGAGTCCGTTAGAACCCATACCGCCGTTGTACTGCTTCTCGTATGTAGCCTGACCGAATGAAGCCAGACCCACGATAACGTCGCCCGGACGGATGTTAGCGTTGTCGATTACGTCGCTGCGCTTCATGCGGCAGGTAACTGTAGAGTCGACGATGATAGTGCGCACGAGGTCGCCAACGTCGGCTGTCTCACCGCCGGTAGCGTAAACGCCTACGCCCATCTTGCGCAGATCCTCGAGCAGTTCGTCTGTGCCGTTGATAACAGCCGAGATAACCTCACCCGGGATAACCATTTTGTTGCGTCCGATAGTGCTTGAAACGAGGATGTTGTCAACGGCGCCCACGCAGAGCAGGTCGTCGGTGTTCATCACGATAGCGTCCTGAGCCACGCCTTTCCATACGCTGAGGTCGCCGGTTTCCTTCCAGTACATGTAGGCGAGCGACGACTTGGTGCCAGCACCGTCGGCGTGCATGATGTTGCAGTATTCGGGGTCGCCGCCGAGGATATCGGGGATTATTTTGCAGAAAGCCTGCGGATAGAGACCCTTGTCGATGTTCTTGATGGCGTTGTGTACGTCTTCTTTAGCTGCGCTTACGCCGCGCATCATGTATCTGTTAGATGTGTCCATATTATGAGTTTTTATTTTTGATTTCTGAGTTTTGAGTTGTTGTCTGCGGCAATATATAATATAATCAGATGGCAATATATAATATAATCCTGCGGCAATACAATATAATAAGGTAGGGTGTCTTTATTTGTCGCTGTGCCAGAAGTCCCAGCTTGCGAAAGCCTGCAACAGCAGCATCTCCAGTCCGTTCTTGGTGTTGGCGCCATAGCGTGCGCCCTTCTTCATGAACAGCGTCTCGTCCGGATTGTAGATGAGGTCGTAGAGTATGGTGTGGCAGTCCATAGCCTCGTATGGCAGGTCGGGGCAGGTGTCAGCCTTCGGGTACATGCCCAGCGGAGTGCAGTTGACGATGACGTTGTACTCTTTTATCAGTTCCGGCGTCACCTCCTGGTATGTTATGCAGCCAGGCTTCTTCGTGCGGCTCACGAACAGCGTCTCGAGTCCGAGCGACTTGAGTCCGTAGTTGATGGCGAGCGATGCGCCACCCGTGCCGAGTATGAGCGCCTTCTTATGGCAAGGCTCGAGCATTGTCTCGATGCTTCGTGTGAAACCGATTACGTCGCTGTTGAATCCCTTCAGTATCACGTTCTTGTTCTTGTGCGTCACGCGTATCACGTTGACAGCACCTATGGCGCGTGCTTCCGGACTAAGCTCATCGAGGTAGGGTATCACCTGCTGCTTGTATGGGATAGTCACGTTGAGTCCGCGCAGCTCCGGGTTTGAAGCGAGAATCTCCTTCAAGTCTTCTATCTGCGGAATCTCATAGTTTATGTAGCGCGCTTTGATGCCTTCGTTTGCGAACTTCTCGTTGAAGTAGCTGATGGAGAAGGAATGTCCCAGTGGGAAACCGATTAAACCGTACTTGTCCATAGTGTGAATGTTGATGTTGAGATGTTGAGGTGTTGATGGGTTGAGGTGTTGATGGGTTGAGATATCTCTATTTTGTAGCGAGATATAGCGTGCAGATGCCGAGCGTCAATCGCTTGAATGTAGCTTCGGCGAAGCCAGCTGCCTTCAGTATCTCCACCATTCGTTCGCCTTGCGGGAACGCCTCGATAGTAGCCGTGAGGTACGAGTAAGCCACTTTGTCGCCCGAGATGAGACGTCCGTATATGGGCAGCACCGTGTGCGAGTAGACCTTGAACAATTGCTTCATCGGGAACATCACAGGCGATGTCAGTTCCACGATGCAGAGATGTCCGCCCGGTTTCAGCACGCGGCACATCTCGCGCAGTCCCTGGTCGAGGTTCTGGAAGTTGCGAATGCCGAACGCCGCAGTTACGGCGTCGAACGTGTTGTCTTCGAACGAGAGCGCCATGCAGTCTTCCTTGGCGAACGATATTACGCTGTCGAGCTTCAGCGCCTTCACCTTCTGTCTGCCCACATTCATCATTCCCTCGCTGATGTCCGTGCCGGTCACTTGCTTCGGCTGCAGCGTCTGTGCCGCCTGTATGGCGAAGTCGCCCGTGCCCGTAGCGATGTCGAGAATGCTTTGCGGCTTGTAAGGCTTCAGTCTGTTGAGAGCTCTCTTTCGCCACAGCTTGTCAATGTTCCACGACAGGCGGTGGTTGAGCTTGTCATACGAGTGTGCGATGTTGTCGAACATCTGTTCCACCTGCGCGCCCTTCTCCTCTTTGTCGTTGTAGGGCTTTATCTTTTCCTGTCTGTAAACCATTGTCTTTATTTGTTTTCTTTGTTCTTTCCGTGCCCCTATTAGGTGCGGTTTCTCATATATGTATATATAATAATGTAGGGTGTAGAATATCAGATGTCGCAGGAACTTGTTTCCCGACATCAGATATTCTGCACCCGTTATGCGTTGCTACTTGCGTGTAGCGAGGTAGTCAGCCACGTTCTTCTCGATGCGTGCTGCGATGTCGCCCTCTTCTACGTTCTTGTCGAACTTCTCGCCTGTGATATGCTCGTAGAGTTCGATGTAGCGCTCGCTCACGCTCTCAGCATATTCGTCGGTGATTTCGGGCATTGTCTGTCCTGGTTCGTTCATGAAGTTGTGTTCGATGAGCCACTGGCGTACGAACTCCTTCGAGAGCTGCTTCTGCGGCAGACCCTTCTCAAACTTCTCCTCGTATCCGTCAGCGTAGAAGTAGCGTGAAGAGTCGGGAGTGTGAATCTCGTCGATGAGATATACCTTGCCGTCGCGCTTGCCGAACTCGTACTTTGTGTCTACGAGGATCAAGCCGCGCTGAGCAGCCATCTCCTGGCCGCGCTGGAAGATGCGTCGTGTGTAGTCCTCCATCACAGCATAGTCCTCAGCACTTACGATGCCCTGAGCGATGATTTCCTCCTTAGAGATGTTGAGGTCGTGTCCCTCGTCTGCCTTAGTTGTCGGAGTGATGATAGGCTCCGGGAAACGCTGATTCTCCTTCATACCCTCCGGCAACTTCACGCCGCAGAGTTCGCGGCATCCGTCTTTGTATGCGCGCCATGCCGAGCCAGTAAGGATAGAGCGGATGATCATTTCAACGCGGAAACCCTCGCATTTCAAACCTACGGTTACCATCGGGTCTGGTGTGGCGAGCTTCCAGTTGGGGCAGATGTCTGTAGTGGCATCAAGGAACTTGGCTGCAATCTGGTTCAGAACCTGTCCTTTGAACGGAATACCCTTCGGTAGGATAACGTCAAACGCAGAGATTCTGTCTGTTGCTACCATTACAATCACGTCGTCGTTGATGTCATACACGTCGCGAACTTTTCCGTGATACACGTTTTTCTGACCTTCGAAATGAAAATCGGTCTTTGTAAGTGCTTTCATAACTGTTTTTTAATTTTGAGTTTTTTCGTGAGCGTCGTGAGCGTCGTAAGCATTCACGATGCGCGTCACAAGCTTATGTCTTACGATGTCTTTCTGTCCGAGTTTTACGAAGCCGATGCCCTCCACGTCCTTCAGTATGTCGAGCGCCTCGGTGAGTCCGCTCTTCTGTCCGCGCGGCAGGTCTATCTGCGTCATGTCGCCGGTGATAATCATCTTCGTGTTCCATCCCATTCGTGTGAGGAACATTCGTATCTGTGCCGGTGTAGTGTTCTGCGCCTCGTCGAGTATCACCACAGCGTCGCTGAGTGTGCGTCCTCGCATGAAGGCGAGCGGAGCAATCTGTATTACGTTCTTCTCCATCATGTCCTGCAGCTTCACGGCGGGCAGCATGTCTTCGAGCGCGTCGTAGAGCGGCTGTAGGTACGGGTCGATCTTGTCCTTCATATCGCCTGGCAGGAAACCGAGCTTCTCGCCAGCCTCCACAGCCGGACGCGAGAGTATTATCTTGCGTATGGTCTTCTCCTTCAGTGCGCGCACTGCCAGAGCTATGCTGAGGTATGTCTTTCCCGTTCCGGCGGGGCCGGTGGCGAATATCATGTCGTTCTTCTCGTATGCGTCCACCAGCTGCTGCTGGTTCTCGCTCTTGCACTTTATCGGCTTTCCCGAAATGTTGTACACGATGACGCCCTTCACGCTGTCGGCTTTTGTCTGCTTGCCCTTGATGATGTCGAGAATGTCCTCGTCGTTGATGTTGTTGAACTTCAGCACATGTCGGCGCATCTTCTCTACATTCTCCTCGAAGGCAGCCATCTCTTCTTCGTCGCCCAGCACGCGTATCACGTTGTCGCGTGCCACTATGCGCAGCTTCGGGTAGAGCGACTTTATTATCTGTAGATGCCCGTTGCCCACACCGTAGAATACTACGGGGTCGATATCCTCTAATATGATATGTCTTTCTATCAAAATATTCAGTCTACTATTTTGGATGCAAAGTTAATGAAAATACAAGACAATACAAAACAAACAACAATAAAAACAAGAGCACATGTTTTGTATTGTCCTCGATTTTGTCTAAATTTGCATCCATTATGATGAAAATTTCTCCTAAAAGATATACGCAGGCGTTCGGCGTGGCTGTTGTTTTGCTCGCCATGTTGCGCTGCACCCATCCCGAACTGGCGTTTGCGCCAGCAGAAAAGTCTGTAAGTCAGGCCGACAGCGCAGTCGTTGCCGACAGCTTGGCTGCCTCCGACTCGCTCCGAACAGAACTGGCTGCACAGTCGGCTGCCATCTCCCGAAAGGAGGTGGCGAGCGTGCCCGCCGCAGCGCCCAAGCCATTGGGTCGCCCGTCGCGCTTCTTCGCTGCCGACGGCACTCCTGTGAAGAACCGCATATATAGCGTGCCCCACTTCGGCAACACGTTCCCCGATCAGAACGACGTGCAGCTCGTGGCTGCCGCGCGCTACGGCGTGAAGGCGGTTGTTGACCGTGCCGATGCCGAGCACCGCAAGTCGGAACTGGTGTACGTGGGCAGCAATCCGTTCTACCACATCGACAGTCGTATGCGCAGCAGCATACCTTATCTCGTGCCGCGTGCCGCCATATTGCTTCAGGATATAGGCCGTAGCTTCTTCGACAGCTTGCAGACCAAGCAGATTCCGCTGCATAAGGTGATCGTTACGTCGGTGCTGCGCAGCAAAGCGGACGTGGAGAAGCTACGTCGTCGCAACTCCAACGCCACCGAGAACTCGTGCCATCTCTACGGCACTACGTTCGACATCTGCTACAACCGCTATCACACCGTGGAGGACCCCGACGGACCGCGCCGCCGACAGGTGCGCAACGACTCGCTGAAGTGGGTGCTCTCTGAGGTGTTGCGGGATATGCGCGAGCAGAAGCGATGTCTCGTGAAGTACGAGGTGAAGCAGGGATGCTTCCACATCACGGTGAATTGAGATGGTGAGGTGGTGAGATGTTGACATTTGTGCTACGTTGCCCTTTCCTCACATACTATTTTATAATGACTTGAAACAATGGAAATAGAACCGATAGCTTTTTTTCGTTCGCCCTTTGCCACTAAGTTCGGCATACCCAAGCAGAGCGGACTTGCCGACACGCTGCACGGAACGATAGAGTTCGTGCCGAAGTATCGCAACGCCGACGCTCTGCGCGGCATGGAGGACTTCGACTATCTGTGGCTCGTGTGGGAGTTCTCTGCCAACAAGCACGAGGCTACAAGTCCCGTCGTGCGTCCGCCGCGTCTTGGCGGCAATACTAAGGTGGGGGTCTTTGCTACGCGTTCGCCTTTCCGTCCCAACCGCTTGGGGCTTTCTTCCGTGCGCATCGACCGCATCGACTACGATGCAGCCGACGGACCGCTCATTCATGTTCTTGGTGCCGACCTCATGAACGGCACACCTATCTACGACATAAAGCCTTACGTCACTTATGCCGACTCGCATCCCGACGCCCGCAGCGGCTTCGTCGATGCTACAGCCGCGCGCCGTCTGCACGTTGTCTTCCCCGATAGTTTGGCTTCGGAGTTCACAGCCGAAGAGCTTGCGTCGCTCAAGAAAGTGCTCGCGCTCGACCCCCGTCCGCAGTATCACGACAACCCCACAAAGGTGTACGGCATGGAGTTCGCCAACCGCGACGTGCGATTCCGCGTCGAGGGCGATAGACTTGAGGTTGTGGAGATTGGGTAGAGCATCCTAAGCTTTAACCGTCCGTAGCGGAGGTCTCTGGCCTCCGCAGCAAGCAATGAATACTTTATTAATGAATTGTTTTTGGATTGGTGCTGCGGAGGCCGGAGACCTCCGCTACGGACAATTTGTTCCATTGAACGTTCACAAAAGTGTAGTTTTATAACTGTTGAACGTTCATAAAAGTGTGGTTTTGTAGCTGTTGAACGTTCATAAAAGTGTGGTTTTGTTCTGTATGTTGTTGGTTTTCATGGGGTTGCAGATTACTGTAATTCTACCCAATTTTCCCGTTTTTTATTTCGTAGTCTAAGAACGAGAATACGTATCTTGGGCTTTGGTAATAGAGTCCTGCTTTTTCGTTCATCACCTTTTGGTAGGTTTCGGAATTGAAAATGAGGGCGAGAGCTTCGTTCATCTTCATATTCTTGTTCTGTTCCATTAGCAGAATGGCTAAGTTTTTAACCATATCTGACTTCATTTCATTTATTTCGTTCATAATCTTTTCAATAATTGTATAGCACGCTCTGTTCCGAAGAAATACTGGATAGTGATTCCTTTCATGTATTTTAATCTCTTGACCAATGTTGGCAGGTCTATGAGCTGGCTTTCGTATTTCCAAAGCTGTACACCCACTCGGTCGTTGGCTATCGGTCCTATTACTATGTCGTAATTGTGCGCAGGGTTAGGTGAGGCGTTTTTTCTGTTTAGCAGAATAAACTTTGCCCATTCTTCTGTGTAGTCATCAAAAACTAAACATTTAAGGTTTTGCATTTCATTCTCGTCTATGGAGTATTCTTGAACTTGCGGTGTTCCGGTCTCCATTTGTTCGAACTTGATTTGAGCCATATTCTTGGCTTGTTCGTAATCGGCAGAAAGATAGAAACCGCGTCCAAAATCTTTGTTGGGTTTGGATTGGGTAATATCTATACGTTCAAAATCGGTACATGTTCCGTGATATAGTTTCATTGCAGTCCTCCTCCCTTTCTATGACAATACTCGGTGATGTCTTCAACCATTGATGTGAATGATTGTGTATGGACATAGTCGTAATGCTTGTCCAAGAAAGCCATTCCTTGGTAACGATTGAGGTAGTTGAACGCTTGCTTCATAGTAAGTCCGTGCTTTCGTCCGAACTCAAGTATGAAGATCATGATCCAATCTAATTTGTCGCTGAGTGTATATGCCATATTCAATAGTTTATTTTCTTGTGTAAAGTTATACTTTATTATTTGAAACGGCAAGTCTTTGTCTTCGTTTTTATTCTCTTTGCACACTTTTTTGCTGCATCATAGCTGTTGAACGTTCACAAAAATGTGGCTTCAATCTCTGGCATACTTTTTGCCCAGACGATATTTGCAGTTTTTGACCGCTCATAGCTCGCGAAAAATGAAAAACAAAAATTTGCCCTTGAAAGTGAAGTGGTAAGAAGGTTAAAAAGTGAAAATTTTAATACATCTTACCGCTACGGATAGCTATATAATAATGTATGGGTTTTGAGGTGAAAGTAAGAAAAACGGTTTGGATGTGTGCAAAATGTGATTAAAATGAAAAATAATGTGTCAAAATGTTTGTTCGTATTGAAATTATGACTATCTTTGACGCAGAAAAGACGCCTTAGCAAAACGCACGGCACGTTCTTGGGCTTATTTTTATACAAACCGCAATACAAACCACAAAACCAGACGCTATGAGAAGATTTTTACTTTCCATCGTAGCCTTCGCTTTGGCATTGACCGCAAGCGCACAGGCGAGCGTACAACAACAGCAAGAGAAATACAGGGTTGTAGAGTGCAACCCCATAATGGTGAAGCACAGCGGGGCTGTGAGCAAGGCGCCGAAGAAGATAGCAAGCAACCAGCGCTGGGTGGGCTATTACTCATCCGATGCGCTTGCCGATTACGGTATGGGTGTTCCTTCATATCCTGGCGAGAACAAGGTTGCCATCTACCTAACTGAATCGATTCTGAAGCCTTATATCGGCATGAAGATTGTAGGCATCCGCTTCGGACTCTGCGCTGACATCGGTCAGTCGTCCGTGTTCCTTTCGCAGATAAAGGACGGCTATCCTGACCAGGTGCTCACATACACATACGTTCAGAACGGCGTAACAGGCTGGAACGAGGAGACATTCCCCAAGCCTTACACCATCAAGGCGGGCGAAGAACTGGTGGCTGGCTTCGAATACACACAGTATGATGACGACGAAGACCACTCGTATCCGTTCTCGGCAGTAGCAGAAGGCGACGGCAGCACACCAATATGGTTCTGGTGCTCGAAGAACGGCACAGACTATTCGTGGCTCCAGTTCACAGCCGGCGGAAAGAGCATGAGTATCCAGGTGCTTGTAGAGGGCGATTTCCCCGACTACAGCGTTAAGCCTTATTCGTTCAAGACCGTAAGAGGTATGTTAGGCGGCACGGCTGTGGCTAACGTCAAGGTAGACAACTATTCGGCGTACAACATCAGTAAGATCGGCTACGTAGTTACGGTAGACGGCGTTGCTGGCGCAGAACGCACAGCGGTTGTTGACGGAGGCATAGCTCGCGGCAAGTCGGGTTACTTCATGGCTGACGTGCCTTGTGGCGCCACTGAAGGCGTGAAGGACGTGACGGTAGAGGTGACAAAGGTGGACGGCAACAATAACGAAAATACCGACCGCGTCGCAAAGGGCAAGCTGAACGTTTCTTCTACACGCTTCGCACGCAACCTCTGCATCGAGGAGTTCACGACAGAGAAGTGTCCTAACTGTCCGCGCGTGGCAGGCTATCTGCACAAATATCTCGAGAAAGCCGACCTCAGTCGCGTATATGCTGTATGTCACCATGCCGCTTTCTACACCGACTGGCTCACGCAGCCTTGCGACGAGGATCTTACCTATCTCTTCAACGACGCCGGCTCGACTTATGCTCCTGCAATGATGTTCAACCGCGAGCCCGACTTCAAGTCGGCCTACGCATCGGGCGAGATGGACAATGTCACTATCCCGAGCAGCGCAGACGATATAGAGCTTTTGGCACAGTATTATCTCAATTCGACCGATGCCGACGTGAAGCTCAACATGAAGGTGGCTTACGATGAGGGCAACAATCTGTATAAGATAACCGTCAGCGGCGAGTCGAACAATGTGTTTGACAAGGAGAGCGCACGCCTCACTCTGTATATGACTGAGGACAACATAGCAGCCAAGAGTCAGGCGGGCGGTGGCAGTAACTTCGTACACCAGCACGTGATACGCCAGTACAACACCTCGTGGGGCGAACCGATTACATGGAATGGCAACAGCTTCTCTCAGACCTTCGAGTGGGAGGTTGACGACACATGGAAGAAGGAAGACATCAAGTTGGTGGCTCTCGTGAACAAGTATAACCGTAAGGATGTTCTCGACAACCGCATTGAGAACTCAATCGGTCTGAGCCTCTCTGAGGCTACTTCAATCCAGACTCTTGACGCCGACGAGAACGCAGTAGAGGTGGCACGCTACAATGCTGCAGGTCAGCGTATCAACGGCAAGCAGAAGGGCCTGAACATCGTGAAGCTCAGCAACGGCACTGCATTGAAGGTTGTAGTGAAGTAAACGTTTCGGTTAATAATGCAGTAAACGCTTTAGGAATTTATAAAAAAAAGGAGGTCTGTGGCCTCCTTTTTTTGTGTCATATTGCGTACGATGCCCTCTCTCGGGCTCACCCGATATATCTAGGGGAAAGCTTTTTGATTCTATAGAAAATTTATAC
>ENA-UOJA01001120-UOJA01001120.1-human-gut-metagenome-genome-assembly--contig:-C19-NODE-1120-length-23089-cov-13.798645_pt1 | contig 23089 bp, 16 predicted proteins | sample MGYA00242337_ERZ723884 | MGnify/ENA metagenome assembly ERZ723884
ATGTCTGGTTTATGTGGAAGGCTTCTATGAGTACTGATACAGCTACTTTCAAGAATTTTATTTCTCCGGTGTATAAATTTATGAATGAAACGCCGGATAGAGTACCAATGAGTGACTGGACATGGACACTTGAACCTCATCAAAAAGGTTTTCAGGCTCGCTCTGTAATCGGCGGATACTGGATGAAGGTACTGATGGATAAAATGTTGGTGAAATAACCGGCATGCTCAGTTGAGTCTGTATAAATGCTGTGGAGATGACCTCCGGAGAGTTTATACAGACTGTTTTTATATGGAGCGCATTTTTTGTTATCTTTATTACTCATCTTAAAATCTGGTAATGACTATAAAAAAGAAATTTCCAATATTGTTGTTGTTTGTGTGTTCCGGCTTTTCTTTAGGTGTTGCCCAGAAGGTATCGGTTGTTTCTCCTCGAGTTGAAATGCAGGAAAATCCGCTGGGAATAGACCGGAAAGATCCTCATTTTTCATGGCAGCTGAAGTCGGGTATGAATGATGTGCAGCAAACTGGATATGAGATTCAGATGGGAACCGATTTGCAGGGACTGAAACGGGGAAATAATCTGATGTGGCAGTCTGGACTGGTTTCTTCGGATCACATGCAGGTCGGCTATCAGGGCTCACCTCTACAGTCGGGCAAGGAGTATTACTGGAGGGTGCGTGTACATACCAATTGTGGGGAGAGTCATTGGAGTGCTGTTCAACGGTTTACCACGGGATTGCTGCATGACACAGACTGGGTGGCTAAATGGATTGGCGAAGATGCGATGTCAAATCCGGGTGAGTCGCAGACCGAACTGCATACCCGTTTGGCTGCCAGGTATTTGCGGAAAGATTTTCAGGCGTCCTCTCATGTCAGTCGTGCTACGCTGTATATCAGCGGATTGGGATATTATCAGGCTTTCCTGAACGGAAAATGTGTGAGCGAAGATTTGCTTACTCCCTCTATTACGTTCTATTCCGAAACCGTATATTACAATACGTACGACGTGACCAGGTTGGTACACGGAGGCGACAATGCGTTGGGGGTGATTCTTGGAAACGGTCGTTACTTCTGGGTAAGAGGAAGCGGTATGGAAGGGTTTGGCTTGCCTCGTTTGCTGGCACAGCTGGTGATTGAGTATGCCGATGGTACCAAAAAAATCATCGCTTCGGATGAGACTTGGAAGGTTACATCGAAGGGACCAATTGTAGCCAACAATGAGTTCGACGGTGAAGAATATGATATGCGAAAAGAATTGTCCGGATGGAACGTGAGCGGATACAATGATGCTGCTTGGAAGAACGAAGATATCATGTCGGTTCCCTGCAAGCGATTGCGTGCTCAGCCGTGCCCGTCGGTTGCCGTCATGGAACGTCTGAGGCCGTTATCTGTTACCCGTCTGGCATCGGGTAAGGTCCTGATCGATATGGGACAGAACATGGTAGGTCGGCTGAATGCTTCTTTTCAGGGAAAGGAAGGACAGAAAGTGATTATGCGTTTTGCCGAGCTTATAAATCCGGACAGTACCTTGTATGTAGCCAATTTACGTACGGCTCAGGCTACCGATGTGTTTACTCCTGCTGCCGATGGACGCTTTTCGTGGGCTCCTGTTTTTGTGTATCATGGATTCCGGTATGTGGAAATAGATGGTATAGAGGGACGTCCCGATACGGACGATTTTGTAGGCGAGGTGATGTACGACAAGATGAAATGTACCGGCGATTTTGAGACGTCCAATGCTGTCGTCAACCAGATTTTTAAGAATGCTTATTGGGGTATCCGGGGAAATTATCATAACATGCCTACCGACTGTCCGCAGCGGGACGAACGTCACGGATGGCTGGGCGACCGTGCTACCGGATGCTGGGGCGAGAGTTTCATGTTCGACAATGCGTTGCTGTATCGTAAGTGGTTGCAGGATATTGAAGAGTCACAGCGTGAAGACGGCGTCGTATCGGCTGTTTCCCCTCGTTTCTGGACGATTTATTCTGGCGATGTAACATGGCCTTCGGTGTATATATTGGCTGCCGAAATGCTGTACCGTCATTATGGAGATACGACAGCTATCGTCAGGCACTATGATTCCATGAAATGCTGGGTAGAGTATATCTGTCAAAACTCCATGAAGGACGGACTGGTGGTACGCGATGAATGGGGTGACTGGTGCATGCCTCCCGAGTCTCCCGAGTTGATTCATTCGCAAGATCCGCTGAGAAAGACGGATGGAGCTATATTGGGAAGTACTACCTTTTATGGATTGCTGTATAAGATGATGGAGTTTGCTCGCCTGACAGGGCATCCGGAGGATGTTGATCATTACCGGACACATGCCGAAGTGTTGAAGAAGGCGTACAACAAACGCTTTTTCAACTATGAAACGGCTCAGTACGGCAACAACTCCGTTACGGGAAACCTGTTGTCGCTTCGTTACGGACTCGTGCCGGAGGGATACGAACAGCGTGTCTTCCAGAATGTAGTCGACAAAACGGAAAAAGACTGCAAGGGGCATGTCAGTGCCGGCGTGGTAGGCATACAGCATTTGATGAGGGGACTGACGGAATATGGCCGGAAGGACCTGGCGTATAAAATCGTGACCAACACAGATTATCCCAGTTGGGGATATATGATTGAAAAAGGAGCTACTACTATTTGGGAGTTGTGGAATGGAGATACGGCCGCACCCGATATGAACTCAGCCAATCATGTGATGCTATTGGGCGACTTGTTGATCTGGTATTACGAAAATCTGGCAGGCATCAAGAATGCCGAGGAGTCTGTAGGATTCCGTCACATCGAGATGAAGCCCTGTTTCCCCGACGGACTGTCGTATGTCAAGGCTTCCTACCAGTCGGTTTCCGGCGAGATTGCCAGCCATTGGAGCCGGACAGGAAAGGAGTTTTCATGGGAAGTGACGATTCCTGCCAATTGCTCGGCTACGGTATACCTTCCTATAGCTTTGCATCCTGAAAAGCCGGAAGCTGTCAGGGCTCGCAGCATCAAGCATACAGGAGAGTATTGGGTTGTGGAGTTGGGCTCCGGAGACTATCGCTTTCAAAGTAAAATCTGAGCATATTTTCCTGAAAAGTTGGTGAGATTTTATCTTTTTCTGAATAGATTTTTCGCATAAGATTCGCTTCTTTTCAGCATCTTTGTAATAGAGTTGTTAATAGTGACAATATAGCAGTGTAAAAGAGGGAGATTCTCTCTTTTATGCTGTTGATTTGTGTATTATAAATTTATGATGATGAAAACAAAAATATGGGTATCTGTCGTCTTATCTTTTATGGCGTGCGGGGGAATAGCGCAAGGTCAGTATCATAACCCGGTCATCGACGAGAGTTTGCCCGATCCGACTGTGATCCGTGCTGACGACGGATCGTTCTGGCTTTATGCTACCGAGAATATTCATAATCTTCCGATTTATCGTTCGACCAATCTGGTAGACTGGAGCTTTCAGGGGACTGCTTTTACTGATAGTACACGCCCTGATTTCGTACCGGATGGAGGCATCTGGGCACCCGACATCAATCAGATCAACGGGAAATATGTTTTGTATTATTCCATGTCTACATGGGGTGGGGAATGGACATGTGGCATCGGAGTTGCTACAGCCGATGCTCCTCAGGGACCTTTCAAGGATCATGGAATGCTTTTCCGGAGCAACGAAATTGGGGTGAGAAATTGTATTGATCCTTTTTACATCGAAGACGGGGGAAAGAAATACTTGTTTTTCGGAAGCTTTCATGGCATTTATGCCGTGGAACTTTCCGATGACGGTCTGATGCTGAAAGAAAATACCCGTCCCTTGCGGGTGGCAGGCGATGCCTACGAAGGTACTTATATCTGCAAGAAAGGGAAATATTATTATTTGTTTGCTTCCATCGGCAGTTGTTGCGAGGGGTTGAAGAGTACCTATACCACGGTGGTGGGAAGGTCGGAGTCGTTGATGGGACCTTACTGGAATAAGGAGGGCAGGTCGATGCTCGACAACCAACATGAAATATTGATCAAGGCAAGTAATCATTTTGTGGGAACAGGACACAATTCGGAGATTGTGACTGATAAAAAGGGACAGGACTGGCTGTTTTACCATGCAGTGAAAGTGTCCGATCCGGAAGGAAGAGTGTTGATGCTCGATCGGGTACAATGGAAGGATGGCTGGCCGGAAGTAGAAAATGGCGTTCCTTCCGACAGCCACGATAAGCCTGTCTTTTAGTATGTATAACTTAAAAAGAGTTGGGTAATTTATGATTTTGAAACGATTTGTTTTTGCTGCTGCATTGGTGGGATGCTTGCCCGGAATCGCTTTTTCCCAGAGCAAGGGAGATAAGACGAACGGTAATCCGATAGTTGCCGGCTGGTATGCCGATCCGGAAGGAATTATCTATGGTGATTCCTGCTGGGTGTATCCTACGCTTTCTTTTCTGTATGGTGAAGATGTACAAAAGTATGCTCAGGATTTGGAACGGAAAACCGATGCTATCAATCAGGAGTATAATCTCCAGACACATTTCGACGCTTTCTCCTCCAGCGATTTGGTGCACTGGGTGAAGCATCCGGAAGTCTTGTCTATCAAAGACGTAAAATGGGCCAAGTATGCGCTGTGGGCTCCTTCGGTCATTCATGCCAATGGAAAATATTATCTGTTCTTTGGGGCAAATGATATACAGAACGAACAGCAGAAAGGAGGTATAGGGGTTGCCGTGGCCGATTCTCCTGCCGGATCCTATAAGGATGCTTTGGGAAAGCCGCTGATTGATAAGATCGTGAACGGGGCTCAGCCGATTGACCAGTTCGTGTTTCGCGACGACGATGGTAGCTTTTACATGTACTATGGAGGATGGAAGCATTGCAATGTCGTGAAGCTGCATCCCGATTTGTTGGGACTGGAACCTTTCCCCGACGGAACGGTGTACCGTGAAGTGACTCCCGACCAGTATGTGGAGGGACCGTTTATGCTGAAGAGAAAGGGAAAGTATTATTTTATGTGGTCGGAAGGCGGATGGGGAGGACCTGATTATAGTGTGGCTTACGCCATTGCCGACTCGCCGATGGGGCCGTTTAAGCGAATCGGAAAAATCCTTCAGCAAGATCTGCAAATAGCGACTGGGGCAGGACATCATTCTGTCGTACAGATTCCGGGCAAGGATGAATATTATATCATCTATCACCGTCGCCCGTTGGGTTGTACCCGCATTAACGAACGGCAAGTGTGTATCGATAAGCTGGAGTTCGATGAGAATGGATATATCCGCCCTGTCAAGATGACGTTCGAGGGGGTGGCTCCTGTCGATTTGCGGCGATAAATTTCTGAAGTACTCATGCTGTCAAGATAAAGACGGGGTGAGTACTTTTTTCGATGGGTAATGATTGATAGTATAATTAACTAAAAAAAGTATTGAAATGAAACGTATTGTTTTCTTGGATTATATACGCATCTTCGCATGCTTTTTGGTCATGCTCGTACATGCGAGTGAAAATTATTACGGTGCAGCCGGGTCGACAGACATGGCAGGCCCGCAGTCGTATCTTGCTTCGGAAGCCGACCGGTTGTGGGTATCCATCTATGACGGATTTTCGCGGATGGCTGTTCCTCTGTTTATGATTGTATCTGCCTACCTGCTTGCCCCGATGAAGGAAGGACAGACGATGGGACAGTTTTACCGCCATCGTTTTGCTCGTATCTTGCCCCCGTTTGTGATATTCATGGTGTTGTATAGTACATTGCCGATGCTGTGGGGACAGATCGACTCGGCTACGTCGGTAAGGGACTTGTCGCGTATCTTGTTGAATTTCCCCACACTGGCAGGTCATCTATGGTTCATGTATCCGCTCATCAGTCTGTATCTGTTCATTCCGATCATTTCACCGTGGCTCAGTAAGGCTACGGCCAAGGAGGAACGCTTCTTTGTCGTTCTGTTTCTTGTGTCGACCTGCATTCCCTATCTGAATCGCTTCTGCGGTGAAGTATGGGGACAGTGTTTCTGGAACGAATATCATATGCTGTGGTACTTCTCCGGATATTTGGGCTATCTGGTACTGGCTCATTACATACGTGTGCATCTCACGTGGAACCGTTCCAGACGCTTGTCCGTAGGTATCGTCCTGATGGTGGTCGGAGCGCTGTGGACCATCTATTCGTTTTATGTACAGGCAGTACCGGGCCAGATTATCGCTACTCCCGTGCTGGAGATCGGATGGGCTTTCTGCACCATCAACTGTGTGATGCTTACGACAGGGGTGTTCCTTATTTTCAGTACCATTCAGGCTCCTTCGGCTCCGCGCTTGGTTACTGATATGTCGAAATTAAGTTATGGCATGTATCTGATGCATATCTTCTGGCTGGGATTGTGGGTAACGGTATTCAAGCAGACGCTGGAGTTTCCTACCGTTGCTGCCATTCCGTGCATTGCCGTCAGTACCTTTATCTGTTGTTATATCACGGCCAAAGTGATATCATTGGTGCCCGGAAGTAAATGGATTATAGGATAAACAACTAATTACTATAGATTATGAAGAAAATTTGGATTTTGTTGATAGGCTTGTTGGCTGGTCTGCATCTCGAGGCAAAAGAGAACGAGGGCACCAATGTTGCTTATCAGGATGGAAATGTCCGGTTTACGGTTATCGATGAGGGTGTGATTCGCTTGGAGTGGCATGCCGATGCTCAGTTTGTCGATGCTGCTTCTTTTCTGGCAGTCAACAGAACTTACGATAAGGCCGATTATCGTCTGTCTGAGTCGAAAAACTGGGTAGAGATTGCTACCGATAAGATGGTGTTGAAGTATAAGAAAAACAGCGGTCGTTTTTCTGCGTCGAACCTGAGCATTCGCTCAAAGAACCTGACGCCGGCGTTTCAGTGGAAGCCGGGGGATGTCAATCAGGGCAACCTGAAGGGTACGTACCGTACGCTGGATGGTTACAACGGTGAAATCTTTGTCGGCAATGGAAACGATAATGGAGACCACCGTCCGATGCCTATCGAAGACGGATTGTTGTCGACCGATGGCTGGACGCTGCTCGACGATTCCAAGGGATTTCTGTTCGACAATTCCGACTGGGCGTGGGTAGACCAGCGCAAGGGGAGTGATCAGGATCAGGACTGGTATTTCATGGCGTATGGACACGATTACAAAGCGGCATTGAAAGACTTTACCGTCTTTGCAGGTAAGGTGCCTCTGCCTCCACGTTATGCCTTCGGTTACTGGTGGTCGAGATACTGGAGCTATTCAGACGACGAGCTGCGCGACTTGGTCAACAAGTTCGAAACGTATAAGATTCCGTTGGATGTGCTGGTTGTAGATATGGACTGGCATTACGTGAACCCGGGAAGAGGTGGATGGACAGGCTATACGTGGAACCGTTCGCTGTTCCCCGATCCTGCCAAGTTCCTCCACGATGTGAAAAGTAAAGGATTGCAGGTAACATTGAATCTGCATCCGGCTGGCGGCATTGAACCGTACGAGGAGAAATATCCCGAAATGGCCAAGTGGATGGGCATGAACCCTGACGAAAAGAAGCGCATCGACTACTGTGGCTCCGACAAGCGTTTCATGAGTGGATGGCTGAATACCATCTTGCGTCCGATGGAAAAAGAAGGTGTCGATTTCTGGTGGCTCGACTGGCAGCAGGATATGTTCGATGCTCGCATCAAGAATTTGAACAATACATGGTGGCTGAACTATGTCTTTTTCAGCGACATGGAGCGTAGCCGTGATACGCGTCCTTTGCTGTACCATCGCTGGGGCGGTCTGGGCAATCACCGTTACCAGATTGGTTTCTCCGGTGACTCTTACAGCACCTGGGAGTCGCTTGCCTTCCAGCCGTATTTCAATGCTACCGCATCGAATGTACTCTATGGTTACTGGAGTCATGACCTGGGTGGTCATCAGTTTGCAAAGGGAGCGACACAGCTCGACCGCGAACTGTTCGTACGCTGGATGCAGTTTGGTGCCTTTAGTGCCATTATGCGTACTCACTCCATGAAGAGTGCTGCCATGAACAAAGAGCCGTGGGCGTTCAGTCAGGAGTATTTCGATGTATTGCGTCAGACCATTCTGATGCGTTATAAAGTTGCTCCTTATGTATATACCATGGCGCGTAAGACTTATGACGACGGTATTTCTCTGTGTCGCCCGATGTACTACGATTATCCGGATGCTCAGGAAGCTTACTCTTTCAAGGGACAGTATATGTTCGGCGATGACATGCTGGTAGCTCCTGTTACTTCGCCGATGAAAGAGGGCTATGCTACTGTCAAGGTTTGGCTGCCGGAAGGTACCGACTGGTATGAATGGGCTACTGGTACTCTTCTGAAGGGAGGACAGGTGGTAGAACGTGCATTTGCTCTGGATGAATATCCGGTATATGTAAAGGCTGGAGCTATCCTTCCGTTCTACGGTACTGTGAAAAACCTGCGTCACAACGATGAGGCTGTACGTCTGACCGTATTCCCCGGTGGCAACGGTTCCTTCTCGTTCTATGAAGACAACGGCAACGACCAGTTGTATAAAGACCAGTACGCGCGTACTCAGTTGTCTTCCGAATGGAAAGAAAACAAGCTGACAGTCCACGTAGGACAGCGTAAGGGCTCTTATAAGGACATGCCCCAGAAGCGTACCTATTGCGTCGATGTAGTAGGGTCGGTTCCTGCCGATAAGGTGTTGGTGAACGGAAAGCCTGTTGAGGCTGAATACGATGGTACATCCCTTACACTGACCGTCGACCTGCCTGCATGCGATTGCACAAGCGACTATACGGTAGAAGTATTCTACAAGGCCGGACAGCCGGAAGTAAACAACGGCTTGTATGGTCAGTTCAAGCGCATGAAGAAAAGCTTCGTAGACATGCGATACAGAAATGCAAGCATCGATTATATTCAGGAACTGGGTGATATGGAAACTACCGGCAGAGCCGTTACCTATCATACAGACTCCTTTGCCGATAAGATCAGGCAGTATCAGGCAAATTATGCCAACCTTCCCGAGCTGCTGAAGAAACAGGGCTTGAGCGATAACGATGCTCAGTGGTTCTTGCAGTCAGTCCGTTGGGAGAAGAAATAAGGCTGTACAGCAAGATTATCCTAAAAAAAGAACCCTATCATTCTCCGAAATGGAGTGAATGATAGGGTTTGTTTATTGTAAGATAATCAAGTATCGGTTTATCTTTGCTACGTCCGTTACAGGAACGGAGAGGCCTTCTTGAGGGTTCAAGCCGGAGCTTTATTCCTCGTTCAGCTTTTCGTCGATAGCTTCTATCTTTTTCAGGACGAGATCCATTTCCCCTTTCAGGCGTTCAATTTTCCGGTTAATCTCAGTAACCAGCGTGTTGCCCTTCTTCGAAGCCGATGACAAGAATCCCAAGTTGTTTTCGTAGGTCTGAATATCATTTTTCAATCCTTCGTACGTACGCACAAGCTTTTCGCGGTCACGGTACAAGTTATCACCTTTGGCAAGTCCCGATTTGAAGTTGCTGAGCTTCTTTTCAGAAACAGAAATATTCAGTCGGTCGAACAATTTATCAATCAGACCGTGGAATTCGTTATACAGACGATCTTTCTCCTTAAACGGTACATGTCCTATGCCGTTCCATTCCTTCATCAGGGAGCGAACCTGTTCGGCTGTAGTATCATCAGTAGCTCCCGAAGCATTCAGTACGGCGAGCTGCTTGATAATCTCTTCCTTCTTCGCCATGTTCTCTACTTCCACAGAGCGCTGTGAAGAAGTAGCCTTGTTCTTCTGTGCGAAGAAATAGTCGCATGCCCCGATAAAGCGTTTCCATACAGCGTCGGAGTGCTTTTTGGCAACCGGTCCTATGGTTTTCCATTCTTTCTGCAACTTGGTCAGAATTTCAGCCGTTCCCTTCCAGTCTGTACTGTCTTTCAGCGCTTCGGCCTTTTCGCACAAAGCCTTTTTCTTTTCCAGGTTAGCAGCCATGTTTTCTTTCACCGACTTAAAGAAAGCCGCCTTGCGTTTAAAGAACTCATCACATGCCGCGCGGAAACGCTCAAAGATTTTCACGTTCATTTTCTGCGGTGCATAACCGATAGTCTTCCATTTAGCCTGTAGCGCGAGGATTTCCTGCGTCTTGTCCTCCCAGTCGGCAAAGGTCTTGAACGTATCATACTCCATAGCTTCCACTATTTCACAGATCACCGTCTTCTGGTCGAGGTTGTTCTGTTCCTTTTCCTTCAGTGCCTCAAAGTGCTGCTGGTGCCGGCGGTTTACCACCGAAGAAGCCGCTTTGAAACGTGCCCAGATACTTTCACGCAAGTCTTTGGCTACGGGGCCGATGTTACGAAATTCCTGATGCAATTTCTGTAGCTGATGGAAAGCAGACACTACATCCGGTTCGTTTGCCAGCTTTTCGGCAGCCTCACACAGATAGGTTTTCTGTTCCAGATTCTTTTTGAAGTCATACTCGCGGAATTCATTGTTCAGCTTTACCATGTCGTAAAACTTTTCCGTGTACAGCTGATATGTTTTCCACAATTCATTGACCTTGCCCACAGGTACCTGCTTGATTTCGTTCCACTGCTGTTGAAGTTGTTTAAATTCGTTATAGATCTTACCTGTGTCTTCCGTATTGTCAATCAGAGCCTTCATCTTGTCGAGTATGTCCAGCTTCTTTTGCAGGTTAGCTTCTTTTTCCTGCTCCAGTTCTGCTGCCATCGCATTACGCTTCTCTTTGATGGAACTCATGATTTCCTTGAATTTTGCTTCCAACGGATTAGGGATGGGAGTAAATTCTTCTGGATTTCCGCCTTGCTCAATAAAGTTTTTACGTGCCGTATCTTGCTCGGTTTTATGCAGTTTGTAAAACATTTGTTTCAAGTAGTCTATCTCCTGTTTGTCAGCTTCACAGGCGTTGTCGTTGAGTTCTGTCAGACGTGTTATAACTTCTTCCTGAGTATGTACGGGAGAAAATTGCGTTTTAGCGTCATTCTCAACAGAAGAAACCGAAGTTTCGGGAGTGTCTGCTGCCGGAATTTCAGTTAAAGGGCGGGTTGTTTCATTTACTTCCATCGTATTTAGATTTTAAAGAATTATGTCAGCTTATCTTAGTCCGTAGTTACAAATTAAAAGAATAAAATCTGATTTTCAATAATTTTTCCTAAATTTTTTTTGCAATAAAGACGATTTTTATGAATTTCTTTGGAAAATATAGGGCATGGAGGTCATAAAGATTAATAGACCTCCATGTATGATTGGAAAATTGGATATTTTAAGACAGCAGTACGGTTATTCCCATGTACATCATCATGCCGATGATGTCGTTGGTAATCGATATAAACGGTCCGGTAGCAATCGCCGGGTCTACCTTCAGCTTTTCCAGCGTCATAGGTACGAGCGTACCGAAGATTGATGCAAACATCACTACGGCAAACAGGCTGATGGATACCGAGTAGCTCACCGTGGCGGTTGCGCCGAAGCGGATAAAATTATAAATGTATACCAGCATTGAAATGATGGTTGCGTTGATCAGGGCTACGACAGATTCCTTCAGCACCTGCTGGAGAGTGTTTCCCGAGTCGAGCGAGCTGTTGGCCAATCCTTGTACCACGAGGGCCGACGACTGGGTTCCTACGTTTCCTCCCGTACCACCGATCAGCGGGATGTACAGGGCCATTTCGGGATGTGCGGCAAAGGTCGAGTCGAAGTTGCCCAAGATCATGGAGTTGCCGATACCTCCCAGCATCCCGATGAGCAGCCAGGGCAGGCGTGCCGTTGTCTGGCGGAACACGTTGTCGTGCGATTCTACGTCCTGCGACAAACCGGATGCCAACTGGTAATCTCGTTCGGCCTGCTCGCGAACCTCATCCATCACGTCGTCTACCGTGATACGTCCCACCAGTCGACCGATGCTGTCGACTACCGGCACCGCTACAAGGTCGTACTTTTCGATGACCTGCACCACCTCGTCCAGCGGCGTATCTACATGTACCGAAATCGGATCCTTCTTCATCACGTGCTTTACTTTCGAGACCGACGGACTGGTAATCATTTTTTTCAACGGGAATACGCCTCGCAGACGTTCGTCATCGTCTACCACATATACGTAGTAAATCTCGTCCATATCCTCCGCCTGTATTCTCATTTCGCGCAGACATTCCGGCATACTCCAGTTCTCGTTTACGATGACCATCTCCGTACCCATCAAACCACCGGCAGTATCTTCGTCGTACTTCAGCAAGTCGACGATGTCGCCCGCCTGTTCGATGTCTTCGATGTGTGAAAGGATTTCCTCCTGTTTGTCCTCGTCCATGTCACGGATAATGTCTACCGCATCATCCGAGTCCATGTAGTCGACAAAACGCTTGGCGATGGTTTCCGACGGCAGGACCTCGAGGAATTTCTTACGCACATCCTCGTCCATTTCAATCAGTACATCGGCCGCCTTTTCGTTGTCGAGAAGCAGGTAGATGGAACGCGCCTCTTCCGCATCCAGCTCGTTGCACAGTTCGGCAATGTCGGCAGGATGCAAGCCTTGCAGGAGTTCCTTCAGTTCGTCCGATTTCTTCTCCTCAATCAGTTCTGATACTTTTTTGATTTCTTCGTTTTCCATACCTTACTCGGTTGCGAGTGCCTGTTCCACCCGGTTGGTCAATTCGATGAAGTCTGCTACCGACAGCTGTTCCGGCCGTTTGTTGAATATCGGGTCTGCACTGAGCGGGTTCCCTTTTTCCAGTATCGGAGAGATTGAGTTGCGCAGGGTCTTGCGGCGCTGGTTGAACGTGGTTTTCACAATCTGCTTGAACAGCTTCTCGTCGCATCCCAGCTCCGTGGTTTCGTTGCGCGTCATGCGTATCACGGCACTCTTCACCTTGGGAGGCGGATTGAACACATGTTCGTGTACGGTAAACAAGTATTCCACCTTATACCACGCCTGAATCAGCACGCTCAGAATGCCGTACGTCTTGCTTCCCGGACCGGCAGCAATGCGTTCGGCAACCTCCTTTTGAATCATTCCCGTGCAGCAGGGTATCAGATCTTTGTAGTCGAGCATCTTGAAAAAAATCTGGCTGGAGATGTTATACGGATAGTTCCCCGTCAGCACGAAAGGCTGTCCGCCGAAGAGCTCTTTCAGGTCCATCTTCAGGAAATCCTGCTCGATGATGTTGTCGCCCAGCTGCGCGAAATTCTCCCGCAGGTAAGCTACCGATTCGAAATCCAGTTCCACCACCTTCACCGGTCTTCCCTTGGGGATGAGGAACTGTGTCAACACACCCATTCCCGGTCCCACTTCCAGTATCGGCAGGTCGGGGCAGGTATCTACCGTATCGGCTATGTCTTTGGCTACTTGGAGGTCTTTCAGAAAGTGCTGTCCTAAAAACTTTTTCGGTTTAACTAATTTCATTCCGTATGTATTTTCTCGATATAAATAAAGAATTATTCCAGCAAGATATTATCTTTGCATCGTGCAAATTTAAGCATTAATCTTTAATAAACGATTACGTTTTGGAACGAACTGATATAAAAAAGCTCATAAATAAGGTCTTTCAGGTAGCTTTGCCTCTCATGCTGGGAGCCGCCATTTTAGTATGGACGTACCACGGATTCGACTTCCGGCGTGTGTGCGAAGTAATGGATGGAGGCATGAACTACGGGTGGATGCTTTTTTCGCTGGTTTTCGGTGTCTTCGGGCATCTGTTCCGCGGATGGCGGTGGAACCTGGCGCTGGCCCCCTTGGGCGAATATCCCAAACGCTCGAACAGCGTATATGCCATCTTCGTCGCCTATGCCGTCAACCTGATTCTGCCGCGGGTGGGAGAGGTTTCCCGCTGCGGGGTACTGGCGAAATACGATAACGTCTCTTTCTCCAAGTCTCTGGGAACAGTTGTTTCCGAGCGGCTGGTCGATTCTGTCTGTGTGTTGCTCATTACGGCAGGAACCCTGCTGCTCCAGACGGGTGTCTTTGCCCGCTTCTTCCGCGTCACCGGAACCGACGGCGCCTTCTTTCTTCACCTGTTCTCGTCGACTAACTTTTACATCACCCTTGTCTGCATTGTTGCTGCACTGATCTTACTGTGCTGGCTGGTACGCAATCTCACCATTTTTGCGAAAGTGAGGGGCATGCTGAAAAACGTCTGGCTGGGCTGCCTGTCCATCCGCAATGTCAAACATCCGGTGCTGTACCTTTTCTATACCGTAGCCATCTGGGCATGCTACTTCCTGCACTTCTATCTGACGTTCTACTGCTTCGACTTCTCGGCCGGACTGGGCTGGGCTGCCGGCATGGTATTGTTCGTGGTGGGAAGTATTGCCGTCATCGTTCCCACCCCCAACGGAGCCGGACCGTGGCATTTTGCCGTCATCACCATGATGATGATGTATGGCGTAAGTAAGGGAGATGCAGGAATATTTGCACTTTTAGTACATGGTATTCAAACCTTTTTATTAATTTTGTTAGGAATATATGGACTGGTGGCTTTGCCGCTTACAAATAAAAATAAAACTAAAACCTATGAGTGAAATTCTTTCTCTGACTCCACAGAATGTGTGGAAGCATTTTTATGCGTTGACTCAAGTGCCTCGTCCTTCAGGACATCTGGCAAAAGTTCAGTCGTTCTTACTGGAATTTGGCAAGCAAGCAGGTGTTGAAGCTTTTCAGGATGAGGCTGGGAACATTATCTATCGCAAGCCTGCCACTCCGGGTATGGAGAATCGTAAAACCGTAATCTTGCAGGCACACATGGATATGGTGCCGCAAAAGAACAAAGATACACAGCATGACTTCGAAAACGATCCTATCCAGCCGTACGTAGACGGCGAATGGGTGAAGGCGAAAGGTACTACACTGGGTTCCGACGACGGTATGGGTGTAGCTGCTATCATGGCTGTGATGGAAGACAAAACCCTGAAACACGGTCCGCTGGTAGCCCTGATTACTGCCGATGAAGAAACAGGCATGTACGGAGCCTTCGGTCTGAAGCCGGGAACCATCGAAGGCGATATCCTGCTGAACCTCGATTCGGAAGAAGAAGGTGAACTGTATATTGGCTGTGCTGGTGGTGAAGATCTGACAGCTACACTGGAATACAAGGAAGAAGAAACCGATCCCGAAGACGTAGCCCTGAAGGTTACTCTGAAAGGTCTGCGCGGCGGTCATTCCGGCATCCAGATAGGCTGGGGACATGCCAATGCCAACAAGCTCATGGCACGCTTCCTGAATCAGGTCATTGCCTACGACGAGGCTTGTCTGGTATCGTGGGAAGGAGGTAACATGCGCAATGCCATTCCACGTGAATGTGAAGTGGTAATTACCGTTCCCGAAACAGAAGTAGACGACGTACTGGCATTCGTAGGCGAGTGCGAACAGGTATGGCGCGACGAATTTGCCGGCATCGAAGAAGACCTCAGCTTCAAGGCAGAACGCGTAGCTCTGCCCAAGTATATGGTACCGGAAGAAATCCGCGATAATCTGGTAGACGCCATCTACGCTTGTCCCAACGGTGTAGAACGTTTCATCCCGAGCATTCCCGATACGGTAGAAACCTCATCCAACCTTGCTATCGTCGAAATAGCCAACGGAAAGGCAGCTGTCAAGGTATTGACACGCAGTGCTCGTGAATCGATGAAGGATTACCGCAACACAGCCATCGAAAGCTGTTTCTCCATGGCAGGCATGCACGTAGAACGTTCGGGCAGCTATTCAGGCTGGGAACCGAATGTAAATTCTCCTATCCTGCACGCCATGAAAGAAGCATACAAGGCTCAGTTTGGCGAACAGCCTGAAGTGAAAGTCATCCATGCCGGACTGGAATGCGGTATCATCGGAGCCATTATCCCGGGACTCGACATGATCTCCTTCGGACCTACCTTGCAGTGTCCGCATACACCGGAAGAACGTTGCCACATCCCTTCAGTAGCCAAGTTCTACGACTTCCTGACTGCTACATTGGCAAATACTCCTGAAAAATAATTCCTGACGGATACACATAAAGAGGGCTGCTTCAATCATTCAGTTGAAGCAGCCCTCTTGCTTTATATATCCTCCGTATTTTCACGTTCCCATACGGTGGATACTCCTGCGTAAATTTCCTTTTAGTTCATCGGGCTGAATGAAAACAGAATAGAGTACTGCTCATTTTGCCAATCGTAGTAAGTACCTATAGCACCTTTGGTCTTATTGTCTTTAGACGTAAATTGACAGATAAACATCAGCGCCTTATTTTGCATAAGGCTAACGATTAATCCGTCCGGATCCAGATTTTCATATTTTGTTTCCCCGTTGTTCATCTTTTCGAGGCAACTCATTATCGCATTCTTTTCACGTTCACTAAAGCTTACATTCGAAGTGTTATAAACATACTCCGAGCAGTTATAATCTTGCTGCATATAATGGATACGCTCCAAGAAATGAGTGAAATAGCTGCTTTCACTTTGATCCTGTGGTGTACATATATACTCAATCTGATTCAACTTGTTGTTTGCGTCAAATTTATAAGAAACATATCTGTTTGCTTTAAGATCAGTTGACGCAGAACTCGACTGCGTAAAATCCTGTTTAGCCTCACTCGAATAATCTACATCTCCATAAATATCATCCTCAACGATGTTGATGGTGCCATCAGTCGATATTGCCCGTGTTGTGTAGTGCGACAGATTCTCCATGGTTTCCTCCCGCGTGTCATACCAGAAATTACATCTGATGTCCGAAGCAACGACCTCAATCTGTTTCGTCTTTGTAATCACTTGCTGAGTAGCATCCCCAGTGAATAATCCATTGTTGATAGCCGATAAAGTGATGGTATGCTTTCCCGGTGTCGTACAATAAATTTCAGCCGACAATTCACCGTTTATCGATTTGATAGTAGTCGGAAGCTTGCCGTCGATAGATACTTGAATTTTTTCGGATGCCAAGCCACTTCCGGGAACATACGAACTCGAAATAGTAAACCACTGATGCGTACCAATCTTTGTACGATCTACCGAGATATCTCCCAGTTGACCCGCCGTAGAATACTGCGTATCATCTTCCGAAGAACAGGAGAACAAAGAAAGGCTTGCCATAAATATAGCCAGACAAGCTGAAATGTTGTGAATCTTTTTCATTTTATTATGAGTTTATTGTGTTTCTTTTTCTGAACGAATTTGCATATATCTGCAAAGTATCTGTTTTCTCATGGAATTACAATATACACTTTTTCACGATATGCTACCTTCTTTTTTTTCGGTAAATACAATTTTTAGGGTACAAGTTAAGACTTATTTTGATCAATCGTGAAATTGCTGTAAACCAATCAACAAACCGAAATGATGTTCCTACAACTCATTTATTATTTCTTCTTCCGTCAGCCCCGTGGCTTGTACAATCTGTGCCGTAGTCAGTCCCAGCGATTTCAGGTTACGTGCAATAGCGATTTTTTCTTCCGCACGTCCTTCCGCACGTCCTTCTGCTCTTCCTTCTGCTCTTCCTTCCGCACGTCCTTCGCTTCTACCTTTTGCTCTACCTTCTTCCAGCCCCTTTTTCCAACCAGCTTCGCGCGCATCCTCTTCTACGATCCGGCTCACACGGTAGCGATCCAGCGCCTTGTCGTAGGCAATGCGGTCCTCCATCGAGAGGTTAGCCACAGCGGCAAGCTCCTCCAGACGGTTGAAAACCTGTTCTTTCAACGCATCCGGCATTCGGTTCCAATGTTGCATATTCTTCAGTGTATAAATAAGTTTGTCATAAAGAGTTTTACAGTCCTTAAGCTCCTTGGTGAAATACGGGAACTGAAGGAAAATCTGCCGGAAGTGCGGGTTCACCACCTTACCGTTTTCCCGGTCGGCTATAACAGTATCCGTACGGAACTTTTCTTCCAGTCCCGGCTCCCGGAAGTTCATAAGGAAGATACCGTATACCGTCGAGAGCCTGTATCTGGCCCCGTAGTTTTCCTGCATCGGTTCCCTCAGCCAAAAATCATCTTCCTCCTCCTCGTCCGGCTTTCCCATTTTCAGTTCACGCTCTTTTCTCCTCTTCTCGCGCAAGTTCTCCACCTGCCTGCCGATAGCCCTGCACATATAGAACAGTGTGCGGTCCAGAAAGCTGCTGTGGAACCGGTTCTGCATCTCCACGATGATATATTCCCCCGTATCCGTCAGGCAGTACAGGTCGTAGATGATCCCCGCATCTGCCATGCTGTCAGAGTGATTCTCCTTATCCAGAAAAATCAGGTTCTCGATACGATGCTCTCCCGCCAGCAGTTCGTTCAGGAGCGTGATAAGCAATTCCTTGCTAGCAGGCTGTCCGAATATAATTTTGAATCCGATATCGGTAAACGGGTTCACAAAGTGCCCGCAAGTCAAATCCATACCGTCCATATTTCCTCCTTTCCGTGTTTCGTTTTACAAAAGAATTTCCTCAGCGTTATTCTGTCATCAGATCATGCTTTGTTTCCGATAGTCATGCAATCCGTTCATATCCGGTTATCCCGTCAGCCTCGGCTGTTTCAGGTTGCGTGCATGCATTTAGTAGTTGATAATTACAAAGTAAGCAAATAAATACCGAAACTACAAGCCGATACAAAAAAATCGCCACGATACTCCGCATAGCGTGTACCGTGGCGATTTCCTGTATAAAATATCCTTTTAGAACTTCCGTAACTTCAGCAGGGCATAGTCCGATTCCAGGGTCATGTACTTGCCGTCGCACGAGCTCACGTTGAACACCGTTTCCGCCTGATTGTCGATACCGAAATGCCGCAGCATCTCCACCGGCGCATCCTGCTTGTTGTCGCTCGTGTTGGCACGTACCTTGAAATCCTTCAGCACCAGCTGCGTCTCGTTGTTGCGGTACTCCGTACGCCCGATGTAACTGCCGTAGCCGTTCGGCCCCTGCTTTTCCGATACCTCCGTCACCATGCGCGTAATGCTGTAATACAGGCGCTCGCACGTCACCACCTCACGCGTATCCTTCACCATGAACTGCTCCAACTGCCAGAATCCCTCTATATCGTTGTTGATAGGCGCCTTCTGACAACCCTGCATCACCAGCGCCACCACCAGAGCCATCCAAATCATCACCTTGTTTCTCATAATCCGAATCCTCCACATTTTCTGATTGTCAACATACCACCCGTACTGTTTCCCGGATAATTTCCACGGTCAACCGCCAGAGCAGCACTGAAACTCCATCCCTTCAGACGTTCAGGCCGATAAGTCACCTCCGCCAGACTGCTGAACTGCTTCTTCACCTCGTCGAAAGGACACATATACCTTCCCCAGTTGCGGGCATACGAAACCAGCAATCTCCAGTTCCATTCCTCCGACGGATCCCCCGTCAGTCCCACATGCTGAGCCTTCACACGGCTACCCTTAATCAAGTTCGTACCGTCCGAATTATACGCCGGTCCCAGCAGGAACGGATGTCCCAGCGAGTTCCCGTAATTCTGCCAGCCTAAATATTCACCGTTATTGTAGTAATTATCACCCCCGCTCATCTGCAAGTCATTGAACGAACCCGCTATTCCGTCGTAGAGAATCGGGCCCGTCTGATCCGTCGTGTTCAGACCTTCCCACACCACGGCACTGATCCACCGGTTCTTCGGAAAATCCACTTCCACGCCGATGTGACCATCCTTCCATCGTCCGTACTGCCAGAACATCTGCGAGTGATCCTCGAAATAATGCTCCAGATATGCCTTAAACTTCCAGTCGCCCGCATAATAATTCAGCGCGAAGTTCCAGCTTCCGCAGTGGTTTCCCTCCACGTTCTCCAGCGTACTTTCCTGCTTGGGGAAGAACACCTTCCAGAAATCCTTGAGCCCCTGCGGCATATCTCTTACCAGACTCACGCTACCGTCCGCATTCTTCTGCATCCGCTTGCCGCCGAATTGTGCTGCCGTCAGCAAACCAAATTCAAAGTCCACCGGCAACTTCTCCCGGTTACCCAGTCGGATCATTAGCGACTTGCTGTGATACAGCACCCCCGTCGTATAAATCTGTCCCGGAGCTACAAAATCCTCCTGCCAGTCGCCGTCGGTAAAATACCCGTAACTCAGATACCCCTTAAAGGCCATCCAACCCTTCGTACCCGGAACGTTCAGGTAATCCTTCACTTCCACCCGTACCTGCGGAATCGGCCTCATGTTCGTACCTTCCACCATCCAGCCACTGGTCAGCTTCTCGTTCTTCGCGAGCGGAAACCCCGGTCGTTCCTTGCTTCCGATACTCAGCGTCAGCGTCTTCCACGACACATCCGCATAAGCCTGCTGCACCCAGAACTTCGACGACAGGTTCTTTCCCCCTGCCAGATTCATTCCCACGTCTATCCGCCAGTTCTTCGGCAGCACCTTGTTCCATTCCGCTCCGGCACGCACATACGCAAAGTTAGGCTCGTTGCCCGCCACACCATAGCGGTTGGCCGTCAGCCACACAGGAGCATAATCCCCGTTCGATACCGCCACACCCGCTTCCACCTTATACTTCAGAGAGTCGGCAGGCTGCTGCGCATAAAGCGGACTAAAAAGTGTAGTCAGTAGTAAAGTCTTTATCAGTTTCATACCATTTTCGTTAGAGTTGCAAAGAAAGTGAATAAATGGTAGACTGGCAAGTCTAGCGCCTATAGTTGTTCTATTTCTTTGGCAGAAAGTCCGGTAGCAGCCTGAATCTGTTCAGTACTCAGTCCCAGAGATTTCAGGTTGCGAGCAATAGCGGTTTGTGTTTCCGCGCGCCCTTCTGCTATTCCTTCTGCGCGTCCTTCCGCGCGCCCTTCTGCTATTCCTTCTGCACGACCTTCTGCACGACCTTCTGCACGACCTTCTGCACGACCTTCTGCACGACCTTCTGCACGTTCCGTCATGATATTATCCCGCAGAATTACGATGTTGTCCAGATGCTTGTAATACGCGTTCAGCTCCTCTCGGCTCATGCGGTCCAGCTTCAACTGTTCCTTCACCTTGTCCAGTCCCGGTGCCGTGGCATGTTCCGGCACGTTTCCCGTGTTCAGGTAATAAATCCACTCCTCCAGCGGCGTTTTTGCCACCCGGTTGAAGTCATTCACCTTCAGGATATAATACTCCGGATAAAGCTGGCTCACCTTGTCCACCTTGAACGTCTGCTTCTGGAAGGGGCTCAGCTCCAGCACATCCCCCTCGTGAATCCCCACGAACTCCGTCTTCCCGTGATACACGAAATCCTTGCCGTGTCCCAGCGAGAAATACACGATGTTCACGCTGTACACCTTGCGTACCTTGTCGTACCCCTGTCCGCGGTTGATATACTCCGTCACCAGCTTCGAAGCCCCGAACAGCATCCGCTGGAAATACGCATACTCATTGTTGTTCTGCACCTCGATGAGCACCAGTTCCCCTTTCGAGTTCTCCGCCAGCATGTCCACGCGGTTGTACTTGTCGAACTCATCCTCCTGATTACTTTCACTCTCCAGCAGTTTCTGGATCGTCACCTTTTCTTCCAGCAGCGTAGTGAGCAGTCCCTCCAGCACTGCATAGTTGGCCTTGTTGCGCAGCAGGCGCTTCATCGCCCAGTCAAACCGAATATAACTTTCCATAGGACAATTTTTTTATCATATTATCACGTGTGCAAGTTACAATGTTTTTAGGAAAAAACAAATATTTGCTATATCTTCTCCTTGTTTAATAATTTGTCCTTGGCAAGCTGAACCTTACGCAAGGCTTCAAGAGCCTGCTCAGATCTTTTCCGGTCAATCTGTAAATGCAGATGACAGGCAGGGCATACCCGCTTGCCATCCAAGGTCTTGTCGAACACTGTCCTGTTCTTAATGATCGACTTAATCTGTCATGGGGTAATATTTCCCGTCTATTATAGAGAAGCATTGACGGTGTTGCTTTACTCCGTCGGGATGCTTGTAGCCCACGTGCATCCAGCTGGGCATACCGTTTTTGTCCTCACCTTCGGAAATTAACTGGTCGAAAGCTTTGTCGGCAAGGAATTTCCGGCAGAAACGTTTGAACTCCCTCATCTTTCCGTTTGTCTGCACGAGGTCGAAGGCGTATCCGTGGCAATGTGCTGAAGTGGAAGAGCCATCCATTTCCCTGTTTAGCTCCGGTCCACGGTAGCCGGAAGAGATACGGATGTCTACCTTGCCCAGATTGTTGCGGGTGCAATAGTCGTCCCATGCTTCGCACAAGGGGTCGATCAGTGTTTCAATGGATTCTACGATGTGGGCTTCTATTTCGGGTGACGGTGTGTTGTTGATGCCCTTTGCTATTGCTGTTGCGGAATACGTGCATTCCTCCAATGTAAAATACTTCATACGTTTTTATGTGTTAAGTTTATACTATCCAAAGTTCTTTTTGTAAATCCTATGAATACTAGGATGGCAGTTTCGTTTTTTTCTCTATGCTGATACAATTTTGCAACATTTGTTTGCTTATCTCGGTTTGGTGAATCCAATGAAGGCACATCTCCTTACCATATTGGTGATATCTTCTCCAGCGATGATAAATGAGGCGGTTTCACCGGTAGGCAAGAAGCCTCTGTGCGACCGGCCTTTCCAGCCACCGAATTCAGTATATTGGCGGTCGAAGTCCTTGTTTTTTGCAAAAAAGATGTCCAATGCTTGTGGACGGATATAATAACTGTTGGCTTTCGCCCTTATCACATCTGCTTGTTGGTCATGTCCTGTACGGATTAATTATTTCACATTCACACCTTCGTGCGCAATGACCTGTTGTTATACCATAAAGATACTCATTTTCAGTGACATAAACAAATGTTTTATATAATTATTTACCTGATATTCAATTGATTAATTACAGGATTCTGTAACAGCACAACTACATCCTTCCACTGTATGCTGTATATGGTTTCATCTCCCTGACGGCATAACTGCATGAACCTGTAACCTTCACAGAAACGTTTCTCATAGAGGCTGAACGAGCGCCTGTCATAGCTGAAGAGACGGACCTTCCTCCTGTCCTTGGACATGACAATGAAAACTTCATCTTCCTGTGGCTCTCGGTTCAGCTGCTGGTGAATGATGGATAGTACCCGTTCATACTTACAGCGCATATCATGAAAATTACGCAGATAGTAGAATCTGTTCATTCCTGTGACATTCAGCATAATCCCTCCAGTTTCTCTATCAGACTTCTCAAGTTCCGGTAGGTTAAGTTTCGTTGC
>ENA-UOJA01001137-UOJA01001137.1-human-gut-metagenome-genome-assembly--contig:-C19-NODE-1137-length-22941-cov-10.272874_pt1 | contig 22941 bp, 14 predicted proteins | sample MGYA00242337_ERZ723884 | MGnify/ENA metagenome assembly ERZ723884
ACTTCTGACTCATAATTTCTTATTTTTTTCTGAATACATAAATCATGGAACTGCTCCGGTCTTTCTTGGCCAGTGAAACAATCCATGCTTCCGCTCCGGTAATCAGACCTTTTATGAACGGGAAAGCACTCTTGCGGTACTTCTCGCTCAGCATGGATACGTAAAACGCATCAAAAGGCATCGGATGCCGTTCGCAGAGAATAAAGTCGTGTTTGACTCCAAACTGCTGCATGACGGAGGGACTGAAATGCCACAAGTGTCGGGGAACATCGTAGGCACCCCACATTTCTTTGTATTTTTCGGCATCGAATGAAGTAGGGTTGGGCACAGCTATAATGAGTATGCCCTGGTCTTTCAGAATACGTTTCAGTGTCTCCCAGGTTTCATTCAAATGTTCCAAATGCTCCATGACATGCCACAACGTGATGACATCGAACGACTTGTCGGCAAACTCATTGAGAGCTTCCGGAGCTGCCACGTCCAGTTCAAAATGCTCTTTGGCAAACTGGCGGGCCTGAGGGCTTTTTTCGATGGCAGAAACGTGCCATCCTCTTTCCTGCATGAAATGCGGAAAGTAGCCTGTGCCGGTACCGATGTCCAGCAGGCTACCCTGGCTTAATCGGGAGTTATGCTTGACAAGGCGTGCTTTACGGGCAAGCATCACGCGGCGCACCCAGTGATATACACGGTTCATCAACCCTTTGTGCGTATCGCTGTGTGAAATATAATCTGGAGTTTCGTAGTAGCGTCCTATTTCTGCTTCAACCGGAACAGGATGGGTGAACTGGAAACCGCAGTCTTTGCAACGACAAATCTGAAAGGATTCACCGGAAGCATAGTGGTCTGTACATGTCATTACCTCTTCAAAGTGGTTTCCTCCACAAAGTGGACATTTATCTATTTTCAGTATATTCACTTTATTCCCTAATTTGCTGCAAAATAACAAATAAAAAGCCTATGGCATGATTTTCTTTAAAAGTTTTTAAGAGTATAGAATGCTTTATGTATGTTTTTTGTAACTTAGCCCCGAATAATGAATATTTGCCAATAGATTATGGAGAAAAAAAGATTGACACGGTCAAACAATCGTATGATAGGTGGGGTTTGTGCTGGGATAGCCGATTATTTTGAATGGGATATTACTTTGGTGCGTATTGTTTACGTGCTGGCTACATTTTTTACAGCTTTTTCCGGTGGACTGGTTTATTTGATTCTTTGGCTGATCATGCCGGAAGCCAGAAGAGAATAATTAAAGAACAGGCTTGTATCAATAGGCATACGGGCTGTAAGTATTTAGATTTTCCTCACGCGAAACATACGTTTTGCGGAGCGGAAACCTATGTTTCGCATGCCGGAAACGTAGGTTTCCGCCTTGTGAAACGTAAAAAACCTGCAAACATCCTGAAAAAGATGCCTGCAGGTTTTTATTTTGTTTTCTCAGAGCTATTTCTGAGAGGGTTATTCGGTTACTTCTATGCCTTTCAGAGTGGCAGAGCTTGATTCCGTGATTTTTACTTTCACAAAATCACCGATGCGGTGGCTGCCACGGTCAAAGACTACTACTTTGTTTTGTTCCGTACGACCGAACAGCTGTTCTTTAGAGCGTTTGGATACGCCTTCTACCAATACTTCGAAAGTTTTTCCTACATCTTTGGCATTGCTTTCGGCAGAAAGCTGGTTCTGCAGTTCAATCATTTCATTCAGTCGGCGGATTTTAATTTCTTCGGGCACGTCGTCCGGAAGATGTTTGGAAGCGTATGTTCCCGGACGTTCAGAATATTTAAACATGAAAGCCGAGTCGTACGCACATTCGCGCATCAGGGACAAAGACATCTGGTGGTCTTCTTCTGTTTCAGAATGGAAGCCCGAGAAAATATCGGTACTGAGTCCGCAGTCGGGGATGATTCTCCGGATAGCGGCTACTCTTTCCAGGTACCATTCGCGAGTATATTTACGGTTCATCAGTTTCAGGATGCGTGAACTTCCGCTCTGAACGGGCAGGTGGATGTGCTTGCATACATTGGGCACTTCTGCAATGACATGAAGCGTTTCGTCACTCATGTCTTTGGGGTGTGAAGTGGTGAAACGTACGCGCATGTCGGGCACTGCTTCGGCTACGATGCGGAGCAGCATGGGGAAAGTCACTGTCTGGCCGTCTTTTTCAAAACGGTATGAGTTGACATTCTGTCCCAACAGGGTTACTTCCTTATAGCCTTTTCGTTGCAAGTCGCGTACTTCGTTCAGGATACTTTCCACGTCACGGCTGCGTTCACGTCCTCGTGTATAAGGTACAATACAGTAATGGCAGAAATTGTTGCATCCTCGCATGATGGAAACGAAGCCTGAAATATGGTTTCCGCAAATACGTGAAGGAATCACGTCACGGTAAGTTTCCGTAGTAGAAAGTTCCACATTGATGGCTTTTTCTCCTGCTTCTACGGCTGCAATCAGGTCGGGTAAGGTCAGGTAGGCATCCGGACCGGCTACTAAGTCTACATGATGTTTTTCAATCAGTTCGTTTTTCACTCGTTCGGCCATACATCCCAATACGCCCACAATCAGGTGTTTCCGCTTTTTGCGCAAAGAATGGAAAAACTCCAGTCGGTTCAGGATTTTCTGTTCCGCATTGTCGCGGATGGAGCAGGTATTCATGAACACGGCATCGGCTTCCTCTAAAGTGTCACAAGGAGAATATCCGGCCATTTGCATGATAGATGCAATTACTTCACTGTCTGCCACATTCATCTGGCATCCGTAGGTCTCGATAAACAATTTCTTGCTTTCGTTTTCAGTTGCAGATTTAAAGTCTGCTCCTGTAGCTTCTTTTGTCATAAGGTTTTCTATATTAAAAATTTGCTTGCAAAGATATCTGTTTCTTGGTTAACTTCCATAAAAAGGGTGGGAGATATAGATTTTATTCGTATCTTTGAAGAAAACCTTAACACTTAATATTTATGGATGTAATTCAAATTCTTGTTTTTTTAGGTATAATTGGCTGGGGACTTTTTCAGGCCAGGACCCAGAAACAGAAGAAGCCGAAGCGTGCAAAGGCCGTAAAACAGGCACCTCTGGCAGCATCTTTTTCTGTGGAAGAGGAGATTCCTGAAGAAGTGATACCGGCTCCTGTACCCGAAGCAAGGAAGAAACGGAGATATACTTCAGCCAAACCTTCCACTCCGAAAGAACAAGCATTGAATGTACCGAAAAAAGAGGAGCAGAAGCCTGAAATAGCTTTTCGTAATGCAGCAGATGCAAGGAGGGCTTTTATCTATTCCGAGATTTTTCGCCGTAAATATGACTGATTGACTAACTTTTTTAATACTAACATAAAAAACACTTGATACTATGAGCTTTAACTTTATTACGGCAGCCGAAGCTGCCAGCTATATTAAGGATGGGGACATTGTTGGACTGAGTGGCTTCACTCCTGCCGGAAGTCCGAAGGCTGTGACTGCAGAGTTAGCGAAAATAGCAGAAGAAAAACACGCAAAGGGAGAATCCTTTCAGATTGGCCTGATTACAGGAGCTTCGACGGGAGATTCTTGTGACGGGATGCTGACACGTGCACATGCCATTAAGTTCCGTGCTCCTTATACCACAAATGCGGACTTCCGGAAGGCTGTAAATAACGGCGAAATCAATTATACAGACATTCATCTGTCACAAGTGGCTCAGCGTTTGCGTTCCGGCTTCTTGGGACATGTAAGTGTGGCTATCATAGAAGCTTGTGAAATTACGGAAGACGGACGTATTTACCTGACTGCGGGAGTGGGTATTACGCCGACCATTGCACGACTGGCTGATAAAGTTATTGTGGAATTGAATGCCGCACACAGTAAAAGCCTGATAGGCATGCACGATTTGTATGAAATGGAACGTCCTCCTTATCGTCGTCCGATTCCTATCGTGCGTCCGAGTGACCGCATTGGCCTTCCTTATATTCAGGTAGACCCTTCCAAGATTGCTGGCGTGGTAGAAACCAATATGCCGGATGAGGCGCGTGGTTTCCATGAATCTGACCCCGTGACAGATAAAATCGGTCAGAATGTGGCTGAATTCTTGGCTTCGGACATGCGCAGGGGAATTATTCCTTCTACCTTCCTTCCTTTGCAGTCGGGAGTAGGAAATATTGCCAATGCCGTGCTGAGTGCGTTGGGCAAGGACCCCAGCATTCCTCCTTTTGAAATGTATACTGAAGTAATTCAGAATTCGGTAATAAAACTGGTGAAAGAAGGCAGAATCAAGTTTGGTAGTACCTGTTCTTTGAGTGTGACGAATGACTGTCTGCAAGATATTTATGACAATATGGACTTTTTCCGTCATAAACTGGTGCTGCGTCCTTCTGAAATTTCCAACTGTCCGGAAGTAGTTCGCCGTATTGGAGTGATTTCCATGAATACCGCCATTGAAGCAGATATTTATGGTAATGTCAATTCCACTCATATTTGCGGAACCAAGATGATGAACGGTATCGGAGGTTCTGGCGACTTTACCCGCAGTGCCTATATTTCTATTTTCTCTTGTCCGTCGACCGCCAAGGGAGGTTGCATCAGCTCTATCGTACCGATGGTATCTCATCTGGATCACAGCGAACATTCAGTCAATGTCATTATCACCGAACAGGGTATAGCCGACTTGCGTGGAAAGAGCCCGATGGAACGTGCGGAAGCGGTTATTGAAAACTGTGCACATCCTGATTATAAGCAACTGCTTTGGGATTATCTGAAGATTTCTACGAAAGGACAGACTTGTCACAGCTTATCTGCTGCATTGGGTATGCATCAGGTGTTTATTAATAAGGGTGACATGCGTCTGACAGACTGGGCTGAGTTTCAGAAGTAAGAAGTAAAAATAGTATCTTATAAAAATGCCCCGCACTGCCAATTCAGCGCGGGGCATTGATTTTATCTGTAAATGCTTATTTCAGATAGTTTTTCAGGTCGCAGTTCTGGAGTGAACGGATACCTTCTACCACTGATTCTGCATTCAATACAGCACCTTCCTGCGTGTTGTGCACAGAGTCAGCATAGTAAGCGGCAGTCTTCTCTTTTCCCATAGCCTCAAATTTCTTGGCTGTCAGGTCGTTCAAGTCGATAAAGCTTACACCTTCCTGCTCTGCCACTTCTTTTGACCATTTGCCGTAAGTCTTATCGCAGCGGTTCATGCGGTTGTCAGTCCAGCGGTTGCCCGGAGTGTGTGACATCACGATGACTTTTGCTCCTTTAGCTTTTGCCTGGCGGATATACATACGGATGTAGTGGCCGAAGCTGTATACTTCTTCCGTGCTTCCGTCTTTTTCCATGACTACTTTTTTAGAGTCATCTCCAGTACCAGGCAGAGAAGCGCGTGCACGTCCGGTATTCATCGGGCCACCGTCATTGTGTCCGAAATCAATCAGTACATAATCGCCCGGTTTGATGGCAGGAAGTACACGGTTCCAAAGACCTTCTGTGAAATAAGTACGGCTGCTTCTTCCACCTAAAGCACAGTTCTCAATACTAATGCGGGTTGTGTCAAAGTAATTTTGCAAGTAGCTTCCCCATCCCCATTTGTTTTCTTCTCCGTTGCCTGCTCCACATTTTACGGTAGAGTCTCCAATCAGGAAAGCGACAGGACTCTTTTCGTTGATACGGCTTACTCCTGCCACAAATTCACGTGGATTCCCCGGTTCAGAATAGAAGAAGATAGGTTCTTTCGTCTGCTGTTCTGTAGGATAGAAATGTACGGCGCTGTCGTTCATACGCGGATGCTGGTGCTTCAGTAAATTGAGCATTTCGGCTCCAGCCCAGATGACAGGACCATACCCGTGGGCTGCATATACATTGACCGGGCGGTAGTAATAGAATGCTGGATCATATCCCATACCGGTTCCTACACAGGTCATTTCTACCTGTCCTTGGGCATTGATAGCAGAAGATACGGCATGCCATCCCAGTTGCACTACCGGACCGTATGCCATGGCGTCAATCCATCCTTTGTTGATGGCATGTGCCATGCAGTATACGTAGAGGGCAGTGGCAGAAGATTCCAGGTAAGAGTCATTGCGGTCGAGCAACTGATGCCAGAAACCGTCTTTGCTTTGACAGGCTGCCAGTCCGCGAACGTGTGCCTGCAACAGGTTGATAATCTTATCGCGTCCGGGATAGTCGTCCGGAAGTACATCCAGCACTTCACACATGGTAAGAATAGCCCATCCGTTGGCACGTCCCCAGTGGAAAGCCGGATGATCTTTCATACCTTCTACCCATCCGTGACGGAACAAGCCTTTTTCCGGAACAAACATGCGCTCTGCAAACTGCAGTATCTGGCGTACAGCTTCCTGATAATATTTGTCATTGTGGTCGGATGCATAGCGTCCCATCAGAGCAACAGAGGGGATGCCCATGAACATGTCGTCCAGCCACAATGTGTTGTGGTAAGGACGGTTACGGGCAAATGTGCCGTCGGCCAGACGATGCTCTTTGTACATGATGAAATGGAAGTAATTGTCAATCATGTCCTGCAATTTCAGGCTTTTGTCTTTCATCTGTGCCTTCATCATTGCCGCACATACGGCTCCTGCATCATCCAAGGCATGAGGAGTCAGGATCTGAAGCATCTGTGCATCGGTTGTACCGTACTTTTCATATACTTTCTTAAAGTAAGGAGCTACTTCCGATAAGAATTTGAAGCGGTCGTATACATATTTTTTGTAGGCTTCATCACCCGTAGCTTCTGCAGCAGCCAGCATGGCGGAATAAGTAACTCCCCATTCATAACTGGCTAGACGGAAAGTACCTCTTTCCAATTGTGCATTGGTATCCATGTTCGCATAGTCGGTAATGACTTTTCCGTTGCGTTTGTCAACCACTCTGGTCGGTGTGTTACTTTCCAGGTATCTCAAGACACGGTCCATGTCTTTCTTGATGTCTTCTGCTGATACAATACCATATCCTACCTGATAATCAGGCTGCAAAAGATGAAGTGGAGTATTGGAGTCATTGATGACTTCCTTTTTCTTTTGTGCATGGGCACTAAGACCGGCAGAAAGAGCCGCCAGCAGTGCGAAGTTTAAGACGAGTTTATTCATATAACTAGTTTTAAATGTAAGCGTAATGGGTTATTTGAATGTATATCCTCTGAAAGTGCCTTTCAGTTCCGGTCCGATATAGAAACCAGGCTGGGTAGGCTGGTTGTAAGCCACGTTCTGTGTAGCAATACTGATTCTATATACAGGGTCTTCCAGGAAAGTGTGGAAGCGGTACTCAGTAGGAATTGTGGTTACGTACAAGCGGAGAGACTTGTTGTCCTCGGTACGAACCAGCACCTCTTCTCTCCAGTCACCGATAAGGTCGCCCTGAAGTGAGGGATTAGATTTGGTACCATTGTTAAATGCGCATCCTTCAAATGTAAAGATGGTATTGCAACGTTTGTTTTTCCAGTCGTATTTGCTTACTTTTCCTTTGTCAAGCAGTTCACGGAGTAAGTCGCCATCCCACCATACTGCCATGTTGTAAGACAGTCCGGGAACTTTTTCTGCCACTACTTCTCCTTTGATGTTACGAATTCCTCCTGAGGCTAGTGACCACATTTCTACACCGGGACTTGTCGGGTCAATTTCGGCAGCCATACAACGTCCTACATCGGTCTTGTCGGGATATTGAAGCAATACTTTCCCGGTTTTTGCATCTCGGAATGAAGAACCGTCTTTCCGGTTTTCATGGCAGGCCCATACTTGCAGACTGGCTGAAGCCGGATCAAATTGAGTGAGGTGCATGGCATCTCCGTGTCCCATTCCTGTGGAATAAAGTCCTTTTCCATCGTGGTCGAATGTACAAGAGCCATATACGATTTCATCGCATCCGTCCTGATCAATATCTCCTACACGGAGGTTATGGTTGCCTTGTCCGGCATATTTCTCACATCCCGGGTTGTTGCTGTCGAATACCCAGCGGTTTTTCAGTTCTTTTCCGTTCCAGTCGAATGCAGCCAGCACGGTACGTGTATAATATCCACGGCACATGACTACGCTAGGATGAACTCCGTCCAGGTAAGCAACGCATGCCAGAAAACGGTCACTACGGTTGGCACGCTCGTCTCCCCAGCCTTTCAAATCGCCACGTAATGGAATATAGTCAATGGTTTGCATAGCTTCGCCTGTCAGTCCGTTGAAGACAGTCAGGTATTCATTTCCGGTCAATATACGTCCCTGGTTACGAAGAGGGTCTGTAGGTTTTCCTTTACCTCGAGGGTCATTGGGAGGAAAATCTCCTCCTTTAGGCTGGTTGGGATTTCCTGGTTCACGATAGTCGGCCGTGGCATCTCCGATTGCTTTTCCTTTTCCATCTATGGTTCCGTCGGAAGTTTTCATCACGATTTCAGCTTTTCCGTCTCCATCCAGGTCATATACCATAAACTGGGTGTAGTGAGCACCGGCACGTATGTTCTTTCCCATATCAATGCGCCATAGTTTTTCTCCGGTCAAGCGGTAGCAGTCGAAATATACGTTTCCTGTGTAACCATCGTGTGCATTGTCGTGTGCGTTTGATGGGTCCCATTTCAGGATAATTTCATAGTTTCCATCTCCATCTACATCTCCGATGGAGGCATCGTTGGGACTGTAGCTGTATTTTTCTCCGGCAGGTGTGACACCGTCTGCGGGTTTGTCCAGTGGAATGTCAATGTATCCTGAAGGAGCATTTCCCGGAAGGGTATAGCTTCCTTCATTTGAAGTCTCTTTTCCATTGACTACAGGTTTTACTGTATAGACCGCTTTCTGGTTTCCTGCATAATTGTCTGTATAAAAAGTTCCTGTTCCAGCTGGAACTTGTGCAATCTTTTTTCCGTTCCGGTAAACATTGAATGCGGTTTCCATTGGGTCGGAAGAAAGGTATCTCCATGAAACTGCTACTTTTTGTGCATTCTCTCTGACGGCGACAACTCCTCTTCCGAGTTTTTCTCGCTGCAGTTTACTGAAATCATAATTCGTTTGTGCGGAGCTGAGCACTCCCAGGCTGCAGGCAGCCAATGCCATGAGCCATTTCCTTTGTGTCTTCATTTTATGTGATATTTGATTATTGATTTATTGTGATTGAAACGTCTTCTCCATTCTCCCGAATATCTGTAAAGCGGATGTTTTCTACATCTCTGGTTACGAATAAAGGACGTCCATCCGGTTTCTTATAATAGAAATTGATATGATGAAACGAGATATTCTTAGCATGTGAAATGTAGAAGCCTTTTGCCGGGATAGTACCGAACATCCATGGTTCAGGATATATCTTTTCTTGTTCCGGAAGCTCTCTTTTTCCATCTTCTTTTGTATATCCTCCTTTATAATACAAGTGAATATGGTCGAAGGTAATATCTTCTATAATCCCATTAGGGATACCGCTGATAATGGAAGAATAACGGGAATCTACATCGTATGCATTGATGTGACTGATACGGATGCGCTTCATGCTTCCGGCTGGAGTTCCTTCGGGGCTTCGCATACGGGCTCCCAAGCGGAGAAAGATGCCGGCATTGACAATGTGTCGCATGGTGATATGGCTGATTTCGATGTCTTCCAGATGCCCTCCGTCTACCGTTTCCAAAGCCAGTCCCCTGCAATGTTCGAAAATGCAGTTGGTTACGGTGATATTCTTAAACCCTCCACTAGATTCTGTACCCAGTTTGATACGTCCTGTACGGTAGCCATGGTCCGGTGCCTGAGGCTCATCCAGTTCCCAAGTACCGCTAAGCATAGTTCCGCGATCGTATCCGCTGACGTAACAGTCGGAGATTGTTACGTTTTCTGTATCTTTAAAGTAGCCTAACGCATAAGATGATTTTAGTACAATAGCATCATCCCATGGAGTATTGACGCTGCATCGGCTGATACGTACATTTTTGCAACAGTCGATGTCAAATCCGTCACGGTTGGTATCTACTTTCAGGTTATCGATGGTCAAGTTGTCTACTCCAGTAGCCAGTAGGGCAAAGTGACCGCAGCGAAACATAGACAGATCTTTCAGTGTAACATTCTTGCATTCTTTCAGACTGATGGCTTTATTGCCTACTCCGTCGCGTCGGCTTTCTTCGCGTGTCAATCCTTTTCCGTCAATCTTTCCTGGACCACTGATTGTAATATCTTCCAGGTTAATTCCCCAGATAAGGGAATTCTTCCAGTGACTGTGTCCGAAGTCTTGATAGCTGTTATGGGGATTGGATTCTGCTTTGTCATACCCCTTTTCGGCCGTAGGGAAAGCAGCCACAATTGTAGCACCTTGTTCCAGATACAGATGAACTTGGCTGGCAAGTCGGATAGAATAACAGGCATACTCTCCAGCAGGAACATATATTGTTCCTCCTCCTTCGCGGGCAGCTTGCACGATAGCCTGATTGATGGCTTCAGAATCAATGTGCTGCCCGTTGCCTACGGCTCCGAAATCTTTTACGTTATAAATTTTTGCTTGCAGTATGTTTGTACAGAGAAACAAAATCCACAAGCAGACGATGATTATTTTATTCATGGTTGTTGCTTTTCTTGGTAAAACAATGCTGGTAACATGTAGTCGGTATAGTCGGCCTTTGCATTTTGCTTGTATGCACAGAAGTATACTTTTTCTCCTTTACGAATCAGGCAGGTTGCTGCCAGTACGGGAGCATCTGTTTTCTTCCCGGATGTGAAAAGTGCCAACGGAGTATCTTGTTTGTGTCCGTCGGATAAACGAATGGAAGAAGCTGAGGGAACTATAAGATTGGTCACTTTTAGTTGCATAACTTTTCCATGGTAGACTGTAACTTGTGTACCTTCTACATTGAAAACATTGTCTTTGCAATATTGAGGTTCAATATCTGTTTCTGGAGTGGTCGCATCGCATCCTCCAAAAGCCCATCCCAATGTAATATCTTCTCTCTTATTTTCGATTTCCAGAATGAATCCTTTTGTATCACTGAGTGGATGGCAATCGATATGCAGCTGTGTCTGTTTCTCATCCAGCCATTGGCTTGAGTCGTTTTCAATAATGCCTAGTCTGAGTGTACCTGAACCATCGGGCATAGAGAAAGAAAGTGCTTTGTTTTGAGCAGAAATTCCCCCCAAAATGCTCCATAAAAAAAATCCAGTCACAAATGATTTCAGTGAATTCATAGTTCTTGATAAAATGTTGTCCTTGTTTCAGCAAAGTTACGCATCTTGAATTGAAAGGAGCATGGATTATTATACATGTTCCTCGATTATCATACACTTTCCTGAAAAAAATGAGCTATCATGCAGGCTGATTGTGATTTCCTTCTACCTTTGCAAGAGTAATACATTTCAAAACTAATACTTGAATACGATGAAAAAACGTTTGCTTGCAATGGTATGCGGGTGCTTGTTCTATGGGGGAGTTTTTGCTCAGCATACCTGGTTTAATGACAAAGATTTGACCTTGACAGGAGCTTATTATTATCCGGAACATTGGGAAGAAAGTCAATGGGAACGCGACCTGAAACAGATGCATGAACTAGGATTTGAATTTACTCATTTTGCAGAATTCGCTTGGGCGCAGCTTGAGCCACAGGAGGGGGTATATGATTTTTCTTGGCTGGACCGGGCAGTTGCCTTGGCGGCCAAATATGATTTGAAGGTCGTGATGTGCACTTCTACAGCTACTCCTCCTGTATGGTTAAGCCGTAAATATCCGGAGATTTTGCTGAAGTCCGAAGACGGTACTGTGCAAGATCATGGGGCACGCCAGCATGCTTCTTTTGCTTCTCCTGTTTACCGGAAACTCGCTTATCGTATGATTGAAGAACTGGCCCGCCATTATGGAAAGGATTCGCGCATAATTGGCTGGCAGTTGGATAATGAGCCTACTGTACAATTTGATTATAATCAGGCAGCAGAAGAAGCTTTCCGGGAATTCTTGAAAGAAAAATACCATCACAATATTCAGGAACTGAATGCAGCTTGGGGCACTGCCTTCTGGAGTGAAGTCTATTCTCGGTTTGAGGAAATCACCTTACCTAAAACTGCCCAGATGTTTATGAATCATCATCAGATTCTGGATTATCGTCGGTTTGCAGCCAAGCAGACTAATGATTTCTTGAATGAACAATGCAGATTAATCAAGAAATATGCCAAGAACCAGTGGGTGACTACCAATTATATTCCAGATTATGATAAAGGACATATTGGAGGTAGCAAGGACCTGGATTTTGTCAGCTATACCCGCTATATGGTATATGGTGACAATGAAGGTATCGGTCGTAGAGGATATCGTGTGGGAAATCCTTTACGGATTGCCATGGCAAATGACTTTTTCCGTCCGGTAAATGGTACTTACGGGGTAATGGAGTTGCAGCCAGGACAGGTAAACTGGGGAAGTATCAATCCTCAACCCTTGCCAGGTGCTGTCCGTTTGTGGTTATGGAGTGTATTTGCCGGAGGCTCTGATTTTATCTGTACGTATCGCTATCGTCAGCCTTTGTATGGAACTGAACAGTACCATTATGGTATTGTGGGCACAGACGGTGTAACTGTGACACCAGGCGGACGAGAGTATGAACAGTTTATGAAAGAAATCCGTTCTTTGAGAAAAGATTATCGCCCGAAGGAAGATAAACCGGAAACCTATCTGAAACGGAAGACAGCTATTTTATGGAATCCGGAAAATTATTGGAGCATTGACCGTCAGAAACAGAATGCAACATGGAATACTTTTGCTCATGTAGATAAATATTATCGTACACTTAAGTCTTATGCAGCTCCTGTAGATTTTATTTCTGAAGAGAAAGATTTCTCACAATATCCGGTGATGATAGTTCCCGCATATCAGTTGGCCGATAAAGAACTGGTAGCAAGATGGAAAAAATATGTGGAAGAAGGAGGAAACTTGGTGCTGACTTGCCGTACCGCACAGAAAGACCGTTTTGGACGTTTACCGGAGGCTCCTTTTGGTTCAATGATTGATGAGTTGACCGGAAATCACATGGAGTTTTATGACTTGTTGTTGCCTCAAGATCCAGGACAAGTAAGGATGGATGGAAAAATCTATACTTGGAATACTTGGGGAGAGATTTTGCAACCCGGTGCTTCCAATGAGGTTTGGGCTACTTATACGAATGAATTTTATGAAGGAAAACCTGCGGTTACTTTCCGTAAATTAGGAAAGGGGTCTGTTACTTATATCGGAGTAGACAGTTCAGACGGGGCTTTGGAGCGTCAGGTTTTGGATAAGTTGTATAGTCGTCTGCAAATTGAAGTAATGAATTTACCTTACGGTGTGACAATGGAATATCGTAACGGATTAGGTATAGTGCTAAACTATAGTGACCAGCCTTATCAGTTTGCACTTCCTCAAGGAGCAAAAGTGTTGATAGGTACTCCTAATATTGCTACAGCTGGTGTATTGGTATTCAAATTTTAGAAGAGAGAAAATATAGGATGTAAAAAACGGCTTTAAATGATGTTTTCCTGTCATTTAAAGCCGTTTTTATTATCTATTAATATGGTGTTACTGCGGAATTACCTCCTGCATATAAATCGCATCCAGACTCCACAAAGCAGCATCATTGGTGCTGATTGTCTTACATTCATCCATAGTTGCCGGAACTTCCGGGGGAAGCACTTTTTCTATCTTGAATTCCGGTGCCGGAGTATGTTCCAGTTTGCTCCATAAATCCTTCCAGGCCTCTGCAGCTGTTTTCGGGTCATACAGATGGGATGCAGCGTATGCCATCAGTCTGCAAACCCGGAAACGATTATGCGTAATTTCGAGTGCTTTTTGTTTGTAGTCACGTGCATGTTCCAGCCATACTTTGTTGAACTCCGGAACCTGAATCATTTCCTGCATTTCATTCATTATTTCAAAGCCTCCCATAATAGTCATCAGGTGATTGGTATTTTGTCTATTGGGGTCTCCCTCATAACTGATAACTCCAGTTGCCGGGTCATATCCTAAGGCCATATTTCCGGTGAACAATCCATTTTTCAGGGCTGCAATGCTCTTCATGCCTGTGATAATCTTGTCACGGTACTTCGTATTTTGCGTACGTTCCCATTCAGTCATCCAGTTACCAGCGTAGGCCAGCCAGTCGGGGCCGATGCGTAATCGGGCAGGTGCGCTGCATGGAAACTGACTCTTCGGCTCAGCCAAACGCATCGGATCGAGTGTATATAGCTTCTGGTCTGCATCGGTTACTTCTTTCATTAAGTCGCCGGCTCTTTCGTCTGTGGTCAGGTAATAATAGAAACGATTCCAAGCGGCCTGACTGATACGAGCCTCTTTTGCGCCGCATCCCCAGTGACTGACGTTGTGACGGCTTCCTAAGCCTGCATTGGGACCGATGTGATATACATCCACTTCTGCCGTATGACGTGTGATGGCTTCTGCCATTTTCCAGATATCCTGCCGTCCTGTACGCAGGAAATTATACCACAGCCACATGTTGGATGCTAGTTCGGTGTTATCCCATGCATATCCGCCTACATCGTATCTCCAAGAGTGGCGTATCGGATCGTAAGCATGCATTAAGTCACCATAGTTCCAGAAGCCATACCATTTATGTTGGGCAATAGCGTTTTGATATAAATCGATATAAGCATTCAGGCGGTCTTCTACCTTACTGCGCTGCGCATTACTTCTGTCAGGTAATGACCAGATGCCAAAAGCCCGGCAGGCATGGAGATATTCCGGTGTACACATCAGCGGAGCTGCTTCTGATAGAATCTGTGCCGTTTCTGCAATGCCTGCTTTACCTGGATAAGCAGCTTGTGGAACAACGGTCAGTGTGTGTGTGCGAGCAATGCCATAGGGGGTACTCATTCCTTCCTGTACGTCTTCGTAGCTTGCTATCAGGTCATGTGCCACCTTGTCATAGTGTCTTAAGTCCATAGCTTCTGACTCCGGACTCCATAACCAGACAATCAGTGAAGCTTCCTGGCTGCGTGCATGTTGTACTTCCAGGGTAGAAGGATAGGCCTGCCAGAAATCCTGTAAGGCAACTCCCATTCCTCCGCTGACATCACCGGCAAAAGCATATCCTCCGGCTTGTGTGCCGGTAAAAGTACCAATCCAGGGGCTGTCTTCTGTAGCCCGTTTGCGGATACTGAAAGAATTGTCTGTAAGTTGAGAGAGACGGAAATTATCCCATGCAGCCCAATTGTCAATTAAACTTCTGTTTTTTGCATCAAAATGCTGGTATTCAGGAATGCGTTTGCCTTCCATCTGTTGCTTTTGCCAGCTTTGGTCTTTGTCGAGTGTCAGAATTCTTCTTCCCACCAGCGGTTTAACCGGTTCGCTCCATACACCTCCGTCGGCACAGGCGAAGGCTACATGACGGTTATATAAATCCTCTCTCATCGGAACCTGGAATCGTACTCCTAATGAGCGGATGAAATCTTTGTTTTGGTCTCCATCGTAGATGAAAGAGTGTACCATTTTGATTTGCTCATTTCCTGCGTAAAAATACATACGAAGAGTGAACGGAAGCCATTCACGTCCGTCTTTTCCCTGCTGTACACCCTCCAGTTTGATGGTAGTACGTATTTTTCCTTGCTGTTCAATTACGGCTTTTTTGATGAGGCTATTGAATGACTGATAATGAATCTCAGTGGCATCTTCTCGTGATGGAGAATCTTGTGTGCTGGCAATTAAATCTGCCTTTCCACCTACTTTTACATTCCCATACAGAAGACTGTCTAGAATACAAGTTCCAGATTTAGGGATAAAAGCAGTAATTTTTCCAGTGGCTATAGTCAGTTGGTTATCGGATTCTGTAACATGAATTTCTTCTGTATTGGTCGTTTTTTTCTTTTTAGAAGAAGGTATTACTTTTACTGAACGGGTATTACCCGGAATAACAGCAGCCATACCTGCCCATTTTACAGATCCATCGGGCCAGTATGCTGTGGTCCATGTGTCGGCCTCCACTAATTCTCCGTTTTCAGTTTGTACACACAAGGGGGTACCTGATTTTACTTTACCTTGTTTGAACGGAACTCCAAAACTGATGGGGCGTGCTTGTTCTGGAACCTTTCCAATCCAGTGTAAAGGAGCTTCAGTAGCTTTTTCTTTTTCAATGGAGTATTTGAAATTAGTAATACGGGTTCGGGACAATGTGGTACGGAAACCGAACCAGCCGGAAGTCAACGGTGACGGGTCATAAAAGTCAACAAGTAATTTTCCATCGATGTAATAGCGTACCCTGTTGTCTGTATTTTGAATCTTAATGTGATACCATTTATTTGCTGTCAACAGATTATCTTGGTCTTTATATTCTTTCAAAATGGCAGGACGTACCTTTTCATCTGTAACCCCGGCTTCATTGCCGTCATAACGACGGAAACGAGTGGTCGAATTGTAGTTTCCTCCATATCCTAGATAATACAGCTGAAGGCTGTAGCAGTTTACGAAAACTCCGTTTCGCCAGTTCATGCGTTTCCAGATGTCAGAAGCTTTCGGGTCAGAAGCCATCCAGAAGCAGTTTAAGTCGCTTAGTCTGTCACCTGGTTTCCCTTCTACTGCCACACAGGCATCGTATTCAATGGTGACGTTGCCCGACATTTTTTCTTTTCTCCATAAAGTCAGTCCTTTAGGAGATAAAATTTCACAGGTATCTCCTGAAAAGAAAACTTTATAGTCAGGAGATTCGGATTCTACCTTCCAGTATTTGCTGAAATGGCTTTTGTCCAGTCCGGATGTTGTTCCGGATTGTGCATTCATCGTAAAAGGACTACACATCAAGAGTCCTATTAACCACAGTTTCTTCATAGTCTTATTGGAAAAATATTTATTTTACAAAGTACGGGAAAGCTGCTCTTTTCAGGGATGGAAGATTGTACATGTTGCTGTAAATTTGTACAAAAAAAGAGGTGTTCCTCTTTGGAGAGAAACACCTCTTGGTATTTAATGGATAATACAATTAATATCCAGGGTTTTGCAAAGCATCTTTTTGTTCTTGGCTTAAAGGTGAACCATCATCATTTACCAGACCATCAATAAATGATTGTGGAATTGGGCGTAATAAATGGTGTTCATCCAATGTTCCGGATTTTGCTACTTCTTGGTTGAAAGCATAAGCACGTGGAATTAACAACTTAGTACGTGCAAGGTCTTCCCAACGTACCCATTCACCATCCAATTCACGTGTGCGCTCATTCATAATGAAATTAAGCATACGTTCGTAATCGCCTGAACAATTGTAGCCTTTTACTCCATTTAGTTTAGATAAAATCAATTCATCTTCTTCTGGTAATTGTGTGTAGCTGGCTATTTGCAAATCTGTTGCGTGAGAGAAATCGCTTACCCCAGTTGACAGAATATATGTATTGGTTTTGCTGTAAGCTTTATATTGTTCTTTGTATTGATCATACTGAATATTATTTTCGAAAGCCTGATTGCCATCTGTGTGAAGAGTACGGTCTTCACCAGCTTTGTAAGCAGCACGTGCACGGAGAATATTAACCACTTTAATAGCTTCTTGATATTTGCCTTGACGAACTAATGCCTCAGCTTTCAATAAATAAGTTTCGCCAACACGAGCCAATACGCCATCACGACTACTATAGTCATTTTTTTCGTCATCACGTGTACCGTCTTCTACTTTACATAATCCACAGAATACGTTATCTGGATAAGTTTTCCATTCGCTCGTTTTTGTACTTCTATCTAGATAGGTATTCCACTTTCCGTCTTTAGTATACTGCAGGATAGCGTTAGGCACATCTTTTCCATTATATTGGAATGTAGAACTTCCTACTAAACCAAAATTATACTGGTCCCAATCGTCGGAATAATAAATGTTATTCCCTTTTACTCCATTAGGAATAAACATGATGACCGGATCTCCAGCATTGGATACAACATATTTTTCGTTATCTTTGTCATTGTCGGGTGTATTGTCTGGCTTAGAGTAGCTTTCACTTGTGCCTAAATTTCGGTTAGCATTGAATATGGTACGGAATGATTTCCAAAAACGGGAATCGTTTATTTTGTCAAAACACATATAGTTATATTCTGTTGGGCGACAACGTTGAAAGTCAACACCTATCCATTGTCCACGCTGTATCCAGTTACCAAATACACCATTCGAGAATTGTGGATTAAAGTTACTATAAATACGATTGCCGAAACGGCCATCAGCTGCTGCGTCCTTATTGAATTGTGCTACCAGCAACCATTCTGAAAGAGTTTCAGTAGCACAATCTGTACCTGTCCAATTCCAAAGATCTCGATAATCGCCGGCTAGCTTGTGGTGACTTCCTATTACGTCATCGCAAAGTGTAATGATATTCGTCAAATCTTCGGCTTTGTAAGCTGCATTCCATGAATCATTTCGTTCTGAAACACGTAACATCAATGCTTTTGCCAGGAAATGGGCGGCAGCATATTTATCCCACCCAAGTTTTCCACGATAAGTTTCTATACTTTTTTCAGGAAGCAAGTTATAAGCTTGTTGAAGGTCACTAATTGCTTGTTTTAAGCATTCTTCTTCGCTGCTACGAGTAAATGAGCGTACTACACCTTCTGTCGGTTCTGTAATTAAAACAACAGAACCATATTGAGCGCACAGTCGATAATAGTTGTATCCACGGAGAAAATATCCTTCGCCCAGTACCATGTTATGTTTATCTGTATCGGTAATGATATCTGCATTAGCAATGACCTTATTGGCAGATGAAATACCATAATACATTTGGTCCCAAATGGTTTCAGCTGCTGCTGTGTTACCATTTTGTGTTACTACAGATGGTCCTAAACGACTGTCATAAATATTCCATGTTTCATTGGAATTATCGGTACCAATAGAAAATTCGTCTACACCAATTTGAGTAGTAGCATGTGCCCAATCGTAAGCAAACCAGAAACGCAAATTTGCATAAAGTGAAGTAGCTAAGTCGAATACACCTTGTTCAGTTTCAAGGTAAGGAGACTGATATCCACTTTTATATTCCTCGTCTAGAAAGCTGTCTGAACATGAAGTGAATGAAGCAGAAGCTGTTATAGCAAGAAAACTTCCTAAAATATATTTACTGATTTTCATATAGTTCAATTTTTAAAATTTTATTCTGTTAGAATGTAACATCAAGACCAAATACAAATCCTCGGTTGAATGTAGAACCACCTAAGTCTAAATCGATAAAGTCTACGCTAGAGTATATGGTAAATGGATTATTGGCTTGTACATATACTTTTAGATTAGACAATCCGACTTTGCTGATAATTGATTTAGGTAGTATATATCCTAATGAGATGTTTCTCATCTTTAAGAAGTTAGCATTCTTATAACCTAACAGGTCTGAATATGCATCACCACCAGACTGATTATAAATAGGCATCTGGTATTCTGCATTAGTATTAGAAGGAGTCCAATAATCAATAGCGCGTTGGTTATAACGCCCTAATTGGGCTTCACCTCCTGTACTAATCATATATTTGAAACGTCCGTACATTTGTGCAGATAATTCAATTCCTTTGTAAGAGAATGTATTCGTCCATCCAAAAGTCCAACGGGGATTCTGGTTACCAAGGATAACTCTATCATCCTCGTCTGTAATTTTATAATCACCGTTTTGGTCTACAGGTTTTACCATACCTGGCTTAAATGAGTGTCCGTTTGCATTAAATTTATCCATTTCAGCGTGATCTTCTGGGGTATCTTGCCATAAACCAGCATTTTGTACATCATACCATACTGCGATAGATTTTCCAATAAACCAGTTATTGGAGATATCATCAGTTTTACCACTCGCCAATTCTTCAATTTTATCTTTAGTATATGCTGCTGAAATATTGGAATCCCATTCAAAGTCGTGAACACGTACAGGTACCAAATTCAAAGTTATATCTACACCTCGGTTAGAAGTTCTACCGATATTAGCAGTAGTATTAGGATAACCTGTCAATGTAGGTACCTTCATTGATAGCAATAAGTCTTTAGTCTGTGAAGTGTAAACGTCTAAACTACCACTGATACGGCCATTCAGGAAGCTGAAATCTATACCAACATTATATTGTGTAGTTCTTTCCCATCCAAGATCTTTATTAGGCATGCCAATTTGGTCTTTGGTATAGTTCGGTTCATTGGTAGTATAAAAAATTTGATTGTTCATCCCAATAAATGGTAAGTAATTAGATTGCACATTACCAAGTGTTCCGTAAGGTGCTACGGCTGCATTACCTGTAGTACCAAAACCTACGCGTAATTTCAGGTTGTCCAGCCATGAAACGTCTTTCAAGAAATTTTCCTGGTTGATACGCCAAGCTAAAGCAGCCGATGGGAAAAATGCCCACTTGTTACCAGCTGATAACTGGGAAGCACCATCCCAACGTCCAGATACCGTTAATAAGTAACGATCATTAAATCCATAATTGAAACGCATCATATAAGATTCCAGTTGTCGTTCAGTGATTCCTGAACTCATACCAGCTGAATAGCTAGGATTAGTAATATCGATTGTACTGAAAGCATTCCATGTCCATGATGCTTGTGGAATTCCATAAGCAGACATTTCGCTGTTTTCTACATTCCATGAAGAGGCCGTATGCAGCAAGGTTGCACCTATGTTATGTTTTCCAAATGTACGATTATAGTTAATTTGTTCGTCTAATGTCCAAGAAAGGTCCCTTTGATTTTTTTAACGTGCGAAGTTTAATCCACCTTTACGTGTTACAGATTCAGAATCAATATAGACTCCTTCTCGCCAGTTACGGAAATCCGGGCCAAAGTTCAAACGGAAATTTAATCCTTCTAATGGTTTATAAATTTCGCCAAAATCAAGAGTTGCATAAAAACTACCTAAGGCACGGAACGTTTGGCGCTGTTGTTGTGATTTATCCCACTCACCAATTACATTATAAACGTTGTCATCGTTACCCGGTCTGTCTATCAGATTGCCATCTTGATCATAGGGTAAGGAATATGCGTAGAGTTTTTCAGCCCATCCATAAATAAATGAAGGTTCGTTACCTGAACCACTACCTAATGTAGATACCCCATATTCTTGTTCACTCCAAGATGCATTGATAGAAGCTCCCAATTTAAACCATTTGGTTGGAGTTAAGTCTATATTTACATTTCCAGTATAACGTCTGTAGCCTTGTCCTTTAAATGTACCTTCTTGATTCAAATAACCAAATGATGCGTATGCGGACATTTTTTCATTACCACCACTTGCGCTTAGTGTATGTTCATGTGTAATACCAGTTTGTGTTACATAATCTGTCCAGTCTGTAGAAGTAACTTTGGAAGCATCCCATGTACCTCCTGCCCAACCGTTCATGATGTTGTTATAGGTTGTCGGGTCTACTCCACCAAAGATAGTGGCATCATTGTCTTTATTAGGTTGATCACCTGGATAAGTAGATTGTCCAGCATTGTAAGCTGCCCAGCGACGCCAAGTAATGTACTCGTCAGCGTTCATCATACGTGATTTACTGTGTACGTTTTCTACATTCAATGTTCCTGAATAATTTAATGTAAAACGTCCTTCTTTACCTTTTTTTGTTGTTACCAAAATAACACCGTTGGCACCACGTGAACCATAAATAGCTGTGGCAGAAGCATCTTTCAAGATGTCAATGCTTTCAATATCACGTGGATTGATGGTTTCAATGGCTGAAGAAGACATCAAAGGTACACCATCGACTACATACAATGGGTCATTTCCTGCTGTAATAGAACGGGTACCACGAATTTGGACTTTACCAAGTTCACCTGGACGTTCATTGGAAGTAATATCCACACCAGCAGCTTTACCTTGCAGTGCCTGCATGGCATTAGTAACCGGGCGGGCTTCAATTTCTTTTGAACCCACACTGGCCATTGCACCGGTAACGTCTGACTTTTTCTGCACACCGTAACCAACAACGACTACTTCATCGAGTACTTCAGTGTCTTCGACCATCGTTACGTTAAATGTGTTTTTTCCTTGTACCGGAATTACCTGAGTCTTGTAACCCACGAAGCTGATTTCAAGCGAAGCATTGTTTGGTACATTAGATAAGGTAAACTTACCGTCAAAGTCAGTAATGGTACCGTTGGTAGTTCCTTTTACTACTACACTCGCACCAATTACAGATTCCCCACTCTTGTCGAGTACAGTACCCGACACTGTCTTGCCTTGTGCATACGCGCCAATCGCGATAACAGACAACAAGGCCAAGAAGAACAAACGTTGCAGGCTGGAAGCGCAACGCATTAGACTAGAACAATTTCTGTCTTTCATACTTCTAATTTGGTTAAGTTAAACAAAAGTTAGTTTCATTATATCTCTATATTTCGCATCTGCTGTTTCAAATGCGTTGTAAAAGTATGATTGCACAAGGTTTCAAACAATGTAAAATTGTGTAGATACATGGAAAAATTTGTACAAATACCTTTCAAGAGTTTTTTAAGCCTGCTTTGACATGAAAATCTTCTTTATGTTATACTCATCAAACAATCTTATCATACATATCGTAAATTTGTTAACAGATTAGAGACTTTAAGTTATTTCATTAACATTCAAACATACAAATCCTGTATATAATTCTTCTTTTCCCTTTGATGTGTTCCTTTAAATTTAGGCACAAATTCTCTGTTTCACACTGTGGGATATAAAAACCACAGTGTGGGATACATATTTCACAGTGTGAAATACAAATCCCACACTGTGAAACAGAGTTTTTGCAAAGTAGTTCTGAAAAAATGATTAGAACAAAATAAACTATCAATAAGAATCTTTTTCTTTATGTAAATTTTCATCCATTTAAATCTTATCATTATGACTACGTTTTCTATCGTCATTGTACCCACAAAAAGATTAGCGAATGGAAAGCACGGAATACGTATTGCTGTTGCTCACCAAGTGCAAATTCGTTACATCGCAACACCTTTTATCTTAGACTCTATTTCACAGCTTAAGAAAGGACGAGTCGTTCGCCATGAAAATGCAGCACAAATAAATCTTTGCCTACAACGGACAATAAATGAATATATACTTATACTTTC
>ENA-UOJA01001150-UOJA01001150.1-human-gut-metagenome-genome-assembly--contig:-C19-NODE-1150-length-22793-cov-22.163647_pt1 | contig 22793 bp, 19 predicted proteins | sample MGYA00242337_ERZ723884 | MGnify/ENA metagenome assembly ERZ723884
GGCAGCGAAGCGTCCCTGCCAGTAACTTTGCGCTCCCGCAGGAGCGCCCCCAAGCTGCTTTTCCCCCAAGATTCCGTGAAGAACCATTTTGTGGACTTGATGCGTCAGTTGTTGAGGAACTCCACCGTCACATTTCCGCCGCTGAGGGTCACCCGCACGCCGATTTCCGCCTGCTGCGTCTGCACAATCTGCGCGCCGGCGCTCGATAGCACACGCAGCACGCTTTTCGCGGGGGATTCCGGCAGAATCACGCTGCTTGTGCTGATGACCGCCACTTTCGGCTGTACCGCCGCCACCAGCGCCGCTGAGGTTGCGTCGTCGCGCCCATGATGCCCCACCTTCAGCACCTCGCACGATGGAATCACCCCTGCTGCCAGCAGGTCGTTCTCCTCGTCGTACTCCATGTCCCCGGTCAGCAGCATTTTGCCGCCGCCGCCCGATGCAACCAGCACCAGCGAATTGTCGTTCTCGCTTTCCTCGCGCTCCTGAATCGGGCCAATGACCGTCAGCAGCCCATCAGAGAGCGTGTCGCCCGGCTTCAGCAGGGTGATTTCCTCGCCGCGTACCGCCGCCGCCTTCACCACGGGATGCTTCTTCCACTTCTCCTTCTCCCACGCCCAGGACGCGTACCACCCGTCGATGGCAATGTCGCTTTCGGCGAGCTGCTTTGCGCCGCCGTAGTGATCCTTGTCCATGTGCGTCACAATCACGCCGGTCAGGTGCGTTACGCCGAGGGCTTCCAGCGCGCGGGACAAATCCGCCCAGCTGTCCTCCGTTCCGGTGTCGATGAGGTAAGCCGTGTCGCCCGATGTGAGCAGCAGCGCATCCGCCTTGCCGACGTTGAACGCCACGAGCGTCAGCTTATCATCCGTCTCCGCCGCATCCGGCGCGGCGCAGGATGTCATTGTCAGCAGCATCATCAGCGCCAGCAGGGCGGCAAGCAATCGTTTCATCAGGAAACCTCCTGTCCAAAGAATTTTGGGGCGAAGAAGGGATTCGACAAAGGAAGGGCGAAATCCTTCACGGGGGATTTTCCCGTTCCCTCCAAGCAGCAATCAAAACCAAGCATGAATAATACTATTTCCGGATTCACCTGCGCCATCTGCTTGCGCCTTTTCCCCTCTGGCGTCCGCTCATTCCACTTAGCGTAGCGCTGCTACGCTGCGTTTCATTCGCGTTAGCCAGAGTGAAAAATTCGCGGCGCATCTTGGCGCATTTTCGTCCGGAAATAGTATAAAAGAGGAATTATGCAAAACGACGAAGTTTGGATGCGCCTTGCGCTCCAAGAAGCCCGCCTTGCCGCGGCAGAGGGCGAAATCCCCGTTGGGGCGGTGCTTGTCCGCGACGGACAGGAAATTTGCCGCGCCCATAACCTGCGCGAAAATCAGCATGACCCGACTGCGCACGCTGAAATCCTCTGTATGCGCAGGGGCGCGGAGAAACTCGGCACATGGCGGCTGCGCGGCTGCACGCTCTACGTCACCCTTGAACCCTGCCCGATGTGCGCGGGCGCAATGGTGATGAGCCAGCTCAGCGCCTGCGTCTACGGGGCGGCGGACGCCCGGCAGGGGTGCTGCGGCAGCGTGTACGATTTGCCGGGGGATGCGGCGCTATCCGGCGTTACCGCTTGGCGCGCGGGCGTGCTGGCGGATGAATGCGCTGAAGTCATGCGCGGTTTCTTCGCGAAAAAGCGTATAAATCCATAACATTCAGTCGAAAGCGGAATACAGTTTCGCCCCGGACTTCCCCCCGATGCGGGAGAGGTTCGGGGCGAATATTGTCGCTTATACTATTTCCAGATAAGAATGCGCCAAGATGCGCCGCGAATTTTTCATTCTGGCTAACGTGAATGAAACGCAGCGTAGCAGCGCTACGCTAAGTGGAATGAGCGGACGCCAGAAGGGAAAAGGCGCAAGCAGATGACGCAGGTGAATCTGGAAATAGTATTAGTTCGCCTTCACTTCGCTGGTAATCTTGCTGGTCGCGCTGCCGGTGGTGTTGCCCGTGCCTTCCGCCCAGACGTATATCGAGTACCCAATGTCGTCCGCCTGCACGGTGTAGGTGGCGCCGTAGGACAGAATCTTGCTATCATCGCGATACCAAGTGATGGTCGCGGTCGCGCCATAGGGGGCGACACTTGCCACAAGCGTCTGCCCGACGATGGGATTCAGGTTGTTCAGCGTCACGCTGTCGATGCGGTAACTCGTGCCCGCCGTCACCTGCTGCGTGTAGGGGCTGGTGACGTTGCCGCTCGTGCTGCCCGTGCCCTGTGCCCAAGCGTAGATGCGATGCCCCACGTCCGTCGCGGTGACGGTGTAGGTCATGCCCGTGCCGAGGTAGACGTTGTCGTCACGGTACCAGAGGATGCTGGCGGTTGCGTTCGCGGGGGCAATGGTCGCCGTCAGCACCGTGCCGACGGTCGGGGAGTAGTTGTAGAGGGTCACGCTGCTCAGCACGATGGACGGGGTTGCGCCGGCGGTCACGGTGTCCGTGTAGGCGCTGGTCGCCGTGCCGGTGGTGCTGTTGGTGCCCTCGGCGTAGGCGAAGATGCGGCGGCCGAGCGCGTTGGGCTGCACGGTGTAGCTGCTGCCGTAGCCCAGATAAGTGCCATTGTCGAGATACCAGTAGATATTCGCGGTCGCGCCGGACGGAGCAATCGTCGCGGTCAGGGTCATGCCGACGACGGCATTGGTGGTGTTCAGGGTGAGGGCCTTGAGCTGATAGACGGTGCTGACCGTGCCGTTGCCCTGCACAGCCGCCCAGCCGCTGACGACAGAGCCGGTTGTGCCGTTCTTGCCGGTCACGCGGACGCGGATGCGGCGGCCTGTGTCGCTGGTCTTGACGGTGTAGGTACTGTCCGTGCCAAGGCGCGCGCCCGCGTCGTTCAGCCATTCATAGGAGACGTTAATGTTTGCCGGATTCGTGGTCACGGTCAGGGTTTCGCCGGGCCAGACCGTGTTCTTGTTCAGCGCTGCACTGCTGATGATCGTCGGCTGGGTGGTCGTCAGGAACTTGGTCATCATATAGCCGGTGTAGCCGTTGACGCGGATTCTGCACCACGTCTTGCCGTACTCCAGCACCGTCACCTGCGTGCCGACGCTGTAGGTGCTGATGACGCTGTAATTCGTGCCCGGGCCCGTGCGCATCCGCACCGGCTTGCCGTTGCTGGCGGTCACATACGCGGTGTACGAGCTGGACGGCGTGGACGGGGTGATGTTCGTCACCGACAGGAACTTCGACATCATATAGCCCGTGCGCGTGCCAACGCGAATCTTGCTCCAGTCCGCGCCGCTGATGAGTACCTTTACCTGCGTGCCCACGCTGTAAGACGCGACGACGCCGTAGTCGGTGGACGGGCCGGAGCGCATCCGGACGGGCTTGCCGTTCGCCGCGTAGATATACGCCGTGCTTTCGGTGGTGGTCGAGCCGCTGCTGCTGCCCGTCACGGTCAGGTAGTTGCTGTGCATAAAGCCGTAATGTCCATCCGGCGTGAGAACATAGTACCATTCGCCGGATGTGCCGATGATGGTCACCTGCGTGCCGGTGAAGTAGGCGGAAATCGTTTCGGAGGATGCGGAAGCCTCCGCGCGCAGCCGCAGCCACCCGCCCTTAACGACTGCCGTTGCGTAATTCTCCGCACTTGCGGGGATAATCAGCATCGTGATGGCAATCAGCATTGCCAGAACCAATGATAAGAAGCGTTTCATAATGAAATCCCTCCATTCGGGCGGTCGGCTGAGCCTTCCGCTCCCTCCGTTTTCCTTTACACCCATAGAACGGCTGACGGATGGATTTTGTTCCCGGTGGAGAAAAATTTTCGCGGGAAGTTTGCACGCCCTGTGACAGATTGCGCAGATTCTTGACTTCTCCCCCATAAATGCGCTATAATGGGTAGGAATGTGTCAAGAAAGGAAGACCATGATGATTCGCCTGAACAACGATTACTCCGAGGGCTGCCACCCTTCGATACTCCTGCGCCTGAATGAAATGAACCTCGAACAGAACCCCGGCTACGGCACGGACACCCACTGCGCCGAAGCCGCTGACGCTGTGCGCAAGGCGTTTGCCTGCCCGGATGCGGACGTGCATTTCCTCGTCGGCGGCACGTAGGCAAACATGACCGTGATTGCCGCGGCGCTTCGCCCGTATGAAGCCGTCCTCTGCGCTGACACGGGGCATATCAACGTCCACGAAACGGGCGCGGTGGAAGGCACGGGGCATAAGTGCATTGCCCTCCAAAGCCGCGACGGGCGCATCAGCGCGAGCCAAATCAGCGTGGCGGCGGCAATGCTGGATGACAATGAGCATGTCGCGAAGCCTGCAATGGTCTACATCTCCATGTCCACCGAGCTGGGCACGGTCTACAACCGCGCGCAGCTGCGTGATATTTACCTAACCTGCCAGAAACTGGGACTGTACCTCTTTATCGACGGCGCGCGGCTGGGCTATGCGCTTGCCGCCCCGACCGGTGACCTGACCGCGGCGGATATCGCCGAGATGTGCGACGTGTTCACCGTCGGCGGCACGAAGATGGGTGCGCTCTTTGGCGAAGCGATTGTCATCAACCATCCGGCGCTGAAGAAGCATTTCCGCCACATGATGAAGCATCAGGGCGGCCTGCTGGCAAAGGGCTGGCTGCTGGGCGTACAGTTCAGCGCGCTGATGGCGGACGGGCTGTACTTCCAGCTGGGGCAGAAGGCGGTCAAGCAGGCGATGCGCATTCGCACCGCGCTGCTGGAGAAGGGGATTCCGCTGCATGTCGATTCCCCGACGAACCAGCTCTTCCCGATTTTCTCCGATGAGCAGGTGGAGGCGCTGGAGGAGGATTTCGCGCTGGAATTTCAGGAGCGTGTGGACGAGAGCCATGTCGCGCTGCGCGTGTGCACCTCGTGGGCGACGCCGGAGCGGAATGTGACGGCGTTTATCGAGAAAATCAACAAGCTGTAAGCATTACGTTTCTGCCGGAGCATTTGCAGTAAGGAAAGTGCGCCCAAGCCGGGCTGCCAAAAAGGGTCAAGGGACAATGTCCCTTGCAGGGTGCAGGGACAGCGTCCCTGCTGGGGTTTGGGGCAACGCCCCAACTGTTCCGCGTCCGACCAATCCCAAGGAAGTCACCAACAAAGGCGCAGGCAGCGAAGCGTCCCTGCCAGTAACTTTGCGCTCCCGCAGGAGCGCCCCCAAGCTGCTCTTCCCCAAGATTCCGTAAAGAACAAAAAAGGTCGTTCCCACCATGAGGAGCGACCTTTTGCTTTACTTTTTACTTTTTCCGCTTTTTCTGATTGCTGCTCTTGCTTTCAATCCGCAAATCCACCTTCGACTTCTCCGGGAAGTTCGCCGTCACCCATGCCTGTACCTTCTCCATCTCCGGGACGCCGCGGAAGTAGTACGCCGTGCCCTTGACGCGAATGTGGCAGACGCGCAGCCGCTTTTCAATGAACGTCTGCTTGACCAGAATGTCCTGCGCGGATACGCCGCTGACCTCGTAGGTGTTCGCGCGCCCCAAATTCGCCACAATCCGCGCGCCGTGCAGGGTCGTCGCGGGCTGGAAGGTGTAGCTGCCCAGATAGCTGGGAATGTAGAACGCCATTGTCAGGCCGCACGCCGCAATCATCAGCCCCAGAATCATCAGGGTGAAGGAGGGCGGCAGGAGCAGCAGGCTGATTGCAAGCACGGGCAGCACGGACAGCGCAACCGGGGCGCACGCGGTCAAAATCACGGCGGATTTTTTCGTCCGCAGCTCCATTTTTTCACGCATCAGGCGTTTTTCTCCCCATCATTTCGTTCGTCCGACGAATCAGAATGTCGGCGATTTTCCGCGCACAGTCGGGGTCAATCTTCTCGTGCTGCTTGGCAATCATTTCGGCGCGCTTTTCCGGGTGACGCAGCAAATCCGCCACTTTCGCAGTCAGCTCGTCGTCCGTGTGCGCCCAGAGCGCCAGCGCGTTGTCCTCCATGAAGCGGGCATTTTCCGTTTCGCACCCCGCAATCGGGTGCGCGACGACAATCGCCGTGCCGATGGTCATTGCCTCGGTGGAGGTCAGCCCGCCGGATTTCGTGACCAGCACATCCGCGGCGGCAATCAGGGGCGTCAGCGGCGTCACCTGCGCGCGCAGGGACACGCGCGGGTCGCTGCCGTAGGCTTCGGTCGCCCGGCGCAGCGCATCCATGTTCGAGCCGCAGACGACGGTCAGATGGCCGTTTTCGCCCAGCACAGGCAGAATCCGCGCAATCATCTCCGGCAGATTGCCCGCGCCCATGCTGCCGCCGACAAGGACGACTTCGGGGCGCTCCGGGTCAAGCCCAACGGCCTCCTTCGCGGCGCGCTTGTCCGTGCAGGGGCGGCAGGAGAGGGACACCGGAATGCCTGTGAATTCATAAGCACTTTTGGGCAGCGCCAGCCGCCTGGCGGAGGGCATCGCCGCCTTGCAGGTGAACATCACGTCGCACTCGATGTCCTCAATGAAGGGATGAATCGTGTAGTCGGTCATGACCATGGCGAACAAGCCGTTCCACAGGTCGTGGCGGCGGAGGTAGGTGACGCTCTGCCCGCCGAACATGTGGGTGCAGACAATCAAATCCGGCGCGTAATCGGTCAGCAGCTGCTCCATCTTGCGCGCGTAGGCGGCGTTGAAGAGGTAGACGGGGGACTTGATGCGCGGCGTGCTGATGGCCTTGGCGAAGCGGTACAGCCGCCCGAAGGCATCCGGCGCCGCCTGTACAAATTTGACGTAGACGTTCGACACGGTGGCGGACAGCTTCTGCCCGCCGAATGCCACGCAATCCTCAAATCGGCATTCCACGCCGCGCTCCGTCAGCGCTTCCATCACCGCGTGCGCCGCCGTGTTGTGTCCGCCGCCCGTGGCTGTGGAGAGTATGAGTGCCTTCAATTAGTCCTCCTGCCCGGCGGCATTTTCCGCCAGCATTTCGTCAATGATTTTGCAGGTCATGCGGATGATTTTCGCGCATGGGCGGCTGCTGTAATACGCGTTTGTCCGTGCATCCGGGGTGGGGGATTCCGGCTTCTTTTCGCGCCCTAACAGCTCCGCGCAGCAGATGCTGCCGTTTCGGGCGATGAACGCCCGGTAGACGTGCTGCACCCGCGCGTACGTCTGCGGGCGGTGCTCCGGCTTCGCGCCGTCTGCCCCTTCCAGCGCGGCGCAGAGCATCACCGCCGAGGAAAACGCGCCGCAGTTGTCGCGCAGCCGCCCGATGCCGCCGCCCAGCCCGCAGGCGACCCGCGCAGCCTGCTCCTGCGTCAGCCCCGCAATGTCCGCATAGGTCATCAGCACCGCCTGAGCGCAGTTCACCCCGGATGCAAACAGGCGAACCGCCGTCTTTTCTCGTTCTGAAATCGCCATTTTATTGTGCCGTAATGATTTTCAGCGTGTCGCGCAGTTTGTCGTAGACGTTTGTCTTGTAGGTGTCGGTGTACCCCGCCGGGTAGGTGAGGTGGATGGTGTAGAGCACGTTATTCTTGTAAACCGCCGCGATGCGCCCCGCGATTTGCAGATTGCCATCCAGCGTGGCGGTGTAATTGGCGTATACGCCCGTTGCGCCGAGGAACAGCCCCTTGCGCGTCGCCGTGTTTGACGGGCTGAACTTGGGGTAATTCGCGTTGCGGAGGTTCGTCAGCATGGACTTGACTTCCGTCGTCAGCGAATCGGTGGTGTACTCAATGCTCGTGCTGTTTGCGCGGATGACGAGGGTCGCCGCGTAGCCCGTCGCCCAGTCGGGACTCTGGAGTTTGTAGCTGTTCGCCTCGGACGTATCCACCACCCAGCCAGCCGGGCCTTCAAACGTCAGATTCAGGTTCGACGCGGTGTAGGTCTGGTAGGTGAAGGACAGCGCCGGCAGGGGCGTGGGGGTTGGTTTGTCGATGGGGTCAATCACGACGGGCGTCGCGCCGGAATACTGCCCGGAAATGACCGGAATGGGCGTATTCGTGGGGGGAGGCGTGACGAGCGTCGGCAGATGAATTTCCTCCGGCGTGCTGGCAGCGTCGCCCGTGTAGTCGTCCTCCTCGGACGCGGGGTCGTAATCCGCCGGAAGGCTGCTGCCGGCGGTATTCGTGCTGGGGGTGTTTGCCGCCCCCTGCGTATTGACGTTATACTGCGTCTTCGGTTCAGATGCGCAGCCCGCCAGCAGAACGAGGCACGCGCTCAGCAGAAGCACTGTCCGAAAGCCCTTTTTCATCGTGATTCCCTCCTTATGGTTGTTATCCTAGCCTTAATTCAAAAACGATTGAAACACCCGTTTTCTTGCAAAAGAATGTGGATGACGTCATTCCGCCCCATCAATCTCCTGATACTTTGGGTGATAGATCCGCCGGTCAAGGCTCCAGACCTTCTCCGAGAACGCACCCTCCGGCACGCGCGCGAGAATCCCCTGCATTTCGTTCATCTTCGCGTCCAAATCGTCGATGCGCGCGAGCACCTCCGCTTCGGGGAACATCGGCGCCTTCGGGCTGCCGTATTCCGGGATGCTGTGATGCGAGAGCACCATGTGCTCCAGCAGCAGCACAATTTCCCCGGATACGCCCACGTTCTTCGCCGCTTCCTCAATCCGCGCCACGCCGCGCACCAAATGCCCAATCAGCAGCCCGTCCGCGGAATAATCGCTCACGCTGCCCGTTTCGTCGCTGATCATTTCCGTCGTCTTGCACAGGTCGTGCAGGATAACGCCCGCGTAGAGCAGCTCCGCGTTCAGGAACGGATACGCTGCCACGACGTGCCGCGCCAGATTCAGCATACTCGTCGTGTGGTGGAGCAGACCGGAGCGTTCCGCGTGGTGCAGCCGCTGTGCCGCCGGGAACCATTCCAGCTTGTCGCCCGTCAGCCGAAGCATCTCGTGCACGATTTTCTTCAGTCCCTCGGACTGGAAGGTATCAATCGTGTCCTCAATGTCCTTGCGCATCACTTCGGGCTTTTCGGGCGCGCATGCGACCAGCTGCGCCATGTCCACCTCGTCCTGCGGCAAGGCGGCGCGCATCCGCTCAATGCGGAGCTGCTTGCGGCTGTTGTACTCCTGCACCAGCCCCTGCACTTTGATGACCGAGCCTTGCTTGGGCACGTCCATCAGCTGATTCCAGTCCCAGTATTTGCAGTTGATGTCGCCCGTTTTGTCCGCGAGGGTGAGGTCGAGGTACGCGCCGCCCTTCTTATCCGTCCGCGCATCCGCAGAGCGAACGAGCAGAAATCCGACGAAGCGGGCGTTGGTTTCCAGCTGATTGACTGTCATGGGTGATTTTCCTCCGATGGATGAAAATGGTTGAGGATTTTGGAATCCTCGGAATCGTTAGTAGGTTTCTTTAATGTAAATGGCCTTTGCCGCTGCTTCCAGAGGGCTTTGCGGTCGCCCTCTGGACTCCTTCGCCTTCGCCATCTAAGTTACTTGATTTGTATTGAAGCTGATTTAGTTAGTGAACCTTTCGTTCCTTTTAAGCAGCAATACAGCACTGTAACATGGAAGGGTGCAGCCGAAGGTTTCCAAAGGGCGATCGGAAAGCCCTTTGGTCGCCTCCGCAGAGGCGATTCCCCCTGCCGCAAAGCAGAATAATAAGCGAAAGAGAAAACAACATCTGCCAAGATGGCAAAAGTCAGAAAGGCGCATCCCCGCCGTTCTCTCCCCCCATCGCCGAGGGCGGCAAATCCGTGTACGTCGTGTATTCGCTCAGCCACGCGACCTTCACCGTGCCCAACGGACCGTTTCTCTGCTTCGCAATGATGATTTCACCCACGTTCTTGTCCGCCGTTTCGGGGTCGTAGTAGCCCTCGCGGTGGATGAACATGACGACGTCCGCGTCCTGCTCGATGGAGCCGGAGTCGCGCAGGTCGGACAGCGCGGGACGCTTGTTGTCGCGCGTCGTCGATGCACGGGAGAGCTGCGCGCAGGCAATCAGCGGCACTTTCAGCTCCAGCGCAATCGCCTTCAGCTGGCGGCTGATTTCGCTCACCTCCAGCTGACGGTTCTCGGTCTTGCCGTCGGCGTGCATAAGACCCAGATAGTCCACAATGATGAGGTCAAGCCCTCTGTCCATCATCAGGCGGCGGCAGCGCGAACGGAGCTGCGTTGGCGTGATGCCCGCCGTATCGTCAATGTAAACAGGGGAGTTCGACATAGGGCCGATGGATTTCGCCAGCTTTATCCAGTCCTCTTCACGCAGGGTGCCTTGGCGGACGCTCTGCATGTTGACGCGCGCGTCGGAGCAGAGCATACGCAGGGCAATCTGCTCGCGCGGCATTTCCAGCGAGAACACGGCGACGCTTTTGTTCGCGTAGAGTGCGGCGTGGGTAGCGATGTTCATCGCGAAGGACGTTTTGCCCATGGACGGGCGCGCGCCGATGATGATGAGTTCGCCGCCGTGCAGACCGGTGAGCATGTTGTCCAGCAGGGTGAAGCCAGTCGGCACGCCGGAGACGCGCCCCTTGAGCTTCGCCAGCTCCTCAATGTTGGCGTAGGTGTTGTACAGCACGTCGCGGACGTGGACGAGGCTCTCGCCGGATGCGCGGTTCATCACGATGTCGAAAATCGCCTTTTCCGCGTGTCCGAGCGTCTCCTGCAGGGGATTCTGCTGGCTGTAACACTCCTGCGAAATCTCCTGCGACGCCTTGATGAGCTTGCGCAGGGTCGATTTTTCGGACACCAAGGTGATGTACGCCTTGACGTTCGCGGTCGTCGGCACGAAGCTCATCAGCCGCATGAGGTACTCCGTGCCGCCGATGCCTTCCAGCGTCCCGCGGCGGGTCAGCTCCGCATCGACGGTCACGAGGTCAATTGGGCGCTGCTGATGGTGCAGGGCAACCATCGCCTCGAAGATTTCGCGGTGCGCCGGCTGATAGAAATCGTCGGTGGACAAGGCTTCCGCCGCCTGCAGCACCGCGTTTTCATCCTGCATCATCGCGCCCAGCACGGACTGCTCCGCTTCGACGCTATTGGGCGGCGTCACGCCACGAAATTCTGACATAAACCTCTCCCAAGGGGAGTTTTATGGATTCCCCTTGAATTGTTTGGGTGATGGGGTTGGTGACAACTCCTAAACTGGTCTTGTTTGCAGCTTCCAGAGGGCTTTGCGGTCGCCCTCTGGACTCCTTCGCCTGCACTCCCATGTTTGTTGAACTGTATTGAAACTGATTTAGTTTGTGTACTGTTCGTACCTTCCAAGCAACAATACAGCACTGTAACATGGGAGGGCACGCGCCGAAGGAGTGGAGGGGGCGATCGGAAAGCCCCCTCCTCGCCTCCGCAGAGGCGAAACCCCTGCTGCAAACAAAATCCATTATAATAGGAAGAAAACCTTCCGGCAGACCGGGAGGGCAGCCCCCCGGCGGTGACTGCCTTACTTCACCGCCGCCGCTTCCACATGCACAACCATCTTCGCGGAGATGTCCTTGTACAGGCGAACCTCAATCTCCACATCGCCGACGGCGCGGATGTTCTCGCACTTGATGTCGCGCTTGTCCACCGCAACGCCGTGCTGCGCCTTCAGCTGCTCGGCAACTTCCGCGCTCGTAATCGAGCCGTACAGCCGCCCCTGTGCGCCGCACTTCACCGACATGCTGATGACCTTGCCGCGCAGGGCGTCCGCCTGTGCCGTCGCGTCGGCACGGCGCTGGGCCTCGCGTTCGGCTTCCGCCTTGCGCATCTTCTCAACGCCCTTCATCGCGCCGGGGGTCGCTTCCACCGCCAGCTTCTTGGGGAACAGGAAGTTGCGCGCGTAGCCATCCGCCGCATTCACAATCTGATCCTTCTTGCCAACACCCTTCACATCTTCCAGCAAAATAACCTTCATAATCTGTATCCTCCTTAAATCTTAAAAATCAGAAAAATCATCGTCTTTTCGATGGCGGTCGTCGCGCAGTCCGCGCGGGTCGCGGATTTGGTCAACGCAGCCCGCGAACATCGGCAGAATCGGCACGAACAGCACCATCAGGATGCTTAGGAACCAGCGGCGGCCGCGCGTTGCACCCGCGCGTATCATGGCGAAATTCTGCGCCGAAACGCCCTGCACCGCGAAGCTCCAGAACGCCACACTGCCCAGCAGCGAAGCCGCCAGCGCAACTGTCGCGTTCGTTGTAAACAGCTGCGCCGCGCTCAGAAGCAGCAGCACCGCCATGCTGATGCCCAGCGGGGTGGGCATGAACCAGCGGTCGGTGGTCGGCGTGTCCTCCGCATCGGGAAATTTGCGCCAGCACAACAGCATCCCCAGCGAGAACGCCATGATTCCTTTGACCAGCAGGTCAGGCATGATGGATGGCAGCGTTCTCTCAATCGTTGCGCGCAGGCTCCATTCCAGCTGCTGCAGCACATCCTCGGACAGCCACGGCAGCACGTTTCCGCCCGTCAGCGCCGCGAGACTTTCCAGCGCCGCCGTGCGTTTTGCATCCAGCGCCGCCAGCCCGGACACATACGCGGAATACAGCACCTGCGGGCGCGTCCGCGCGTTCATCATGACACGCAGAATGTCATAGGACAAGCCCTCATACAGGTCGCCGTACGCCTGATAGCGCTGAAGGAGCATTATCAGCAGCGCGACGACGGCGGCGAAGCAAATCACCGCCCAATACATTGCCATGCGCGATTTGCGGAAGGCGCCGGGCGGCAGGAACAGCATCAGCGCGCCGCCGAAGAGCCAGACGCAGGCGGACGGAATGAGCAGCTTCGGCAGGAGGAGCAGCAGAGAGGAAAATGCGCCGATGACGAGCAGCGGGATGCTGATGCAGAGCAATGTCTGGCAGATTGGCGCGTTGCGGGTCGGCAGGGGCAGCTCCCCCGTGAGGGAGAGCAGCGAAAAGGGCATGAACAGCAGCAGAAGCACCGCCAGCGGCACGCTGCGCAGGCTGAATGTCAAAGCGAATACGATACAAGCGCCCATCATGTACCAATCGGGCTTGCTGACTTTGGCTTTGCCGTACATGCTGTCCTCACCTCCTTGTGTAGGCTCATCCATCTTCCTATTGTACAGCACAATCGCCAAAAAAGCAAGCCGGGGAGGCGCGGATGCACGAAAAAAGGAAGCGCCCGTCGCAGTCGCTTCCTTTATATATGCTGATTTTTTATTTGCCGCGCACAAGCGACTTGCGCTTTGCCAGCTCAGCCACCAGCGCTGCCGGCAGCAAATCCCGATGCGGCTCTTCCTGCGGTACAGCCCCGCGATAGACCGCCAGCGTCCGCTGCGTCACCGTGTCCCAGTTGTGCAAATGGCAGATGTAATCCGGCGCTTCCGCCTTGTACTTTGCCACCTTCGCCGGATTCGCCAGCAAATCCGCCAGCTTTGCGCGCAAATCGTCGATATCGCCGCGGCGGAAGGTCACGCCGTGCGCCTGAACGACGGAGGCGCACTCGTCGATGTCGCTTGTCAGCACGCAGCAGCCGTAGCTCATCGCCTCCATCAGCGAAAGGGGCATCCCCTCGACGTCGCTGGGCAGGACGTAGGTGTAAGCGTTGCTGTACAATTCCGCCAGCAGCTGCCCCTGCACAAAGCCGAGGAATATCACGCGGTCGTCGTCCTTTGCCATTTCGCGCAGCTCGTCGAAATATTCCTGCGAGTCGGACGCGCCGCCCGCAACGACCAGCTTCTTGTCCGTCGGCAGATGCTTGTACGCCTCAATCAGGTAATGTTCGCCCTTTTCCGGCACGATGCGCCCCAGATAGAGGATGTAGTTGTCCTTTTCCAGCCCGTACTGGCGAATCAGCTCCGGCGCGCACGGCTGGTAGCTCGGCACGCCGTTGGGAATCAACAGCGTCTCGCGCCCATAGGTGTCCGCAAAATACTGCTTCATGCCGTGGCTCAGCACAATCAGCTCATCCGCGTGGCGCACCGCCATCTTTTCGCCCAACCTGATGCACTTGGACGCAATGCCGTTTTGCCATTTCGCGCGCGTCCAGTCCAGCCCGTGTACCGTCACGATGACGCGCTTGCCCATCAGCTTCGGCAGCCAGCAGAACAGCGCCGGCCCTTCCGCGTGCACATGCACCACGTCATAATTGCCAAACGCCGCGCAAAGGCAGCCGAAGAAACTTGCGGAAACCGCCGCCAGCCCCTTCTTCTGGATGGTCGGCACATATTTCAGGCTGATGCCGTTGCAGCTTTCGGGCTTCGGCTGCTGCTTGTCGGTTCGGTTATAGCACGTCACGGAATGCCCCTGCGCCACCATGCGCTTGGCCAGTTCGCCCACCACAACCTCGATGCCGCCATCATGGGACGGTACGCGCTTCTGTCCGACCATGGCAATTTTCATGTACTTCCGAGCCATCCCTTGCAGCCTCCTTTGTTGCTTGAAATTCCCCATTATGAGGGGGAGAGGGGAACCCCATCAGCAGCCCCGATGCGCTTAGATGTACGTTTCGGTGTCATCTGATGCACTCATCATACCACACACATGGGTTAATTGAAACGAAGTTACATCGGTTTTCCGAAATTCTTTCGATACTCCGCGTGATTCCGAAAGTTTTCAGGAAATTTCAGGAAAGATGGCGGCAGCTTTTCACAAAAGGCCCTGTCTATTCGCGTCTGTTTTTAGCCGAAAACGATATACTTGCGGTTCAAAAAAACAGCGTTATTTTATGTGTAAGAAAACCGTGTAACAACAAAGAAAAACAGGTTACATAGTGCTATGGCATGCCGCGCGAACGAAACCTGCCAATTTATCCGCTAAATTGCCATATTTATGCTGGTCACTCTTGACATGTTGATTTTTGTCAGGTATAATTTACATATGAACAGCATCGGTGCAGCGCCTCTGGTGGATGCTGTCCGCAGCAATGGGTGTAGCCGGACGAATAGGGGAGGAGAGAAACCATGAAAACGAGTTGGCTCAATGGAAGCAAACGAATCCTGTCAGCACTGCTGATTGCGGCGGCGCTGATGTTTGGCTGGACGCCGCTGGGGGAGGGGAAGGCGCTGGCGGCGACGGATAAGGGGAAGAAATTTGCCGACGCAGCAATGCTGTTTGCAAAGACAGGGGATACAGCATTTGGGGAAGAGCTATATTCCGGAACAAACCTCTTTCTAAGCGGTGGTGCTTGGTGTGTTGCGTTTGTTGCAGTGGTAGCAAAACAGTGCAACATACCGGAAAGCGTTATCCCAAACCCAAACCTGAAAATGACGGCGGATTTATATGCTCCGGCAACAAGTAGCTTCCATCCAGTGCTTCCAGCAGATAAGTATGTTGGGGCATATGCACAGTATAAGTCACTATATGAGGCAAACCCAAATTATACGCCGCAAGTTGGCGATATTATTGTACTTAACAGCTATAAGGATGCAGCAGGGAAAACGTATTTTTCACATTGGCAACATGTCGGCATTGTTACAGCGTACAATCCGACTTCGAAAGTGGTGACCTTTGTTAGCGGAAACTGGGGTTCTGTTGTTAAGGTAAGTAACTATAAAACCACCAAAACAACAATTGAATATTGGGAAGATGATGAAACTGGCTGTACTGTTTGGTCTGGCATTTTGGGCTACTATCATATTGATTGGAGCAAAGTAACCTCAATGCGTGAACCGAACGCGGTAACGGGCATTACGCTGAAGGACGGAAACACGGAATTGCCCGATGGTGCGCTTGTTACGCTTGCGCCTGGAGATACGCGCCAAATAACATCAACAGTGTCGACGAAAATACCATCGGCTAAGGCGTTTTATCCTGACCTTGATAAGGGTGTTTACCGCCAGCAGGGAAAGATGACGCTTAATACGAGCTATACTGGTCTCTACTGGAAGAGCAGCGCCCCGTCCATCGTCAAGGTTGACCGCAACACGGGACTTCTGACGGCGGTCAAAAACGGTACGGCGACCATCACGGTTTATGCAATTGCGGACGGCAAGCGCACGCGTGCAACCGCTGTTAAGACGAGCTTCGACGTGTATGTAGACAGCAACCTGCCCGTCACACGCGAATGGTATCCCTACGAAACGCAGAAGAACATCGAACTGCGCACAACCCCGACGTACAGCAGCAGCAACCTCTATGGAACGATTATTGCAGGGACGGAATTGCAGATTGACCTGCTGCATGTGACCAAGGCAGTCGTGAACAGCAAGACGTACTGGTATGCGCCGGTGCAGCTGAACGATGAAGTGGTCTACTGCGACATCAGCGACCAGTCGGTGATTCGCCCGATGCGTGCGCCGAGCGGAAACGACTGGTGGAAGTATAAGGTTGTTTGGAAAGACGGCATGAACATCCGCGCTTTCGCTAACTCTTATCCGACAACAAACATTGTTACAAAGATTCCAACGAATGATACGGTTGAACTTGACCTCAATCACACAATGCGTGAGCCGAAATACGGCGACACGTGGGCATTTGCGCGCTACAAGCAGTCCGATGGCACATACGTCTATGGCTGGTGCATCGAGAGCGACAGCAACTACATGCAGAAACAGGATAAAATCGGAAACTCTGCCCACTATTCCGACTACATCATTGACGAAAATGGTGGAATTGTCGTGTATGCTGCGCCGTATTATGAGAATAAAATCGACGAGCTTACCAGTGCCGACGGCGTGTTCCAGATAGATGTTGCCAACATGGTGTTTTACGATGCTTCGGGCGTTAACACCTATTGGGCACCCTGCCGATATACAAAGAATGGAAAGACGATTGAAGGATATATCGAGGTGCTTGCGGACCCGCCTATTCCCTGCGGCATTGACCGCGAAGGCGACTGGGAACGCTACGAAGTAACGAATGCAGCGGGGGCAAAGTCGATTCACTATCCTGCCACGTTTGAATTGTCCGAACTCAGCAGCTATGACCAAGGCGAAATCATCTGGCTGGACAGGAACGAACGCGTCACCATCACCGAAAATGGCAAGCAGTACACCTTCATGCGCGGGCATGGGGATGATTTCGTTGCAGGCTGGTTTGATGTGACGAATGCCAACGAGCCGCTGACGCAGGTTGACGACAGCATTGAGGAAGTCGTCTCTGTGCGCAGCGGAGCCAGCGTCTACACGTTCTGCCGCGGCAATGTCTCGTGGGCGCAGGCGGCGCAGTACGCGGCGTCTATGGGCGGACACCTCGTCGTGATTGACAATGCGCAGGAAGATGCCATGCTGCATTCGACCATCATGAGCGCATACGGCGGCACGGCGTGGACGGGCGGCCACGCGAATGGCGCAGGCAATGGCTGGACGTGGCTGAATAACAACACAATGAGCTATCAGAATTGGGGCTCGTCGAGCGCGACGCCGACCAGCAGCCATACCGCGCTGGCAATCAAGGGCGATTATGAGGGATGGTTCACCTACCGAGACTGCGCGAACACATACGTTGACAGCTTCATCGTCGAGGTGGAGGAAACGCCGCGCGCGTGGTTCACCTACCGCACGAAGGCGAAGCTCAACATTCGCAAATCGCAGAGCATTTCCGGCGCTGTCGCGACCACGACGGCGGTGGGCGATTACCTGACCATTGACCTGCTGAACGTCGCAATGGACAGCAATAAGAAGTACTTCTTTGCGCCTGTGCTGATGTCGGACGGCTCGATTTTCTACTGCAACATCGGCGATAAGACCGCTATCGTCCCCGACCTTGAACCCGATGAACCCGCGTGGACGCAGTACAAAGCACTCAGCAGCCTCTACGTCCGCACATTCCCGAACACTTGGTGCGATACGGGCGTGCTGAAAACGCTGAGCAAGGACACGATTCTGGAGCTGGACGTCAGCCACAAGCTGCGCGACCCGCGCTTCGGCAACGACTGGGCATACGCGCGCTACAAGCAGTCCGACGGCACCTACCTCTACGGCTGGGTGATTGCTGCGAACAGCTACGTCGAGCAGGTGAAGCAGACCCCAGTTTGGTACGACTACTTTGCAAATCCGGGCAGCACGGTGTATGTCTACAAGACGCAGAATGTGGATGACACGATTGTCAAAACGTACACATCCGGCAGTAATTTCCAAGTGGACGTGAACAACATGCGCCAAGACCAGAACGGCTACCTCTGGGCGCCTGTGGCAGATAGCACGGGCAAGGAACTGGGCTATACCGACCTTTCCGCGGTGCACGCAGGGAGCAAATCAGCGGCGATTCCGGATGTCTACTGCCAGTCGGGCTGGAAATACGCCTATGTGCTGGAGGATGGCTTGGACGTGCTGGCTGCTCCGAATGAAGCGGCTGCCCTCGTCAAGCACATGAATTACACGGACAATTTCTGGTTTGATGATAATAAATGCTATACTGATGCGAAGGGGCGCGTCTGGACGTGCATTTACGCGCAGAAGGATTATGGTGAAATGGCGGCTGGCGGCTGGGTGATGCTGAATGAGAACATCAACTATGTCGTCAATACGGGTGTTCTGTTTTACCCGATGGGTTATACTGCATCGTATAACGGCATCACCTACACGCTGTACAGTGGCTACAACAGCTGGAGCGAAGCGAGTGGATTCTGTGCAGTCTATGGCGGCGACGAGGTGCAGCCGGTGCGTATGCGTCTCGCCACGGTTCACAACGATGCCGAACAGGCCATCATTGAGGAGCTTCTGAACGCGACCTCTACCGTCGACAAGGCGTGGATTGGCGCAAGCAAAGTCAGCGGTGCGTGGAAATGGGTGGATGGTACGGCGCTCAAGTACAGCCAGTGGGGCTACAATGAACCCAATAGCACGGGAAGCGGTCTGGCTGCATCCTTCGATGGCAGCTGGTACGCATCTGAGGATGGAAAGAACATCCACATTCAGGGCTTCATCACCGAGCAGTTCACGGGCATCGGGCTGCTGCAGGTGAAGCTGCCCGCGTCGACGTTCTATGTGGATGACGAGGCGTTCGTGGGCAACAGCACGATTCAGTCGGTCGTTGCGCCGGATGGACTGCAAGTCATTGGCACGCGCGCCTTTGCGGACTGCGCGAACCTGAAGTGCATCACCCTGCCGGACTCCGTGTCCTACATCGCGGAGGACGCGTTCGAGAACACGCCGGATGTCGTCATCTTCGCCAGCGTCGGCAGCTATGCGTGGCAGTGGGCGGAGAAGCAGGGCATCCCGCACGGCACGCCGTACACCGAGTAAAATCAGTGGGCGCAGACTTCCCCAGCGGGCGGTCTGCGCCCGTTTTCGCGGAAAAAACTCCGGCTTCGCGCAAAAAAATCCGCCCAAGCCCCCTTGACAAACCGCTTTCCATGTGCTACAATATCCATGTTTGAAGCAGAGGCTTGCCCGTCTCTCACCTTGCGCGGCGTATGCTGCCGGGTTCACAGGCTTTTTCCCTTTCAGGCGGATTGACCGCCGAAAAAGGCGCAAACTGCATGTCAGCGACGGGTGGAGTCACCCGCCGCTTTTTCTGTGGTATGGAGCAGAAAACGCTGGCTTCAACGAAAATTGGGAGGTGTATGGACATAGCACTCGATCTGATGATCAATGAGGAAATCCGCGACCGGGAAGTCCGCCTGATTGACGAAAACGGCGAACAGCTCGGCGTCATGCCAACAGCCAAGGCGATGGAGCTGGCGGAAGAGCGCGGCCTCGACCTCGCCAAAATCCAGCCCACGGCAAAACCGCCGGTCTGCAAACTGCTGGACTATGACAAGTACCGCTACGAACAGTCGCGGCGCGAACGCGAAAACCGGAAGAATCAGCGGGTCGTCGAAACCAAGGAGGTTCAGCTGTCCGCCACCATCGAGGAGAACGACGTTCTCACGAAGGCGAAAATGGCGCAGAAGTTCCTTCAGGGTGGCGATAAGGTGAAGGTGTCCATCCGTTTCCGTGGCCGCCAGATCACCCATAGCGAAATCGGCATGCAGGTCATGCAGGACTTCGCGGCCCGCTGCGCCGAGGTCAGCTCGGTGGAGCGCCGTCCCATGATGGACGGCCGTCATATGATTATGATCCTGGCCCCCAAGGCGGCAAAGGCTTCCTTCGCTGAAAAGAAGGCCGCCCGCGAAAATGCCAAGGGGAATCAAGAACAGGAATAAAACGGCTATCGCAGTTTGCCTGCGCCCCGTTTTATCAGCATTGGAAGGAGGACTACACCATGCCTAAGCAGAAGTCTCACCGTGGTGCTGCCAAGCGCTTTTCCTTTACCAAGACCGGTATCGTGAAGCATAAGCAGATGAACGCCAACCATCAGGTTCGCCTCAAGACCACCAAGCGCACCCGTCACCTGCGCGCTGACGGCATTGTGGACAACGCGGCGGAAGCCAAGACCATCCACAAGCTGCTGCCCTACAAGTAATTAAGCCCATTCGCTGGCAAGGAGGATACTCACAATGGCACGTATTAAGAGATCTGTGAACGCTCTGAAGAAGCGCCGCAAGGTCATGAAGCTGGCTAAGGGCTACTGGGGTGCAAAGTCCAAGCAGTACCGCGCCGCGTCCGAACAGGTTGCTCGTTCCCTGCGCTATGCCTTCAAGGGCCGCAAGCTGCGCAAGCGTGATTTCCGCTCCCTGTGGATCACCCGTATCAACGCCGCTGCTCGCCTGAACGGCATGAGCTATTCCACGTTCATCAATGGTCTGAAGAAGCACAACATCACCGTCAACCGCAAGATTCTCGCGGATCTGGCTGTGAACGATGCAGCTGCCTTCACCAAGCTCGTGGAAATCGCCAAGGCGTAATTGTCGCCCAAGCGTTTCATAGCACAAATTCGTCCGATGTTGAAACCGAGTTTCAGCGCCGGACGTTTTTTTGCCCTTTTTTCGGGGCAGGGCACTCACAAATTCAATGGTAGGATAGGTTTCTTTTTGTCCAGACTGGTCATCAGCACACGAACTAATACTATTTCCAGATTCAACTGCGCCATCTGCTTGCGCCTTTTTCGTTCTGGCGTCCGCTCACTCCATTTAGCGTAGCGCTGCTACGCTGCATTTCGTTCCCGTTAGCCAGAACGAAAAATTCGCCGCGCATCTTGGCGCATTTTCATTTGGAAATAGTATAAAAACTTTCGCGTGAAACCAATAAACATGGGAGACGCCGAAGGAGTCCAGAGGGCGATCGGAAAGCCCTCTGGAATTGCGACAAAGACCAGTTTGGAAGAAAAGTCAACATTGTTGGAGAGATAGAGGAAGTAAGGAAAGCAAAAATGCTCAAAAAGTACATTACCGACCTGAGACACGAATTCTCCGGCTACAACGCCGGCAAACTCCTCAAGGACATCCTCAGCGGCATCACAGTGGCGGCGGTGGCGCTGCCGCTGGCGTTAGCATTCGGCGTGTCCTCCGGCGCGGACGCCGCCGCGGGGCTTGTTACCGCCATCATCGGCGGACTTGTCATCGGGCTGCTTGGCGGCGCGTCCTTCCAAATCAGCGGCCCGACCGGGGCCATGAGCGCCATCCTTATCGGCATCGTCGCCCAGTACGGCTTGCAGGGCGTGTTCGTCGCGTCGCTTGCGGCGGGCGTGATTATCCTGCTGGCGGGCATCCTCCGCCTCGGCAAGCTCGTCAACTTCATCCCGACCAGCGTCGTCATGGGCTTCACCAGCGGCATCGCGATTATCATCGCCTTGGGGCAGGTGGACAATTTCTTCGGCACGCACTCCGTCGGCACAAGCGCGCTGGAAAAGCTGTGGAGCTACACCAGCGTCGGATTCACCCCCAACTGGCAGGCGGTCGCCATCGGTTTGCTGGTGGTGCTGTTCATGGTCTTCTGGCCGAAGAAGCTGAACGCAAAGGTGCCGGGGTCGCTGCTGGCGATTATTCTGGCGACCATCGTGACCGAAATCGCGGGTTTCGATTCGCTGGCGAAGGTGGGGGACATCCCGAAAAGCCTGATGCTGGACAACCGCCTGAACCTCGGCGCGGTCAACCTCGACATGCTGCAAAACCTCGTCAGCCCGATTGTCTCCATCGCCATGCTGGGCATGATTGAGTCGCTGCTGTGCGGCGCGAGCGCATCCCGCATGAAGGACGAAGCCTTCGACGCGGATCGTGAGCTGATTGCGCAGGGCGTGGGCAACATCCTCCTGCCGTTTTTCGGCGGCGTGCCCGCAACGGCGGCGATTGCCCGCACGTCCGTCGCCATCAAGTCCGGCGAGCAGACCCGCGTGACCGGCGTTGTGCATTCGCTGGTGCTGCTGCTGGCGATGGTGCTGCTGGGCGGCGTGATGAGCCGCCTGCCGCTGAGCGCGCTGGCGGGTGTGCTGATGGTGACGGCGTGGCGCATGAACGAGTGGCACGGCATCAAGACGATTTTCAGCCGCAAGGTGTGGACGGGCGTGGCGCAGTTCCTGATTACGATGGTGTCCACCGTCGTCTTTGACCTGACCGTCGCCATCGTCATCGGCATTGTGACTGCGCTGCTGATGTTCGTCTGGAACGCCGCGCGCCTGACTATCGAAACCGAGCCGGTGGACAAGGTGCGTCTGGAGCGCCTGCACCGCATGGGCAAGCCGGTGGATGAATCCCGCGCGAAAAGCATCCTCGTCAGCTATGTGAACGGTTCGCTGTTCTTCGCGAACTGCGCGGATTTGAAGCGGAAGCTGCTTTCGGTGGATTTTACCGGCTGTGAGCACCTGATTCTCTCCCTGCGCGGCGTGTCCGCGACCGACATCTCCGGCGTGCAGACGCTGATGGAGGTGTGCGCGCTGATTGCGCAGAAGGGCGTGACCGTCTCGATTTGCGGCGTGCATGAGAACGTCGCGGGCTTCTTCCAGAAAGTCGGTCTGACCGACCAGCTGGGCGCGGCGGCGTTCTACCCGAATGCCTCCGAAGCGGTGATTGACACGCTGGCGCAGGAACAGGCGGAAGCGTGAACAATTAGGAATTAAGCGGGAAAACCGCATTCTGTTCTTAATGTTCCGATAAAAGCTAATAAACATGGGAGTGCACTGCGAAGGGGTCAAGGGGGC
>ENA-UOJA01001153-UOJA01001153.1-human-gut-metagenome-genome-assembly--contig:-C19-NODE-1153-length-22751-cov-10.788289_pt1 | contig 22751 bp, 18 predicted proteins | sample MGYA00242337_ERZ723884 | MGnify/ENA metagenome assembly ERZ723884
GCCTTCAATTCATTTCGCCATGTCTATAGGCCAGCCCTCACTTTACTGAATTCAATCTCTAGCATATAATCATTTCCGGTATTACTTTTGTAGCTATCGGCCTTAACATCTGTCCCACCTCCTATTAAATATGCCTTTCTTACAACTACTTACTTTAACGGCTCAATCTTAAAATATCCTTCTCCTGCACTCAACATGGTCCAGTTTGCCATTAATTCATCTTCATGAATCGCCATCCATGCAAGTAAAAGTTTTAACTGTTTATTCGGAAAATTTCCTTCAAGTATTTCTCCATCAACATATTATGTTTTCCTCCCCTTTCACTTTGCATCCGAACAATAATTCCATAAAACATTGATAATGCTGGCAATTCTTTTTACAACCACCACTCCGGTGTCAGTTCTCCAAGTGTCACAACTCTACCGGTCTCATAATCCATCATAATTTCGATATCCCGATAATTTTCCGGCATAAGATGCGTCATAAACTCACGGCAGGCTCCACATGGCGGGATTGCCTTGCCGTCTCCATCAATGGCAATCACCCGCTTAATGACATCTTCCCCATTCGTAATCATGTTAATATAGACAACTTTTAATATATCCATATTATAAATTTTCGCCAATATCCTCAAGTTCTTTTATCGCTTCTACATCTTTTGCAAGTTCATCTCTTGCATTAGCATAGTATGACTTTTGAAAAAGCATATTCCATGACAAGTAATCCGCCATACAGTCAAATTGCCTGCAAATCAGCTCATATTGGATACTATCAACTGGCGACCCCCCTACAATAATTAAACCAATCTTTTTATTTTTCAATTGCAATCCACGGCAATAACATTTATCAATTATAAGCTTTAACTGTGCCGACATTCCCCACCAATATACAGGTGTTGCAAAAAGAATCATGTCCGCTGCCCTTTCTTGCACTTCCGTTTATAATTACAATTTTCATATGATTAATCTCCTACACCTTCTACTCCACTGCCAGAATTTCTTCCACGATTTCTTCCGGGGACTTTCCGACAGTGTAAATATGAACCGCACGGCTGTCATTTTGCTGCGCCTCTAAGCACATTCCGATATTTTCCATGCACCAGCAGCCTTCTTCTTCCCCTCGCTTTAAAATTCTGTCATGAATGGTCTGCCAATCTCCATCCAGAAAAATATAACAAACCTTTATGTTATCTTCCCGCAGCCGCTTAATGATATCCGTATAAGATTCTTCCATTACAAGTGTCATTGGTACAATAATATCGCCATCATATCTTCTATCAATGTCTTTTAACAATTGATAATTCGTTTCTCTCCACAGCGGATAGCCCTCAAAAATAATACTGTCCTTACACTCCTTCGGGTAGTTGTCCCTTACTGCATTTCCAACCTCTTCCGCATCAAAAATATGCGCCTTCGCCAGCTTTTTTTGTAATGTTTCTGCAACGGTGGATTTTCCTACTCCGTATGCACCATTAATCCAATAAATCATCCTGTTTCTCTCCTATTTTTCGTCTTCCCCATTTATTTTAGTCTGCGTTTTTGTACTGCCACCGGCACAGAAGCAAAAAATCTATCACACATTATAACGATTTCAAAAGAACAATTCAACCGGACAAAACAAAAGCAGCCCCTCCAGAGCGGGGGCTGCCTTCGTAAAATCGATATGATTTAAAAAATTACATAATCTTGCGGAACAATGCCTTCAAATCTTCTACACTTGCATCTTTTGGATTTCCCGGTGCGCAGGCATCTGCGTGTGCAGACTCTGCAAGGAACTGAAGGTCTTCTTCTTTGATAGCGTCCAGTTTTGTCGGGATTCCAACATCTACAGAAAGTTTTCTTACCGCATCAATTGCAGCTTTTCTGTACTCATCCTGTGTCATGGAATCAACATCTTTTACTCCCATTGCACGGGCAATCTCACGATATTTTTCTCCGGTGCAGTCCTGGTTGTATTCCATTACAATCGGGAGCATCATAGCGCATGCAACGCCGTGCGGTGTATCATAAACAGCACCCAGTGTATGTGCCATGGAATGTGCGATTCCAAGACCTACATTTGAGAAGCCCATGCCTGCAATATACTGTCCAAGAGCCATTCCCTCACGACCTTCTTTGGTGTTTTCAACAGCGCCGCGAAGAGATTTGGAAATCAGTTCAATCGCTTTCAGATGGAACATATCTGTCATTTCCCATGCTGCTTTTGTCGTGTATCCCTCAATCGCATGTGTCAATGCATCCATACCGGTAGAAGCGGTCAGTCCCTTCGGCATGGAGGACATCATCTCCGGGTCAACAACTGCGATGATTGGCATATCATGCGGGTCAACACATACAAATTTACGTTTTTTCTCTACATCTGTGATTACATAGTTGATGGTAACCTCTGCGGCTGTTCCTGCGGTTGTCGGAACTGCGATAATCGGAACGCAGGGTTTCTTCGTCGGTGCTGTTCCTTCCAGACTTCTCACATCCTCAAATTCCGGGTTTGCAATAATAATTCCGATTGCTTTTGCAGTGTCCATGGAAGACCCACCACCGATTGCAATGATATAGTCAGCACCGGATTTTTTAAATGCTGCTACTCCGTTCTGTACATTCTGGATGGTCGGGTTTGCCTTGATATCAGAATAAATTTCATATTCGAGACCTTCTTTTTCCAGAATATCTGTCACTTTGCTTGTCACGTTAAATTTAATCAGATCCGGGTCGGAACATACAAATGCCTTTTTAAATGCATGTGCTTTTGCCTCATTTGCAATCTCTGCAATTGCACCTGCTCCGTGATAAGATGTTCCATTCAAATTAATTCTGTTTGCCATAATGATTCCATCCTTTCTGCGTGATACGCGCCTCACCTTTGTTATTATCTTAACAATATTCAGATGCAAAAAAAAGTTACAGAATCCGCCAAATGTAACGTTTTCTGTAACTTTAGTAATATGTTCTAAATTCCCATATTCGTATTTGTCAAAAATGCCCGCTGCATCAGCTTAGAATCTCAAGTCTGACCAGCAGTTCTGCCACCTTCCCAGGCATCCCATCGACGATAATCGCTGCAAGTTCTTCCGGCGTGCAGATAAGCCCGTCTGTCACCCATTTGACCGTCATGTAGATAGAACTCTGGCAGTACATTTCCAACATATAATGCATATTCTCCTGCGGAACTCTGCCGGTCTTTTCATAAATCAGATTTTCATAAAACTGCAAAATCAGTTCAAAACCATGCTGCCTCAGTGAATTCTGTTCGTCGTAACGGAATGCAGTCGCGAAAAAAATCTGCTCCTCCCTGATATAAGTAAACTTTTTAACCAGCGCATCATAAACCGTTCTTCCACGTCCCATATGTTCAAAAGATTTTACAAGCAGCTTATCAAAGTACCAGTTAATCAAATCATATTTATCCAGGAAATTCCGGTAAAACGTCTGTCTGGTAAGTCCACACTTTTCTGTAATCTGCTTTACCGTAATATTTTCTACAGAAGTAGTCTTCATATATTCTTTCATCGCATATGCCAGCCGGTATTTTGTTTTTTCACCCTTTGTTAGAATTATCTCTTCTCCTGATTTTGTCATTTTTCCCCTCTTCATATTGATTTTTCACGGCAGACACAGCCTCTATCACATAATATAACATATCGCGACTATTATAGCTATCCCGGATTCATTTAACAGATAACTTCCAATCCAGGTTCCATTTGTCAGAAAAAAAATAGTACAACTGCTTATTGACAACTTCAACTTATGGTGATAAACTACGATGCAAATGATAACGACACTGCGTTGAAGAGGAAAAGTATCAGGATGAAAAGGTACAGAGAGCTGCCGGTTGGTGCGAGGCAGTCCGGCTCTCCTGAGAAAATCACCTCAGAGCTTTCAGACCAAACGATATTCTCCAGTAAGTCTGAACGACTGATAACCGTTACCTTATCACATATTGATGGATATGTAACCGAGTGGTTGGTTTTTACCAACAATGAGAGTGGTACCGCAGAGGAAAATGACCTTTGTCTCTTAATTGAGGCAAAGGTTTTTTTATTTTATTAAATCTATTCTGAGGAGGAAATTAGAAATGAAAGTATTAGAAAAAATCAGTGACTTTTTCGGAAAGTACATGGCAATCATCGTTCTTGTTGTTGCCGCTTTGGCTCTGTTTGCGCCCAAAACGTGCCTGTGGATTCAGACCTCATGGGTAAATTACCTTCTGATGATTGTGATGTTCGGTATGGGACTTACCTTAAAGTTAGAAGACTTTAAACTTGTCTTTACCCGCCCGAAAGATGTCCTGATTGGCTGTATCGCTCAATTTACCATTATGCCGCTTCTTGCATTTGCTCTTGGAAAAATTTTTGGTCTTGATGCGGCATTGTTAGCAGGTGTTGTTCTGGTCGGAACCTGTCCGGGCGGAACTTCCAGTAACGTCATTACGTATCTGTCAAAAGGGGATGTCGCCCTCTCCGTTGGAATGACAAGCGTGAACACACTTTTAGCTCCGCTTCTTACACCGGCCATTACCTACCTTCTTCTGAGAACGACCGTCACAGTAGATGCGGTAAGTATGTTCCTTTCCATTATCAAAGTAGTCATCATTCCGATTGCTTTGGGCTTTATCATCAACAAACTGTTCGGAAATGTAACGCAGAAACTCGTCAAGGTTCTTCCTTCTGTTTCCGTTATTGCCATCTGTCTGATTGTCGCTGCCGTTGTATCCCACAACTCCGAAAAAATTATGACTACTGGTGTCATTGTATTTGCGGTTGTTATCCTGCATAATCTTTTAGGCTACGCATGTGGCTTTGGACTGGGAAAACTGCTTCATATGAGTACACCGAAAACAAAAGCCATTTCCATCGAAATCGGTATGCAGAACTCCGGTCTTGCCACTTCCCTTGCCGGAACAGCATTCCCAGATTTAGCTATGGCAACTGTTCCTGGCGCAATCTTCTCCGTATGGCATAATATTTCAGGCGCCATTCTTGCGAATATTTATAACCGCTGGACGGACAAAGCTGAGAACAAATAACCCTATTCCCGCTACCATCACCACCACAAAAAGTGCTGTCAGAAATTCCAGACTGTATGTTTCGATAAAGTACCGGTAGCTGTATGCTGTATCGTTGCTGCTCCACTCGTACCAGATTTCTCCGTTTCCACCATAGACAGCACTTGGAACCATCACTTTGATGCAACGCGACAAAATATAAATTACAAAGTTGCCGAGAAACCCAAACGCCATCATACAGATGGCGGCAATTTTTTTCCCTCTCCCGCCTGCTGCCGCAGGAGCTCCCTTTGCAGGCGGGATTTCTGTTTCACTTTCATATTCTTCATTTAGCAGATAATCCGCCGAAACTGCAAAAATTTTGCTCAATTGTACTATATTTGACGCGTCAGGAAGTGCCGTTCCACTCTCCCAGCGGGAAACCGCCTGTCTTGATACCTCCATTTTCTCCGCAAGCTGCTCCTGCGTCATCCCCTGCTTTTTTCTCAGATATAAAATTTTTTCTGACAGCTTCATAGAAATCTTCCTCCGTCTTTTTTTCTTTCATCGTACAGGAAAGCGCCTGAGAACGCCATCATACAGACCTGACATCTGCGCAACAAAAGGTTACATCCCCTGCTTCCGGTAAAATTCTGCCATCTGAAGAAACTCCTCCTGCACCTTCCGGTACGGCTGTTCTGCTACGTCCGGTTCCGAAAAAAGAGCGTCTGCGCTGCGGTCTTCCTCCCCCTCCATCAGATACTTTAACTCATAGTCTAGCATCGCATCGTCAATCTGCTTCCACTGGTTATTTTCCTCGTCACTCAAATCGCCAAGCCCGAATTTTTTCCAGATGACCTGCATCATCTTATCTTCAATCTCAAGGTAGTTCGACAAATGACATTTTACAGGTCTGATAATATCCGAAATATATGCCTCGCTTGCGTCATGCAAAAGACAGGCAAACTGCACCCGCTTGGAATACGCTCTCGCCCTCGCTTCCTTCGCACAGTTGACGGAGTGCTGTCCCACCGTATAGAAGCTTCGCAGATGCCCGCCGCCCCTGCACAAAAGGCTTAACGCATGCGCAATATCCTCCATGCGGATATCGTCCTCCGTCATATTCATAGGGTCAAATTTGTGTCCGGTATAGGTTGTCATCGTATTCATGGCGGTCTCCTTCTTGCAATTTAATACGGCTATTGTAACAGTCTGCTACTGTAAAATCAACCGGCAGCTCTGATTTCCGACCTCTATCACGCTGTCATAATTTTTCCGTGACAGCTCATCCGTGTGATGCGAAATCGATATAACGGTAAGCTCCTCGTTCTCCAATAATCCCTGTTCGATTTCCCGCGCTGTCTCCGGGTCCAATGCACTAAAGCCCTCATCGAGCATCAGCAGATTCCGTCCGGCGTATAAGGCTCTTGCAATCGCAATCCGCTGTCTCTGTCCGCCGGAAAGCTGTTTTCCGTTTTCACCGACTGTAAAATCAAGCCCTTTTTCTGCTACGACTTCCTGCAGTCTGGCTGCACGGAGCACCTGCTCCAGCCGTCTCTCATCCCCGTGTCCCAGACAGATGTTGTCCCGGATACTTTCGTTGAACAAAAATACATCCTGCCAGATGACTGCCGCCTCGTCCTGCAAAAATTTCCGTTTTTCTGACACATCGACATTGTCCATCCGGATTTTCCCGGAATTTACCGGATAACAGCCGCACAATAGCTTGCCAAGCGTTGATTTTCCGCCGCCGCTCTCACCGACCATCAGATACTTTTTCCCGCGCTCGATGGTAAGGGACACGTCCTTTAAAACCTCGGAGCTGCTGCCCGGGTAGGAAAATCCGAGATGCTCTGCGCTAATCTCCTGCCACCTGCCGCAATTAGCACCTGCACCACCCGCATCAACCTTATTTCCTGTACAGCCCTTAAACGCTACCGCATCCTCTCTTTCTGTGTGACACTCGCCGTTCCCGCTGTTTGCGGTGTACACTTTTATCTTCTCCCAGACCGGCTTTAATGCCTTTAAACCTGGAACCGCACTAAAAAGCCCAAACAGCGGCACGGTAATGCTTCCCGAAACCTGAATTACACCCACCATGCTTCCATAACTCATTTTTCCCTGAAAAATAAACCACGCGGCAAGCACGCAGATGACCATCTGCATCGTAAAGGCAAGGACATTGGAAACGGTCTCATTTGCCTTCTGTAAAAATCCAAGCTTTTTCCCCGCCTGTGCCTGCCCATTGTTCTGTTCCGCAAAGCGTGCCATCCGGTTTGTTTCCAGCCGGAACGACTTAATCACACGAAAACCGCCGGTTACTTCATTGATTCCCTGCGTCAGTTTTGCCTGGCTCTGTGAAAATCCTTCCGTTGCATCCTGCAATTTCTTTGTAAAATACGATGGAATCAGAAACATTGCCACGGTCATCCCAAGCATGACCACAGTAAAAACCCAGGAATAATAGGTCATTACGATAATGGCAAGAATAAGCTGCACCACCTTTTCCAGAATTGCAAAAATAGTGTCGAGATAGTCGTCCTCTATCCTTTTAACGTCATTTGTAAGCAGTGATAAATAATCGCTTTCTTTCCGCTCTTCAAATTCCAGATAGTCCTTGCGGAGAATTTTTTCCACGATTTCTGCTCGGATATCACACAGAAATTTCTGGTTAAGTGAGACAAATCCCACGTTTCTCACCCCATAGAGCACGGCAAACAAAACCAGAAAGGAAGCGACCATTGCAACTGCCTCCCATACCCTTCCTTCCATTGTAAAGTCAATTGCATACTGCAGCACAATGCTGACACCTACCATTGCGGCTGACAGCAGCACCGATGCCAGCCCGACACCTATAAACTTCATCCAGTGTTTTTTTCCATATTCTTTCATCTTTTCCTCCAATCCAAAGCCAAGGCTTCCCGTGACAGCCATTTCCCGCTGTCTCTGGAAAAAAGTTTAGAATATGGGGTGCTCTCCATGTCAAGAAGCTGATTTTGCATCTATTTTACCGGAATAACCAAAAAACCTTGGGCTAACCCAAGGTTTTGAACTGATAGATTCCATATTTCATTTCAAGGTCTTCTTTTTTCCCGAAAACCGTCATATCCGGCGACTCTTTCCGGTTAATCATGCTGCCCGTCAGAAATGCGCCGGTCTTCTGCATGCCCTTTTGCTTCATGTCCGCCAAAAATGCCGCCTCATCCGGCAAAAGCGCCTCGCCTTTTAAAATGAGTGCCTTAAAGCAGTCCAGTTTTACCGCATCTGCAAGATATGGGTAGAGCTTAAAGCCACCGCCGTTACAGAATTCCATATCATAATTCTGCAAAAAAAGATAGTCCATTTTTCTTTTGAGCGGAATGTTTTCTTTTTTACCATCATACACTAACGCATTGGCAGGCAGAACATCTTCCTCAAAAATTTTCACAAAAATATTGTTCTGGCAGTTGATGAGCACAAAGCAGTCCTCCGGAAGCGCCCTAAGAATCGATCTGTCCAGAAAACAGCAGCCCTGCCCGTCTATCAGGACATTTTTTGCGCCCGCACTCGTGACCTCCACGCAGTTTGCCGTCTCGGTAAAAAGCTCCCGGATTTTTACGATATACTCCTCGTCGTTCTGCTGCAAATACTGTTCGAGCATCTCCTTAACCCCGATTACCTCTTCTACATCTGCAACCGGCTCATCGGACAGACAACCGTAGCGGATGTAATAGCTTCTGCCACAAGCCGGGCAGACAAGCCGTCCCGAAATGATTTCATTGTGCAGCATTTCCGGCTGTTCTAATTCCAGATTGGCATCACAGTCCGGGCAGAAAAACTCCGGGATGAGCCGGATAGGAACGCCACGCTGTATTTTGACTTCTTTTTTTGCGGCAAGATGCTTCTCAATTCTGCGGTTCATCTCTTTTAAGGCTTCTATCTGTTTTTCATTCTCTTTGATTTTCTCCCGGAATTCCGCCTCAAAGGAGCCGAGGTAGGAAAATGTATTCTGCTGGAACATGGTCTGAAACAGCAGGTACGGTCTCATTTCTTCGAGCTTGAAATTCATGCTTTTTAACAGCAGAATCGAGTCGAGCACTTCCTCATCAATCGCACAGAAATCATACTGCGTATTCACCTTCACCGGCGTAAGCAGCCCCTCACTCATGTAATGCCTCACGGTATCAATCGTCACATGATGTTTTTTTGCAAATTCTCCTATTTTCATCGTGTTCCCTCTTCCATGCGTAGATGCCAAACAGCGGCGCCTCTTTCAAATCCCAGTCCTTTATCACGCGTTCTCCTACAGTTGTATCGCACTGGCATTTTTCAAATCCGATTTCCTGTAAAATCTGCACATCCCAGTCCGGTCTGTCCTTCTCATTAATCGCCATGCTTAAGGTTATTTCGGCGTTTTCGCGCTCCATCTCCTGCGTGATTCCAAGATGCCCATAGGGGACGGTCGCATTTCCGCTACTGCTTCTCTCTGCCGCCTCTTTTCGCACGCTGTTTCCATAGCACGCATCAAAGTTGAGCAGTACCCCGCCCGGCTTTAACACGCGCTGCCATTCCTGATATGCCCTGACCGGCTCCGGCAGTGTCCAGGTGAGATTGCGCGCAATCACGGCATCGAAGGTTTCGTCCGGAAATGTAAGATTCTGTGCATCCATCACCTGAAAATCCACGGAGACATTTTTCTGCTCCGCCAGCTTTTTCGCCTGCGCAATCATTTCCGGCGTGAGGTCAATCCCGGTCAGCTCATAGCCTCGTGCGGCAAGCATAATCGCAAAATAGCCCGCCCCGGTGCCAACGTCAAGTATCTTTGCACCCGGTTTTTTCGGAAGCTTCGCAGTAATCTCCTGTAACCAGCGCCCGCTGACCTCATGCTCCATTTCGTTTTGTCTGACTTTTGCAAAATCCAGGGCGCGCCCCGACCAGTAACGGGTCACACGCTCCTCTAATGTCTGCATCTTCGCACGGTCTAGTTTTTCCATCTAATTTCTTTCCTCTATTCTACCTTATTTCTACGCGTCTGTCAGCAAAATACCGACTCAATCAGATTCTTTGTATACACGTTCTGCGGATGATTTATCACTTCCTCTGTCCTGCCGCTCTCAACAATTTTTCCATCGGATAACACCATCACCCGGTCACAAAACATCTGCACCAGTGCCAGGTTATGACTGATAAAAATAAACGCCAGCTTCTGCGTTTCCCGAAGGCTGATTAAAAGCTCCATAATCTGCTTCTGGACGGTGACATCGAGCGAGCTTGTCGCCTCATCACAGATTAAAACACGCGGATTTAACGCAAGCGCTCTCGCAATTGCCGCCCTCTGGCACTGTCCACCGCTCACCTCATGCGGATAGCGCTCTGCAAATTCTGTCTCAAGCCCGCACATTTCCAGAAGCTCCCACACACGCTCTTTTCGCTCGGGTTTCTTCATTCCCTGATTCTTAAGACTCTCCGCGATACCATCACCCAGTGTACGGCGGGGGTCAAACGAACCGGACGGATTTTGAAATACCATCTGCATCTTTGCATAAACACCTTTTAGTTCCTTTCCCTTTGCACGGGTAATGTCCGTTCCCTCAAACAGAACGGTACCCTCCGTCGGTTCGCAAAGACGCGTTATAAGTCCAGCAATCGTACTTTTCCCGGAGCCGGACTCCCCGACAATTCCAAGAGTCTCTCCTGGATAAAGGGAAAAGCTCACATCCTCCAACGCTTGAACCGGTGCTTTTCCTTTTTGATAAAATACCTTACCAAGATGTGCTGCCTCAATAATTGCTTCCATCTATTCCCTCCGAACCTTAAGCTTCGGAACCGCCGCGAGCAGCTCCTTTGTATATGCCTTTCCCGGATGTTCCAACACCTGCGTGGCATCCCCGTACTCGACGCACATACCGTTCTTTAACACGAGCACGGTGTCTGCCATCGCACGTACAACACCGATGTCGTGCGTCACAATTACAATCGACGTTCCGTTTGTCTCCTTCAGTTCCTTCATCTTATTGACAACCTGTCTCTGCACCGACACATCAAGCGCACTGGTCGGCTCATCCGCCAGAAGAAGCGGTGGATTTAAAAGCATCGCAATTGCAATCCCAACCCTCTGGTTCATCCCGCCGGACAACTCAAACGGATAGCTGTTCCAGATACGTTCCTTATCCCGGAAACAAAGCTGTTCAAACAGCACAAAGGCGCGCTTCTTTGCTTCTTTTTTCTTTATTTTCTGATGCGCCGCCATGCTCTCATAAATCTGTTCTCCGATTGTGCGAATCGGGCAAAGCGATGCCCCCGCATCCTGAAAAATCATGCCCATCTTTGCGCCATAGAGTTTTCGCAGTTCTTTTTCCGGTCTTCCAAGAATCTCACGGTTTTCAAAATAAATCTGTCCCGCCGTCACGCTTCCCTCTGCACTAAGAAGTCCCATTGCAGCCTTTATCAGCGTGCTCTTCCCGCTCCCGGACTCCCCGACAAGTCCCAAAATCTCGCCACGCTTTAACGAAAAGCTGATGTCAGACACCGCCGGTTTTCCGCCGTAGGCAATCCCGACAGAGCGGTATTCGAGTATATTTTCCATATATCCTTCCTCTGGTTCATATCCAACTCTACTGCTAGTTCACATCCAGCTCCGCCGTCAGCTCATAGTAATCACAGGGGTGCGCATTGAGCCCCGTCACATTTGACTTTGAAATCATGCTCATCCGAAGGTGGGAACAGAACACGTATGCGTTATCATCAAGAAGAATCTGCTGCATCTTTACGGCAAGTTCCCCGCGCTTATCTTCGTCAAACGTAAGCGTTAATTCTTTTTCCAGCTCCTCAAGTGCATCGCTGTGATAGTGACCATTGTTTGCCACTGAACTGTCGAGACAGCAGGAGGTAAAAAAGTACTCCGGGTCTCCAGTCGGCGCTGTCACCATTGCACTTGCATACACATCCCACGCCGTCGTATCTTTGCGGATAGCATTATTGTTTGACGTGCAGTTGACCTCCACATCCATTCCGATTTCCTTTAAGGAAGCCTGCGCTGCCTCCGCAAGAAGTGGCAGTTCCTGGCGGCTCGGATAAGTCAGCCAGCGAATCGTAAGCTTTGCACCATCCTTTTCCCGGATGCCATCCCCGTCCGTATCCGTCCATCCGGCTTCCTCTAACACCCGCATTGCTTCCTCTTTGTCATAAGATTCGGTCGTCACATTCTGTCCGCCAAAGCTCATCGTCTCCGGAAACACTCCTTTTGCCGCATAACCGTAGCCGTTTAAAAGATGTTCTACAAATCCTTCCTTATCAATGCCAAGTGCAATCGCTTTCCGCACCGCCGGGTCAGAAGTAACCGGACTTTCAAAATTCATCCAGACAAAAAAAGCGCGGCTTGTGGCAGTACTGCTGAAGGTATATGCGTCCGTCTGAAACAGCGGGTAACTTGCATATGCCATTCCGTACGCGGCGTCAATCTCTCCGCCAAGCAGTGCATTTGCAAGCGTGTCTCCGTTGGAAATCGTGCGCACCGTGATTTCATCGACGTTTACCTCGCCATCCCAGTAATTGTCATTTTTGACAAGGGTCAGGTGGTCGTCCGTCACAAGGTCCACTGCAACATACGGACCGGTTCCCACAACAATCCCCTTTTCATCCACGCCTTTTTCTACATCTATAATACATCCGTATGGGTCACTCAGATAATGAAGTAATGCCGGTTTCGGAATGGTTGTCGTAATCGTGACCGTATTTTCCTCTGCTGTAATCGTATCAATGCAGAGGTCTCCTGCCGCCCGCTCATGTTCTGCAACAAGTGCTTCCAGGCATGCCTTTACCGCTGCACCATCCACCTTTTTCCCATTTGAAAAGGTCACGTTATCCTTCAATGTAATTTTCCAGGTAAGCTCGTCTATATTTTCATAGCCGCTTGCAATCCATGGCTCTAACTCCATCGTGTCGGAATACCGGAACAGTGTCTCCCCTACGCCGTAACGGATGCATGCCCATCCCGCATAGGTATTGTGCGGATTGATATCTGCCTCCTCGTTTTCTGCATTAAACGTCGTATCTCCAAATACGAAGGTCTTTTTTCCTGTTGTCTCTTCCTTCTTATCATTTGCACATCCGCCAAGCAGTCCACATGCCATGACAACTGCCAGCAATGCTGTAAGTATTCTTTTTCTCATTTTTCTCCCCTTATTGTTTTTTTTAGCGGCTACCCCGCGGGTCAAGCTGGTCTCTCACCGTGTCCCCGAGCAGGTTAAACACAGTCACGGAAACAAATATCGCAATTCCCGGTGAGAGCACAACCCACGGATAGGTTGTCAGCATGCTGCGTCCGCCACTCATCATACTGCCCCATTCTGCCGTCGGTATCTGTGCACCAAGCCCAAGAAACGACAGGCCCGCAAGCTCCATCATCATCGTTCCGATATCTAACATCGCCGTTACCAGAACTGCTCCCAGTATATTCGGAAAAATATGGCGTCTCATCAGCTGTGCCGGACTGTCTCCTGCAAGAATCGCCGCCTGTACATAGGGCGCGCGCTTGATGGAAAGGGTCTGGCTTCTTGCAATCCGTGAATATTTCGGCCAGCTCACAAGCGCTAATGCGATTACGGCATTCTGGATTCCGCCTCCAAGCACGGCGGCAACTGCCATCGCAAACACCAGGCCCGGAAACGCAAGACAAATATCAGATATCCGCATCACAATTGTATCAAGCATACCGCCGCAGTAACCGCAGAGCACCCCTGCAACAGTTCCCGCTATCGCCGTCATCGCAACCAGTGCCAGTGTCGATAAAATACTCGCGCGCCCGCCAATAATGACACGTGACAGCATATCCCGTCCGTAGGTGTCGGTTCCCATCCAGTGATTTGCATCCGGCGGCAGAAGCGCCCGGCTCAAATCCTGCGCATACGGGTCATAAGGGCAAAGCTTCTCCGCGAACACCGCACCGAGCACCAATAACACCGCAAGGGAAAGTAAAATCCAGAGCCGTTTTGATTTTCCATGATTTTTATTCCAAAATCTGTGCCTCATGCGTCCTCACCTCCCAGACGGATTCTCGGGTCGAGGAAACGATAGGAAATATCTGTCACCAGATTGATGACCACATATATAATCGCCATCCACATGACATATGCCTGAATCATCGGGTAATCGCGCATGGAAATCGCATCGACTGCCATTTTTCCGACGCCATCCCACATAAAAATTGATTCTACAATTGCAGTTCCGCCTAGCAGATTTCCAACGGAAAGCATCAAAAGTGTGAGAATTGTCACAAACGATGCTTTTAAAATACTTTTCCAAAGCGTTACTGAAAACGGGATTCCTCTCGCTTTCGCACCGTTTACATACTCTTTATTTAACTCCTCCAAAACCGTGGCACGCACCTGTCTTAAATATTTTGCAGACATGGCGATTGCAAGCGTAATTGCCGGCAATGCTACACTTTTGAGAGAAATATCGCTCGATATCACCGGAAAAATATTTCTTTTGATGGCAAACAGATACATTAATAAAAGTGCCACAAAGAAGTTCGGCATACTGTTTCCAATAAAGCTTAAAAACCGGATTACATAGTCCGTAACGCGGTTCTGTCGTACTGCCGCAAGTACTCCCAACGGAATTGATATGACAATTGTAAGTAATATTGAAATTGCCGTAAGCAAAAGTGTTGCCGGCAGTTTTGATATAAATGTAGTAAACACGGGTTTTCCTGTCACATAGCTTTTTCCCATATCTCCCCGCAAGAGATTTAAAAGCCACGAAACATACTGTACCAGAAACGGACGGTCAAGTCCCAGCTCTGCCCGCGCCGCAGCAAGCATTTCCTCGGACACCACACTGCCGGTATTCTCCATCTTCTGTGTTACCACATCACTTCCCGTCGCCCGCATCATTGCAAATGACAGCAGTGTAATTGCCAGAAGAATCGGTATCAATTGTAATAATCGTTTTCGGATATATTTTCCCATATCCATGACTCCTCCTCTCCGGCAAAGTCCGTTTTCCAGTATAACGGATTTGTACCCTGTTTTTAAGCCCCACGGGGGGATATTTCTGGCAGGAATTACAGAATAAAGTGTGCTTCTTCTCCGCGAGCCGCAAAAAAAGACCGCCGCCTCACAAACTTTCGTCCGTGAGGTGGCAGCCTCTTTTTATGCACTGCGGTATTCCGCTGCGTCTTTATTCTTCTACGTTGTCGGAAGCATATTCTTCTTCCATCATGTCATCCATGTCGTCGAAGTCATCGTAATCGTCAAACATTAACTCATCATCTTCGTTAATATCAGAGTCAAGTTTAATATTGCGGTAACGTTTCATACCAGTTCCTGCCGGAATCGGCTTACCGATAATTACGTTCTCCTTCATACCGATTAACGGATCAATCTTTCCTTTGATTGCAGCTTCTGTCAGAACCTTTGTGGTCTCCTGGAAGGATGCTGCTGACAGGAAGGAGTTGGTAGCTAAGGATGCCTTTGTGATACCGAGAAGAATCTGAGTACCCTCTGCAAGCTCCTTGCCCTCTTTTTCAAGCTGTTCGTTGATATCCTCGAACTCCAATGTATCCATCAGGGTTCCCGGAAGCATATCAGAATCACCGTTTGTCTCAACGCGAATCTTCTGTAACATCTGGTGTACAATTACCTCAATGTGCTTATCGTTGATTTCTACACCCTGTAAACGGTATACACGCTGAACTTCGCGAAGCATGTAATCCTGAACGGCACGAACACCCTTAATCTTTAAGATATCATGCGGATTTACAGAACCTTCTGTCAGCTCATCACCGGCTTCAAGCACTGCTCCGTCCATAACCTTGATACGGGAACCGTAAGGAATTAAGTATGCCTTGGATTCTCCGGTCTCGCTGTTTGTCACAACGATTTCACGTTTCTTCTTGGTGTCTTTGATAGTGGCTACACCGCCGAACTCTGTGATAATTGCAAGTCCCTTCGGCTTTCTAGCCTCAAAAATTTCCTCGACACGAGGAAGACCCTGTGTAATATCGTTACCTGCCACACCACCGGTATGGAAGGTACGCATGGTAAGCTGTGTACCCGGCTCACCGATAGACTGTGCTGCGATAATACCGATTGCCTCACCAACCTGAACTGCCTGACCGGTTGCCATGTTGGCACCGTAACACTTCGCGCAGACACCCATGTGGGTACGGCAGGATAATACAGTACGAATCTTAATCTTGGTAAGCGGTTCGCCCTTCTCGTCAACACCCTTGCTCATGATGGATGCTGCACGTTTCGGGGTAATCATATGGTTTGCCTTAACTAACACATTTCCTTCTGCATCGCAGATTGTGTTGCAGGAGAAACGTCCTGTAATACGCTCCTGAAGGCTCTCGATTTCTTCTTTTCCATCCATGAATGCGGTTACCCACATACCCGGGATCTCTCTGTCTGTTCCCTCACAGCAATCTGACTCACGAATCAGCATATGCTGGGAAACATCTACCAGACGTCTGGTCAGGTAACCAGAGTCAGCGGTACGAAGTGCGGTATCGGACAGACCTTTACGTGCTCCATGTGCAGACATGAAGTACTCCAATACGTCAAGACCTTCACGGAAGTTTGACTTAATTGGCAGCTCGATGGTTCTACCGGTTGTATCTGCCATCAAACCACGCATTCCGGCAAGCTGTTTAATCTGCTTATCAGAACCACGGGCTCCGGAGTCAGCCATCATGAAGATGTTGTTGTACTTATCCAGTCCGGAAAGCAGTGCATGAGTCAGCTCATCATCGGTTTCCTTCCAGGTCTCAACAACCTCTTTGTAACGCTCTTCCTCGGTAATTAAACCACGCTTATACTGCTTGGTAATTCTGTCTACCGTATCCTGTGCGTTCTTAATCATCTCAGGCTTCTGCGGCGGTACGGTCATATCGGAAATGGATACGGTCATCGCTGCTCTGGTGGAATATTTGTATCCCATTGCCTTAACAGCATCAAGTACCTCAGCGGTCTTGGTTGCACCGTGGATATTGATAACCTTCTCCAAAATCTGCTTATTCTGTTTCTTAGCAACTAAGAAATCTACTTCCAGTTTTAACTCATTGCCCGGAATACTTCTGTCTACGAATCCTAAATCCTGCGGAATGATTTCATTGAAAATGAAACGTCCCAGAGTAGATTCTACATTTCCGGTTAAAGAGGTTCCATCCGGCATCTTCTTTGTCATGCGGACAGTAATCTTGGAATGAAGGGTAATTACTCCGTTCTCGTAAGCAAGAATTGCCTCGTTTACGCTCTTGAAGAATTTGCCTTCTCCCTTTGCTCCCGGTCTCTCCTGTGTCAGATAGTAGATACCAAGGACCATATCCTGAGAAGGAACGGCTACAAGTCCACCATCGGACGGTTTTAACAGGTTGTTTGGTGAAAGGAGCATAAAACGGCACTCAGCCTGTGCTTCCACAGAAAGAGGAAGATGCACAGCCATCTGGTCTCCATCGAAGTCGGCGTTAAATGCGGTACATACCAACGGATGCAGCTTAATTGCCTTACCTTCTACCAGAATCGGCTCAAATGCCTGGATACCAAGACGATGCAGTGTAGGAGCACGGTTTAACATTACCGGATGTTCTTTGATAACATCCTCTAATACATCCCATACTTCTGTCTGAAGACGCTCTACCATCTTCTTTGCACTCTTGATATTGTGTGCGGTTCCGTTTGCAACCAGCTCTTTCATAACGAAAGGCTTAAACAGCTCGATTGCCATTTCCTTCGGCAGACCACACTGATAAATCTTTAATTTCGGCTCTACACAGATAACGGAACGTCCTGAGTAGTCGACACGTTTTCCTAACAGGTTCTGACGGAAACGTCCGGATTTACCCTTTAACATATCGGACAGGGATTTTAATGCTCTGTTACCCGGTCCTGTTACAGGACGTCCACGACGGCCATTGTCGATTAACGCATCAACAGCTTCCTGTAACATACGTTTCTCGTTGCGCACGATGATGTCCGGTGCGCCTAACTCTAACAGTCTTCTCAGACGGTTATTACGGTTGATAATTCTGCGGTATAAGTCATTTAAGTCAGATGTTGCAAAACGACCACCATCCAACTGAACCATTGGGCGTAAATCTGGCGGAATTACCGGAATTACGGTCATAATCATCCACTCCGGCTTATTTCCTGACTCACGGAATGCTTCGACTACTTCAAGTCTCTTGATGATACGGGCACGCTTCTGTCCGGTTGCCTTCTCTAACTCAGCCTTAAGCTCAGCAGAATCCTTCTCCAGGTCAATTGCCTGTAAAAGTTCCTGAATCGCCTCAGCACCCATACCAACACGGAATGAACTGCCATACTGCTCTCTTGCTTCCTGATACTCGCTCTCTGAAAGCACCTGTTTGTACTGCAGTGCTGTATTGCCTGCTTCAAGTACAATGTAAGAAGCAAAATACAATACTTTCTCCAATGTTCTCGGAGACAGGTCGAGAATCAGTCCCATACGGGACGGAATTCCCTTGAAGTACCAGATGTGGGACACCGGAGCTGCTAACTCGATGTGTCCCATGCGCTCTCTACGCACACTTGCCTTTGTAATCTCAACACCACAACGGTCGCAGACTACGCCTTTGTAGCGGATTTTCTTATATTTTCCACAATGACATTCCCAGTCCTTGCTCGGTCCGAAAATCTTCTCGCAGAATAAACCGTCTTTTTCCGGCTTTAAAGTTCTGTAGTTAATCGTCTCCGGCTTCTTTACTTCGCCTCTGGACCATTCTCTGATTTTCTCCGGTGATGCCAAACCAATCTTGATGGCATCAAATGAGATAGACTGCTCTGTCGCATCTTTATTTAATTCTGGCATTTTGACACTCCCTTCACCTTGTTCTCACGCCTTTCGGCTGCACTGTTTATTTATCATCAAGAACGTCGTCTGTAAAGTCGTCGAAATCATCTGCGTCCTCATCGTCCTCAAAATCATCTTCCTCAACATCTACCAGTTCTTCGTTCTCTGCGTCAAATTCCTTCTGGGAGAATCCCATCTTTGCAAAAGAATCACTGTCTTCAAATGCAAAGTCTTTATCGCCGGAAATAATGGAATTCAAATCTGTATTTCCGTACTCGCTGGTCTCCATCAGCTCAACTTCGTTTCTGTCCTCATCTAACAGCTTCACATCCAGACCAAGGGACTGTAACTCTTTTAACAATACCTTGAAGGACTCCGGAATACCCGGCTCAGGGATGTTATCTCCTTTGATGATTGCCTCGTAAGTCTTAACACGTCCTACGACATCATCGGATTTCACGGTCATAATCTCCTGTAAGGTATAGGAAGCACCATATGCCTCAAGAGCCCAAACCTCCATCTCTCCGAAACGCTGTCCACCGAACTGTGCTTTACCACCGAGCGGCTGCTGTGTAACCAGAGAGTAAGGACCGGTAGAACGTGCATGAATCTTATCGTCTACCAGGTGATGCAGTTTGAGGTAGTGCATGTGTCCGATGGTAACCGGTGAATCAAACGGCTCTCCGGTACGTCCATCACGAAGCTGTACCTTTCCGTCGCGGGAAATCGGAACACCTTTCCACAGCGCACGGTGTGCACGGTTATCGGAAAGATATTTCATAACGTCTTCTCTTAAGATATCTTTGTATTTATCTTCAAAATTCTCTGTCTTGCTCTCTTCTTCGGCTTCTGCTGCGTCAAACGGCATATTTACATAGTCATTTGCCAGCTCCAGAGTATCCTGAATATCAATTTCCTTTGCACCATCAAATACCGGAGTCTCAATGTTAAAGCCAAGTGCCTTTGCAGCAAGACTTAAGTGAATCTCCAAGACCTGACCGATATTCATTCGGGACGGCACACCAAGAGGATTTAATACGATATCAAGCGGACGGCCGTTCGGAAGGAATGGCATATCCTCTACCGGAAGTACACGGGAAACCACACCCTTGTTACCATGACGTCCAGCCATCTTATCACCGACAGAAATCTTTCTCTTCTGTGCAATGTAAATGCGGACTGCCTGGTTGACACCCGGAGACAGCTCATCACCATTTTCTCTTGTAAATACCTTGGCATCTACTACGATACCATACTCACCGTGCGGTACTTTTAATGAGGTATCACGTACTTCTCTTGCCTTCTCACCGAAGATTGCGCGAAGCAGTCTCTCCTCTGCGGTAAGCTCAGTCTCTCCCTTCGGAGTAACCTTTCCGACTAAGATATCACCGGCACGTACCTCAGCACCGATACGGATAATTCCTCTCTCATCGAGGTCTTTTAACGCATCATCGCCGACACCCGGAACATCTCTTGTAATCTCTTCCGGTCCTAACTTCGTATCACGCGCTTCTGCCTCGTATTCCTCAATGTGGATAGAGGTATATACATCGTCTTCTACCAGACGCTCGCTTAACAATACGGCATCCTCGTAGTTGTAACCTTCCCATGTCATAAATCCGATTAACGGGTTCTTACCTAATGCAAGCTCACCATTCTTGGTGGATGGTCCATCTGCGATTACCTCACCTGCATTTACGTGGTCGCCCTTAAATACGATTGGACGCTGGTTGTAGCAGTTGGACTGGTTACTTCTGGAGAACTTGGTCAGCTTGTATACATCTCTGCCGCCCTCTTCATTCTTGATGATAATCTGGTTGGATTCAGAGCTTTCTACAATACCTGCCTTCTTGGCAACCACACAGACACCTGAGTCAACGGCTGCCTTTGTCTCCATACCGGTTCCTACAACCGGTGCCTCAGTTGTTAAAAGCGGCACTGCCTGACGCTGCATGTTGGAACCCATCAGAGCTCGGTTTGCATCGTCGTTCTGTAAGAACGGAATCAAAGCGGTAGCAACAGAGAACACCATCTTCGGGGAAACGTCCATGTAATCAAACATAGTTTTCTCGTATTCCTGTGTCTCATCCAGGTAACGTCCGGATACGGAATTACGTACGAAATGTCCTTCCTCATCCAACGCCTCGTTTGCCTGCGCTACATGGTAATTATCCTCTTCGTCAGCGGTCATGTATACAACTTCGTCTGTGACACGCGGATTCTTTGAATCTGTTTTATCAATCTTACGATATGGTGCCTCAATGAAACCATATTCGTTAATTCTTGCATAACTTGCCAGAGAGTTGATAAGACCGATGTTTGGTCCCTCAGGCGTCTCAATCGGGCACATTCTTCCATAATGAGAGTAATGGACATCTCGTACCTCGAATCCGGCACGGTCTCTGGAAAGACCGCCTGGTCCTAATGCGGAAAGACGTCTCTTGTGGGTCAGCTCACCAAGCGGGTTGTTCTGATCCATGAACTGTGACAGCTGGGAAGAACCGAAGAACTCTTTCACTGCTGCGGTTACCGGCTTAATGTTGATTAAGCTCTGCGGAGAAATTCCATCTAAATCAAGTGTTGTCATTCTCTCGCGGACAACTCTCTCCAGACGGGAAAGTCCGATACGGTACTGGTTCTGTAACAATTCACCGACAGCACGGATACGACGGTTACCCAAATGGTCAATATCGTCATCATGTCCGATGCCATATTCCAGATGCATATTGTAGTTGATAGATGCAAAAATATCGTCTTTTGTAATATGTTTCGGAATCAAATCATGTACATTTTTACGGATTGCTTCCTTTAAATCGTCCACATCCGGGTTTTCTTCCATAAGCTGTGCAAGAACCGGGTAATATACAAGTTCTGTAATACCAAGCTCTTTCGGCTCACAGTCTACATAGTGCTTTAAATCTACCATCATAGAAGAAAGCACCTTGATATTTCTGGTCTCGCCCTGAATCCATACATACGGAACAGCCGCATTCTGAATCTCATCAGCCAGTTCTCTTGTTACTTCTGTTCCTGCCTCTGCGATAATTTCTCCTGTTGTAACATCAACAACATCCTCTGCAAGAACCTGTCCTTTGATACGATTCTTGAGCGCAAGTTTCTTGTTGAACTTGTAACGTCCTACCTTTGCAAGGTCGTATCTTCTCGGGTCAAAGAACATAGCATTAATAAGGCTCTCCGCACTCTCAACAGTAAGCGGCTCGCCCGGTCTGATTTTCTTATATAATTCGAGAAGTCCCTCTTCATAGTTCGTTGCAACATCCTTGCCAAAGCTTGCAACAATCTTCGGCTCCTCGCCAAACAGGTCAATAATCTCCTGGTTGGAACCGATTCCAAGTGCACGGATTAATACGGTAATCGGCACTTTTCTGGTTCTGTCTACACGAACATAGAAAACGTCATTGGAGTCTGTCTCATACTCTAACCATGCTCCACGGTTAGGGATTACGGTACAGGAAAACAGTTTTTTACCCACTTTGTCATGAGCAATTCCGTAATAGATACCCGGAGAACGCACAAGCTGGCTGACGATAACACGCTCTGCGCCGTTGATTACAAACGTACCGGTCTCTGTCATCAGAGGAAGGTCACCCATGAAAATTTCATGTTCATTGATCTCATCGGTCTCTTTGTTATGAAGTCTTACTTTTACTTTCAACGGTGCTGCATATGTTGCATCGCGCTCTTTACACTCCGGAATCGTATATTTTACATCATCTTCACACAATGTAAAATCCACAAACTCCAGACTCAGATGCCCGCTGTAATCACTGATCGGGGAGATGTCTGCAAATGCTTCTTTTAAGCCCTCTTTTAAGAACCACTGATAGGAATCCTTCTGGACTTCAATCAGGTTGGGCATTTCCAGAACTTCTTTCTGCCTTGAGTAACTCATACGCAAGCCTTTTCCAGCTTTCACCGGACGTATTCTGTTTTTCTCCATTGACGTTTCACCT
>ENA-UOJA01001166-UOJA01001166.1-human-gut-metagenome-genome-assembly--contig:-C19-NODE-1166-length-22493-cov-252.535698_pt1 | contig 22493 bp, 26 predicted proteins | sample MGYA00242337_ERZ723884 | MGnify/ENA metagenome assembly ERZ723884
TCAATGATTTTGTTTTGAGTTGCAATGCGTTCGTCAATGAGGTTAAGCAGACTTGATATTTTCTTCTGTTCCATCATTGTTGGGATTGACACAGAAACACTATTAACCAAATCACTACTGATATTTTGAACAACACCTCCAGCAGCAAGTCTTTTGTATTGATTTTGTATGGCACTTGAGATTAAAAGATTACATAAGTAATCCTTATCGAAAGTATTTTCAAAGTTTTTTAGAACAAACCAGCCATCATGAATATACCCATCTATCCCCATAATATAAGGCAATCCGTAACTCATGGAGTTTGATAAAATCAAATCTCCTTTGTTTACCTGTCGCGATTTCTTGGCACCCTCTTTTGTGATTTTTTCCTCTGTAGATGTTACAATACGCCCGAAATGAGGCATATCTCCTATTTTTATCCAATTAACACCATCATCTGATGTTGTAACATATTCGATGATAGGACGTGGGGAACTACCTCTTTGCAATGTTATAACATTTTTGAATATAGTTCGTTTCCACTCCCCCTGAAACTCCGGAAATCTGAGATTTGGGACATAAGAGGCTACTTTTCTCTAATTATTATGTACACCTTCAAAATTAAGGATTACAATGACAACAAAAACGATTAGAGAAATTGCGTTGGCTTGGAAAGCTGACAAGCAACGCTACGTTAAGCAGTCCACATATGCTGCTTATGTGTTAGTTTTGGAGAACCACATATTGCCATCGTTTGGCGATTGCGAGGCTTTGAGTGAGAAACTTGTGCAGGAGTTCGTTTTGCAGAAACTAAATGGCGGACTAAGCATAAAAACGGTGAAAGACATTCTGATTGTCTTGAAGATGGTGATGAAGTTCGGAGTAAAGAACGAATGGATGAACTATTGTGAGTGGGACATCAAGTACCCTACGACAGAGACGAACAAGGAAATTGAAGTGCTAACGGTGGCACACCACAAGAAAATCCTCGATTTCATCAAGCAGAACTTTACGTTCCGCAACCTCGGCATCTATATCAGTCTGACCACTGGTTTGCGTATCGGAGAGATTTGCGGTTTGAAATGGTCGGACATCAATACCGACAACGGCACAATCACCGTGAACCGCACCATTGAGCGCATCTACATTGTTGATGGTGAGCGTAAGCACACAGAGTTGGTCTTCAACACGCCCAAGACAAAGAACTCATGCCGTGAGATACCGATGAACAAAGAACTCTTGGCAATGGTGAAGCCTCTGAAAAAGGTGGTAAACGATGATTTCTATGTGCTGACCAATGAGGAGAAACCGACAGAGCCACGGACTTACCGCAACTACTATCATCGGTTGATGAAGCGTCTTGACATTCCACGTCTGAAATATCATGGACTGCGCCACAGCTTTGCCACTCGTTGCATTGAGAGCAACTGCGACTACAAGACCGTAAGTGTATTGCTTGGTCATGCCAACATCACTACAACTCTCAACCTCTATGTTCACCCGAACATGGAGCAGAAGAAAAAGTGCATCACCAAGATGTTCAAGTCTCTTGGAAAATAGGGAAGGAAAATAAGCATTGGTTATAAACGGCAAAAGGATGAGGTGATTTCAAATCACCCCATCCTCCACTTATTTTTCTATGTATGATGCAACAAAATATACAATCGAAATGACCGTATAAAGGAAACACGGCAAGAATATCCAAAGCAAAGTCTTTACCCAACCATTCGACAACCAAACACCTTCATTCCTTGACATCATATTAGACATATCATAGAAATGGCGAGTGAGGATTTCCTTATTCGCCTTTCGGTGGTCTTCAAGAAGTTTGGACTCATCCTCAATGAGTTTCTTCCTGTCATGTGTCAGTTTCTCAATGTCGGCATCATCAATCTTAGCCTTGAATTTTATATCTCTCACTTTGGCAATAAAGCTATCAATGGCTTTTGTAACAGCGTCCGCTTTATCGGTGGCTTTATTCAAGTTGTCCTTTGCTTCCTGTAAAGAAGTTGTTGCCGTTTCAAGTTCTGATTTTGCTGAAATCAAACTATTGCCAGCATCCTTATAGGCTTGAAGCTGTTGGTCAAACTTATCCGAAGCCTTATCCGTTTCGATATTTTTGTCAACCGTATTCTCGAAAGAACCGAAATCCATATCCGAGATTTTACTTTTACCTATTGGCATAGTATCAATGTTGTTGGTTGAACATTCGGTTATCTGCCATATCCTTGCTTCTTGCGAGGTCTGCACAGACGATTAGCCATCATAGCGCAACGATGCGCCCATGACAGTTCATCCTCGTCCTTGTCTCGTCCCCAACCAGTACCAGGTGAGCTGCCTCCGCCACCGCCAGACTGGGCAGCAATGGTTGTGGCTGCATCAATGTATTCAGCAAAGAGAAGAATGGCGGTCTTCTGCACATCACCTATCTTGGCAAACACATTGTCGGCATCCAAAGCTATATTCTTGTCGATGCTATCCAGACAATCCTGAGGAATATCAACAGGATAATGATGAAACTCGTCCGTATAAAAGTCGAAGTGACGTATCTTTGGAGTGTTGTCCGCAGTAGGCATGGGTTTGGGTACAGTCATAATCTTTGGCTGTTGGGTATTCTTTGTTGGAGTTGAAACTGGTTTCTCCAATTCTTGATGATGCAGCTTTGCCCAAGTTCCTTCAATCTTTGAGGGCATCAGACAACGACCTTTGCCAAGTTCCGAGGACTTATAAATGGAGTTACCACGCTTGATGGCATAGCCACGCACTTGTCCTTTATTGTCGGATTGCAGTTTGACATCATATCCCATTTGCGTGAGGTATTTTGTGTATAGTCCCCAATCAAAGTACGGCATCTTAGCCAAAACGGAAAGACAATCATTGGTTATCGCTTCCTTATTTTGGTGGCTCACCTCTTGTGCATCTTTCCAACCACGCTGTTGCCCAACCTTGGCGGCAGCAGCCATCGCTCTCTCGTAGATATAATGGGCATCATTCACGTTGCCCCTCATGTCTATACGGTTCGCATCAATGTGAAGGTGCATAATACCACTCTTGCTGTCACGATGAAGTGCAACTACATATTGGCTGTCTTTGAGGTTGGTTGCCTTTGCACTCTTGCGCTTCGACTTGGCTGAAAGGTCAACCGCATCAAACTCACGGATAAAGTCATCCGCCAACCTCTGCCAGTCCTCTATCGTCCAACCTTGCGTTTCCTCTGAGGTAGGGGAAACTTCAACGCGTATCATGTTCCGTTTGAGCGGATGATAACGGTTCAACTTGTCTTCAAACTTCTTCTGCAAGGCAAGCATTCTCGCCCACATTGCCGTTGGGGAAATATCATCGGGCAAGAGATTTGTCTTAACAATCTCTGCCTTGTCCTTATCCACTGAGTAACGTATGGCATTTGCGCCATGACTTATTACCTTTGCTTTTGCTATCATATATGTCGTATGTTCTATTGTGTTAAGTATTTCTCTATCTCAATCATGCGGTTCAATATTACCTCTGCACTTGTTCTCCATCGTTTCATGAAGATTTCACTGCGGAGAATGTTCTCACGTTCCGTTAGCGGACGTCCTTTGAGAAAGCCGAACAATTTCTGTATATCGCCCCTGGCATCCGAAAGGCTGTTCAAAGCCTCCATTTCTTTGTCAGTCAAGCGTTGTTTGGGATATTTGCCCTCCAACCGCTTGCGTGCGTATGCGCTTGTGGTCAGTCCGCAAAGAGCAGCATATTCCGCTATCTCCTTATGAAGCTGTGGCGTAAGCCTTACTATCAGGCGGCTCGTGTATTTCGGTGCCTCCTTTTCTATATTATTCTTATTCATACCAAGTATTGCTTCTATAAAAGTGTGCAACCCAATGCGAGCTTGCGAGCGTTCAAGAAGTCCATTGGCATACGGACAAACGAAGTGCGTTTGTATGACATTGGTATTTCTTGCATAGCACTGCTATCAGAGTTTACGCACAAGCACGCTACGCACTGCGGTTGCACCAGTTCACAGACTTGTTGTATAACGGTTCTCAAATTACCCAAGTAACAGCAATTGTGGGGCATCCTCCGCTTCCATCTGTTCTTTAAAGAATTGCCTTTTGGCTTCTGCCTCCAGTTCCATGTCAGAGACACTTGGCGGTGGAACATCTTCCTCCTCGCCATTATCGCCATTTCCTGAAGTTAGGGAAGAAAAGGAACTGTTGGCAAGTTGTGTTGGAGAAGTACCGCCATTCTTGATGGGTGGATCCTCCTTGTTGGGGAAGGCTGTTGTGGAAGTCATAGTATTAGACTTGCCGGAACGGTCTCTTTGGTTGATGGGAACATAGTGAGGATTGACATATTTCTTGCCGTCAACAATCCATGCAGAAATGCATAGCAATGTGTGAACACTTCCTCGTCTTGTCTGTACAGAAGAAAGGATGCCCAATTTGTTCATGTGGTCAAGCATCTTGGAGACGGTTTTTCGGTCACACTTCCATAGTTTGGATAGAGCCACCTCTGACATGTTCACTTCCCACAATTCTGTTGTGGACTCCCCAACCTCATTTGAGGTTTCAATCTGTCGTGTCACAATCTGAATGAGTTGATAAAGGCATGAAAGGCGATTGATGCCAGCCGTGCCACCCATCAGATAGTTTACTTGTTCATTACTCAGGATAATGCTGTTGAAAATATTACTGTTCATCGTTGTTTTCTTTTTGTTGTGTAAATCTGTTCATGCTGTTATGCGGAAAACTCTCTGCCGTCAAAAGAGAAACTATCGCCTCATGCCGAAGCCTCTCTCTGGCATATAATACTCCTTGTCGTATGCGATATGGTCAAGCACACGTTGCAGTCGGTCAAGTTGGTGGCTGTCAAGCACTTGTATGGCATTGATGGTAATTTTCTGTGATGCAATTCTTCGATGCTCACAGTTTCTTTCCGACATGGTTCCGTCACCGTCAGCAAATACTGAATGCAGGTAAGCATTGACGGATTCCGTCTGTTCCTTGCTTGGGTAAGCAGCAGGAAAGCGGTCGGAAATGTAGTCTACCATATTGCTGACCGCATTAGCCAACAGAGGGTCACGTTTTTGCAGACTGTTTACAAGTTCATCTTTCGTCATGATGCTATGGTCTATTGTTCATTTCATTCAGACGGTTTGCAGCCTCCAGTCTTATCTCCTCCTCCGACATGGCTCTTGCGCCACGCACCCAGTCAAGCAAGGCTTTCTTCTCAAAGAAGATGAGCTTGCCAGCAGGCTTGAAGTATGGCAACTGGTTAAGATGCGTCATCTTGTAGAGCGTGCTCTTGGCAATGCCGAGAAAGGCGGAAGCCTCTTCAAGGTTCAACACTTCCTTTGTCATATAGCAAAGGTTCTCCAACTTGTTCACTCTCGACTGAAGCTCCACTATCTTGCGCTCATGGTCGAGGTTCATCTTTAATGCGTTCTTTTCTATCATAAATCTGATATTTTGTTTATTTCGTTATCGATTTTCGGCTGCAAAGGTATATTGTTGCCAATGATATTCAAGCAGCCGTTATGGTTTATTAAAAGTGCTGATTTTCAATTCTTTGGTTCTATTTTACCATGCTGCAATGTGGTAGATTGGTCGGACACTCACTTGAAATTCAGCATCTTCAAATGTCTATCGTTCAAACATTCACAAAACCAAGGATTGGACAATAAGGGTGGCAAATCTTTGGTTCTATTGCCAGTTCTTGTTTTTGAAAATGTCCAACAGAGTGCAAAACAAAATTTAACACCCGATTTTCGCAAGTCATGCCGTTTGAGGTCAAAACCATTTGCAATAACCACATTTGTGGTACAATGGTAGGAAAATGAGTTGTGAATGAGAGAAATAGGGATTTCCCCTCGTTTTTCAAGGGACAAATTTGTACCTTTGCAAACGAAACAGAGGTATTCCACAAGGGATATTTCGGGCAAAGTGTTCTTGACTTTATTTTTCCGTGGTTTTGTCCCGTTTTTGTCCCTCGCAGATTTTGTATCACGAGACAAGAATTTGCAAGTGGTTGATTTACAACGATTAAAGTCGTGTTTTGAAGAATTGGTAACGGCAACCACCAGAACGGCCCTTGTCCACCGGTGAAAGTGGCATCCGTCAGAAACTCGTTTGTGCGGAATATTACATCATCAATCTCCTCTTCAAGCAGATTGATGCCAAAGTCTACCGCTGTACTGTCATTTGTCATACGCTGTTATCTATTTGTTTTATGTTTTATGGTTCCTGCATCGTTTGCGCTGTTACGCCACCTGTTGTATGATGCGGTTGCATTCTCACTAACCCTATGATGGAATTGTGTCATGGCTGCTACAATGTTGTCAGCTTGGCGTTTTGTAGCCAAATAACGTATTCTCAATAGAAGATTGTCATTGGTCGTTGTTATCTCATCATATATGGCGAGATACTGCTTTTGCCGTTCGCTGTTTGGCATATATGCTTTCTTTGTGGTCTTAATGGCAAAGTCATACATCTTTCCAAGGTCTTCCCATGCCGTTATCTCCTCGCTGCATGTCTTTCCATTCAAACTGCCGATATTTGATTTGAAGGCTCGCAACTTTGCTTGTATTCTCTCACCTTCAGTCAACCAGGCAATGTCTATTTGCCTGTCTGCGATGTTTGTAGCTTCCACCTTTGCCCGTCCTTCCAAATCTGCCTTGATACTGTCGGCATATTCCACCTGAGGCATAGAGGCTATATTTGCGGCCATACGCAAAGTGTTTTTGACAGATGTAGCCGACTTAGCTCCTTTTTTATAGCCACTGTGCGTAATGGAGTAGTATAAGTCCGGGGTTAGAACGCCTGCTCCTAACTCCATAACTTGTATCTGCCCCATCTTTGAAGCATCATGGTTGTAGGTCATTGACTGGCCAAATGTATTTACTGTGACCGCCATCATTATGATAGCCATTGCTATTTTATACGGTTTCATGTCGTTGTGATTTCGGTGTTAATAATCAAGCATTCCGGCTTCCATCCACCGCCCTAAGGCATCGTTGGCTACCTCTCTTATGGTCTTTGATCGATACAGCTCTGATTTCCAATAACTCGTTCTTGCCTTTATGAACTTCCAAGTCTGGAAATAGGCCGTGTTAACTATGGATTTTATACGGTCTAACGATTTGTTGATATTCTCTATCATCAGCATCATTGACGCTGTAGTACAATGGACTTTGCCACTGGCATAGGCAGCGAGTACTGTTACGGAGGTGTATAGGTTCTGACACTCTGCAGCTAAATTCCTCACGGCTCTGACGTTGACGGCAAGCAAGAGAGTGTCGGCAGTTTCAAAACGCTTTCGTTTCACAATTTTTTCATTGAAGTCCGACAACAGCGACTTGTACTTCCCGATTTTGTCTGATACCGTATCATAGGTTCGGTAAACGTTAAAGCCTGTACTGACAGTGTTGTACACAAGGTCTATCACGTCAAACGCTTTGGTGTATTTGTCAAGTTCCCAATTGACATCTCGGTATTCACGATGTGTTACCTTGCTTGCCTGATGCAGGAGCTTGTTGCTTTCTTCAAGCGTGGATCGTGCCAACAATAGACTGCGTTGCTTCTTGTGGTCGTTGATGTATGCTTCTATTGTGGGGATGTCGCGTGGAACAAGCTGTGCCTTTACTCCAATGGGTGACAGTTGGAATATGCACATCAATACAAGCATGAGCCATTTCAGCACATGGTTGTCATTGTATTTCGTATTACCTGTATTATTCATTTTACTCATATTTATATGTTACTGATATTACTCATATTCATTGTCTTCATCTTCCCATTCATAGTATGCACTTCCGCTGTTATGCAGCCATCGTCTACGACAACGTTCCGCAATAGTGAGCTTCCTGTCTTTGTCTGCATTTAGCTTGGGAACAAGGTCATGTACCCAATCTAAGAGGTTATGCTTGTAATGGAGGAACTTTTCCACCATAACAAGGTCGGTATATATCCTTGCAAGGCGTGCCTCTATGCTTCGGGCAATTTCCAGTCTGTCACTTGCCCATAGCAAATGCCTGACTCCATCCGTGTCATCAGTTTCTATTCCTGGAGTCTTGGAAAATTCTACGGTGACATCGCAGTTAGGATGATCTTTGGCAAGTTCGCTTATCCGTTGGTTGACGAGTCTTGCATTTTCTTCATCAGTGTTATTGGAATCCAGTTCCATAGTCTCAACAACGGAGGTGTCACTCCAGCTGCTCGTCAATTGCCAGTCTATTTGCACGATTGCACGGTGTATCTTGATGCCCAGGAAATACTTCGGTTTTCTCGCAATGGAAAGGGATGCTTTGAAGGTGACCTCACCCTTGACGCTGCCCACAGTGCCATGACGGATGAACGTGTAGCCGGTCCAAGAACCATTGTCCGTCCATGTGATGCCGTAAGCATCTTTCATGGCTTTCATCAGTTGCGGTATTCTGTTGTAATCATCTGTTTGAGCCTTTTCTCCATCTTCTGCTTCCTTTATGGCTTGTTTGGTCTGGACGATGATGTCATTGGTGTTGTCAAGCTGCGACTGTAGTTCATTTATCTTTTTCTTGTTATTTTCGTATTTGGTACGATAGGTGTTGTATTCCTCAGTTGTGGCAGCATTGGACATCTTGCGTAACAACTCGCTGTTTTCCTTGTTGAGCGCATCCAACTCCTTTTGTAAGTAGTCAACTTCTTGTTGGAGTTGTGTGAGCTTGGCTTCAAGCTCACCAGTCTGTACCGCTCCACCATCACCGTTTAATGTAGAACGCATGGAACAGCTCTTTGTATGCTCACTTACACTTCTGCCGCATTTGTCACATTTGTAGGTTGTGCTGCCTTTTCCTAATGTTCCTCCATCATGGCAGGTTATACTGAATGTTGCTGTAGAAGCACCTGCTATCTTGCGTGCATCTGTGGCATTATAGTAGTGTCGGGTGTCATAACCTATATAATAGGTGTAGTTGGACTCGTTGGGGTGAGTGTTCATATAGTCCTGCAAGTCTTCGGCGTTGTTGATTTCCTGATGGTCACCATTGGCATTATATTGTGTCAGCCTTGCATTCATCTGAGCCATAAATGTATTCCAGTTCATACTGTAGCTGTCATAGACCGCTTCGTATACTTCTTCTTTTACGTCCCACGATTTTGTTACATTGATTGAATAAGCGTATGCCTTTGCATATTGCCCACTTTTCTTTTTGCTCAATATGTAGGCGGAAATGTAGTTGTTTATTCTATATGTGTTCCGAGAGTCTTGTGCATTTAATTCCGCAACCCGTTTTCTGCTCCATCCTGCATGAGTTTCTGAATTTGAGAGTATTGCCTCATATTGGGAGGAACTTGGAGAAAAGTTTGGATCCTTTGTGCTTATTCTATACCAATGGTCTCCATACAATATGGCATCGTCATCCTTGGGCGGAACGTAATCACAGAGTGTTTCCGAGCCGTAGTCTCGTCTGTAGATATACACTCTCTGTGTATAGTATTGACCTTGCGAGGCTTTGGAATAGTCATCAATCCATCGTGTGAGATTATAGTCACCTATACAGAAAAGGTCTTTAATCTTATCTTCGCCCACAAGTCTGTTCAACACATGCTGCGTGGAACTGTTCTTGAAATCAGCATACAAACCGCTTGCATTATCCACAAAGGTCAATATGCTGCCAAGTTTCTGCTGAAAGGTTCCACCGAAACTGGTTCCTTTCAGCAATTCGTTCATTCCATTGTTAAAACCGGCATTGGCCATACCAACACCTTTCCCGATAAGATTGTCCAAGTCTTTTTCCAAATTTTCTTTGGTAAAACTGTTTTCTATGTCATCCCCAAGGTGTTCAAAAAGATTCTTCCAATCGATTCCACCTAATTGGGTGATATTGAACACTGCTTTCAGTTCTTCGGCTATTTGTAAAAAGGCTATATCTTTGAAGCTGAGGGTGCTGTTTGTCACAACACTCTCAAATTGCTGGCAAAGGGACTTTACATCTTCTGTTGTTTTCAAAAGATAGCTGCCCCAGTAGATTGCCGTAGAAGGATCCTCGACCATCAGCTGTGCGCAGGTGATGGTCTTTGGAATAATTCTCTTGCTTACTATGTTATAGATACGGTTATAATAGTAGTTCTCTTTCTTGTCGTCCCAAAGATTGAGATTGGTAAGAGCCTTTCTGTCAAGGTACTTGGAAGAAAAGATACCTGCACTGGCAATTTCAGCTGCTTTATAACTGTCGTAAATCTTTTGAAGGTTCTCATTGTGAAGAGCCTCCATTGCGGCCTCTGTTGTAAAGGCTTCCGACATAGCTTCCATTGTCTTGTAATCCACATTGACACTGGCATACTGTGCCTTGGCTGTGTTCACAGCCAAGGAGAATATGATGGTTAATATGATGGCAAACTGTCTCATTTTCTTTGGTTTTGTTGTCTATTTATTCTGTTTCAAGTTAAGTACTTGCCCTGCATTGTTCACTTTTTGCGCAAAGGCAAGGGATTTGCTTATGCCCGAAAGAGACCAGTCACGACAATAGGCTTCAATGGCTTCCTGATGGCTGCATTGAAGTTGTTCCTTGTATAGTTTCAACGCCTCTTTCTCTGCTCGCTCTGTCGTGTAGGTCATGTAACATTCCCTTGGTTCCTCGACACCATACACATCACTGGCCAGACCTCGACGGATGAAGACTTCTCGGAAAAAGCTTCGTCCCTCCGTATTCTCCAGACGGTTGATTGTGAATATCTTCCTGCACTCCACATCAGTCAGTCCAAGCACTGCCTTGATGTCATCAAAACGCTCCTTGAACTTTCCCTGATCGAGAAGAATGGTAACATCAGAATTGTTGATAATAGCTTCCTTGACAATCGGACTGCCAATAATATCCTGCAACTCCTGCGTAACGACACCCACCATAGCCCAGAATTTTCGGGCGGTTTTATACAGATACTTTATGTATTCTGCCATCATTGGCGATGCCACTGCTTTCCATGCTTCTTCAATGACAAGCACCTTGCGATTCTTTTTGATGCGCATCTTTTGGATAAAGACATCCATAATGATAAGCGTTACAAGAGGGAAAAGAGTCTTGTTGTCCTTGATGGTGTCAATCTCGAACACGATGAATGTCTCGTCGAACAGGCTACTATCTATGTTCTCATTCAAAGTTCGCTCATATGTGCCGCCACGGTAGAACTCTGACAAAGAGTAGTTGTATGAAGACAAGTCTATGCCTGTAATCTTATTCTCGCTGCAGATATAAGGAATGCGCTCCGTACTGTATTCAAAGAAGCTGTTGAATGACAATTCATCAACAACCAAAGCCTTGCGTCTGTCTTCCATTTCCTTAATCTTCTTCCAGATACGTTCCTCCACCTCTTTGTTAGTGTCGGTAGGCTTGCCCTCTGTGGCTGTCTCAATGAGGAATTTTTTGTGCAGGGCATCTATCTGGGACTTGTTGTAGCCTTTAAAGCCTACGAAATAGGCTTCGTAGTACTCCTTGATAACCTGCTCAATAAGCAACTCCTCTATCTTTGTCGGTATGGCGGAGTTGCCTTTCCAAATGAGCATGATAAGGTTCTTCAGAAAGTCCATTTTCTCCACGTTCAACTCCTCTCGTTGTATGCGGAAAGGATTCATTGTGATAGGATGTTCTTCCGTATAGCTGATGTATTTTCCACCGACATACTCACACAGTCCCTCATAGGAGTTACCGGTATCAACCATAACTACATCGGTATTCTGCTCCCATAACTGGCGTACTACACTGTTCATGTGGAACGATTTGCCACTTCCACTTGGACCCAAACAAAAGAAATTGCTGTTGTCCGTCAATTTCCTCTTGCCTTCCTTACCGGAAATATCAATAGCTACAGGCACTCCTTGACGGTCTGTATAATAGACCTTCAAAGGTGTGTCCTCACTCTTAGGGAGTTTTTCCTTATACATCAAGCATCCGGCAGCATCGCTTAGGGTAAGGAATCGGTCATAATCCTTGTTCAGCGAATAGCAGTTGCCAGGGAAGGTGCTGACGAACAGCTCCAATTGGTTGTAAGCTCTTTGACTTATCTGAATGCCGATACGCCCGAAGGTATTCTCCAGATGATTGGTGCACTTTTGAAGATCCGCTTTTACATCGACAGTGACCACAAGGTTGAAGTGACAATATACAAGCTGCTTGTTTTCTCTTGCTATCAGCTCTTCTACCTTCTTGATGTCCTCTACGGCAATCTGATTGCTTGGGTTTGGAAGGGAGGCATGGCGATTCTTCTTCTTTGCCAACCTACTCATCTCCTGCTTCTGGCTTGGCAGGAAGATGACTTGGTTAAAGACAACACTCTTTGCTTCAGGAATGCTGTCCACCATAGACATCAAGTCCATAGGCATACTGATATTGTTGACCTCGATGTTGGTATATGGACGGATAAGCGTCGGCAGGACAATGCTGTCCACATCCACCAAACTATATACCTTGAACTTTCTGTCTCCGATGCCGATTTGGTCATCCTTGACATTGAAGTTGTTCAAAGAAACATTTTTGCTCGTGTAGTTCTGGGAAAGATACTGGTCAACATAGTGCTTGGCTTCACTGGCAGACAAGAAGCGTGAAGAAACGCCACGGTCACGAAGCTGGTCCCTCACCTTGCCGACTTTGACAAGAAAGTCTTTCCATTTCTTGTCATCATAACTGAACAGACGGCTTTTCTTGTTCTCTTGTGTAATGACGATATATGTGCTACAATCCGTATACTCTCTTCCCTTGAAGTACCTGAAATAGCTTTCAGACAGGAACTCCTTGTTGCCCTCGTCCGTACATTGGAATTTCTTTTTCGTGAAAACATCCTGCTTGTGGATGGAATAGCCTTCACCAAGGGTTGACATCAGTGATGACAACAGATTGGAGAATGAATTATACTCATTTATGTCAGCGCAGAATTTCTGTACTGGGTTCTGCATTGTAAGTATGGCAGAAAACTCACCGGTCTTGGTGTATAACACACCGATACCATCTATGTCCTCGATGGAGAAATAGATTTCCTTGAAGATTTTGGCTCGTTTGCTCCCTGTACCGAAAGAATACACGGAAATTGCCATGCCAAGGCATACGGCAATCAGAAAAATGATAACGTAAATGACCATTGCTTTTGTTTATACAAGTAAGGGTAGACTCTTACCGCCGTGGATCGAGCCTACCCGTTGATTGTTTACTATGTTATAACTTTACATTTCCCATCGGCTGTAAATGATTTCACAAACGCTCTCTGTAAGCATAGACATAAATGCCCTTGTCGTTTTTCTTTGAGTAGAGTCCTTTTCGTTGCTTGACCATTATAAGGCAAATTCCACTACTTATGGAAACTGCTGCAAATGCCAATGCTACAAGGAAACCAACCAGAGCGTAAACCAACATGAACCCAAATATGCCGACACCGGCGGTGACGGCTGCCCAAGTGATGTAGCGTCCTTGAAGTCCCATGAACTCCAAAGGACGCTGCAATCCCTTAAACATCTGGTATTCCATGTTTGTCTCTGTCATCTCTGCCATAACACGACGTCTGGATTAGTTACTGATACCGAAGAAGAGCGGGAGGGCATTGGCTGCGGCAATCAAGAAGATACAAGCACCGACGGTCATCATGATCTTCTTCTTGACATCCTGCTCCTCGTTGTTCATGGCGATGTACACAGAGATGGCACCGACAACGGCAAAGATACCAGCAAGAGCATAACACAAGTTGACTACATACGGAATGTACTTGACCAACTCGGATGCGACCTCCTCCAATGCGGAAGTTCCTGCATCATAGCCAGTACCTGCCAGGTTCTGTGCAGAAGCACCGATAGGAGTTAGAGCGGCAATCGCAGCACCCATCATCATGAGTTTTGCACGATTCCTTGCGTGAGACACTTTCGCCTTAATGGTAGTAAAGACGTTTGAAAAAAACTTTTTCATTGACTTTCTAATTTTTTAGTTCTACAATTTGTGATAACTCTATTTTATTCGCGATTAAATAGTCTAAAATACGAAATTCATGTCTTGATAGCCGAACAATGCTGGCATGACAATTGAAGCACCAATCATAAAGAGGATGCCACCGAAAAGCATCATCATGCTTTTGGTGATGTCTCCCTCATGGTAGTTCATCTTTATACCGATTTGCAATGCGGCCACAATCACCACAATACCTGCCACGGCATACAGAATTTCCACAGTGTATATCATCATGGTGCCAACGAATGCGGTTGCTTCAGCAAGTCCATCCGCTCCCCATGAATAGTCAACAGACCCACATCTGGCCGAAACATCTTGAATGCATAATACAGCCAATAGTGCAGTGCATAGTCTGTATGGGATATTAACATTGGGTGTATTCATCTTGGAAGTCGATATTGCTATGTTCTCTGTTTTCTCGTATCTCACTGGCAAGTTGCATTGGGTTTCTTAATCCACCCTCAGTCTTGCAATCCACCAACCTTTGGTTTATAGCGTCTATTCGCTGAATCAAGGCTGCGTCTTTCTCATTGTCAATGATGGAGCTGATTGCATATTGCGGTTGGGTCAAATCCTGGTCAAAAGCCTTGCTTTCATCAAAAAGTTCTTCCTGCTTTTCTTCTGAAGTGGTTTCTTCGTGGAACACTGAAGTTGAAATAGGAGCCTCTTTGTCATCGTCATTCTCAGGATTGTCTTCCTGGGATGACTTGTCTTCCATACCCAAATAATTGTCTCTATTCGCGTCTGTCGGAGTTTCTGTAGTCTCAGGCAGGATGCCTTCGTCTATTGCTGGTGCAGGCTCTGTTTCTACAGCTTCTTCGACAGGATTTTCCATTGCCTCGGTTGACTCTAAAAATGAGAAGCCTCCAGTTTTGGTGTCTTCCAAGACGGTCTGTGGAGCGTTTTCTTCTTCCGCTTCTTTTGTATCACTTGCAGAAATGGTTTCCTCATGTTCTCCTTCTTTCTTGGATTTCGCGTTTAAATCCATTGTTATTATGGTCGCATAGTACAATACATATGCGATGGTCAATACGATAACGAAAATTATAAATGGACTCATAATCATTCATTTTTTTGTTGGTAATTCGTGAATTGCAAACACAAAATTACCATGCATGGCCCACTATCTTTATATAAAGTTCCAAATAACAAGTGTTTCCAATGGGATAATGGTAGATTGGTTCTAACGAGAATATAGAATAGAACCAAAGAATTGTATTTTTCCTTTGTATTAGAATGATATAAATAGCGTAAGTGGCAGAGTGTTTCACAACAACCTGCCACCACGACATAATAATTGAGTATTCCTACACAATCAATTATGATGTATCGATATATATAATGATGTTCGAAGTCAGAAGAGATCCTTGACGTTCTTCTTGGGGTCGTCTTCTATTTTTCCATGTTTCCGCTCATAGTTACTGATGGCTTTCTCAAATGCAGCTTCCACTACATCTTTAATTTGTAACCCTTCACGAGTGGCAATTATGCGCACTTTCTTCAGGAGGTCAGAACTAACTATTGTACAGAACCGTTCTTCTTGTCTTTCTTTCTCCAGTTTTTTCTGCTTTGCTCTAGCCGACAGTGGCTTTCCCTTCTTTCCTTTTTCGGACGTTCTTGGCGTGTTCGTTGTCTCCGATTGTGGGTTGCCCGTCACCGTAAGTCCTGTGAACAAAGCGTCCAGACTCTTGTTGTCCATAGTCAATCCTCCTATACTTGTGTCATTCTATTTAGAAACTCTTCTGCAAACAACAGATAATCCTTGGCTCCGTTGCAATTCTTGTCGTAGTCCAGAATGCTGCGACTTTCCAAGGGGGCTTCTGCAAGACGGATGTTCTTGCGTATTCTGCTATTGAAAACGATGTCACCTACAGCCTCACGCAATTTTTCTTCAATACCCTTTGACAACTTGCTTCCTTCCCACCGTGTGATAAGGATGCCAGTAATGTGAGCTTGGGGGTTGAGCTTTCGGCTTACCATATTGATGAAATCGTTAATCATGGTCAGTCCCTTGAATGGTAGCACCTCAGAAACGAGAGGGATGACAATGTCGGTAGCGGCTGTAAAGGCGTTGAGCGTTACCAACCCCAAAGAGGGAGGGCAGTCAAGCAACACGAAATCGTATTTTGCTGAGACTTCCGCTTTCACCAGAACTTCAGACAGGATGCTCTCCCTTGCTATGGCTGTAGAAAGTTCCACATCAACCATGGCAAGTGTCAAGGATGCAGGAACGAGATGCAAACTGTCTGTGATTTCAATGACTGGTAAGGTTTCCACCTTGCCGGTCAGTGCTTCGTAGATTGTGGCTCCATCAAAAGAGGATGCCAACGAAGTTGTGAGGTTGGCCTGTGCGTCAAGGTCAATCAACAACACACGGAAACCTTTCTTGGAAAGAATACTTCCAAGATTTGCTACTGTTGTGGTTTTGCCGACACCACCTTTATGGTTGGCTACGGCGATAATTCTTGTGTTCATTTCTCAAATTGTTTTATTATGTCGTTTAATATATTGAGCGTGACACTTCATTATATTGAGAACTTTACAGCCGTACAATATTCTGTATCTTTCTGCTCAAAATTATATGCCTATTTCCCTTTCTTATTCTCCTTTTCCATCAATACATTGTGGGAATGGTACCAGTCTGTAAGCTGTTGGATGCTGACTTCCGTGAGTAGTGTCCTGCCAACGCAAGTCGCCAAGGCTTTCTTGCCATCCTTGGTATTGGGAAAACTTAGCACAGGCACTCCATTGACTCTGAACAGTGGAATGTTGTTGCTTTTGGCTGCTCGTTCAGCCTCAAAGCCATAGACCTCAATCGAGTCGGTGTCCTTAATCAGCAAGGACAGAATGGAGCCGTCCTTTATATCCTTACTGTTGATGTGGACATAGGCGAGCTTTGCTTCCGTCAGTTCATCAGAAGAACGTTCGTTCGCCTTCTGGTATGTGCTTTCACCGACTGCTTCTACATGAAACACAACGGGACGCTCTTTCACCATTGCATCAAGGTGGAGCATCTGGCCTATCCGAGCGTTGATTTTGTCTTCTGATACCACCTCCTTGCGAAATTCAGCTTCTTTTAATCCTCCTGTTTCTTCCTTTGCAGTAAGAATGTAACCATTACGCACCCTTTCCAATATGAAGAAAAGAGGATAGATGTTATTTTGTGATGCCATATCGTTCTATTCGTTATTGAACTTATCTTTTTCTGGTTCAGAGACCGTGACAAGGTTGATGTCGTAATTTCCACAAATGGACTGGTAGTCAAACGCAAGCGCACGTTCTTGGTCAAACACGAGTGATGCATTTCCTGAATCATTGGCTTTTCTTGTCGGCTTTCCATTCTCGTCAAGGATATAGAACTTCAACGGAGAGTTGGTTTTTCCGTAGTAATCCGGGGTCGATACAAGGTAAGAGAGCAATGACTCGTCTGGTATAAGAACCTTGCCTTCTCTTCTTGCTTGTATGTTTGCCTTAGCAATACAGATTTTCTCCCTTATAAAGAGGACGTATCTGTCCGTTTCAAAGTCTACCACCTTGCGCTGCTTGCCTTTTGCTGTCACTTTCAACGTTTTCATCAGGCAAACCTTGTAGTCCTGTCCTTCCCTTATGTCTCCAAGTTGTCTTGCCTTGGAGAACATCGACCAGAATACTGCTATCTCGTCCGTGCTGTTGCACAATGAATGTTGGTACTTCAGCCCCTCAATGCAAATGTCATGCACTTCTTTCTCGGAGAAAGGAAGCTCTTCCGCTATAGAATGTAGACAATAGTAGGTCGCCAACATCATTGCCCAGTTATTGATGAAGCGTTCTCCTATGGTACTGTAATCCACCTCGCTCTTTATCTCACCCAAGGCTCTTTTCCATGCGTTGAACCATCCTGCGTTAAAGTTGTCACGATAACGCATCAGACTGACAGTTATATTGGTCGGACACATATTGCGCAATTTCATGAATGTCTGGTACTTGTCGGTTTCTTCCTTTGTTCGCTCACTTCTCTGAGACTCCAAGAAGATAACTCTTGAAAACAGGGCTATATCTGCCGTTGGCATCTCTTGCCCGGTGAGCACAACGCCACAGTCTACATTCGTGGACTCTCTTCGCTCCCCGTCTGCTGACCTTTTCGAGCGTCCGGCATTGTCATAGATACCTTTAAGAAAGTCTATATGCTTCTTGCTCAACGAGTTTTTGTATTCATCAAAATGGACGAGCATATTGCTGACTTCAGCGCATTTGTCACCCATAGCATAGTAGGTGGTGCTGTCCAAATTGCTGACTTCTGGATTTCTCTGGAACAGATTGATGAGCGACAGCGCAAACTCTGTCTTTCCAGTGCCTTTCTTGCCGTAGATATTCAATATAGGGAAAGAGCGTGTCGTATCAGTGATGATGTCACGAAACAATGTGGCGAGGTAAAAGCAGATGGCTACTATACCATTATCTCCATATAACTCATGGAGCAACATGAAGTATTCTTGGGCAGCAACCTCACGCTTTGGAGCATGGATGAAACGTCTTTCATTGACATAGGCATTCTTGTTGCGCTTGTGTATCTTCGAAAGAGCTGGCAAGTAAAAGTTTTCATTGTCAAGTCGGATGATGCCATAGTCATCGACAGGCTTCCACTTTCCTTCATATACAATACCATTGGTAAAAGCATAAAAGCCTCTCTCACCTATATTGTTCCACCCCAATTGCGGTACTCGCTGTGCTTCTTCTGTCTTGCCGTAGATGTATGCTTTCAATAACTCGTATTTTTCCTGTTTCTCGAAGAAGCGGAAGTCGCCCTTTCCTTCGATTTTCTCTTTGAAGCGGTCAAGCTTTGTCACGTCGGCTTGCTGTAGCTCTATGGTTCGTTTGATGCGGTTTTCGTTTTCCAATTCAAAGATACGGCTTGGCTTGTTGTCATCAGCAATGAGGAACAATGGGCGAATGATGAAGTTCGTCCAAGCTCTTTCACGTCCTTGTGGGTCAAGGTCGTAATAGTGATAGCCCTTTCTGTAGAAACGATAGCCTTCAAGCTCATCTGACTTTTTGATGGCTTGTCTTCGTTTCTGCTCCTGCCGTCTTCTTGCAGCGTCTGCTAAAGCGCCTTTCCAAACAGAGGCTTTACGGTATTTGTCTTTCAGATCCGTCAACAGAGAAGCTTGAAGCACCTCCGATTGTATGTTGACAAGCAGGTCGCATACATCGCTGATAACTTTCAGCTGGTCATCGTTGGTGCTTTCTGTATCGTAGTGTTTGTCGGCATACCAAAGTATGAAGTCCTTTTCTGTCAGACCTTCCCAACGTTCAAGACATGTGATGTACGAGTCTGCGTCTTGTTTGACGTTACCTTCTTTGGGTATTTCACGCACTGAGACTTGAAAACCCATCTCCGTTGCCAGTCTGCCATTGGCAAACACGAACTTTTCTCCAGCTCCAAATTTCTCACCATCCTTGGGCTTATCGCTGTCAGGGATAAAGCACAGACTACAACTGAACTTGCTGAAATATCCAAGTTGTTCCTTTGACCAACTGCCTCCGAGCGAGGCTATCACATTGGCTATACCCAATGATTGAAGACGCATTACATCTGGTGCGCCCTCTACAAGATACACTTTACCCGATTGACGCGCAGCTTTCATGGCTATATCAATGCCAAAAATGGATGTGCTCTTTCTGTATATAAGGCTGTCGCGTCCATTGAGGTATTTGACAGCCGCCTGTGGATTGATGCTTCTTGCCGTGAAGGTCTGTACTCTGCCATATCTATCACGCTGCGGTATCATCAAGCGCCCACGGTAGAAGTCGTAGTAGTTACCTGGGCGACTGTCATCCTCTCCGAGCAAACCGATCTCAACCAGTATTTGCAGATTTAGTCCCTTATCCTTTGCATATTGAAGAAATTTGTTCCCTCTTGCTGGACTGTAGCCAAGACCGAATGTTCGGCAGAAATCCTTATCCCATCGTCCACTTGTTGAGCCATCCGTTTTTTCGGCGTATCTACGACACGCAGCTGCTTCATCATTGTCTACTTCGTACTGTGCTCGAAAGAACTCTTGGGCGTACTGGTTATAGATATACATGGTTTCTGCTTTTCTGTCACGTTCCTCCTGTTCTGGGGTCGTGCTTTGGTCAAAAAGATCATGTGTATCGACATCGGGACAGTACATATCCAAAAGGCATCGGATAGCGTCAATGAATCCAACGCCTTGGCACTCCTCTACAAAAGAAATGACATCGCCGCTTTTCCCACATCCGTAGCATTTGTAACGGTTCATTGTGGTGTCCAACATCAAGGAGGGGGTCTCCTCTTGATGAAAGACACAACAGCATTTCTTTCTATGTGGTCCAGACGGCTTTAACACCGTGCCAGGACAGAGGTCTACCACGAGCTGACAAATATCAACTCGTGATTTTACAATGTCTATGTATTTGTCCTTTATTCGCTTCATTATATACGTCGATGCTTAATATTTTAATACGACATCCTCCATTTGTCTTTTTCGATAATTGAAGTTAGTTCCTTTTCAACAACTGGTGACATGGGTCTGCCTATTATATTGCGAGTCCATCCCAATATCTTTTGCTGCCAAGTGTGAGGAGAGCCACCGAGTGTCATACTAAGAAAAGCGGTAAAACGCCCTTTCTCACCGTTCGATAGCCTACTATAATAGTCTGCAATTTCCTTTTGTGTCATTTGCTTAATATTTTATCGCAAAAAATTACTATTCTCTGATTGTATATCTGAGATTTTGATTATATTTGCATGCAAAAGTAGTTCAAACTTTGGATAAAACAAAATTTAATGCTCAATATATTGGGCGCATTAGTACAAATTAACACAATATCATTATAATATTATACAGCATTATGTTGAATTTAGATTTGATAGACAACCTGTACGCAGGTTTGACAAAGGAGCAACAGCAGGAGTTAATAGGCTTGCTGTTCAAGAAGAGTAAACAGACAATGAGCTATTTCCGACGTACTAAAGATATTAGCCTCTCTAAATTGGAGGTGCTGGCCGATTTCTTTCATATGCCGTTGGATTACTTTCGCGTTGGAAGTTCGTTTAGGGCGAACAATGTTAGTGGTAACAACAATACTGTTGGAAATGTATCTGTCAATACAAATCTTATGATTGAGAATGAATCATTGCGCAAGCAATTGGAGGCTCTTCAAGATGTTGTGAAGGCAAAAGATGATACTTTGACGGCCAAAGATGCTTTGATACATTCATTACAAGAACGATTAAACCCATCTGTAAAATAAGAAAGATAATAAATAATGGATACGATACCTCTATGGTGCATAATATTTATTAATTGCATAACGCTCTTGAGTAGTGTATGGATACTTATACATTTGTACAGAAATAGGAGTAAAAAAAGTTTTTCCACATATATATATGGAATTGCTTCATTGATAGGACTGTTCTTAGGTGTGATAAGTTTTTTTTATTACATCTGTCATGCATTTTGTGCAATATTATTTGGTATAGAAATATTTATTGATACATATATGGAACAGAAAAAGAGTCCTGTTAATAGGACTTATTTCAAAATAACAATTCCTCATCCTTATGTTCTTAAGGGCTACTATTGCGGTATTGGTTTTATGTTCTATGGGATAATGGTGATATTAGATTACATGATATAATGCATGTTTTAAAGTAAACAGTTGAGCACATGGGGTATTGTGACGATAACATTTTCCAAGGAGAAAATCTTACATCGCTTGCAGCTGAACTAAAAAAATCGACAGTATGGTGTTTTTGGTGGGATTAGGTAAACTTATAAAACACATTTGGAATAAGTACAGATGGTTGTCATATGCCATTTGTATAATTACATTCTCCACGTTATATGATTATATTCACAGTATTTTTACACATACCATCATTTGTTTCCCAATGTGGATATGGGGTATTATTCCAGTGGTAACAATCCTCATATTCTTTGCTAAATTTGGGATTAAGAAAAAATCTATATTTCTTCAAGTTGTATTGGGATGTTGCTTGGGAATAGTGGTTACTGGTGTTTTGGGTGTCTTGTTCTATACAACAAATTATTGGTTCACCAGTTCCCATACGTACCATCTTGACGCATACGTTGTTGGTAAGAGATATATTCAAAGACGTGGTGGTTATCGTAGTTGGGGACTTTCAAAATACTACGTGAACTTGAAATTTATAGATAACCAAGAAACATTTCGTCTGGATGATTCAAAAGTTTTCAAAAAAATCAATCAAGGTGATTCTGTATGTGTCAATTTTGTTAAAGGTCTTTATGGTATAAACATTATCAAGGATATATCTCCTAAAAACAAATAATTAATGCAATATAGAACAATGAGAATATCAGTCTATAGCTTTATCATTTCAGCCATATTACTTACTGCTTCGTGTTCCAGTATAAATAAAAAATGCAAAGACATAACATTTGGTGAACTAAGTAAAGATGTGCAAGACACTTTACAATGTGTTAGCCAAAAAGTTATAGAAGAAGACTATTCTCCCAAAGCCATGATTGATTTTTCTCAAAAATTCTTCTATAATCTGCTGAATAGCTTAAAATGAGCGATTTATAAGTGTTCA
>ENA-UOJA01001175-UOJA01001175.1-human-gut-metagenome-genome-assembly--contig:-C19-NODE-1175-length-22377-cov-15.145238_pt1 | contig 22377 bp, 18 predicted proteins | sample MGYA00242337_ERZ723884 | MGnify/ENA metagenome assembly ERZ723884
TACATTATGCCGTAACACAGACAAATATAAGCTACAGGCAGTTCTGCATACTATGTGAAATGCACTTGAAGTTCAATCGTGCTGACTCTTAGACTTTTCTTTCGCTCTCAGCTAGCTTCGTACATGGATGTACGAAGCAATGAGGCCGCGCCACGGACGGCGCGTCCGAATGGTAGCGTCACCTATAACTACCTATATGAAAAGTCTTAGAGACAGCCGATTGAAGCTTCTGGCATTGAACATAGTGTGCAGAACTGCCTGTAGCTTATATTTGTCGTACGTTCGTCACCAACTAATATTCAACTAAACAACAATATAGAATATATTTATATGGAAACAATCTTTTAGTAAATATGAAACAGAATTTTAATAAATGGTACTAATTTACTATGTTATCCTATGTACTTTTTTGTGTGATATTGCTAATATTAGCAAGTAAGACATCATATGCTAAAGCATATTGCACAAACATATGCATGAGGAGGTAAAACATGAAAGCTAACATTAGCAAGGGTGCCCGCAAAGGATGGGCATGGATACTTGCAGCATTGATGGTTGTAAGTGTCATTATTCCAACTACAATATCTACCGCAAAGGCGGAGGTTGGAACAGTACAGTTCAATGGAACAGCGCAGGGCTGGCTTGAATCAGCTTACGCTGAGTGGTCTATTGACAAGGAAGCCGATGGATATACAGCATATATCAAAAAGGCTTCACAGTCAGATTCAGCATATGCAAGAATCGACAATGAACTTATAAGAAGGTACAAGAGTTACTACAGGGTAGATGCCATGGGTCTTTCGGCAGGAGACTATGTTATCAGGGTAGTACCAGTAAAGAATGGAAAAGAAGTAACAGCTAAGGCTAAGGTTACAGATGTTCTTAAGGTAAGCTCATATGACAGATCAGGCTTTGCATTTTCTTCTGAATCAAGATACAAGACAGGTTCAGGAGCATATAACGAAGATGGAACACTTAAGAGTGATTCAATCGTTCTTTATGTAACTAATGATAATGCTAAAACTGTAAAAGCAGGCATTATGGAAGGAAAGGGCGAGAAGGAGTACACAGGACTCCAGACAATTATTGATGCATATACAAAGAGTGCCAGTAAGGGTGTAGAAACAAGGGCACTTGATGTAAGAGTAATAGGATGTCTTACAGATTCGGGTATGGATAAGTTTTCAAGCTCATCTGAGGGTGTGCAGATAAAAGGAGCAAGTGCTTATTCTAATATTAACATGACATTTGAAGGAGTTGGCGAGGACGCAAGCATAAGCGGCTTCGGTTTCCTTTTAAGAAATGCAGGTAATGTAGAAATGAGAAACCTCTCAATACTTAACTTTATGGATGATGGTATCTCATTAGATACAGCTAACTGCAACGTATGGATACATAACGTAGACCTTTACTATGGCAAGGTTGGTGGGGACGCTGACCAGGCTAAAGGTGATGGATCTATAGATATAAAGGGTAATTCACAGTATATAACAGTTTCATATGTACATTTCTATGATTCAGGTAAATGTTCATTGTGTGGTATGAAGAGCGAGAGTGGTCCTAACTATATTACTTATCATCATAACTGGTTTGATCATTCAGACTCAAGACATGCCAGAGTAAGAACTATGTCAGTACATATGTATAACAATTATTATGATGGTAACGCAAAGTATGGTGTAGGTTCAACTATGGGTTCTTCTGTATATGTAGAGAACAACTACTTCAGAAACTGCAAGTATCCTATGCTTTCATCTAATCAGGGTTCTGATGCTTTAGGCGAAGGCACATTCTCAGGTGAGAACGGCGGCATCATAAAAGCTTATGGCAACGAAATAGTTGGAGCAACAGGTATCATATATGCTAATGCAGCATCAGTTACAGGTGAAGCTGCCAATGCAGCAACATTCGATGCATATCTGGCTGCTTCTGCAGGTGAAAAGGTACCATCATCATACAAGACAGTAGCTGGTGGCACAACATACGATAACTTTGATACAACTAAGGATCTTGGAGTAAAGGCAGGAAGCCTTGTAGCAGCAAAGGATGTTCCAGCACTTGTTACATCTTCTAAGGGAGCAGGAAGCCTTGGCGGTGGTGTTATTGACTGGAAGTTCAGTGATGAAGACGACACAGCTTATGTTGTAGATAAGGATTTAAAAGCAGCTGTTACGAATTATAAAAACACAGAGCTTGTGGCTGTTGGTGGAACTAATGCCAACATAGTAACTCCAGAGCCTTCTACAGATGAAACAACAAAGGCAACAGAAAAAGAAACTAAGACTACAGAAAAGGCTACTACATCTAAGGCAACAGAAAAAGAAACTAAGACTACAGAGAAGGCTACTACATCTAAAGCTACAGAAGCAACAAAGGTAACTGAGAAGGAAACTACAGGTGCAGGTTCAGATACTAAAAACAGTTATGATAAGACAAGTCTCTCATATTCAGGTGCATATACAGATTTAAGTACAAAGAAGGATTCAGATTTTAAGAATGCAAAGTATGTTTCGTCAGCATCTGATATTCTTACAGCTATAAGCAGTGCTAAGGCAGGAGATGTTATCATAGTTAAGGCTGGAACTTACAAGTTTACAGATACGATAGTTATTAATAATGCCATGAATGGAAAAAGCGGCGCTTATATAGTTGTAAAAGCAGCTGATGGTGCAGAGGTTAAGTTTGATTTCTCAGCACAGACACTTAATGGCGCAAACAGAGGTGTTGTTGTAGATGGAGATTACTGGTATTTTGAGGGAATCAACTTCTATGGAGCTGGTGATAACGGCGTGTTACTTGCTGGTAACAACAACATATTTGAAAAATGTGTATTCGAAGCAAACAGAGATTCAGGACTTCAGATATCAAGATATGACACAACAGCAGCAACTAAAGATTTATGGCCATCAAACAACCTTATAATCAACTGTACAGCATTTGATAACTGTGATTATCCAGACCAGGGTGGTACAGGTGAAAATGCAGATGGTTTTGCAGCAAAGCTTACATGCGGCGAAGGCAATGTATTTGATGGATGTATATCATATTGCAACTCTGATGATGGATGGGATCTTTTCGCTAAGTCAGCTACAGGTCCTATCGGTGTGATAACTATAAGAAACTGTGTTTCATTCGGCAATGGAACATTATCTAACGGAGTTCATTATGCTAACGGAGATATGAATGGCTTTAAGCTCGGTGGTTCAGGTGTAGGTACACCTCATGTTGTACTTAACTGTCTCTCGTTTAACAATGGGGCAACAGGATTCACTGACAACAACAATCCATCAGGTCTTACAATCATGAATGCCACAGCATGGGGCAATGGTAAGTCAGCAAAGAAGGGCAACTTCTTATGCTACAGAGCATCAAATAAGGCAGTGTACGTAGGTCTTGTTTCAGCAAATGCTATAGACTCAGATAAATTTACAGGTAATATGAGTGATTCTATATACTATAATACAGGTAAGTATTACAGATTATCAGGATTATTACCAATACCAGTTGTTAGCGGCGACAAGAAGGGTACAGTAGTTGATAATCCATCTAAAGTATCAGGAATGTTTAAAAATGCTGTTGATTTTATCAATCTTAATGGTAATGTAGACAAGCAGTTAAGAAATTCTGATGGAACTATTAATATGAAGGGACTTTACGAAACACAGGGAAGTTATTCAACACTTGGAGCACATTTTGGTATAGCTAATCAGGTTATAAGTGTTACAGGCAAGACATCTGGTGAAGTAAAGCCAACAGAGAAAACAACAAAAGCAACAGAAAAAACAACAGAAGCAACAAAAGCAACAGAAAAAACAACAGAAGCAACAAAGGCAACAGAAAAAACAACAGAAACAACAAAGGCAACAGAGAAAACAACAGAAGCAACTAAAGCTACAGAATCAAAGACAGATTCGACTGTAAGCGGTACAAAGCTTGTTCTAAATGCTAATGATGTAAATACAGGAAAGTTAAAATCAACACTTACTGTTGATGGCTTTAAGATTGTTGCCGGAAGCAAAGCAACAGTTACAGTAGATAAGAGCAGCAAGGAATATAAAGGAATAGACTTTACAAGAAGAATCAAGCTTTCTGGTAAAGGCAGTACAAGTGGAAGAGCTATTGCGTTTAAAACAGCTGGAGAAGCTAAGGTGAAGGTATATGCAACAAGCTCAAGCACAGATGAATCAAGACTTATTAAGATAGTTGATAAGAATGGAAAGGATATTACATCTACATCAAAGATTCCAGGAAATTCACTTAAGTCAGTTTCATTCAGAGTGCCAGTTGCAGGTGAATATTATCTTATATCCGAGAATGGCGGAGTTAATATTTACTATGTTGAAGTATCTAATGGAGTTGCATACTAAGTAAGCGTTAAAAAATCTTATCATGTAGGTTAAGAAAGACTTTTTGTCTTATGACGTTTACATCATATCAGTTATAAAATATAAGCGGATGTTTGTTATTCAGACATCCGCTTTTTTGGTAAAATAATAGTATGAACAATAGGTAAAAAATAAAATAGGATATGAATAACAGTATTGAAAATAATAGTATGAAATAATAGGTTGATAAAGCAGCAGATTGCAAATATAATAAATATGAATAAGATATTTTTGGTGTAAGAAATATAAGTATATGGCCAAGTATATTCAGAAATGTATCCATAAGTATAACTAGAAATATATTTTATAGAAAAGAGGAAAGAGAACATCATGAAGATAAAGACCGTTGCTATATTAGGAGCAGGAGCTGTAGGTTCATATGTTATATGGGGACTTGCAGGCTTAAAGGATGTAAGGCTGGGGCTAATAGCACAGGGAGAACGTCAAGAAAGGCTGAGAAAAGAAGGTTGTCTTATAAACGATGAAGTATACAGACCAGAGGTGTGGACACCCGAAGAAGCGCATAATACAGGCGTTGACCTTTTGATAGTTTCGTTAAAGTATGGAGCTTTAAAAGGAGCACTTGACAACATTGCTACAGCTATTGGAGAAAACACTATAGTTATGAGTCTTATGAATGGTGTTGACAGTGAAGATATCATTGCAGACAGGATAGGCATGTCACATATTGTATATTCACTTATAAAAGTTGCCTCTCATAGAGATGGTAGGGGATATTACTTTAATCCTGATACAACAATAGGAATTATTTTTGGGGAAACAGCAGATAAGGTATCTGCATCAGACAAAATATCAGAACAGACACTTGTGAGTGACAGGATAAAGTTGATAGATGAGCTTTTTGCAGCCAGCAGGCTTAACTACAGAGTGACAGAGCATATAAAAGAAGAAATGTGGAGTAAGTTCAGACTTAATGTAAGTAATAATCTTCCACAGGCAGTACTTGGTGCAGGTGTTGGATGTTACAGGGATAGTGAACATATGAAGGCTATAAGCGATGGTTTAAGACATGAGCTTGAAACAATAGCTAAGGCAAAAGGAATAGATTTAAGTGTTATTGATAATTCATCGTCACGTGGAAGTGCAGTGCCGCCAACAGCAAGATACTCTACACTTCAGGATATAGATGCTAAAAGACATACCGAGATAGATATGTTTTCCGGTGCACTTATGCGTATGGGAGAAGAATTTGGAATACCAACGCCTTATAACGAATACACTTATCATATTATTAAGGCGATAGAAGAAAAGAATGATGGTAGGTTTGATTACGATAAGGGAAATGAAGAATTGACATATGCAAGGTGAAATTTGAAAAGAGTTACTACTGATTGAAGAATAGGAACACAAAAAGTACCTTATTAGTGGGGACTTTTAATATAAAATACGAGTGTATTATAAGGAGAAGATAAAAATGGGATTAACAGCAAGCCATATGTTTTTATAAGTTATAAGAGTGATGATTGGAAAACTGTATTAGGGGATATTGTATATAAGTTGGTAAAAGAACATGGATTGAATGTATATTTCGATGGAGATTTTAGTGGACATAATCCATTATAGACAGATCAGTTTCCAGAGAATATGGAGTCGGGTAATTGTCGTGGAGTTGATGCGTTTATAGATGATGCATATACAAAGAGCTATGTGCAACTATGTGTAGAGAGGTTCTTGGTTATGTTAATGCTTAATGACAATGTGTATGGTGTTGGCGTTACAATAAATGATATAGTCAGCACAATAAAAGATGTATGCGGAGAGGAAGTTGTAAGCGATATTACTGCTAATACAGATAAAGGCTACTCATAATTAATATAATTAAAAATGATTTTTTGATTTTTAAAACTAAGGAGAGGGTATGAAAATGTTGATTTTCATGCACAGAAATGGAGATTAATATGAAGCGAAATAAATACAAAGATTATCTATGGTATACGGCACTTGCAGTATTTATTATATGTGTGATTGAAGGTATATTTTTCTACCATAATGTAGATAATCCGTTTCTTAAAGTAACATTAAACATACAGAATGCAATTAAAGCATATAAGATAGATCCTGATATAAAGCAGAAAGAAGCTATTGCATATATGCAGGCAACAGGTGGTGGCATATTAAGTGGAATAATAACATATGTGTATTGTATTGCTGTTATTGTTGCACCATTCTGTACAATAGGTGCATTAACCGTTCTTATCAGAAAACCAGCCAGCTATGTCAGAGGACTGTTTAGCCAGAGAAATAAAAAGCGCGTATTGGTTATTGGTGAAGGAAAATATAAGTTTCCTCTTATAGATGCATTGACTAAAGATTGTCGTGTTACAGTGGTTGAAAGCACCATACTTTCTGATGATAAGAAGATTAAATATATAAACAAAGGTGTAAAATTTGTGCAGAAGTATCAGGATATGCATATGGAAAGTGTAATAAAAATGCTTGATATGTGTAAATTCAGTGATGTTTTTCTGTGTGATGATAATTCAATAGAAAATATTGAATGTTTAAATGCATTTACAAAGAGCTTTGAAAAAAATATAAATGCATCTGAAAATAAAGAGTATCTGCAGATTCATCTGTGCTGCAATGACAATTCAATGGCAGAACTGATAAGACAGTATTATGATAAAATAGATACAAGAACTTTTGATCTTGACATAGTAGATGTTAATAAAATGGCTGTCAATAAAATGTATAAAGAACATCCTGTATATACAGCTAATAAGGGTGATGATTATGATGTTCATATAGGAATCATTGGATTTGGTGATTTTGGCCAGAGTGCATTAATACAAGGACTTAATATGTCGGTTTTATCAGCAGAGTCTACTATATGTATAGATGTATTTGATAAGGATATGGAATCAATAATAGGAAGTTTCATGAAGAATTTTTCAGTTGATGTCCTGAAGGGATTGAAGTTCATAAAAGAAGATATATATGAAGGTAAAAGTATTGAATATTATGAATTGAAATTTCCATTTGATACAATACCAGATCAATTTGGTATAGATGGAAAGGTATGTTTAAGATTTTTTAATACGGATGCAAGGACATTACAGTTTAACAGTATTTTTAAAAGATGTAATGACGACAAATTATTTACATATCTTATTGTGGCAATGAGTGATACACATTTAATGTCTAATACACTTATTGAATTGAAGCAGCTGTTATACAATAAGGGTGATAGCTGTATTAATATTCCTATAGTTGTCAGGGCTAAGGAAAACAATGATTTTGCTAATATTTATGGTGAGAAGAATCTATTTACAATAAACAAGAATAAAGATATTTTTTCATATGCTTCTATAACTAATCGTGATATTGTAAATGATGCAAAGATATTTAATCATAGATACAATATGTTGTATGAAATAATAAGCAGATATAAAGCAGATAAAAATATTGTTGTGGATGATAAGTTTATGTTATCTGAAGATATAGAGGAACGTCTTAAGAAAGATTCAATAGAACTTAAAGAGAATAAGAAAATATCAGAAGAAATAGATGAGGTATGGCATAATAAGGGCATATTTGACAGGGAATCAAGTATAGCACAATCATTGCATCAGGATATTAAAAAATGGATTATTTATGAAAAACATGCATATTCTCTTACAGATAACAGAGAAGAGCTTGAAAGAATTGAACACAGAAGATGGAATATTTTCATGATAACACATGGCTTTAAATATGAGAAAGCTGAAAGAAAAGATATGTATGCTAAAACACATCCATGCATTTCAAAATGGGAAGTTTTGAAGGTGGAAAAGCCAGATACATTAGAGTATGACTTTACACCATATTACATATTAAAAGCAGACAGATGATTTAATTGAATATCAGTAAGTAAATTACACCACAACCAGACAAATATAAGATACAGGCAGTCCTGCATACTATGCGAAATGCACTTGAAGTTTGATTGTGATAGTTCTTAGTCTTTCCCTTAGTCAACCAGCTAGCTTCGTACACGGATGTACGAAGCAGCGAAGCCGCGCCATGGACGGCGCGTCTGAGCGGTAGCGTCAGTTATCATAGTTTATATGGAAAGACTTAGAAATATCCAATCAAAGCTTCTGGCATTGAACATAGTATGCAGGACTGCCTGTATCTTATATTTGTCGTCCGTTCGTTATTAACTAAATTCAATCAAACTATTGTTTGCAATTGTTATTGTACATTATTGTTATTTGGTGTATTATTGCCATTTATATTTCTGTTATCGTTCATATTTTTTCCGCCATTCATGTTACTTCCACGGCCACCACCATTAAAACCGCCTGGATTGCTGCCAAAGCCGCCGGCATTGGATGCACCCATGGTTCCTGCAGATTGTGTCCAGTTTGTTAATGAAGAACCATCGCAGTAAAGAGTGTATTCAGTGTTTGTTGTAAGAGCAGATGTGCATATCCAGCCATTTGAGTAACTGTTGTTTAATGTAAAGCTTATTATTTCATTACCGCTGGAATCTTTTACTGAGTAGCTTCCTGCGTTAAAGGATACAGAGCTGAATACGTAAGCATTAACTGAATTTACAGGAGTTTCACATATACCGCCTAAAGCTACACATGTTCCACCAGTTATAGTAATATTTCCGTCAACATCAATAGAACCAGATACCTGACCTGATGAACTGCCGCCTTTTACAAAAACCATACCGCCAGACTGGGTGTAGCTGCCGTTAGAATCTATGCCATCTGTATCGCCAGAACCGGTTGTTACATCAACGTATCCACCAGTTATATTAATAAGAGGAGTAGATGTGCCATCTCCGGTACATGCATTAATGCCATCATCAGCTGCATATACAAAGTTTTGTCCACCACTGATGTTGATTGTTATAGCCTCAAGACCCTCGTAGGATGTTAAAACATTTATATATCCATCAGTTATATTAAGCTCTTTATCTGCATGTATTCCATCATCACCTGTAGAGATTGTGATAGTTCCACCTGATATAGATATTATACCCTTGCCATCTTCGCCGGTTTCAAGAACACCAGAATCTGAGTTGGCATGAATACCATCATCAGTTGAACTTATGTAAATGGCTGCACCAGATATATTTATTTCGCTCTCGGCTTTGATTCCCTTTGTAGAGTAAGACTTTTTAGATGAATTTCCTGAGCTGTTATTGCCAGGCATACCATTAGCAGTTCTGTTTCCACCGCCAAAGTTACCTTTCATGTCAGGATTATTGCCAGAATTGCTGCTACTGTTATTCATATCAGGAGGATTGCCCATGTTACCATTGTTCTGAGCATTGTTCATATCGGGTGGAGTTCCCACGCTGCTGTTATTCTGGTTGTCTGTATTGGCAGTTGTTGTGTATGTCATCATAGTTGCATTGGATGATGATTTAGATGATGAACCTTGATTCTGATTTGATGAATCTGGGTTGCTGGCCGATGAACCTGGGTTGCTGGCTGATGAATCTGGGGTGCTGATTGAAGAACCAGAGCTGCTGGCTGAAGAACCGGAGTTGTCGGCAGCTACGGCTTCACTATAATCAGAATAAGTATCTGTATATATATTCAGATTTCCATCACCTGAAACATCTACACCATATGCAGCATCTATGCCGTCACAGGCAGCATATATATCAATATTTCCACCAGATATTATTACATTTTCTTTCTGTTTTCCTTTGGTTGAAAGACTGCTGTTTGATGTTTTGATGCCATCGCCTTTTCTGGATATAGCTATTATTTCACCAGATTCTATAGCTACCTCATCGTTTCCTTTTATAGCATTATTTACAGCATTAACCTTGATAGTAACATTTTTAATAGAAATGTCATCTTTGCTCTGGATACCGTTGTTATAGTTGCCAGTTACTGATAATGCCCATTTTCCAACCAATTTAAGGTCACATGCTGCATAGATGGCAGCATTACCATTTTCACTGGAAGAATTGTCAGAATTGTCGTAAGCTTCAGTTCTTGCATCAACTATACAGTTATAAGTGTTTTCCTCAGATTTGATTTTTACATTATCAGCATTTTTAATATAAATAGGTGAACCGTTAGAACATGTGATGGATGTACCATTCAATACAATGGTGATTTCGGCATTATCGTCAGCATCAACTACAATCTGTCCTTCTGATAAGAGTCCGGTAACGGTATATTCGCCAGCTTGTGTTATGGTATATACGGAATCATTCTGTGTTATTGTAGAACCATCAGTTGATGTAATGCTGAATTCTCCTGTTATTTCAGTTTTGTAGTTATCGGCATCATCTGCGTGAGTTACATTGGTATCCTGGGCAGTAATGCTGGAAGTTACAGTGGTATCAGTATTTTTGCTGTTGGTTGTATAGTTTTGTGAACCACAGCCTGATGTCATAAGACACATGGCAAGAATAACTGCGGCTACGCATGATTTGTTTACTTTTTTTAAATTAATCATATATATTCATCCTTTCATTCATTATCTCTTTAGTTAATATAGATATTGTCGGATAGATATCATTAATGCATATATCATTAATATCAATATCTATGTCAGGTGGATTCTAAAGTTAAAAGTTTTATTATGCAGGCATAAACAATGTTTTGATCTTCTGACCCTTACATCTTATCTATAGTGTAGGTGGGAATAGTGAAGAAAATATGATGAGAATGAGGATATTTTGTGTTCTGGAGAATGACAAAAGAAAAAGCCGAGGCAGGTTTTTTATTCCTGTATCGGCTTTATGGGCTTTATTGGTGTTATGGAGTGTTTATCAGCGCTTTAATGTCTTCTTCTGGTGTGGTGATAGGTGCTATGCCATATTTTTCCACAAGAAGGTTCAGAATATTAGGAGACAAAAACGCAGGTAGAGAAGGACCAAGACGGATGTTTTTGATACCAAGGTGAAGAAGCGTCAACAAAATGCAGACTGCCTTCTGTTCGTACCATGAAAGAACGAAGGAGAGCGGAAGCTCATTTACAGTACATCCAAATGCATCCGCAAGTGCCAGAGCAACCTGAATCGCCCCGTAAGCATCGTTACACTGACCCATATCCATCAGTCGTGGCAGACCATTGATTTCTCCAAGATTAAGATCATTGAAACGGAATTTGCCACATGCCAGGGTGAGGATGATACTGTCAGAAGGAGTTTGTTTAACAAAATCTGTGTAATAGTTTCGACCCGGTTTAGCACCATCACATCCGGCAACCAGGAAGAAATGGCTGATTGCACCTGATTTTACAGCATCTACTATAGTATTTGCATGTGACAGTATAGCTGAATGACCGAATCCTGTTGTCACCTTCGTACCTCCATTGATGCCTTTTAATGTCTGATTTTCTTTATAGCCACCAAGTTCAAGTGCTTTTTTGATAACTGGTGTAAAATCTTTTTTCTCATCAATATGAACAGCGCCAGGGAAAGCAACCACCTCTGTTGTAAATACTCTGTCAGCATAACTGCTTTTTGGCGGCATCAGACAGTTGGTAGTGTAAAGAATCGGAGCTGGAAGATGATCAAACTCTTTCTGCTGATTCTGCCATGCAGTTCCAAAATTTCCTTTTAAGTGTGGAAATTTTTTCAAGAGTGGATAGGCATGGGCAGGGAGCATTTCACCATGAGTATATATGTTGATTCCTTTTCCTTCTGTCTGTTCAAGTAAAAGCTGCAGGTCTTTAAGATCATGACCTGTCACGACAATAAAAGGACCTTTTTCGATGGTAAGTGTAACATCAGTGGGCTCTGGCATTCCATAGCTGTTTGTATTTGCTTTATCAAGAAGTGCCATACACCTAAGGTTGATCTCGCCTACTTTAAGTACCGTAGGAAGCAGTGTTTCTATACTTTCTTCGTAACCAATCTTAAATAATGCTTCGCAGAAGAATCGGTTTACTTCATCATCTTCATAATTCAGAACATTTGCATGGTAAGCATAGGCGGCCATTCCACGAATACCAAAAAGAATAAGAGATTTTAAAGAGCGGATATCTTTATCGGCATTCCACATCTGCTGCATGTCGTATTCGCTTGTTTTACCACATGGCGACTGACATTTGCTGCAGTCAGGAACCAGTCGTTCTTTCTCAGCTCTGACTTTTTGTATCATATTTTCGATTGCTGCATTATCAAAACTTACATTTGTAACTGTTGTAAACAGACCTTCAATTATGACTTGTACGGTTCTTTTAGAAATAGCTGATGCACTGTCTACAGCTCTTGCAAGACCAATCAATGCACCTGTCAGCTCATCCTGTAATTTGGCTGTATCTGAATTTTTTCCACAGACACCTGCATTTCCTGTACAGCCAGTACATCCGGCTGTCTGTTCACACTGAAAACAAAACATTTTTTTATTCATTCCAGTAATCTCCTTATTAATCAATAATTTTTCCATCAATACTTATTGTTACAACCTGCCATGGTATGAATTTTCCACTGTTTTGAAGTGCATTTTTTACTGCCATCTCCAGACCACCACAGCATGGAACTTCCATTCTTACGATTGTCACACTTTGAATGTTGTTATTCTGAATAATAGCAGCCAGTTTCTCACTATAATCAACCTGGTCTAATTTCGGACAACCTATTAGTGTTACCTTATTCTGAATAAAATCCTGATGAAATCCAGCATAAGCGTAAGCAGTACAATCGGCGGCTATCAGAAGTTTTGCACCATTAAAATATGGTGCACTGATAGGTGCCAGTTTGATCTGTACCGGCCAGTTCTCAAGTTGTGATATCGAATCTGCACCTGAAAATGGTTTTGCGGTCTCAGGCGTTTTTGTTCGCTGTATCTGCATGATTTTAGATCCTGGACAGCCGGTGTGAGGTGACATTGCATGGTTTTGGGCAGCTATTTTACTCTGTGCTTCTTTTACAGCATCTTCATCATATGCAGGTGCTTCTCTTTCCTCAAATGAAATAGCTCCTGTAGGACATTCTGGGAGGCAATCCCCCAATCCGTCACAAAAATGTTCTCTTACCAGCTCGGCTTTTCCGTCTATAATATCAATGGCACCTTCGTGGCAGGCAGTTGCACATGCACCACATCCGTTACATTTTTCTTTATCAATACGTATAATTTTTCTTATCATTTTACCCTCCATTAATAGAATTTTATTTTTGTTTCTGTTAGAATCATATTATAATAAATACAACTTGTATGTTTGATTTCCAACAGGAGGTGAGATTTTGAAAAAATATTTACCTATTTTAAAAAACAGTCCTTTTTTTAAAGGTCTTACTGATAATGAGATATTATCTGTATTGCACTGTGTAGAGGCAGTAACAGTTTCTAAAGAGAAGGATTCTTATATTTTCAGAGCATCAGATTCTACACAGGTAATGGGATTAGTATTGTCAGGCTGTGTTCTTATTATTCAGGAGGATCTCTGGGGACATCGGAATATTCTGTCTAAATGTCATGCTGGTGATTTTTTTGGAGAACCATATGCGGCAAGCCCTGGTGCTGTTCTGAACATCAGTGTGGTAGCAGATGAGGATTGTGAGATTGTTTTTTTAAATATACAGAAGCTTCTGGTTACTTGTCCAACTGCATGTGGGCATCATCAGAAGCTGATTCGCAATCTGGTCAGTGTACTGGCAAATAAGATACTGATTCTGAATGATAAGATTACACATGTTGGCAAGCGGACAACAAGGGAGAAATTATTGTCATACCTGTCAGCAGAATCTATCAGACATTCGTCCTTGTCCTTTGATATTCCTTTTGACAGGCAGCAGCTGGCAGATTATCTTTGCATTGACCGCGCAGCAATGTCTACTGAGATATCAAAGCTGCAAAAAGAAGGCTTTATAAAAACGCATCGAAATCATTTTGAGGTGCTTTGCAATAATAATACAAATGTATTGAGGTAGAAGATGGGTTAAAGTGTAAATCGGAGGTGCTGGGAATAAGAAAGAAATATAATAAAGAAATATAACAAAGAGCTGCTAATAAATTTCATAGTAACTTTAAAAAGAATCACCATCAAGCTATAATGACAGCATATGTGAAAGAAAAAGGAGAGAATGAGTTTAATAGACAAGAGGCTTTAGCAGCGATGCGTAGAGCTGGAAGGTGATTTTTAATGGCAAAATATGAGAAAAAATTAGATGATGATATACGTTGCCCACTTGAATATGGATTGGCAATATTTGGTGGAAAATGGAAATCACGCATAATATGTGTGTTATCTGCAGCCGAAAAGCTTCGATACAGTGAACTTCGAAGAGAAATGTGCAATATTACGGATGCAGTACTTGCCGCAACATTAAAAGACCTGATAGAAGTTGGGATTGTTGAAAGAAAATCCTATGATGAAATCCCACCAAGGGTAGAGTATATGTTGACACAAAAAGGAAAATCTGTTGTGCCTATTTTGCAGAATATTTGCCAATGGTCAGGTGTTTTTTATAAAGATGATGTTGAAAATGACATGCTGCAATGCCAGAGATGTGATCATAACAGATAGGGGGAAATAGATTATGCTTATATATACAGAAGAAAAAAAGTTTACGAAAGAACAGATTCAAAAGTTATTTCTATCGGTTCATTGGATATCAGGAAATTATCCGGATTGGCGGTATAAGGCTCTTATGAATTCCTCAACTGTGCTTACCGTCTGGGATGATGAAAAACTTGTTGGTCTGACAAGAGTATTGGATGATACTGAGATGTTAGCACAGATACATTATGTACTAGAACGTACTGGTATTAATCAGGCAGATATCAGCAAGCTTGAGAATGGAACACGAAATCATTCTGTTAATTTGCTTAAAAGATTAGCGGGTGGTATGGGAATGGCTCTTAAGATTGAGTTTGTAACTAAACAGAAAGCGTGATTATATGACCTCACTGGATTGTTGTCTGGTGAGGTTATTATGTTAAGTAGAAAAACTATGATAAAAGTACTTTTTATCTGCCACGGCACTATTTTCCGAAAACTCTTAAAACCTTGAATTTATCGTATGTTTTGGACTCTAAGGGAACATTTTACTAAGAATTTACTAAAAGTAAGAAATACATAGCATGAATTTAGAAATGAATATGAAACTTAGGATTTTATTAGTTGTGAAAAACAATTAGTAAAGTTCTTTTTATTTTCAAAGAAGGAGGTTCAAAACATGAATAGTACAGCGTTAGGTGCAGAGAACATTATTTTTATCAGCGATGCACATGAGAAATTCTACTACGAGAAATTAAAAGAGGTAAGGTATCAGGATGTGTACCACAAGGCACTTTGCTATTGCATTGGTATTAACAACGATACCAGAAGAAATGCAAATCGCATTTATGATTTTAAGACAGGCTGTGTAAAGACAGAATGTTTACAGGAAGGCTGGCAGACCAGCGGAAGCGTCAAAGTAGTCAGAATGGCGTTTAATCTGTACTGCAACAGTACACCAAGCGTGGATGATTACAAGGACGCAGAGGAATAGCTCAATGAGTGTAGGCAGTATACGGTGGAAGAACTATTCGTATCAGAAGATTACGTCAAGAGAGAAATTGCTGGAGGTGTTATCGTATTTGTTGCGGATAGGTGATTTCAAACAGCATGCCGGAAAGACTATCCTAAATAATGTTTATATGGACCTGCGAGGGAAAAAGCCTGTATTTAAGAGAATCAAGACAGCTATGGAAAGAAATAATATATTTGCAACAATCAGAAGGTATGCCAAAAAGCTTAAGCCGCAGTATAATGGAGATGTATATCTGGAAACGGTCAGATGTTATTTGGATATACCGCAAGAAAATCTGGAAAAGTGCCGATATACATATCAAGGGAACGAAACATATGCCTTTCTGATGTCAGATAAATATATCATGGCACTATATACGCATTGTCTGGTGACAAGAAAAGAAGTTGCTGTACAAGGAGTGCAGATCGATGGTTCTACAGAGAAATAGTATGGAATGGTAAAGCTGAAGAAAGTGGGGAATGTTTTGTTTCAGGCGTTATTGCTTGATAATATAAAAGTTGATGGTAACAAAATATATACAGAACTGTATGCAATTTATCATTATACTAAATGATGTGCAGGGTGTGATGTTTCAGAAGTACAAATTTTGAAGAGGAAGATGGATATGGAATTTTACTAGGATAGAATATCAAAACTGCTAAAAGAATTAAGAGAAACGCTTGCTTGTAATTTTGATAACGAACAAATTGAAAGACTGAATGCTTCACTACAGCAATTTAGTTCAGCTTTAAAAAATGTAACAGAAAACATATCTCTTCAATTTCTTAATGAAGATATGAAAAATTTCATTGCTGAAACTAAAGAAAGTGAGAAGTTATCACAAACGGAATTTGAAGAAAAATATTCATACGAAATGGAAGTATGTAAGAAACTGGGACGAACTGGTTGTGTTGTTTCAGAACATTCCAATCCCAGAGAAATTAAGGAATGGTATGATTTTTTATCTAGTCAAGAAGATAACAAAATCCTTTCTTATTTTGAGGGAGATAATGGATGTATTTTAAAAAATATTTTTCATAGCTTGGAACATAAATATTGTGAAGAGCCAAATCAAAGATACTTTTCTAAAGCAAAATATTACTTTGAACATGAGGATTACATGACATCAGCAATGTATTTAGTGGCAGTAATAGAAGCAAGAACAAATGAGTTAATGAATTACCCCAAAGGGATTCGGTATAAACAAAAGTATTCAATGGAAGGATTCGAAGATCATTTACAGACAGAGTTTTGTAGGACAGATTCTTTTTTTACTAAGAGATTTTTATTCTTGGATATGTATCCTTCTATTATTGAATTTTTGAATAGACTGTTTGTAGATGGTGAATATTCGTTTGAAAATGGAGTAGAACCGCCCTATATTAATCGAAATTGGCTTTTGCATGGAAAGAGTTGTAGAGTGATTGAACGCTATGAGTGTATACAGTTGTTTAATGCATTAAGTGTTATAGAGTTTGTTTTTTCAATTAGCAATAGGTTAAATGAAATAGATGAATAAATATATCGTGTTAAGGTAGTTTTGCAAAAGGAGAAAAGGATATGGCATATTTAGACTATAAAATAGAAAATTCTGAACCGATAGGGAGCGGAGGAAATGCAAATGTTTATTTGGCAAAGAATGTAAAAACAGGGAGTATGGTAGCACTTAAGGAATTAAAGACTGGAGGAAGATTTTTTGAAGAAAAAAAAGACAGGTTTTGTATAGAAACACGATTAGTACAAAAAATACAGGATTCAGTTAAAGGAATAATTCCAATTTTTGATGCTGGACTGCCAGATGAAAATAATAAAAAGAAGTATTGGTATGCAATGCCAATTGCAGAGCCGATAGCAAAAAAGTTTTCAGGACAGGAATCAGTAGAACAAATTGCAAATTGTGTAATTGAACTGGCAAATGTAATGAATGTGTTGCATAAAAAAGGAATAGTTCATAGGGATATTAAGCCGAGTAATATATATTTTTATAAGTGTGGATATTGTTTTGGGGACTTCGGGCTGGTTGATTATCCAGAAAAAGAAAATTTGACTAAGATAAAAGAGTCAGTAGGGGCAAAGACAACGATTGCACCAGAAATGAAAAGAAATGCAAAAGATTCAGATGGCAAAAAAGCAGATGTATATTCTTTAGCAAAAACTTTATGGATGCTTTTGACACGTAATGAAACAGGATTTGATGGAACATATGATGCAGAGAGCAAACTAATGGGATTGTCAGGAATTTTAAAAGGGGAGCATATTGTTGAATTAGAAGAATTGTTATATGATTCTACACGTGAGGAACCGGAACTTCGTCCAACAATGGAACAGTTTGCAAAACGACTTAAAGAATGGTTAGAAATAAGAGCGGATTTTGAAAAAAGTAATTTAAGCCAGTGGAAATTTATCCAAAATACTTTGTTTGGAAAAATTGTACCAGATTCAGCCAAGTGGAGTAATGTTGATGATATTATAACAGTATTAAATTTTCTTGGAAGGATGCCGAATATTAATCACATGTTTGTTCCGAGTGGTGGCGGTGAAGATTTTGAATCTGCAGAAAAAACAGGAGAAGATGGGTGTATTTGTATAAAATCTTTGGGTAATGTAATTGTTAAGCCTAAATGTCTATATGCTGAGAATATTGAGAAAGATTATATATGGAGTTATTTTCGCTTAGAATTAGATGAACTGGAGCCTATTTTTGAAATTGATGATGGTCAAATATACGAAAATTTGACGGAGGATGTATCGGGGCATTATATTTCATGGAAGTGTGGAAACTATGGTTATTATGAGGATGGTACACCTTTACCCAAGGACTACAGAATTGTATATAGGTATTTAAAGGGGAGTTTTGTTATCTTTGCAAAAACATCTATATATAATGATATCAGCGGTACATATGATGCTCGACATAGTAAAATGACAGCAGAGGAGTTTAAAAAGTATATTTTAAATCTAAGGCAATGTAGATTAACATTTCCATATGAAATATTTATGAGATTGGCAAATAAGAATCCATTTGCATCAATAGAAAATCCTATTGAAAAGGAGGCAGAGAGGAAAAGGCAAAGAGAGAAGTATAAAAAATGTAAAGCATTTGTAATTGAAAATATAAAACAATGGGATTTTTCTGAAAATATAGTGGATGTAATAAGAAGCCACGATGAGAAAATTGGTTATTGCATAAAGTATGGATTAGAAAACAGCTATTTTGAAAAAACTATCTCTGTGAGAACGGGGAATTTCAATGTGAAACAGAGGATGTTAAGAGATATTTAGTTTATGATAAAAATACTGCTATAAAATTAGTTAATGAACTGCAAAATTTCGTTAAGAAACAATGTGAAAAGGCAGGAGTTGAATTTGATATTGGATATGAACAAATATTTGATCTTGAGATACAGCGATTAGTTAAACCAAGTCATTTGTTTACATATGAGGAATTGGAAATACAATTGAGAAACGGAGATGATTCAAAGAATAACAGACTAGTCATTGATGCAGACGGATATGTGAAGCTTATAGAAGAATGTGACTATCCACATTTGTACCCTGTAAGATTTGAAGAATATTGTGCATATAATAATTATGTTGGGAAATATGCAGATTTAACGGACTTGAATGATGAATACACTATGTGTTTGCAAGGATGGTTATTATATTTGAAATCAGGTAGAACAACTTATATGGATTATGTAAATAAAAATGATGATATTGAAAAGTTGCTAGAAGAAATAGAAAAATTTTACTAATTATTATAACGGCATTAGGACAGTTACAAGTATTACTTCTGGAGATGAAGGTATAAAAAATACGAGGAGATTTGATTTATGAACTATGTGCTTTTAGATACTAATATAATTATTGATATGGTTGTTGACCGGAGAAATCAAATTAATAACAAATTGTTGAATAAATTTCTGAAATTGTTAGATTTTGATGAAATAAAGCTTGTTGTACCAGAAATTATTAAAACAGAAACATATAGACATTTAAATGAAGAAATAAATAATGTCGGGAAGCAAATTGAAAAAGTATTAGATAATATAGGAAATCTTTATGGTGTGTCAACACTTGAGATGGAGGGCTTGGATTTATCAGTTTATAAAAAGAAGGCTCGTAAAGAACTTAATGATGCATTAACACTTTTCGATTCAAAACGAGAGGCTTATAAAGCAGATATTTTTAAGTCCATTGATTTGATATTTAGTCACAAAAATTGTATTCAAATTGAGGATATTTCGTTGATGGATATGGTGTTAAAGAGAAAAATTTATAAGAGAGCACCATTTCATAAAGTTGGGAAAGAATCAAATGGAGATGGTGTGATTACAGAATCTTTAATAAATATTAATCAATTTGTAGCTGTAAACGAGAAAGACATAATTTATTTTGTTACTGGAAATTATAAAGATTTTTCTAATCCAAATAAAAAGAGTGAATTACATCCAGATATACTTGAAGATTTACAAAAAAAGAATTTAAAGGATATTGTTAAGTATATCAGTTCTTTTGAAAAACTTATTGGTTCAGAATTCAGAGATAATGTTAAAAATGCTGAATTGCTCGAAGAGATGGAAGAAGATATGAAAGAAAGGGAGCGTGAAATAGCTGAACAATATGAAAGTGATATAGAAGATATCATAAGAGAAAGTGTAGGACTCTCTTCCTTAAGCTCTTTTGAAAGCAATGTTGAGGAAGTGTTACAACTATCGGATTTTAGTAGTGCGCTAAATAATTTAAGTGAAGGTTTTTCGAGTATTAAAGATAGTATTGAAGAATTGAAATGGTTTTATGAAGATGGATTTATAGATTTATTGTCGAATGTCCATACTAATTCTTTAAAGAATTTATTGATGAAATTGTCTGAGATATGTCCAGATATCGAAGAAGACACATTGGAGGGGATATTTACATTACAGGAATGGTCTAAGGAAAAATATACTGAATTACTTGAATATAAAATAGAAGGTCATTTTGAATGTATAGAATATGGAAAAAAGTATAATGTCTATTCTTTAGAGCAAGAAGAATACACATTGGAATTTGATGAGATGTATTTGTTGCCAAGTACAGGAGAGAAAGATGAAATTGATATTAGATTGCGAGGCGAATATGAAGAGGAGGTGTGGTATGCACAGGTTGACATTTCATATGGCGAAGTTAAATTAGATGATGATGGTGGCATTGCGGATGCATTTGAAGAAGGCGTATATTTAGAAGACTATGGAATTGTTGATAAACTAAGAGAACTCTTGAATGAATGGGAAAGCTTTATAGCACAAGAAGAAAGCATAAGGGAGAGTATTGAGGATATTTTTGATGAAGTTCAGAGTGAAGACGAAGAAGATGTAGAACTTTAGCTTAATGAAATGTTACATGAACAAGTTGGGATAAAATTTTGAAAATATAACAGCGTCAGGGCAGTTATAAGTCGAGAGATTTATAGCTGCCCTTTTTTTATTGCTTTTGGACACGATGTCCAGAAGCAGAAAGGAGAGTTATGAGGTATTTATTACATCGGCTTTATGTTCCACCTTAGCGGAGCATACGCACATGGAAATGCAGATCGGAGGTACTTATGCAAGAGGAAGTAACGCAGAAAACAATCGCTCTTGTAATTAAGACCGCTAAACTGGATGCCAACGTCTTGAAGGCTGCAATGCGGATGTATCTGAACCACCGCAGGCAGAAAGCACAGAAAACGCATGGTAAAACTTCTGTGAAAAAGCTGGTTGGCGAAGGCGTGGGAGTTTCGTCTATTGAAGTGACGGACGGCAATATCAAATCCTTTGAGCGGGTAGCTCGTAAATATAATGTTGATTTTGCCGTCAAGAAAGACAAGACAACAGACCCGCCGAAATATGTGGTATTTTTCAAGGGCAGGGATGCCGATGCAGTAGCACAGGCATTCAAGGAATTTGTTTATGGTAATGAGAAACGAAAGGGCAGGACTTCCGTAAGGGAGAAACTGAAACGCTTCAGGGATGCAGTATCACAGAATAAGAACAGAGAACGGAGCCGGGAAAAGAATAAGGACAGGGGGCAGAGCCTTTGAGTAACATCATTGAAGGAATAACCAAGGACCTGAGAAAATGGCTAAAGATAACAGAACAACAGCACTTTACGAGCGTCTGTCCCGTGATGATGAGATGCAGGGCGAATCCAACTCCATAACAAACCAGAAGAAGTATCTGGAAGATTATGCAGTGCAACATGGCTTTGGTAATATTCAGCATTTCAGTGATGATGGATATTCAGGAACGAACTTCAACAGACCGGCATTCAATTCTTTGCTGACAGAGATTGAAGCCGGCAGGGTGGGAACAGTGATCGTCAAAGATATGTCCCGATTTGGCAGAAACTATCTGCAAGTAGGTTTCTATACGGAAATGATGTTCCCTAAGAAAAATGTCCGTTTTATTGCAGTAAATAACGGAGTTGACAGTGCCAATCCGGCAGGTAATGATTTTACACCATTTCTAAATATCATGAATGACAATCTTGCATAAAGAATGACATGGACAATAGCAGTGCGGGTGCAAT
>ENA-UOJA01001176-UOJA01001176.1-human-gut-metagenome-genome-assembly--contig:-C19-NODE-1176-length-22367-cov-8.754168_pt1 | contig 22367 bp, 14 predicted proteins | sample MGYA00242337_ERZ723884 | MGnify/ENA metagenome assembly ERZ723884
TGAGATGCTTGTATATTCAACTGACCAGATTATCCCTCTTATCCGTGCCAATCTCGGACTTGCCTTCTATCCAAAAGAGCTTGCTTCTGATGAGCTTAACAAAGGAAACATCTATAACATAAAGCTAAATGAACCTGTACCACAAAGGCAGGTGTGCCTTATACAGAACCCTAAAAGAATTCAGAGCATTGCTGTAAAACGCTTTATAGATATATTATTACAGAAATGATATACTTTTTCATATTTTTTAATATACATTTATTCAACTCAAACTACCAATCTGCATATTATGTATAAAGCCGCCCATGTAACAGGATACACAGGCGGCTCACTTCCAAGCAACAAGTAGAAAATTTTAATTATTTAATTAATTTCTACCAACAATTCTTTTATATCATTCACCATAGCCTCGTTTGTCATGCCAAGCTCCTTTAGAAGCTCTGCCGGATTATAACGGTCATAGAACTTCTTTTCAAGCCCATAATTCTTAACTTTAACATTACTTGCTGAATAAAAGGCTGCAATCTTGTGCCCAAAGCCTCCATCGACAATACCATCTTCAAGTGTAACTACAAGACTATGATTATGACCTATTTCTTCAAGTAAATCTGTATCAAGCGCCGAAGCGAATCTCGGATTAATAAGTGTTGGCGTAAAACCCAATTTTTCCTTTACTGCTGCTGCCAGACTTTCACCCATCTGATAGAAATCGCCAAGTGCAATTATAGCTGCTTTCTCACCCTGTTTTTCTACCTTAAACTTTCCTATATTGTCATAATCCTTATCTGACTCACGTTCGGTTACTTCATTACCAGGAATGAGTATCATAACCGGATGTTCCTTCTGGTCAAGCGACCAGTCAAGCATATTAATATACTCACTCTTTGAACTCGGTGCTAGTATTACAAGATTAGGTATGTTAGAAAATGCTGATATTCCAAAAATACCAAGATGTGTAACATCTGTAAGTCCTGCAAAACTTGTATAATTAAGTAATATTGTAACCGGATTATTATTGATGCATACATCCTGAGATATCTGATCATATGTCCTCTGAATAAATGTCATGTTTGTTACAACAAGTGGCTTTGCTCCATTCTTAGCTGCTCCTGATGCCATTGCAACTGCCTGCTCCTCTGCTATTCCAACATCAATATACTGATCTCCAAGTTCTTCTCTTAACTCTGGTGAAAGTCCTACTGCCATTGGCATTGCAGGAGTAATGACGAGCACATCTTTATCTTTCTTTACTTTCTTCACTATATAATCCGCTGTTATTGATGTGTAATCTTCGCCATCACCAAAATCTATTGTTGAAAGTCCTGTTTCCCTGTTAAAAGGCATGCACCAGTGCCATACTTCTTTATTTTCCTCTGCTATCTTGTAACCAAGTCCCTTTTCGGTATGAATATGGACAACTATTGGATGTTCAATATCTTTAACCTTCTTAAAAGCATCAATAAGTGTTGGTATGTCATTACCATTTTCCACATACATATAATCAAGACCAAATGCCTTAAATATGTTGTTCTCAGCCCTTCCTTTAGTTTCACGAAGCTTTGCAAGGTTCTTATATATTCCACCGTGGTTCTCTGCAATCGCCATTTCGTTATCATTAACAATTATGATAAGGTTAGAGTCAAGCTCACTTCCTGCTACGTTTAAAGCCTCCATGGCTTCTCCACCTGATAAAGAACCATCTCCTATGAGTGCAATAACATTTCTCTTTTCACCCTTTAAATCTCTTGCCTTAACAAGTCCTGTTGCAAGTGAAATAGATGTAGATGTGTGTCCCACATTAAACAAATCATGCTCACTCTCATCCGGATTAGTATAACCTGAATCCTCCGAAAAATGATCCTCATAAATATATCCTGCTTTTCTGCCTGTCAGTATCTTATGAGGGTAGCTCTGATGTGAAACATCAAAAACAAACTGGTCTGTTGGTGAATTGAACACGTAATGTAACGCTATTTCTGCTTCTACTATACCAAAATTAGGTCCGAAATGTCCGCCAATCTTTGTTAATCTGTTAAATAATGCTTCTCTAATTTCTGCTGCAAGCTTATCTAACTCATCAACCTTGAATTTCTTAACATCCGTTGCTTCATTTATACGTTCTATTAATTCATACATATTCTTTCTCTCCACAATATATAAATATTACCCGTATTATACGATATATATTCTACTCATAACACGAATTTATATCAGTTTATCACCTAAAGTTTACTTTAAGTCAATTCGTATATATTAAAATACTATTAACATTTTATTAAATTCAACTTAATACTGCTTTATTTGTGATAATCAGTAAGCTTTTCATACATCTGCTTTATATATCCATCCTCTTTAGAATTCACAAACACTGTTTTATTGCTGCTTTTTATCATAAGCACCGGAGAATAGCCATCCCATATAAAAAGCATACATTTACCATATGTCCTGCCCTTATAATTACCTATATCATATTCGTTAGTAGAGCCTCCATTAGTTCTTGTAAAGTTATCCTTAGGCATCTCATTAAAAAGCTGCACTTCCTGTATGTCGTTTATATTTATACTACATTTATAACCTCCTCCTGCTGCCATAAATGTATCATCTGCTATATAAACATTCATCTTTACATGTATAAATGGAACAAGTACCGCCACAGTAAATATGCATGAAGCTGTTATAACAACAGTAAGTATTCCTACAAGAATCTGTGCGCCTCTGTTCGCATAGTTAAATGCATAATTCATGTCATACATTCTGTTCTTTATAAGCATATGTCTATCATTAGGATTGTAATAAAATCCGTACTTCCAGTATTCATCATCATCTACATACAACGGTGTATCATCGGCTGCCAGTACCTCTGTTCTTTTTCTTCTTGCCACAACGAAAAACACTATCATAATTATACTTCCAGTAAAATTCACGATTGAATATACAATAATATCAGTTCCATACAAAATACCATGCAGCATATACTCTGTGGCAATATAACTAAATGCTATCGTATTAAACAGGCTCATCATTATAAGTCCAAGTGACACATATTTTTTATATATCTGGTTCATTGTTATATTAACATCGGAATTCTCACTATATACTGTGCGTTGTCTGGAATTAACATATATATTAAATATATACAACACAACCGCTACTACATTTGATACTATAAAATATATATTCATATCTCTGAATAACATATCTGAATGTCTCACAAGAACAACTGGTATGTATATAACTGCTGTCAGTACTATAAGCATCCAGTGATACTTCATACTAACAGAGGTCTTTCCATTAGAAGCTGAAAGCCTTGTATCAATATATACTTTTTTCTGTTCCTCAATAAGCCAGCCATTTTTCATCTTAAGTTCATACATTTTCCTGTGGCCGACTATGACAATAAGCTGTATTCCTACGGTATATACGAATATCCACAATATATATATGAATATCGATATAATCATATTCACAACACATATACCACATATTACAATCGATAATACAATATTAATATTGTTAAATACATTAAACTGCTTTTTTGTCCTGCTCATCAAAGAAGTTACTTCTGCATCTTCTTTCTTCTCTGCTGGTATATGGACACCCAGATACATACCAGCCTTATATTCAAAGCTTGACACCATCGTTAATCTCATAATCATTATTATAAATAAATTGGTTACAAAAAACATAACTGCCATAAATATTTCCATATATGCTCCAATCCGTAGCGAAGGAGGATGTTAACCTTTATATCCGCTGCTTTTTTTATTTATTCTTTATCTGCCCATACACTCACGAACCCGCACTTTCACGCTCTTGCGTCCTTCTTCGCAGCCGCTTCCTTTTCTTTTACACTCATTATATTATAATTTACTCAGTTATAACTTGCTTCTCTTCTACACATTTCATCTTAGAATATATCTTGTCACACATATTAAGAAAATCTTTTTTATCCATACCTGTTATACTTGCTTCTGCTGACAATAGCTCAAGTTCTGCTTCCAACTTTTCCCGGAACACAATATCCATATCAATATTCTTAGCAACAACAGCACCATGTCTTCTGTCTATATTTATATAACCTTCTGTCTTTAATATCTGATATGTCTTATTGACTGTCATTGTATTAACGCCTGCATCTTCTGCTAACTGCCTTACTGTTGGAAGACTTTCACCAGGCTTTAACTCACCATGTCCTATTCCCATAACTATCTGGTTACGCAGCTGGACATATATTGGAATACTGCTGTTCATATCTAATTCGATAATCATAATATCACTTCCTCTTTAAAATGCATTTTTGTATCATTTGTATTATTTATTATAATACAAATGATATAATTGTCAATAAATTATCACATTTATGTTTTCCAAATCCTGCTCATTTACTCCTGCCTATCCATCCGTCAATCGCACAAAAAGAAAGGTAAGTGTCTGCTTAGCAGCCGCCTACCTTTCTTTTGCATTCATTACTACTTATTTTACTTATCTTCCAGCCAGTTTATCTATAATATTTCTGGCTACATATACTCCACTAGCTGAAGCATGTGAAAGTGAATGTGTTACACCACTTCCATCACCAATTATATATAATCCCTTGTATTTAGTTTCAAGATTATTATCAATCTCAACTTCCATATTATAAAACTTGACTTCCACACCATAAAGAAGTGTATCATCATTGGCAGTACCAGGTGCTATCTTATCAAGTGCGTATATCATCTCTATGATACCATCAAGAATACGTTTAGGAAGCACCAGGCTTAAGTCACCAGGTGTTGCCGCAAGAGTTGGCTTTACAAGTCCTTCCTCTATTCTCTTTTCAGTACTTCTTCTTCCTCTCATAAGGTCGCCGAATCTCTGCACAATAACTCCGCCACCAAGCATGTTAGAAAGCCTTGCAATGCTTTCACCATATCCGTTACTATCCTTGAAAGGCTCTGAAAAATGCTTTGCAACAAGAAGTGCAAAGTTGGTATTCTCTGTCTGCTTCTCAGCTCCCTCATAGCTATGTCCGTTTACAGTTACTATTCCATTTGTGTTCTCATTAACAACGATTCCATTAGGATTCATACAGAAGGTACGAACAAGATCCTCGAACTTTTCTGTTCTGTATACAATCTTGCTTTCATATAACTCATCTGTAAGATGGGCAAATATAACTGCTGGAAGTTCAACACGTACACCAATATCTACACGATTGGACTTTGTTGGAATATCTAAAGCTTTACAGACATTTTCTATCCACTTGCTGCCGCTTCGTCCCACTGAAACGATACACTTGTCACAATCCATATGCTCATCCTTATAGAATATCCTGTATCCTCCATCTATAACCTCAATATCACTTACAGGAGTGTTAAAGTAAAAGTCAATATGGTCTTTCATTTCATCATACATGTTTTTAAGAACAATATAATTAATATCAGTTCCCAGATGCCTTACAGAAGCATCAAGAAGCTTTAGCTTATTCTGCATACATAGTGTTTTAAACTTGGTTCCAGCAGTTGAATACATGTGTGTTTCTTCACCACCATGTGAGGTATTGATTGTATCAACATACTTCATAAGTTCAATAGCCTCGTCTCTTCCGATATACTCGTAAAGCGTTCCACCAAAATCATTCGTAATATTATATTTTCCATCGGAAAATGCTCCTGCTCCTCCAAAACCATTCATAATAGCACATGTTGGACACTTAATACACGATTTAATCTTCTTGCCATCTATAGGACACTTTCTTTTCTCTAAAGTATTTCCCTCCTCAAACACAGCCACCTTAAGCTTTGGTGACTTTTTCATAAGCTCATATGCTGAGAAAATCCCACCTGGACCTGCTCCTATTATTATTACATCATATTTATCACTCATGCCATACCTCTTTTCCACATAACTAAACTTTACAATATTAGCTGCAATCAATCTTTTTGCTCCTGCTTTTTTATAGCCTCATTAAGATTATTTTCTATCTTTTCAAGTGTAACACACATGCTTTTAAGCTCTTCCTCTGATATATTCTTACAGAATACATCTTGTGCCATATTGAATAAATCAGACACCTTATCTGCCTTTATTTCTCCCTCCTTAGTAAGCTTTATCACCCATGAGCGCCGGCACTCTGGATTACTCTCTCTTATTATAAGCCCCATCTTCTCCAGCCTGTCAAGTGTTCTTGACATAGTAGTTACATCTATCAGGCAGACATCTGACAGTTCTCTTTGTGTCATCTGTCCACCTTTTTTTAATTCATATAATATTCTTGGCTGTCCCTGTCCTACTGTTAATCCCATATCTATAAAATAAGGTCTTAAAAGTCTTCTTCTTAGCATTTCCACATCAAAAAGATAATGCCTGACCTCTCCATATTTCATACTAATCCTCATTTCTTTGCATATTTTTACACATATCAGTTAAATGCTACTAATAATCATCAGATTATAACAATCTGAAATCTTTAACTAAGCTCAAACTGTCCTGTATACAGCTGATAATATCTGCCTTTTTGTTCAAGCAGCTCATCATGACTTCCTCTTTCTATAATCTGTCCTTTTTCAAGCACCATTATAGCCTTTGAGTTTCTGACCGTAGATAATCTGTGTGCTATTACAAATACTGTTCTTCCCTCCATGATAGCATCCATGCCTTTTTCTATCAACCCTTCAGTTCTAGTATCCACTGAGCTTGTAGCCTCGTCAAGTATAAGCACCGGTGCCTTTGCTATCGCTGCCCTTGCTATGGCAAGAAGCTGCCTCTGTCCCTGTGATAAGTTGCTTCCATCGGAATAAAGCATGGTATTATATCCATCTGGAAGACGTCTTATGAATGAATCTGCATTGGCTATTAAAGCTGCATTTCTAACCTCTTCATCAGTTGCATCCAGTTTTCCATACCTTATATTATCAGCTATTGTTCCTGTAAACAAATGTGTATCCTGAATAACCATGGCAAGTGATTTTCTTAAGTCATCCTTCTTAATATCCTTTATGTCTATGCCATCATAAGTTATTGTGCCTGACTGTATATCATAGAATCTGTTTATAAGGTTAATGATCGTTGTCTTTCCAGCGCCAGTCGAACCAACAAATGCTATTTTCTGGCCTGGCTTCGCATAAAGAGTGACGTCATTTAATATAGTTTTTCCTGGAATGTAACCAAACACAACATTTTTAAATCTTACATCACCACGCAGCTCAACCAGATAAGTTCCATCATTAGCGGCTGCCTTATCCATGTTTTTATCTATCGGCTGGCTTTTAACCTTTTCTTTATAAGAAGCTGAATTCCAGTAAGTATTAAGCTCTGCTGGCACTTTCCATGCAAATACACCCGTATATTGACTACATTCTGTAAGACTTCCATCAGCATTCTTAACTGCGTTACATAGTGTTACGCTGCCTTCATCAATCTCTGGTTTTTCATCCATCATATCAAATATACGTTCTGCACCTGAAAGTGCTGATAACAGAAAATTGACCTGCTGGGTAAACTGATTAAGCGGCATGGCACTCTGACGTACATATATAAGATATGATGACAGACTTCCAAGATCCATAAGTCCTTTAAGCGTAAATAAACCACCCACACATGCTGATATCGCATAATTAAGATATGACAGGCTTACAATAGTTGGAATCATCATTCCTGCAAAAGCAAGTGCATTAGTAGACTCTTTCCTGAAACTTTCATTCATCTCACAAAACTTCTCAAAATTCTTTTGTTCATGGTTGAACACCTTTTCAACCTTCTGTCCTGCCATCATCTCCTGTACAAAGCCATTAATCTTACCAAGCTCCTCCTGCTGCCTGTTAAAATATTTCTTGCTATGTTTACTGTTAAACTTAATAAAGAAAAACATGATAACAAGAAACACAATAACTATAACTGATAATCTTACACTTAAAACCATCATCATGATAAGAGTGCCAAAAAGCATTATAAAGCTCTGGATTATCATAGCGAAGCTGTTATTCATAGCTTCTTGTACAGTATCCACATCATTGGTAAATCTGCTCATAAGCTCACCATGTGTATGAGCGTCAAAATATTTTAAAGGAAGCTTCTGTACATGTGCAAAAAGATCATTTCTTATATCCTGTATAACCTTCTGTGATACCTTTACCATAATACGGTTATAGCCAAATGTACACAAAGCCCCGCAGGCATACATAACACCCATGGCAATAACTGCCTTAAGAAGTCCTTCCATGTCTCCCGGTACTATAAAATGATTTACAACGGGTTTTACAAGATATGTGCCTGCCACATTCGCTCCTGCACTTATCAGCACAAGCAGTGCAACGAGCATAAACATCCATTTATAATGACCAAGGTAAACAAGCAGATGCTTTATAGCTTTCTTAGTATCCTTAGGTCGTTTATATCCAACATACTTTGCCATTATAAATCTGCTCCTTCCTTTTGTGATTCATATATTTCCTGATATATCTTATTGGTTCTTAATAATTCCTCGTGTGTTCCTATTGCATTTACACAACCCTTATCGAGTATAATTATCTGATCTGCATGCTTAACAGAAGATATCCTCTGTGCAATAACAAGCTTAGTCATATCCGGAAGCTTCTTTGCAAGTTCTTCCCTTATCCGGCCTTCAGTTGCTGTATCCACAGCACTTGTAGAATCATCCAGTATGAGTACCTTCGGTTTCTTTAATATAGCCCTTGCAATACATATACGCTGCTTCTGTCCACCAGAAACATTGACACCTCCTTGTCCCATCTCTGACTCATAGCCTGCCGGAAGCCTGTCTAAGAATTCATCTACACAGGCTATATGACAAGCTTCATCTATCTCTTCCTTCGTTGCATTTTCATTACCCCAGCGAAGGTTTGATATCAGAGAACCAGAAAACAAGGTATTCTTCTGCAGAACAACAGCAATTGCATCACGCAGATGTTTTACCGGATAATTCTTAACATCCACTCCATCTATACGCACTGTTCCCTTAGTGGCATCATATAGTCTTGGAATAAGCTGTACAAGAGTAGTCTTTGAAGAACCTGTCTGTCCTATGATACCTACTGTCTGTCCTGGCTTTATATGAAATGAAACATCTGAAAGTACGTATTCCTTTGCTTCATTTTTATACTTAAACCACACATGGTCGAACTCTATTTCACCATGCTTAACACTTATATCCTGCGAGTTTTCATCAGTAATGTCGATTTTTTCGTCAAGTACCTCGACTATTCTTGTGGCTGATGCTAAAGAACGTGTCATCATAAGGAATACATTTGACATCATCATAAGTGAATTAAGAATAAGCAGAACATAGCTTAAAAAGCTTGTCAGTTCTCCAATCTTAAGCTGTCCGTTATTAATAAGATGTCCACCAACAAACAGAATCGCAATAATAGTTCCATACATAACGAACTGCATAGCCGGCATGTTAAGTACTGCTATTCCAAATGCCTTTTCAGATTCTGACTTAAGCTTAGCATTAACATCCTTAAACTTATCTACCTCATACTCTCCCCTGACATATGACTTTACAACCCTTACCGCTGTAAGATTCTCCTGTATACTACGATTAACAAGATCTATAGCATTCTGCATCTTTGCGTACAATGGTCTTACATTAATAATAATTATGATAAGCAAGACCGCAAGTATAGGAAGTGCCACAAAGAATACAAGGGCTAGTGTTCTGTTAATAGTAAATGCTATTGACGATGCAAATATAAGCATAACAGGACTTCTTCCAAAAGGCCTCATACCAGTTGAGACTGAATTCTGGATATTGGTAACATCACTTGTAAGACGTGTAACAAGCGACGATACCCTGAAATGATCTATATTAGAAAATGAATAAGACTGAAGCTTTTCATATTCTGCCTTTCTTATATTCGCGCCAAGTCCCTGTCCGGCAAGTGCCTGGAATCTGGCGCTCCCTATTCCAAGCACAAGTGCTATAAGCGCACATAAAGCCATCTCAAATCCTTTGACATATATATAATGAGTATCGCCATTGGCCACACCATTATCTATAAGGTCAGCCATGATCATAGGCACCAGAAGTTCAAGCATAGCCTCAACAGCTATACATATAAGTGCCAGATAAGCATATTTTTTATATTGCTTCATATAAGAAAAAATTCTTCTTAGCATTATTAGTTGCACCTCCGATTGTTGTATATGCAACTATTGTAACATCAATTATTGCAATGTCAAGTTATATTGTGTAATGTCATGTATTATTATGCAATATAGCAATCCTGATACATCCCTGAGTGGCAAAATTCACTTTTGACACTCATATCATAATATATTGCACTACCAAATTTACAATATATTATTGCAATATATTATGTAATATATCATTGACATCTGCATATAAAGATGATAAGCTATAACCATAATGATTGTTAATTATTTATCAATCTTATTTTTATTAGCATAGTTACATCTTGTAATGCTATACAATATACATTTTATTGTCATATGATTACTCATAAGATGTATATAATTATCTAAGAAAAGGGGAACTAATCATGAACAAAGAAAAAGCTTTAGTTGTCGATAACATCCAGTCTCTTGAGGAGCTTATAAGCTCTGTAAAAGAGGCACAGCGCATCTTTTCAACATATTCACAGGAACAGGTTGATAAGATATTCACCGCTGCCGCCCTCGCTGCTAATAAGGCAAGAATACCTCTTGCCAAGATGGCTGTTAAAGAAACTGGTATGGGAATAGTTGAAGACAAGGTTATCAAGAATCATTATGCTGCAGAGTATATCTACAACGCATACCGTGATACTAAGACATGTGGTGTCATCGAAGAAGATAAAGCCTATGGCATTAAAAAAATCGCAGAACCTATCGGTGTTGTAGCTGCTGTTATTCCTACAACTAATCCAACATCTACCGCTATATTCAAGACTCTTATTTCATTAAAAACCCGTAATGGTATCATCATAAGTCCACACCCACGTGCTAAGGAAAGCACTATAGCTGCTGCTAAGGTTGTACTTGAGGCTGCTGTTGCTGCCGGTGCTCCAGAAGGCATAATCGGCTGGGTTGATGTTCCAAGCCTTGAACTTACCAACACTCTTATGAAAGAAGCTGACATAATACTTGCAACTGGTGGTCCAGGTATGGTTAAATCAGCTTATTCATCTGGAAAGCCTGCACTTGGAGTAGGTGCCGGTAACACACCTGCTATTATTGACAGTACTGCCGATGTTATACTTGCCGTCAACTCTATTATACATTCCAAAACATTTGATAATGGTATGATATGTGCTTCTGAACAGTCAGTTATTGTTGACTCATCTGTATACAAGCAGGTTAAAGAAGAATTCACTAAACGTGGCTGTCACTTCCTTAGTAAAACAGAGCTTGATAAGGTAAGAAAAACTATCATTATCAATGGCTCGTTAAATGCCAAGATTGTTGGCCAGAGTGCTTATAATATTGGAAAGCTTTCTGGTATAGAGGTTCCTGAAAGCACAAAGATTCTCATTGGTGAGGTTACCTCCGTTGACCTTTCAGAGGAATTCGCACATGAGAAGCTGTCTCCTGTTCTTGCCATGTATAAGGCAAAGGATTTTGATGATGCCGTAGGTAAAGCTGAGCGTCTTATAGCCGATGGTGGCTTTGGTCATACTTCTTCTATATATATTAATTCTGCGACTGAAACTGATAAGCTTGCCAGATTCGAGGAAGCTATGAAGACCTGCCGTATTCTTATTAATACACCTTCTTCACAGGGTGGTATTGGTGATCTTTACAACTTTAAGTTAGCACCTTCTCTTACACTTGGCTGTGGTTCATGGGGTGGAAACTCTGTATCTGAAAATGTAGGTGTCAAGCACCTTATTAACATAAAGACTGTTGCTGAGAGGAGAGAAAATATGCTGTGGTTTAGAGCCCCTGAAAAGGTATACTTCAAAAAAGGCTGTCTTCCTGTTGCACTTAACGAGGTAAAGACCGTATTAGGAAAGAAGAAAGCATTTATTGTAACAGACCAGTTCCTATACAAGAATGGCTATACTAAGTGCGTTACTGACAAGCTTGATGAACTTGGCATAACACATACAACCTTCTTTAACGTTGCACCAGATCCTACCTTAGAGTGTGCTATAGAGGGAACTAAGGCTATCAACAGTTTTGAGCCAGACTGCATCATAGCTATCGGTGGTGGCTCTGCTATGGATGCTGCCAAGATTATGTGGGTTATGTATGAACATCCTGAGGTTGACTTTATGGATATGGCTATGAGATTTATGGATATAAGAAAACGTATATACACATTCCCTAAAATGGGAGAAAAGGCTTACTTTATAGCAATTCCTACTTCCTCTGGTACTGGCTCAGAGGTTACTCCTTTTGCGGTTATTACTGATGAAAAAACTGGCATAAAGTACCCTCTTGCCGACTATGAACTGCTTCCTAAGATGGCTATTATTGATGCTGATATGTGTATGGATCAGCCTAAGGGACTTACTGCTTCATCTGGTATAGATGCACTTACTCACGCACTTGAAGCTTATGCATCTATTATGGCGACTGATTATACAGACGGTCTTGCACTTAAAGCTATGAAGAATATATTTGAATATCTTCCAGCCGCATATGAGAATGGGTCACACGATGCCAAAGCAAGAGAACAGATGGCTACCGCCTCAACTATGGCTGGTATGGCATTTGCCAACGCATTCCTTGGTGTATGCCACTCCATGGCTCACAAGCTTGGCGCTTACCACCATATACCTCACGGCATTGCTAATGCACTTCTTATAACAGATGTAATGCGTTTTAATGCTGCAGAAGTCCCAGCTAAGATGGGAACCTTTTCACAGTATGCTTATCCTCACTGCAAGGAAAGATACGTTGAATGTGCTGAATTCCTCGGAATTCAGGGTAAGAACGCTGATGAAAAGTTTGAGAATTTCATAAAAGCCATTGAAGAACTTAAGGACAAGGTTGGAATCAAGAAAACTATCAAAGACTATGGTGTTGATGAGAAAGATTTCCTTGCTACACTTGATGAGATGGTTGAGAATGCCTTTGATGACCAATGTACAGGTGCCAATCCAAGATATCCTCTTATGAGCGAAATAAAGGCTATGTATCTTAAGGCTTACTATGGAAAATAGATTACTAGAATAAATCACGAAAATAAATTAATGTGAGAATATATTTTCACACGCGGGATTTGTGTCTGTGCGCACCTGGCACAACCCCATTATGTTCAGGAAGTGTGCGCAGAAATGAGGATTATTATGAAAAAATGTATATATAAAGGTGCATTAAAGTCAGTCTATGTTGATAAGGATAAGGCTGAGAAGGTATTTGCACTATCCTACAATAAATCTGATGTATTATATGAAGCACTTAACACAGCAAGAGTCGAGGATACAGGCCTTGATATACCACGACTTCTTAACGTATCAGTAGTTGATGGAAAGTGGACTATAACAAGCGAATATGCCAAGGGTGAAACACTAAAGGAGCTTTTAGCCAAGCATCCGGAAAATTCTGATGCATATATTGAGGCTATGGTTGATTACCAGATAGCCATAAACAAACACAGCAACCCTCTTCTGGTTGATATGAAAAGCAAACTTGAACGTCAGATAAACGAGCTTAATATTCCTGCTGATACAAAATATGAGCTTGAATCAAGACTTTCAGAGCTTCCTTACCATAAAAAGCTATGTCACGGTGATTACTGCCCTGAGAATATAATTGTCCAGACTGATGATAAGAACCAGATTGTTGCTATTACCGCTGTTGACTGGGTACACGCAACTAAGGGGAATGCTTCTGCTGATGCTGCAAACACCTACCTTACACTTAAGCTAAGTGATGAAGCACTTGCTGATAAGTACATAACCATGTTCTGTGAGAAAACATCTACAGATAAGCGCTACGTTGATAAATGGATACCTATCGTAGCAGCCGCAAGACTTACTAAGAAAAAGCCTGAGGAAAAGGAAATGCTTGAGGCTATGATTGATATATGTGACTTCCAGTAGTATGTATTATTATTGTTTGATTCACTTATTCTATTATTCACAGAAAGAATCATAAATTACATTACGAAAAAACAGCTTCTAATATATCCGCATATGATAATTTTAGTAAATAACTTGATAAATAAATTAAACAATTGAGAATCACAGGGGCTTGAGTGCATAGCGCTCAAGCCCCTATTTCACTATGTCAGTGTACTAGCAAATAATTTGACCTTATATGCAAAATAGTTAATCTGAGTCAAATTTACGCTTCAATATAGTATAGTTATCTATATGAAAAGTCTTTAAACTATCTAATCAATACTTTTGGCATCTTATTAAATCTGCATATCAGTCAGACACATTTATTACTAAAAACATTTAATTAATGAAACTCACTTAAAAAACAATCAAACACCCCCTACAGGCTTTGTCTTACATTTGTTGCGGCAGCAACCATATTCTTAAGGCTCTTCTCTGTTTCCCAAACGCCTCTTGTCTTAAGTCCACAGTCCGGATTAACCCATAGCTTAGCTACATCAATCTTAGTAAGCATAAGCTGTATTGTCTGTGTCAGCTCCTCTACCGAAGGAACCCTTGGTGAATGTATGTCATATACTCCCGGTCCAACCTCTGTCTCAAATTCATTCTCGCGTAAGGCATCCAGAATCTGAAGGTCTGAGCGTGATGCCTCAAACGTAATTACGTCTGCATCCATATCATCTATAGCTGGAATAATATCTGTAAATTCACTATAACACATATGTGTATGAATCTGTGTTTCAGGCTTTACTCCACTTGCCGTAAGCCTGAAGGCTGGTATTGCAAAATCAAGATATTCTGAATTCCAGTCAGATTTTCTTAAAGGAAGCTTCTCTCTTAGCGCTGCTTCATCTATCTGGATAATCTTAATTCCATTAGCTTCAAGATCCAGCACCTCATCTCTTATTGCAAGTGCAATCTGTGATATAGCTTCCTTTATAGTAATATCTTCTCTTGGGAATGACCAGTTAAGTATTGTTACAGGTCCTGTAAGCATGCCCTTCATAAGCTTATCTGTAAGTGACTGTGCATATACTGACCAATCAACAGTAATTGGCTTCTTGCGGTATACATCACCCCATATTACAGGAGGTTTAACACATCTTGTACCATAAGATTGTACCCAGGCTTTTTCTGTAAATATAAAGCCTCCAAGCGACTCGCCAAAATATTCAACCATATCATTTCTTTCATATTCACCATGCACAAGTACATCAAGTCCAATTTCTTCCTGCCATTTTACACATTCAGCAATCTTTCTTTTATTGAATTCTTCATATTCCTGTTTTGTAATCTCTCCTTTACGAAAAGCAGAACGGTTGGCCTTTACATCCTTCGTCTGCGGAAATGAGCCTATCGTAGTTGTAGGAAGTTCTGGTAAAGCAAACAACTTTTTTTGTATTCTTTGTCTTTCACTTCTTGCTGGAAATCTTATGTAATCCTGTTCCTTAACCTCTGATAATCTCTTCTTTACCATTTCATTATTGCAGTTCCTTACACCTGAAAAAAGCTGTTTGTTGGCATTTAAATATTCTTGAGTGGTTATGTCTCCACTTAATGTAGATTCACTTATTTTACTTATTTCCTTTAGTTCTATAAGCTTTTCTTCTGCAAATGCAAAATAATCAAGATATACAGTAGATAATTTTGTTTCATTTTTTAATGTATATGGAACGTGCTGTAAAGAACAAGAGGTTGATAATACAACATTTATGCCTTTTTCTTCTAAATCCTTAATTGTATTTAATGTTTTTTCGTAATGATTTCTCCAGATGTTCTTTCCATTTACAAGACCGGCAAATAATAGCTTATCCTTTGGAAATCCGTATTCTTTAATAAGCTCTATGCTCTTCTTTCCCTCTATAAAATCAAGTCCTACTCCATCAAATGGCAGCTTGATTATGTCCTTATATACATCTCTTACATCACCAAAATAAGTCTGAAGAAGCAGCTTGCATGACCTTCTGGCATCTGATATTTCACTATATATTTTAACAAACAATTCCCTGTCTTTATCAGTCATATCCAGCACAAGCGCAGGTTCATCGATCTGAAGCCATTGTATCCCGGCATTGTCACATCTGCTTATGATTTCTTTATATGCATTTATGAACGCGTCAACGAAATCTTCCTGAGTCTTTTTACCTGTAAATCTACATAACTTAAGAAGTGTATACGCACCTGTTATTACAGGCTTTGTTTTAATCTTTAGCTCCTCTGCCTCTTTATACTCATCCCACAGCTTACTTCCCGATAATTTAACATCTGTATCATCCTCAACCTCAGGTACTATATAGTGATAATTAGTATTAAACCACTTCTTCATAGCAAGTGCCTTAACATCACCGCCGTCTTTCTGATAACCTCTTGCCATTGCAAAATATCTGTCAAGTGATGATACCTTAAGCTTTTTATATCTTTCCGGGATTATATTTAATAAAAATGCTGTATCAAGCACAATATCATAATATGAGAAATCATTAGATGTAATATAATCAATTCCTGCATCCTTCTGAGTCTGCCAATGTTTTTTTCTTAGCTCTTTTGCTGTATCAGCTAACTCATCTGCATTTATCTCCTGTCTGAAATATTTTTCAAGAGCAAACTTCAACTCTCTTAATGATCCTATTCTTGGATATCCTACAACTGCTGTCTGCATTACTATTCCTCCTGTTATATTCGTTCATATGATATACATTATATATTCCTTCAACTAATGAGCTGTTGTTGTTATTATAGATATCTATGCAGTTCTTGTATAATACATAAAAAATTGCGTTTGACATAGTTTTAAACTATGACAGTTCGTTTTTATTGATTTTACATTATTAGTGGGGTATATTTATCCTATGATTTTCAATGAATGGTTATCAATATGTCAACCATTGACTTACTATTGATCAATGATGAATCAAAAATATTATAATTATATTTATAAGATATCATGGTCAAAAGGTCTAAACCCACATGAACTTGCTCATCGGTGGATGTAAGACCTTTTGACCCCGACATCATTTATAATAATCCATTTGATTATATCTATATATCTTTTTAACTACGAAAGGAACTAAATTATCGTGGAATTAATAAAGGGCAGACCAGCCAACGAATCAGACAGACTTGCTAAAGAAATAAGAGTATATGACTTACTTGATAAGCTTGGAATGGAATATTACAGAACTGACCATGAACCGGCAACTACTATGGAGGTATGTAATGATATCGATAAGATTCTTGGAGCACTCATATGCAAGAATCTTTTCTTATGCAACCGCCAGAAAACCCAGTTTTACCTTCTGATGATGCCCGGTGACAAAACATTCAAAACAAAAGACCTTAGCAGACAGATTAACTCAGCAAGACTTTCCTTCGCTGATGAAGAATATATGGAAAAATATCTTGATATAACTCCAGGCTCTGTATCTATTATGGGACTTATGAATGATACAGATAATAATGTGCAGCTCCTTATGGATAAAGAAGTACTTGAGGATGAAGCTCTTGGATGCCATCCCTGCATCAATACCGCAAGTAATAAGCTAAAGACCAGGGAAGTCTTAGATAAGTTTCTGGCAGCAGTCAAACATAAAGCCATAATTGTCGAACTGCCACGATATGAAGATTAATTACACAGATTATAAAATAATTAATTAGTCATTTATGTTCACTAAATATACATGGAATTGCAACTCCTATAGCTTACTAACCAGCTTTCCAATAATGTTTTTTCTGTATCTTATCAACATTATCAATAAAATGTTTTTTATAAACCAAAAGGTCTTCTATATCCATTAATATATGAAATAATAATGCACTACTTTCGAACTCTTCCCTCGTTGTTGGAAGCTCATCACATTTTATATCTTCAATGAGTTTCTTTAAACTGCTTAGCTGTTCTTCAGGATTATTATATTCTGTTATATTTTCCGCAAGATTCAATAGATAATCTGCTGCTATTTTAGCATTTTTCGGCATAGTTCGCATCTTTTTCATTTCATAATGAAGATTATGAAGTATCTGGCACTGATTTTTACGCATCACAAAGTATGATATATAATACTCTGGATGAGAATAAAATGTATTATTCTGATATTCATATGCCTCTTTGATACAATCCTGTATATCCTCCTCAAGCTTTTTTATATTCTTCCATACATCCGTTTCCATTTTCTTATTTGACAGATATGCTGACATAGCTCCAATAATCATCTGCATCCTGTTTTCTATATAACTAGTTTTTTTAACTATATGCTTTTTATGCCCATAGTTGCCATTAAACAGATTAAAAAATATGGCAAAACCGACTCCCACAAGTACTATACTAAGTTCATTCCATACTGCCATATCATTGAACTTCTCATATGTAACAAGATGTGCTGCTATAACTCCATTTACAGAAATAGTAGCCCGCCATTCGAGCAGCTCCGCCATAAACACAATAAATGTCAGCAATATTCCATATGCTATCCACATACTGCTTATATTGGTAAATAAAATCCATCCTGCAAGTACTGTTATTAAAAATGAAGCTATCCTGCTTCCAGACAGCCTTATTGTTTCCCACTTTGAATTCATAAGTGAAAGTAACGTTACAGTTCCAGCCGATACCGCATAATTAAGTCCCAATTTCTGAGCCGTATAAAGTGAAAGACTGCTGCCTATTCCTATTTTAAGAGATAATAATATTATTTTTCTATATCTATTCATATAGCATATCTCCATTCTACTACTTTATTTATTCATCTTTTTCTATCCATCTTTCTTATGCATTTTGGTATACACTATTCATCTTAATCATTTTATATACATTATATAAAACAAAGGACTGTTACATCTTTTGTCTTTGATGCAACAGCCCTCTGCCCTTAAATATTAGGTTTAGGTTTAATGTAAGTATAAATATAGATTAATACTTTATCTTTTGTATTGTGTTTTTATAAATTATGGTTTATTGGCACTTTATAAACCATAACTTACCGATGCTTATACACCATTTATTGCTGATTAGAAGTTGTTTACACCAGCATTATTATGTTTTGAACAAACATATGCTATATAAATAATCACATTGCTATATAACCCATGCTCATTCTATATATAAACATTGTGTATTGCACATTATACACAACGTATATATCCTTCCATATAATCAGTTTGATTATTGGTCAGATATTGTCAGATATCGCTGTTATTAAGCTGAATTATTTGATAAATCCAACTTCCTTAGATATCTTCTCATATGCTGCATCTTTTTTCTGATTAAATATAACTTTGTTTTCTTCAAACATATTGTTGCCCTTAGTATCTATAGATACAATAAGCGGACCAAATTCTTTAACACGGCAGTTCCAAAGTGTTTCTGGCATTCCTAAGTCACGCCATTCAGCTCTTACTATTTCTTCAACCTCAGTAGCTGCTACTACGGCATTTCCTGCTGGAAATACACAGTGAATAGCGCCGAATTCCTTACAGGCTCTCTCTGTATTTTCCTTCATACCACCTTTACCGATGATTACTCTTACACCAGACAGCTTAACGAATTCATACTCAAACTTTTCCATTCTCATACTTGTTGTAGGACCTACAGAAACCATCTCAAACTTATCATTTTCAAGTGGTCTGATTATTGGTCCAGCGTGGAATATTGCATTATTTCTTACATCTACTGGAAGCTCTCTGCCTTCTTCTACAAGTCTTCTGTGTGCAACATCACGGCATGTTGTCATGCTTCCATCAAGGTATACTATATCTCCAACCTTGATATCTTCTAAGTCCTCTGCTGACACAGGTGTAATAAGTACTTTCTTACCATTTCTTATCTCTACCATTATAAAGTCACCCCCGTATGTGTTGTTATTGTATAGTTAAGGTCTTTATCAAATATAATGTGTCCTCTTCTATGGCTCCAGCAGCCTACATTTACTGCTACACCGATTGCAGATGGATGACGAGCTGTATTCTCGATATTAACACCCATAACTGAATATTTTCCGCCCATACCCTGAGGTCCTAAGCCTATAGAGTTAATTCCATCTTCAAGAAGTCTTTCCATCTTTGCTGCTCTTTCATTATCATTATGTGAACCAATAGGTCTCATAAGTGCTTTCTTTGAAAGGAGAGCTGCTGTTTCAACTGATGTTGCAACACCTACACCTACAAGAAGTGGAGGACATGCATTTAAACCATAGCTTGTCATAACATCAAGAACAAACTTTGTAACGCCCTCATAACCTTCTCCTGGCATAAGAACCATAGCCTTACCTGGAAGTGTACAACCACCACCAGCCATATATGTATATATTTCACACTTATCACTATCTGGAATAATATCCCAAAATACTGTTGGTGTTCCCTTACCTACATTTTTACCTGTATTATATTCGTCAAATGTTTCAACACTATTATGTCTTAATGGTGCTTCAAATGTAGCCTGAACAACTGCTTCCTTAAGAAGTGTCTCAAGTTCACCGATAAGTGGGAAATTAGTACCACACTTTACCCAGAACTGAAGTACTCCTGTATCCTGGCAGCTTGGACGATTAAGTTCTACTGCAAGTTTCTGATTTTCAAACATTGTATTATAGATTGTCTTAGATAAAGGACTATCCTCCTTATCTCTTAACTCCTGAAGTTTTGCAATTACATCATCTGGAAGTTTCTTTGCTGTGTAAGCAACGAACTTTGCCATATAATCAGTAAGCTGTTTTACTTGTGCTTCTTTAGACATATTATTCCTCCTTAATAATTCTACTATTATTGTTTTGTTTTTGTTTATGTTATAAATAAATTATTTAACACATCTTTTTCATCATTCGCATTCTTATACTTTCATTATCTTTTATGGAAAGAATGGATATAAAATTGGTAACAGTATCATACTTACAACTGTTGACACAAGTATCAAAGGTACACCTGCTTTTGCATAATCCTTAAAGGTATATCCGCCTGCACCAATTACCATAGTATTAGCTGGCATTCCGATAGGTGTTGCATATGCACATGAACCACCTATTACACAAGCCATAAGTACTGCACTTGGATCAGCTCCTATTCCTTCTGCTATTGATAAACAGATAGGAACCATAAGTGCTGTTGTTGCTGTATTACTCATAAAGTTAGTTAATACACAGCACAGCATAAATACTACAAATGTCAACAAATATGGTGAAGGATTATCTCCTAACATTCCAATAACCTTATGAGCTATAAGCTCTCCAGCTCCAGACTTTGAGAGTGCTGATGCAAGTGAAAGTGTTCCTCCAAATAAGAATATAGTCTTTAAGTCAATTGACTTAAGTGCCTGTTTCTCTGATATAACACCGGTAAGTACAAGTGCAAGTGCTCCAATACAGCCTGTTATACATAACTTAATTCCTATCTTATCCTCAAATATCATTCCAAGAAGAGTAAGTATAAGAATTATAAGTGATAACCACTGCTTCCACTTTGGCACATTACTAAAGTCATCCTTGCTGCTGTAAGCTGAATCATCATCTGACAGTTTATTATTAGGAAGTAATTTATTTCCTACTAATGCAAAGAAGATTACACCTACAATAAGTATTGGAAAGCCTACCTTTGCATAATCAAAGAAGCCGAATGACTTACCAATTTCCTGCATCGCTGACTGTGCTATAAGATTACCAGGTGCACCTATAAGTGAAAGATTACCACCCATAGCTGCTGCAAAAACAAGTGGCATAAGCAGTCTTGACCTTGAATATCCAGACTTGGCTGCTATTCCTATGACAACCGGAATAAGTACCGCGGCTGTTCCAGTATTAGAAAGCACTCCACTCATTAAACCTACGATAACCATAATCGCTATAATAAGCTGTTTTTCTGATTTGGCAAAGTGAGTAACTATTCCTCCAATCTTATTCGCCATTCCAGTTTCAAAAAGTGCTCCACCTACTATAAACATTGCTACAAAAAGAATTACATTGCTGTCAATGAATCCCATAAATGCTGTTTTCCAATCAAGTACCCCTGTGACAACCAAGCCCACACAGACTATCATCGAAGTAAGTCCCAATGGGATTTTTTCCCACATGAACATAATGATCGCAAACAACAAAAATAATAAAGTTATTGTTGCGTGACTCATAAAAATCCTCCAATTCATTATATATTTACTTGAAAATATCCTGCTAGCTTTTCTATGTTCTTTGCTGGTCTGTATTATATATAGGCTTTTACTTGTTGTAAATTTACAAAAAACTATGATATCATAATTTTTTTTTATGTGTTTTTAACAATTTTAGACATTTTAGACAAAAGTATGATATAATTTTAACATTTTTTTAATATTAATTATCAACTTTTAACAATTGCACTATGTATACAAATAAT
>ENA-UOJA01001179-UOJA01001179.1-human-gut-metagenome-genome-assembly--contig:-C19-NODE-1179-length-22356-cov-7.573338_pt1 | contig 22356 bp, 16 predicted proteins | sample MGYA00242337_ERZ723884 | MGnify/ENA metagenome assembly ERZ723884
GGACTTTGCGCTCGTCGTTACTTATGTCTCGTATCTCAGAGACATTAAGTAACGTGACGTAGCGCATCGTAGCGAAAGCGTCCCGTCCAAAAATGGATGATACCTTGCTAAACCGGGACATCTCAGACAATCCTTCAGGCATGTATTCATCAGAGACTTAACAAAATAAGAAATCACGCGAAAACTCCGCGCTCTGCAGCAATTGCTATAGTTTTTTTGAAGGCAGGATAATTTACTTTATCGGCTGCAAAATAGCTATTATTTGATTGACATAATAAGCAATATGTGGATGTGTGAGATATTGAGGCATGGGAAGATGGAATAATTTATTAACGGATATTAACGGAACAGGGGGATATGTGGTATAATTGATGGAGAATGTAGACAGGTTATAAGGTATGGCAGAGTGTCTGCGGAATGGAGAATAAAATGGGCAGTAAAGTATGGACAGCAGGTAATTTATATGTGAATCAATCCGGTAAGATCGTACAATTGATGGCGGTTGCAAGGCAGGAGGGCAGTGCGCAGGAGCTTGCCATATATCAGGAGATGCATGCACCATTTACCGTATGGGCAAAATCTCTGTCAGATTTTGAGGCGACTTATCATAAGATGGCAGAAGTGTTAGAGGAGAAGCGTGCGCCTCAGGAGAGAACGGCAGAAGCATCCGGGGCAAAAAGTGCTTTGCAGGAGAGTGTGTCTGCAGTGTCGGCGCAGGATTTGTCTCAGGAGAACGAATCAGAGGCATCCGGGAATCAGCGCGCACAGGGGGAGAATGTGCCTGCCGGTGGGGCGGATGTGAGCGAAGAAGAGCTGCGTATGGCACTGGAAAAGGGGCAGCCGGAAAAATATTTGTCCGGTCGTATTACAGAAACGGAAATCGCCAGGCGAGGCATGCTTCAAATATTAGATGCAGAGTCTTTTCGAGAAAAGAGACAGCTATTAGTGGGACTGCGTCCGTATATTGACAAACTGTTACTACACAATATTGCAGCAGCGTTAGATGTTGTTTTGGAAGAAGGAACACTTGATGATCAGTTTGAGTCACTGCTTCATTGTGTTGATGCACATGCCAGATATGAAGGAGGGAGATTGCGGTCATGATCAGGAAAATTATACGCAGTATGACACAGGGGTCTGTCAAGACAAAACTTTTTTTATGGGCAATGATTTTGCTGGGGATAGCGTCTGTTGCATTGTTTATCGCAGCATGGATACTGCAGCTTCCGATATTTGCACTGGCAGCGCTTGTATTGTTGGCCGTTGCCTTTGCGACTGTAAATTCTGTTACGATCAATACGCAGAAGACTCAAAAATCAAATAAAGATACATACGATGAAGGAAAAGAAGCGCATTCGCCACAGGAACGGCAGCGAGCCAAGGCAAGATATCTGGCCTCGCTTCAATCGAAAGATGTCAAAAAGATATTAAGGCAGCATAAAGTAACACAGTCTCATCAGAAACTTATGATTGATTCTTACCAGGAGAGAAAATTAGAGCAGGTTCCGGCATTTGCCTGGAGAACTGACAAAACATTACATTTTCTTGTGCTAGAGGGCCATGCAAATGAATTTGAGATTCCCATGGATCAGATCAGGGGTATTTATTATGAAAAAAATGTAACCGCAGATATCGAAAAGGATTATATCCCGTTTCAATATAGTACGTACATTGCTAAAATGTTTCAAGATCTTTTGCCGGAATATGCAGAACGTAACGTAGACGGAGAACTTGTTTACCAAAAAAATTTATTTTATTTGAGCAATGGATTATACATAACGAATACGTCAATGGCAAATTTGATGAAGCTGTTGCCAAAGGTCCCGTTTTTATTGGATGACAGTGTGAGTCGCAGCAATCGCTTGGACGCATATTTTAAGGAAATATACAAAAATCGTGTTCTTTGTGAGGCCCATGCGATCACGATGGATCAGTACCGTCAGTCAATAGAGGACACATTAGAGGATTTGATACAGGCGCCCATCAGCGGACAGGAATTTGTGAAAAGTCTTCGCGATATGACAAAATACCATCTGATCGATCAGCAGCAAGTTAGCAGATGTAGCCAAAGATATCGTCGGATTAAAAATATATGACATGATGCAATAAAAATAATACGTAATTACATATTGACATATGTTAAAAATAAAGATATAGTATTAGTATACTTGAATTGCAAAAAGATGTTGACAGGATAATGAAAAAGCATTATCATACAAAAAGAACACTTGTTCGAATTAAGAAAGGATGAATTTAGTTATGGCAAACGAAGTAAAGATCGATGAAAATAAAAGAAAAGCGTTGGAGTCTGCACTGTCTCAGATTGAGAAGGCATATGGTAAGGGTTCCGTTATGAAATTAGGCGACAATATGCATTTGAATGTGGAGACCGTACCATCTGGTTCTTTGGGCTTGGATCTCGCTCTGGGTGTTGGCGGTGTGCCAAAGGGACGTGTGGTAGAAGTGTATGGACCAGAGTCTGGCGGTAAGACGACCGTTGCACTGCATATGGTAGCAGAGGTGCAGAAACGCGGAGGTATTGCCGGCTTTATTGATGCGGAGCATGCGCTGGATCCGGTGTATGCCAAGAAGATAGGTGTAGATATTGACAACCTATATATTTCACAGCCGGATACCGGAGAGCAGGCATTGGAGATTACAGAGACAATGGTGCGTTCCGGTGCAGTTGACATTGTGATCGTGGATTCTGTAGCAGCACTGGTTCCAAAAGCAGAGATTGAGGGTGAGATGGGAGATTCTCACGTTGGTCTTCAGGCAAGATTAATGTCTCAAGCATTGCGTAAATTGACAGCGATCATCGGCAAGACCAATTGTACGGTGATCTTTATCAACCAGTTGCGTGAGAAAGTTGGTGTCATGTTCGGTAATCCGGAGACAACGACCGGTGGCCGTGCATTGAAATATTATTCCTCCATTCGTTTGGAAGTCAGACGTGGGGAGCAGATCAAAAAGGATGGTGAGGCGATCGGTAATCGAACCAAGATCAAAGTTGTGAAAAATAAAGTGGCACCACCATTCCGTACTGCTGAGGTTGATATTATTTACGGAGAGGGCATTTCCAGAGAAGGAGATATTTTGGATCTGGCCGTTGCAGAAAATATTGTCAATAAGAGTGGCGCTTGGTATGCCTATAACGGAGATAAGATCGGTCAGGGACGTGAAAATGCAAAACTGTTCTTGAAAGAACATCCGGATCTGATGGAAGAGGTTGAACAAAAAGTACGTGAAAAATATGCCCAAAAAGAGGGTGTTGATCAGGCAGAGAATGAGGAAAAGGCGTCTGATAAAACAGTTAAGGAGCCGGTTAAGGCAGCCAAAAAGGCTGACGATGCGGAATAATCGATGGAAGATGAGAAATTAAAGGCAACGAAGAAAGCGATGGGATTGTTGCAGCATATGGATCGCACGGAATGGGAACTTCGCAGTAAGTTAGAACAGGCGGGATTCTCAGAAGAAGCAGTGGAAGCAGCAATACAATATGTTGCCGGGTATCATTATATTGACGATAAGAGGTATGCAAAGCGGTTTGTAGAAATATATCGCGAATCCCGAAGTATGCGAAGAATACGTCAGGATTTACAAAAAAGACACGTTCCGGAGCAGTGGATCACGCTGGCAATAGAGGCTGTTGACGAGGATGATACCCCGGCACTGCAAAAGGCACTGGAAAAACTGCTCCGAGGAAGGACAGAACTATCTTATGAAGAGCAGCAAAAAGTAACGGCGAAACTGTATCGGCGGGGGTTTCGACTGGATGCTGTTCGTCGCCAAATTGACCTATGGCGCGAGCGAAATGATTGCCAATATTAGGGGAAGTTTACTTGACATTTTTCTGTGAAAAGTATAAAATTGAACTGTTGTACTATGTGCAATGAATATTTATAAGGAGGTGCTTCAGTTCGATGTCACCAATGGTTATTAAAATAGTAGCCGTTGTGATCTTACTGGTTGCCATCGTTGTTACGGCACTTTTGACGAAGACGATTTCTATTAAGCGTTATCAGGAATCTGAGAATCAGAAGTTGAACAATGCAGAGGACAAGGCTCGTCAGATCATTGATGAAGCTGTAAAGACTGCAGAGACGAAAAAGCGCGAAGCCCTATTAGAGGCGAAGGAAGAAGCGATCAAGAATAAGAATGAAATTGAGCGTGAATCCAAAGAGCGTAGAGCCGAAATTCAGCGATATGAAAAGCGAGTATTATCGAAAGAGGAAGCTCTGGACAAAAAATCGGAAGCCTTAGAGAAGAAGGAATCCAAATTAAATGCGAAAGATGCGGATTTGGATCGTCTTAAGAAAGAGTTGGAGACGATTAAGAACAGCCATCTTCGCGAGTTGGAAAAGATTTCCGGTTTGACCTCCGAACAAGCAAAGGAATATTTGTTAAAATCTGTAGAAGAAGATGTGAAACATGAAACTGCTGTTCTCGTTAAGGAATTAGAGAACAAGGCAAAGGAAGAGGCAGACAAAAAGGCAAAGGATTATGTTGTGACTGCGATTCAGCGATGTGCTGCGGATCATGTAGCAGAGACAACAATCTCCGTTGTTCAGTTGCCAAATGAGGAGATGAAAGGACGAATTATTGGTCGAGAGGGACGTAATATTCGTACATTAGAGACTCTAACAGGTGTAAATCTTATTATTGATGACACACCGGAGGCAGTTGTTTTATCTGCATTTGATGGAGTAAGACGAGAGGTTGCTCGTATTGCTCTTGAGAAACTAATTGTTGATGGACGAATTCATCCTGCAAGAATTGAAGAGATGGTGGAGAAGGCACAGCGTGATGTTGAGTCGATGATTCGTGAAGAAGGTGAAGCAGCAACATTAGAGGTTGGTGTTCATGGAATTCATCCGGAATTAATTCGTTTGTTAGGTAGAATGAAGTTTAGAACCAGTTATGGTCAGAATGCATTGAAACATTCTATTGAGGTTGCACATTTGTCTGGCTTACTTGCCGGAGAAATTGGTGCTGATGTGCGTCTAGCAAAACGCGCAGGTTTGCTTCACGACATTGGTAAATCGGTCGATCAGGAGATGGAAGGTACACATGTTCAGATTGGTGCGGACTTATGTCGGAAGTATAAAGAGTCGGGTATTGTAATTAACGCTGTGGAAGCACACCATGGCGATGTGGAGCCAGAAAGCTTGATCGCATGCATCGTTCAGGCAGCAGATACCATTTCTGCAGCTAGACCGGGTGCTCGTCGAGAAACACTGGAAACATATACAAACAGATTGAAACAGTTAGAAGATATTTCAAATAGCTTTAAGGGAGTTGAAAAATCATTTGCCATTCAGGCAGGACGTGAAGTTCGTGTCATGGTTATACCAGAGAAGGTATCAGATGATGACATGATACTATTAGCAAGAGACATCGCTAAGCAGGTTGAGGATGAACTGAAATATCCTGGCCAGATTAAGGTAAATGTTATTCGTGAATCCAGAGTAACCGATTACGCTAAGTAAGGCGCAAAGGAGTAAAAATGAGCGAAAGAGGTCGTGCGGAACGACCTCTTTTCTTTTCCACAAATAAAAACTAGAGTGTGACGAGAACAATGAAAAGTATGGGCATTACCTTTTACATAGATAGAAAATAATAGAAAGAAGGTGACAGGAGATGGTGATCTTAAAGAATTCTACACGCGAAAGCGCTAAAATAGGACAAGCGATAGATACGCAGTTTCAAACGGGAGGAGATCCATGGCTGGCAGTAGACATTGGAACGACAACGGTGGTAGTTGATCTATATACTTCTTATGGTGAGCTGGTAGCAACGTTAGCAGAAGACAATGCACAGGGAACCTATGGCAGTGATGTTATGATGCGGCTTATGCATGTCAAAGAGGGAAGAGGCGACCTTTTGGTACAGCGTATACGCGAGCAGATTTTCCAAATGGGCAGCAAACTGATCTGTAAATGGAAGTCACTTTTTGCGCAGACTGTACCGGTTCAAATGGCGGTGGTAGGAAACACGGTCATGTGTCATCTCTTTTTGCAAAAAGACGTTACCGGTCTGATGGGAGCTCCATTTTCGGCAGCTTATGAAGGCTGCTATACGTTATTGGGGAAAGATGTTGGTTGGAAGGACTGGAATACGTTAGCCATTACAGTATTGCCTGGCATAGCGGCACATGTTGGCGCAGATGCTGCGGCAATGCTTGGGAATTTGCGGATGTGGGATGCGGATAAAATCCAATTAGCGGTTGATCTGGGAACGAACGCAGAGATTCTGTTAAATAACAGAGGAACACTGTATGCGTGTTCTACTGCCGCAGGTCCGGCATTTGAGGGAAGAGGAATCTCGCATGGCAGGAGAGCGAGAGCAGGGGTTATTAATGCGGTGAAACTGTTTCGTGGTGCGGGCAATATCGAGCTTACCTTGGTGTCTGCTCGAGAACAAAATGATCAGAAGCCGATAGGGATCTGTGGTTCCGGATTGGTAGATCTTCTTGCGGCTTTGCGCCGCCATCAAGTGATGACATCGGATGGCTGCCTGCTTTCTGGTGAAGAAGCGATGCAGATAAACAGTGCCAGACCATTTGCGGACTGCCTGACTACGGATGTTAAGGGAGAAAGACAATTTGTTCTGTATGACGATATTGTATTGACACAGCAGGATATTCGTTCTGTGCAGTTAGCGAAAGCAGCGATACAGAGCGGCATGATGTTGTTATTAGAACAGGCAGTGGTGTCAGTGGAGGACATACAGGAGCTGTACGTTGCTGGTGTCTTTGGAGGATTTGTCAATCCGGGCAGTGCAAAACAGATGGGACTCTTACCTTCTATTGATGATAAGAAAATCATTTTTGTTGGGAACGCAGCGGGAAAAGGAGCAGGCGAAGCGTTATGTGACCCGAAATTTATAGATATGCTGCAGGAGCATATCGCAGACATACATCATATTGAACTGGCAGAGCAGGCAAAATTTACACAGGTATATATGGATTCTATGGAAATTGCGCCATGGCATTGATAATGCGATTGCGCCAAGGCATTGATACTGCGATTGCGCTATGGCATTGATACTGCGATTGCGCCAAGGCATTGATACTGCGGCTGCACCGTGGCATTGATATTGCGGCTGCACTGTGGCATAAATATAGCGATTGCGCCATGGCATTGATATTGCGGTTGCACTGTGGGATGCTTGCCTGTCATAGGGGATTTGTGCTACTATGTAGTGAGCCTTATAGAGGTTTTAGATGCACGAAAATGGCTTGGACAGAAAGAAGGAATGAGACATGAAATTAGCATTTATTGGAGCTGGAAATATGGCACAGGCGATGATCGGTGGTGTGTTGCGCAAAGGTTTATTGCCTAAGAATGAAATCATTGCAACGGCAGCGACACAAAAGACGATTGACACGGTAGCAGCACAGTATGGTGTGAATGTCACTTTAGATAACAAAGAGGCTGCAAAAGCAGATATTATCGTGCTTGCAGTGAAACCGGTTTATTATGCGGAGGTAATTGCAGAGATCAAAGATGTTGTGTTTTCGGAGCAGATTATTGTTACGATTGCAGCAGGCAAATCCGTTGCCTGGGTAGAAGAGGCATTTGGTGGATCTCATAAGATTGTTAGGACGATGCCAAATACACCGGCGTTAGTTGGTGAAGGAATTACGGCGGTATGTCCAAATGCAAATGTTGGAGAAGAGGATTTAAAACAGGTATGCGATATTTTGGAGAGCTTTGGAAAGGCAGAAGTGATCAGCGAAAAGATTATGGATGCTGTTATTGCGGTTAGTGGAAGTTCTCCTGCATATGTTTTCTTATTCATTGAAGCCATGGCAGATGCTGCTGTAGCGGAGGGAATGCCTCGTGCGCAGGCTTATCAGTTCGCTGCACAGTCTGTACTTGGCAGTGCTAAAATGGTATTAGAAACCGGAAAGCATCCGGGTGAGCTTAAGGACATGGTATGTTCACCGGCGGGAACAACCATTGATGCGGTACGTGTGTTAGAGGAAGGCGGGCTTCGTGGAATCGTCATGGACGCAATGCATGCTTGCGCTGAGAAGAACCGCAATATGTAAGGAATCATTTGAATAATCGTGTAGCCGGAAAGCATATGCGGACATAGAAAGCATATAATTTCCTATGAACAAAAATAAGATCCGTATACGAAAGATATGGCTTGTTTTTGCAGTGTATGTTATATTGATCGGCTATATGGGGCTGTATATTGCGACTTGGCAAAGCAGGCAGAACAACTTGCTGAAGTATCAGACGTTAATGCAGCATAACCATATATCTTCGCATAGCAGAGCGTTGCTTCGTGATATGGAATGCTTTCCGGTGCGAAAGGATCGCCGAGGTAAAGTATCTTGGGACTTTGAGGATGGCTATGGAGCACCGAGAACGTTTGGTGGCAAAAGAAGTCACGAGGGTGTAGATATCATGGCTTCCAAAGATCAGCCGGGGTGCTTACAGATTCAATCTGTGTGTGATGGTGTGATCGAACAAATTGGCTGGCTGAAATTGGGAGGATACCGTATAGGTATTCGTTCCAAACAGGGATATTATGTGTATTATGCGCATTTACAGCAATATGCACCTGATCTGCGCAAAGGCAGCAAAGTAAAAGCGGGCGATTATTTGGGGTTAATGGGTAATACCGGGTATGGACCGGAAGGGACCAGTGGTCAATTCGCGGTACATCTGCACTTTGGAATCTATATTGCAAAGGATGGCAGAGAGCAAAGTATGGATCCATATCCTATACTATGGTATTTGGCACAGTGAATATTTGCAATGCTGTTATAAGAGATTGCAGTGTTGCTGGAAAGGAAAATCCAGCTTGTAATACCTGATAGTCAGGTGTTGTTATGCGGGGATTACAGTATCGGTAGAAAGGAAGGATACGGTTACAATGACGTTACCAAAGAAATATCAACAAGCCATGCAGGACTTGCTTGGAGAGGAATATTCCGCATATATAGAAAGTATGCAGCAGAGATCACAGACTGCCATACGAATCAATACGGCTAAGATTTCTTTGGAACAATGGGCGGAAATCTGTCCATTTAAGACAAAGCCGGTACCGTGGACGGAGAAAGGCTTTTTGACAACCGATGAGCAATGTAATCCTGCCAAACATCCTTATTATTATGCGGGCTTGTATTATATTCAAGAACCCAGTGCGATGATACCGGCATCGATCCTGCCTGTGCATGAAGGAGATCGAATCTTAGATGTTTGTGCAGCACCGGGGGGCAAGGCGACAGAGCTGGCTGCGAAGCTGGGGGGAACCGGTCAATTGGTTGCAAATGATATTAGTGTTTCCAGGGCAATGGCACTTGCGAAGAATTTGCAGATTGCCGGTGCGGTCAATGCAGTCGTTACAGCGGAAAAGCCAGAACGATTGCAAGAGTCCTTTTTACAGTATTTTGATGGTATTTTGATCGATGCACCATGCTCCGGAGAGGGGATGTTTCGCAGAGATCCCCATATGGTACAGGATTGGGAAGAAAAAGGGCCGCAATATTATGCTCCGATCCAACGGGATATTTTGAAGGCGGCTTATCAAATGCTTCGGGAAGGTGGATATTTGGTCTACTCCACATGTACTTTTTCGCCGGAAGAAGATGAAAAAAATATATTGTGGTTTTTGCGGCAATTTCCGGATATGCACGTTTGTGAAGTCCCACGTAAAGAGGGCTTTTGCAGCGGAATCACGGATGCTGCATTGACAGAAACAGAACGGCAGCAGCTATCTCGCTGTGTTCGAATTTTCCCACATAAGACAGTGGGAGAAGGTCATTTCGCTGTCCTTTTGCAGAAAGGAGATTCGTCGGCTGTAGAGCAGGAAAGCAATTCCGCGGAGCAGGAAAATTCCCTTGCCGAGCGAGTGCATGATCATGGTTTTCGTATGGCAGAGAAAAAACATCAAAGTTCCGGAGCAGGACGAAGATCAAAATATGACGGTACGAGACAACAACGTCTCTCCGGGAAAAAAGACCGCAGAAGGATGGATGGAGATAACGATCTTGTGGCTAAGGCGACTTGGTGGACAGGATGTCTATCGGCTCCCGGAGCAGAGAGGTATCGTTTGATTCCCGGCAAGAAACAGTTTACGCTAGAAATGGAAGGATCCGTATCGTGGAAAGGGCTTCGCTGTATTCAGACAGGATTGATCGTGGGTAGCGCAGAGAAACGCTTTGAGCCGTCCATACAGCTTGCACTTTCTATTTGCGATAAGGACAAGCTTCCGTATGTGAATTTATCTTCCGAAGAACAGGATGTGATCCGTTATCTGAAAGGAGAGACACTGCAGGATGTGACTGTTTTGAATGAGGGGATGTTAAAGCAGACGGAAAATTATGTGTTAGTATGTGTAGATGGTTTTGCATTAGGCTGGGGAAAATATATGCAGAATGGAATGCTAAAAAACAAATATTACGCAGGATGGCGCATGCAGTAATTACAAGATATGATTGGAGGAACGGATGAAAGCGAAACGTGGAGATTTCGGTTATATAAACAATAGAAAGAAAAGAACCCTTACGATAGCAATTATTTATAGTGCTATTTCTATTGGAATTTATGTATTGGGATTGGTGCTGAATCATATGTCCAGACAGAATTTATTTACGGTGATCGCAGTGTTAGGGGTACTGCCGATCGTGAAACAGATTGTTGGTTTTGTTGTGGTATTTCCGTATCATTCTGTAACCGAGGAACAATACCAAAAGGTGCAAAAAGCTTTGCCGGAGAGGATGGAACTGATGACAGATCTGGTGATCACTTCTTCCGAAAAGATTATGCATTTAGATTTTTTGGCAGTAGGTAATGGACGAGTGATTGGCGTATTGGGCAATGGAAAACAGGAATTATCCTATGTTAGAGAGTATTTGTCCAAGGGCGTTGCTAACTGGGGAACGCAGTATAAAGTGCAGATCGTGGAGAAGCAGGCGATGTTTTTACAGGAGTTAGCAAGAATTGATTCCATTCCGGAATGTACGGAGGATCAGGAAGAAGAGTTGGAACATGTGAAATCTTACCTGCGATCTTTGATCGTATAACCGAGAGAAAGGGCAGAGAGCTATTATGCGAGAAGTAATAATTTCTGAACGCGAGGAAGGACAGCGTTTGGATCGCTATTTGGAAAAATATATGCCGGATGCTCCGAAAAGCTTTTTTTATAAGATGATGCGCAAGAAAAACATTGTGTTAAACGGGAAAAAAGTGTCTGGGTCGGAGCGGATTCAGACCGGCGATCAGATAAAATTGTTTCTTGCGGATGAAACAATTGATGGTTTTCGGTCAGGGAAGAAAGCTCAAGAAGTTGATTTGGGCGCACAACACCTGTCACAGGCAAAGAGGCCGACTAATGGCGCACAACACCTGTCACAGGCAAAGAGGCCGACTAATGGTGCGCGACAGATGCCACAGGCAAAGAGGCCGACTAATGGTGCACAACAGATGCCACAGGCAAAGAGGCTGGAAAAGGGTGCACGTCAAGGAAAAATAGAGTTGCAGCAGGGGCACTATGACAGAAACTTGCCGCCGTTGCAAATTGTCTATGAGGATGCTCAGTTTTTGGTGGTTAATAAGCCGGTTGGAGTGCTATCCCAAAAAGCGGACAGAAATGACAGGTCGATCGTTGAACAGATTACAGATTATTTGGCAGATAATGCTGCTGATGACACGTTTCGTCCGGGAATCTGTAATCGTTTGGACCGAAATACTTCCGGCCTGATCGTAGCAGGAAAGACGGTACGTGCGCTACAGGACATGAATAAGCGGTTCAAGGAACGTACAATCTGCAAATATTATTTATGTGTTGTTCATGGAAGTGTGTCAAAAAAGCAGTATTTGAAAGGCTACCTAGAGAAGGATAGTCGAACCAATAAAGTGACAGTAAGACAACAGCCCGGCCCTAACAGTGTACCGATTGCAACGGAATACCTGCCGCTTCAACAGGGGGTGTATCAAGGGGAATCTTTTACCCTGTTGCAGGTGCATCTGATCACAGGTAAATCTCATCAAATTCGTGCTCATTTGGCAAGCATTGGTCATCCATTGGTGGGGGACGTTAAATACAGTACGAAACGAGCGTCTGCCTTCGACCGAGAGCAGTTACATCAGCGAGTGCAATTGCTGCATGCTTGGCAGCTTATATTTACGGCACATGGAAAAGAATATGTTTGGAAAGCGGAACTCCCAGACAATTTTGCACAGGTACTGCGCAGACTAGGGATGGAAACGGAACAGAACAGTATTTAGCTGAGATAGTGCGCAGACTAGGGATAGAGATTAAATGATCATATTGCACTATTCATAAGGAGTTGAGAGAATTATGCCATCTTGGAATTCAAGAGGACTTCGAGGCTCTATGTTAGAGGAAGCCCTTAATATGACAAATGAACAATATCGCAAAGAGCATTTGGCATTAGTACAAAAAATACCGACGCCCATTACGCCGATCAATATCGACAAAGAGCATCGGCATATCACCTTAGCATATTTTGAACAAAAAAGTACCGTAGATTATATCGGGAATGTGCAGGGGGTGCCAATTTGTTTTGATGCCAAAGAATGCGCCGGAGAGCGTTTTGCCCTGCAAAATATCCATGAGCATCAGATGGAGTATATGCAGGACTTTGAGCGGCAAGATGGCATTGCGTTTTTGATCGTCTATTTTAAGGAAGCCGGTGTCTATTACTATGTACCGTTTCGCGATGTAAAACGCTTTTGGGATCGTGCAGCAGAAGGAGGACGCAAAAGCTTTTTGCGTCACGAACTGGATCAGGATTACCAGATACGCACATCAAACCAAATATTCATTCATTATTTGGATGCTTTAAGCCGCGATCTGGAGTCCCGTCCGGAATCTTAAATATTATAAATGCAGCACGCGTTCTTTGATCTCCTGGGTACGTCCCTGATTCCAAAATTGCGTCCCAATATACCCACAGGTACGTCTTGCAACGTTCATTTTGTTCTGGTCAGTGTTGCCGCAATTTGGGCATTCCCAGATCAGCTTACCATGTTCATCAGTGACGATCTGAATCTGACCGGTATAACCGCAGCATTGACAATAATCACTCTTGGTATTTAATTCCGCATACATAATATTATCATAAATATATTTCATAACATTTAATACGGCTTCGATATTATTTTCCATATTCGGTACTTCCACATAACTGATCGCACCACCCGGAGATAATTCTTGAAATTGCGCCTCAAATTTCAATTTATCAAAGGCATTGATCTCCTCAGTTACATGTACGTGATAACTGTTAGTGATATAGCCGCGGTCGGTCACACCTTCGATAATGCCAAAGCGTTTTTGCAGACATTTGGCAAATTTGTAGGTGGTGGACTCTAGCGGAGTACCATATAAGCTAAAGTCGATGTTGGTTTCTTCGCGCCATTTTGCACAAGCATCGTTCATATGCTGCATGACTTGCAATGCAAATGGGGTGGATTCCGGATCAGTATGACTGTGTCCGGTCATATATCTGGTGCATTCGCATAATCCGGCGTATCCCAAAGAAATCGTAGAATATCCGTTATATAGCAGTTTATTGATCGTCTCACCTTTCTTCAGACGAGCGAGAGCACCGTACTGCCAAAGGATTGGAGCAACGTCGGAAGGCGTATCTAATAAACGCTTGTGGCGGCACATCAGTGCACGATAACACAAGTCCAGACGTTCATCAAAAATCTGCCAGAATTTATCCATATCCTTGCCGGAAGAGCAGGCAACATCCACTAAGTTGATCGTGACAACGCCCTGATTAAAGCGACCGTAAAACTTTGGCTTATCGTTTTCGTCATGATAAACAGTCAGGAAGGAACGGCAGCCCATGCAAGGATAGCAGTTGCCATCTTTTAATTTACGCATGATCTTTTCAGAAATATAGTCAGGAACCATTCGTTTTGCCGTACATTTTGCTGCCAGTTTGGTTAGTTCCCAATATTTACTGCCTTCGGTAATATTATCTTCTTCCAATACGTAGATCAGCTTTGGAAAAGCAGGAGTAATATATACACCTTTTTCATTCTTAACGCCCTGAATACGCTGGCGAAGGATCTCTTCCGTTACGAGTGCAAGATCATCACGCAGACGTCCTTCCGGAACTTCATCCAAATACATAAATACCGTAACAAATGGTGCTTGTCCATTAGTTGTCATCAACGTGATCACTTGATACTGGATCATCTGTACGCCACGCTTGATCTCGTCGCGCACACGCTGTTCTGCTACATTATTGATCTGTTCTTCGGAAGCAGCGATATTCGCTTTTTCAAACTCATCACGCACCTGCAGTCGGAATTTTTGTCTGCTGACATCCACAAATGGGGCGAGATGTGCCAAAGAAATGCTCTGTCCGCCGTACTGGGAACTGGCAATCTGTGCAATGCTCTGCGTTGCTATATTGCAGGCAGTTGAAAAACTCTTTGGCCGTTCGATCATGGTTTCACTGATCACAGTACCGTTTTGCAGCATATCTTCCAAATTGACAAGACAGCAGTTGTGCATATGCTGTGCAAAATAATCGGAATCGTGAAAATGTATAATGCCCTGTTCGTGTGCGGCTACGATATCCTCTGGGAGCAAAAAACGCTTGGTAATGTCTTTACTGACTTCGCCGGCCATATAATCGCGTTGTACACTATTTACGGTAGGATTCTTATTGGAATTTTCCTGCTTTGCCTCTTCATTATTACATTCCAACAGGCTTAAGATCTGCTTATCGGTTGAGTTGGATTTGCGGACTAAGGCGCGAGTATAACGGTAAGTAATGTATTTGCGTGCCAACACAAATGCACGTTTGTTCATGATCTGATCCTCGACAAGATCCTGAATTTCTTCGACGCCGAGAGTTCGGCCAATGTCAGAACAAATCTTCTCTACATTAGTAGAAATCTCCTCGATCTGTTCTTCTGATAATTGATCAACAGCGGCAACCTCGCAGTTTGCTTTTTTGATCGCTGCTGATATTTTGGTGACATCAAAATCGGCTTCAATGCCACTTCTTTTCATGATTTTCATGAATGCAACCTCCTCCATTCAGACTTGCTTCCTAATCGAGGAAAGCACACAGACTGCGTGGATATGCATACTTTCTCGGATTTTTAGAAGTACTATATAATGTTCGAAAAATGTCATGGTGACACTATATATTGTGTTTTTCTCGACGGGATTTATACTAGCACATTTCTATTTACAACACAATCCCCATAATCCACATTATGCCAATACCAAAAATACGCTATGTTATCAAAAATGCAGTCTGAGAGTTTCTTTGAAAGCTGCCCTTAAAAAAATTCCATACTTGGAAGATACAATGATAAAAATTGGGGGTTTTCAAATTAGAATGTATGTGGTATGATGTTTGATGAAATGCGAAGAAGAGAAGTAGTAACCATAGAATGGAATGCAGAAAGCTGTTGGTTGATGCGAAGCAGTGGAAGTGATATGGCGAACTCGTCTCGGAGCAGCCGGTTGAACTTTAGTAGATCAGGACGGATTCCCACCGTTAGAGGGGAAAGGTATTGACAAGTTGTTGATGTACCTGTGAGCGCATGTTTTTCATGAATAAGAGTGGTAACGCGGATGATCCGTCTCTATATTATATAGAGACGTTTTTTACATTACGAAAGAATTTCACGTTGATCCTTATACAAACTCTGACAGAATGCACACAGATGCGCAACGCATTACAAGGACTCAAAGGGGAGTCTGGAAAGTGAGGTTATTTATGAAAGGATTTGAAAAGTATCAGAAGAGTTATTTTATGCCACCGGAGGATTGTTATGAATGGGTAAAGAAAGATGCAATTGATAAGCCGCCGGTTTGGTGCAGTGTTGATTTACGTGATGGCAATCAGGCTTTGATCGAGCCAATGAGCCTGGACGAGAAAATAGAGTTTTTTAAGATGCTGGTTAAGATTGGATTTAAGGAGATCGAGGTCGGTTTTCCGGCAGCATCCGAGACAGAGTTTACTTTTTTGAGAGCACTGATCGATCAGCATCTCATTCCGGATGATGTAACGGTTCAGGTACTTACACAGGCAAGAGAACATATTATCCGCAAGACATTTGAAGCAGTGGATGGTGCACCAAATGCAATCGTTCATGTATATAATTCTACATCTGTAGCACAAAGAGAGCAGGTGTTCCGTAAATCCAAGGAAGAGATCAAGGAGATTGCAGTAAACGGAGCAAAACTGTTAAAAGAGCTTGCTGCAGAGGCACATGGTAACTTCCGCTTTGAATACAGCCCGGAGAGTTTCCATGGAACAGAAGTAGATTATGCAGTAGAAGTATGTAATGCCGTTTTGGATGTATGGCAGCCACAGGCAGATGCACCGGCGATCATTAATATCCCTGCCACTGTCGAGAATGCAATGCCGCATGTTTTTGCAAGCCAGATTGAATATGTCAGCAAACATCTGAAATACCGTGATAATGTTGTTCTTTCTCTGCATCCACACAATGACCGTGGTACCGGCGTGGCAACTGCGGAGCTTGGTGTATTGGCAGGAGCAGACCGTTTGGAAGGCACTTTATTTGGTAACGGTGAACGTACCGGTAATTTAGACTTAGTAACTGTTGCTATGAATCTGCATTCTCATGGTGTGGATTCCAAGTTAGATTTCCACAATATGCAGGAGATCGCAGATACGTATGAGCGTTTGACAGCAATGCAGGTATCCAAGCGTCAGCCATATGCAGGTGAGCTTGTATTTACCGCATTTTCCGGTTCTCATCAGGATGCTATCTCCAAAGGTATGGCATATCGCGAGGAGCGTAACGAAAATCTTTGGACGGTTCCATATCTGCCGATCGATCCGAAAGATGTTGGAAGAACATATGATTCGGATGTTATCCGTATCAACAGCCAGTCCGGTAAGGGCGGTGTAGCGTATGTATTAAAACAGAATTACGGATTAGAGATTCCAGACCGTATGCGTGAGGAAGTCGGTTACCTGATGAAGGGTGTTTCCGATCATGCACATGCAGAGCTCAGTCCGGAAGATATGCTGCGCGTATTCGAAGAGACATACAGCCAGCCAAAGCGTAGTTTTGCTATTGCAGAAGTACACTTCCAGCAGAAAGATGGTATTACAACGCAGGTTACTTTTGAGCAGGATGGCAAAAAAGAAGTTGTCGAGGCAAAGGGAAATGGACGTTTGAATGCAGTCAACAATGCGATCAAGGATTTCTTAGGTATCAGCTATGTATTGGATGTATATGAGGAGCACGCATTGTCGAAGACATCTTCTTCTAAGGCGATGGCTTATGTTGGAATTACGCAGGATGAGAAGCAGTTATACTGGGGCGTAAGCAGTGATGAAGATATTATTCGTGCTTCCATTGATGCGTTAGAGCATGCAGTAAATCACATGATCGAGATTAAGGGCGAAAAAGTACACTAAGCCTATCAAAGATTTCATATTATTTATTGGGAGGGGTCTTGGCGGGCCCCTCAACCACATATAGAAAGGTACGGTAATAGCATGGCAGATAACAGTGTGTTGATTGATGAGTTGGTTCGTTATGGGGAGAAAAATGGTTTGGTCGCAGCGGAAGATCGTGTGTATGTGATCAATCGTTTGTTGGAGATTTTGCAGTTGGATGAATATCAGACACCAGAGCAGAAGACACCGGTACGGCCGGTTCATGAGATTTTAGCGGACCTTATGGAAAATGCATATTCCCGTGGTGTTATGACAGAGAACAGCGTTGTTTATCAGGATTTATTTGATACGAAACTGATGGGAGCACTCGTTCCGGCACCAAGTACCGTGATCCGCAAGTTTCGCAAGTTGTATGAAGAATCACCCAAAGCGGCAACAAACTATTATTATAAATTAAGTTGTGATACCAATTATATCCGCCGTGATCGAATCAAGCGTGATGTAAAGTGGACCGCAGATACAGAGTATGGGACATTAGACATTACGATCAATTTATCTAAGCCGGAGAAAGATCCTAAGGCGATCGCCGCTGCCAAAAATGCACCACAGAGTGCTTATCCGAAATGTTTGCTGTGTAAAGAAAACGAGGGGTATGCAGGTAGAGTGAATCATCCGGCAAGACAGAATCACCGTGTTATTCCGGTAACCATTGATGGCGGTCAGTGGGGATTGCAGTATTCTCCTTACGTATATTACAATGAGCACTGTATCCTATTTAATAGTGATCATACACCGATGAAGATTGATGAATCTGCCTTTCGTAAACTGTTGGATTTTGTGCGTCAGTTCCCACATTATTTTGTAGGTTCAAATGCCGATCTGCCAATTGTAGGCGGCTCGATATTGGCACATGAGCATTTCCAGGGTGGTCATTATGAATTTGCAATGGAAAGAGCGGAAATCAAGCAGACATTGACGATTCCGGGCTTTGAGGATGTACAGGCGGGGATCGTAAATTGGCCGATGTCGGTTGTACGTATTCGTCATAAAGAGGCTGAGCGCCTGGTAAAGCTTGCTGCACATATTTTGACGGCATGGAGAGCATATACGGATGAAGATGCTTTTATCTATGCGCAGACGGATGGAGAACCACACAATACGATCACACCGATCGCGCGAATGCGGGACGGGGAGTTTGAACTGGATCTGGTACTTCGCAATAACATTACAACGCCGGAGTATCCGTTAGGTGTGTACCATCCACATCAGGAACTGCACCATATTAAGAAAGAAAATATCGGCTTGATCGAAGTTATGGGTCTGGCAGTCCTTCCGGCAAGATTAAAGGGAGAAATGCAGCGTTTGGGCGAATACATTATATCAGGAAAAGATATTCGAGCCGATGAGGAACTTGCAAAACATGCAGACTGGGTAGACGAGTTTTTACCAAAATACGATGCGATCACAGAAGATAATGTAGATGAAATTCTTCAGACGGAGATTGGTATTGTTTTTAAGAAAGTATTAGAACATGCCGGTGTTTATAAAAACACAGACGAAGGTATGAATGCATTCATGCGGTTTATCCTATCACTTTAGAATTAGAGTTTGCAATAATGAGGTATGTTCTTTCACATTAGGTTGAAAGCACATATAAGAGTATCAAAATTGAAAGCCACCAAGATTTGATATGTCCTGTCAGTGACAGGGTACTCATCAAGTCTTGGTGGCTTTTTTTCTTTATAGGAAACTGCTTTTGTTTATATCTTTTATTGTTTTATTCGGATGTGACCGTTAGTCTTCCTTGCAAAATACACGTTTAAGAAGTGCCATATCCAATGTCTGCTCAGGTGCGAAAGCATCCGAGGTCACATAATCCAGTATTGATCTTGCAAAGCATTTGATCTCAGGATACTCGGCAACCTCACTTAAACGGCTGGTACATACCATCAAGGTACCCTCGCCAACTTTACCTTCAAACAAGATACCCAGTTTGTGGTTACGTTCAAAGTTGTCAACCATCTGCACGATCGGGCGGTAGCTCTTATCGGTCACGTCATCTAAGATAGCACAGTCACAGTGCGATACGATCTTATACCACTGTGGTGTGGAATATTTGTGAGCCGGGAAAGATGCTAAAGCCGGATGATCCTTTTGGATCAACAGCCCCATTGTACCGACAGCAACCGGCTTCTTCATCCATTCGCAAATATCGCGGAACATTGGATAACACCAAAAATCCGTACAATAAAAGCCTTCGATCTTGTCGGCAAGTTCGGTTGGCAGATACAATACTTTTTGACCATTTTGAAGCAATGCGCAGGCTTCTGCGTAATCAGCCGTCACATGGACTTCATTGGCACCTTCACCGATCGTCATGCCGGAGACCGGAATTTTCGTTGACAGTGTTGGGAAGCAGTATAGCTCATAGGTGTTTGCCATATTGGTTTCCGGTACACTAAGATCCAAATGATAAGTAGCAGCTTCCGTAATCTCCGGAAAATCAAAGGTTATCTCATCCAATTCTACCAGGTCAAAAGCACCATCCGGAATCACAACGGATCCCTCTCGAATGATCTTTTTCTGCTGTTTTAATTCCCAGTGAAGAATTTTATTCTCCAACTTCTCCGGATTGTAGTAGCGGATCGCCATCTTAGCACGGAAGGTTTCTCCTGCCTGATAGACATATTTTGGAAACTGTGCTAACAGAATGTGATCGGAACAGTATCCTGCCCATTCCTCCGGTGTAACATGTCCTTTGATGTCCATAAAGGCATCCAAAATACCAACGAGAGCGGTACCCTGGCCGGAAAAGTCCTGAATATCCAATATTTGATATCCGGCGAGCAGTTTTGTACGAGCAGCAGCCTCCAGTTCTTCCTTGTAGCATTGAACAGACAGCTTACCACTGGTGTAGAAAAAGTCATCGGCTTGATCTAACATGCCCTTTTCTTTCAAACGGTCTCTGAATACTTCGAAGTTTCTTGCTTTGAGAACGCCGGTATATTTATCAATCTCACGGAAGTTTGGATAAACCGCAAATTGTCCGATCTCATGGGAGACAACCGGAATATGTGGAATCAAAACACCCCCATTATCGGCAGCTTTTACTTTCTTAACGCCGGTTCCGTATTGGATTTCAATCTCTTCCGCATCGTTGCCGGCATCGGCGGCTGCATTTGTAGGATGGATCACTTCATCGTAGTTATGATCAGCAGAAGGTTCATCCCACTGAATATGTCCCAAAGGAGCATCACACATACCATAGGAACCACGGAATAAACGGTTTTTGCTAAAACGGACTCCGACAAAGAAATCGTCTTCCGGTAATAGTACCGGGGTGTGCTGGAAGTTGTTGGAACCCTGTGTATACAGATGACGATCATCCACCTTGCGATAATTTGTAATGATCTCTGCCATGCGCTCTTTGCTGCCCCAAAGCTCATTTCCAAGAGACATCATACAATAAGAAGCATGGTTACCAAATTCATCCATCATGCGATAACCTTCTTCGATCAGATAATCCTGCTCTTCGGCATTGTGCCCTTCATCACCCGGTGCGGTCAAGGTTCCCCAGAAAGGAAGCTGAGGTTCCATGTAAATACCCAACAGATCAGCCGCCACAAATGCAGCGTCCGGAGGGCAGCAGGTGTGATAACGGTAATGATTGATACCGTAAGATTTGGAAATGCTCATAACGCGGATCCATTCTTCTACGGAAGTAGGAACCGCTCCGGTCATTGGAAAGATCAAACCATCGTGTTTGCCACGCAGGAATGTCGGTGTCCCGTTGATCAAAAATTCAGTCTCTGATGTGGAAAAGTCGCGCAGACCGAATGTTGTCACGCTCTCCTCGTCGGTACCCGGAATTGTCAAGTGCAGTTCGTAGATGACCGGACTGTATTCGCTCCAAAGTACAGCATCTTCTCCCAGTTCATAAGTAAATTCGGCCGTTCCTTTGCCGACCGGGAAGAAAATGTCCTGAAAATATGCAGCAGGTACTTGTACGCCTGTCTTGCCGGAAATGTTCATTAATTCAGCTTCGGCACAGACAGACAGATTGCGTTGCGTCTGCGTTGTATTGTTGGTGGTAATCTCTACACGGACAGATTTGTGCTCTGTATCCGGGTAGGTTTTGATATGTTCAATCATGATCTCATCACATATGTGAAGCGATATCTCGCCGATAATACCATTCCAATTCGTCTGGGTATCCGGAGAGGTCAGATGACCGCCTTTGGTCGGGTAATCCACATTAGAAACTAAAATAGTCAGACGAAACGTGTTGTCCTTAATATAAGGAGTCAGATCGTAATGATGTGGAGTAGTAAGGCTGTCTCTGCATCCGACCTCTACATCATTAACCCAAACACGAGTCAGGCGTGTACGTTCCAAATGTAAATAAATATTTTTGTTTTTGAAATCTTTGTCCAAGGTAATTTCTTTTGCATACCATGCGTAACCTTCAAACAAGTATGGATCAGTCAGAAAACCGATTTCTTTCTTGTCAGAAGGAGTTCCCTTTTTGGCGATCGAAGTCGTACCGGGAAGTGTAATCGTATCTGTAGGCAGACTACGGAAAATTCCCTGCTCGATCCCTGTTTTGTCCGCATCCAAGGCAAATGCCCAATCACCGGATAAATCCATTCTCTTGATCATACTTAAACTCCATTCTATCAATTTTGTACTACAAGATCTGACATTTACTCATCCCTCGTCAGATCCACATTTAAAACTCGCTCAAACTTCCCATACTTCAAATCCTCCACAACCACATATTACTTATTATGTCAGCAATAAATAAACCATTTTGCAGCCAATACAGTAAATTGTTCTGTCATCAGAGTACTAAGATAATTGCCGCAGAACGCAGAGTTTTTGCGTGATTTCTTATTTTGTTACATCTCTGATGAATACATGCCTGAAGGAGTGTCTGAGATGTCCCGGTTTAGCAAGGT
>ENA-UOJA01001182-UOJA01001182.1-human-gut-metagenome-genome-assembly--contig:-C19-NODE-1182-length-22333-cov-7.555032_pt1 | contig 22333 bp, 17 predicted proteins | sample MGYA00242337_ERZ723884 | MGnify/ENA metagenome assembly ERZ723884
TATGTTTTTTTGTCTTTTGATAAACAAAAATCAATAAAAATAGAAGGAGTAAAACGATGGCAGATTCAGAAGTAAAACAGGAAGCCGCATGGTTAAAGTGGACAGGCATTATTGTATCGGTAATACAGATTATATTAGCGGTATCGTTTGTGGGAATGGTGTTCTGGATTAACATTTTTCCTGTAAAGATTGAAGTGATTATTATTGTAGTGCTGATTCTTTTATCAGCGTTGGCATTATATTTACAGTTTTTAAAATACGGCTGGGTAAAATGGGCCGCAAGAGTCATAGCACTGTTGCTGGCAGTAATACTGGCAATCGGTGATTTATACATTTATCAGGCAAAAGAGGCAATGAATTATGTCAGCAACAACGAGCAGACAGAAGTTATTTCCGTTTATGTATTAAAAGATGATGAAGCAAAGACGATTGCAGATGCAAAGGATTACATTTTTGGATACCATGAAATCTTAGACAGAGAAAATACAGATAAATATGTACAGAGTATTAACACTTCTTTGAATAAGACGATTACATCAAAGACCTATAATGATCTGCCAAAGATGGTCGAGGCACTGTACAATAAGCAGATTGGGGCAATGATTTTAAATGAGTCTTATGTAAAGACACTGGAAGAAGAATTCCCTGATTTCGAGGAAAAGACAAAAGTTATTGCAAATGAGTATTACAGAACAACACTGGATAAGCCGGTGATTACAAAGAATACACTGACAGATACATTTACCATTTATCTTTCAGGAAATGATGAATGTGGTGAATTAAATCAGTCCGGACGAAGCGATGTGAATATTCTGATTGTTGTCAATCCGAAGACAAAGCAGATTTTACTGATTAATACACCGAGAGATTACTATGTCAATGTCAATTCCTTAAAGTCGGGAATCGGCAAGGATAAGCTGACACATGCCGGAAACTTTGGCGTGGAAGCATCCATGAAGACATTGAGCACCTTATATGATAACTGGGATATTGATTTTTATGTCCGTCTGAATTTTACAAGTGTGGAAGAAATTGTAGACGCAGTGGGCGGTATTACGGTAAATTCAGAAATTGAATTTTATACAAGCCCGGATACCAGTGATGAGAAATTCCATTTTGTAGAAGGTCCGAATAAGTTAAACGGTAAGGCAGCACTGGCATTCTGCCGTGAAAGACAGTCTGTGGCAGCCGGTGATAACCAGCGTGGACAGGATCAGATGCTTGTTATTGAAGCGCTGATTGATAAAGTAACATCACCTTCTATTTTATATAATTATAGCAATGTTCTTGAAACAGTCCGCAACCTGTTCCAGACGAGCTTAGACGATGATGATATCGCAAGTATGGTAAAACTGACAATGGAAGGCGCAAATGGCTGGAATGTACAGTCTTATGCAGTAGAAGGAACCAGTGCATTTTCTTCATCATACTTCTTCGGTTACAGCTCAATGTGGGTTATGGAACCGGATATGTCAACGGTTAAGACTGCGGTTGAACTGATGAATAAGATTAAAGACGGTGAAGTCTTTGATATGGATGAATATTTAGAGTCAAAATAAAAGATTTTTTGGAGGATTTATTACATGATTAGTGCAAATAACGTAACACTTCGTATTGGTAAGAAGGCGCTGTTTGAAGATGTAAATATCAAGTTTACGGAAGGAAACTGCTATGGCTTAATCGGTGCAAACGGTGCCGGAAAGTCTACATTTTTAAAGATTCTGACAGGTCAGATTGAGCCAAGCAAGGGTGATGTAAGCATCACACCGGGACAAAGACTTTCATTCTTAGAGCAGGACCACTTCAAGTATGATGAGTATACTGCTCTGGATACGGTTATCATGGGTAATGAAAGACTCTATGAAATCATGAAAGAAAAAGAAGCAATTTATGCCAAGGAAGATTTTACGGAAGAAGACGGGAATAAGGCAAGTGAACTCGAAGCGGAATTTGCCGATATGAATGGCTGGGAAGCAGAATCTGATGCGGCACAGCTGTTAAACGGACTGGGTATTACAACAGATTTACACTATAAGCAGATGGCAGAATTAAACGGTAGTGAAAAGGTGAAAGTCCTGCTTGCAAAGGCATTATTTGGCAACCCGGATATCCTGCTGCTTGATGAACCGACAAACCATTTGGATCTGGATGCGATTGCATGGCTGGAAGAATTCTTAATTAACTTTGAAAATACAGTCATTGTCGTATCCCATGACCGTTATTTCTTAAATAAAGTATGTACACACATTGCGGATATTGACTATGCGAAGATTCAGTTGTATGCCGGAAACTACGACTTCTGGTATGAATCCAGCCAGCTCTTAATCAAGCAGATGAAGGAAGCCAACAAGAAAAAGGAAGAAAAAATCAAAGAATTACAGGACTTTATCCAGCGCTTCTCTGCAAATGCTTCTAAGTCGAAGCAGGCAACCTCAAGAAAGAGAGCATTGGAAAAAATTGAACTGGATGAAATCAGACCGTCCAGCAGAAAGTATCCGTATATTGATTTCAGACCATCCAGGGAAATCGGAAATGAAGTGCTTCAGGTTGAAAATCTTTCAAAGACGATTGATGGTGTAAAGGTATTGGATAACATTTCATTTATCGTAAACCACGATGATAAGATTGCGTTTGTCGGTTCAAACGAACTGGCAACAACGACACTGTTTAGAATTTTAACCGGTGAACTTGAGCCGGACGAGGGTTCATTTAAGTGGGGAATTACAACGAACACCGCTTATTTCCCGAAGGACAGTGCGGCAGAATTTAACCGTGAAGATACGATTGTTGAGTGGCTGACACAGTATTCACCGGATCCGGATCCGACTTATGTCAGAGGATTCTTAGGCAGAATGTTATTCGCAGGCGATGACGGTGTTAAGAAGGTAAAGGTACTTTCCGGTGGTGAAAAGGTGCGTTGTCTGATTTCTAAGATGATGATTACAGGTGCAAATGTACTTATTTTTGATGACCCGACAAACCACTTGGATATGGAATCTATTACGGCATTAAATAACGGACTGATTAAGTTCTCAGGCGTAGCACTGTTTACTTCACATGACCATCAGTTTATCCAGACAACGGCAAACCGTATTATGGAAATTGTTCCGAGCGGTCAGCTGATTGATAAGATAACAACGTATGACGAATATCTTGAAAATGACGAAATGGCAAGAAAACGTCAGGGATATGCGGAAGCAGCAGAAGATGACAATTAGAAATATACAATAAGAATAGCCCCGGCAGGAATTTTACAACATTTCTGCCGGGGGTTTCTTGTCTAAAAGAGGGATAGATGATATAATATTCTAATATGCGAAATGGAGGAGTTTTAAATGGCATCAGGTGGACGCAGTAGTACAGCTAAGTCTTCAAAAAACAAGGCAAAGACAACGGCTGTAAAGAAAAATACTTCCCCTGCCGGAAAGAGAAAGCGGACAACCAAAGCAAAACAGCAGGCGGCAAACCAGCTTCGGGATGAAGTGCTGGTGTTGCTATCGTTTGCGGTGGCTGTTATCCTGCTTTTGAGTAATTTTAATCTGGCAGGCAGCGTAGGCGTGCAGATCAAATGGTTTATGTTTGGACTGTTTGGTGTAATGGAATACATTTTCCCGATTGTCGTGGCGGCTTCGCTGATTTTTTTGATTTCAAACAGAGAATATATTGCAGTTGCAAGAGTAAAAACAGCAGCTGTTTACATACTGATGGTGCTGCTTTCGGCAATGGCATTGCGGATTGGCAACCGGCCGGATATTGCGGAAAGCACATTAATGGAAATATTTCACTACAGTGCGGTGCATAATACCGGCGGTGGTTTCTTTGGTGGCATGTTATGCAAGCTGTTAAAGCCGCTCGGTATGTTTGGCAGTATGGTGGTACTGCTGTTACTTATTATCATCTGCCTGATTGTGATTACGGAAAAATCATTTATCAGCGGTGTGATGAAAATGCAGAAAAGCGGAAGCAGAATGGTGCATGCCGCAAAGCAGGATTACGATTTGTACCGGGAACATTCGGCAGACAGACAGAGAAGAAAGCCGGATGAGGAACTGTCGGAGGAAGAATATCTTGCCAGACGGCGGGAAGAAAAGTTAAAAAAGATACAGGAAAAAGAAGAAAAAGCACAGGCGCGCATGAATAAAAAGGCGCGTGGCATTACAAGTGCAACAACACTGCCGAAAGAAACGGCGGCAGAACCGGATAATCCGATTGATATTCATGAAATTGTTGTGGATACACAGCGGGAAGATGAATACAGTGGAGATATTTACAGTCCGGTCCAGCAGCAGGAACAGGCATATGATTATGAGCTGGAGAGCATTTTAACCGAAAAACCGGAAGAAGAAATGATTAATCCGGTGGAAACGGAAAGCATGCCGGATGAAACAATTCATGGTCTGTCTGAGCGTCTGGAGCAGATGACAGGACAATATCAGGAGCCGGAAATGTATCCTGACACATATGCAGAGAATGGCAGTGAACCGTCTGCCTATGAGGCATATGAACAGGCACTGCCGGAGGAAACGGTTGAGCAGGATATGGAGCAGGACGGCTATGAAGCGGAAAATGCAGAATATCCGGAGCCAGAGGTTATGGGACATGCAGAAGAAACAGCCGGGGTATCAGGACAGCCGCACACGAAAGTACAACGGTATCAGTTTCCACCACTGTCCTTATTAAATCAGGCTTCATCAAAGCAGGGCGGCTCACAGGATAGGGAAAACAAGGCAACGGCGCTGCGCCTGCAGCAGACCTTACAGAATTTTGGGGTCAAGGTAACGATTACAGACATCAGCTGCGGTCCGGCGGTTACACGTTACGAATTACAGCCGGAACAGGGTGTGAAGGTCAGTAAGATTGTATCGCTTTCCGATGATATTAAGTTAAATCTTGCGGCGGCGGATATCCGTATTGAAGCACCGATACCGGGAAAAGCTGCGATTGGTATTGAAGTTCCGAACAAAGTCGCCGGCAGTGTTTCTATCCGGGAACTGTTAGAATCGGAAGCCTTTGAAAAGAGTGCTTCGCCGATTACATTTGCAGTCGGAAAGGATATTGCGGGAAAGACGATTGTAGCGGATATTGCGAAAATGCCGCATTTGCTGATTGCGGGTGCGACAGGCTCCGGTAAATCGGTGTGCATTAATACGATTATCATGAGTATTATATACAAAGCAGACCCGGAAGAAGTCAAGATGATTATGATTGACCCGAAGATGGTTGAGTTAAGGGTATATGACGGCATCCCGCATCTGATGATACCGGTAGTCATTGACCCGAAGAAAGCTTCGGGTGCATTAAACTGGGCAGTCAATGAAATGACGGACCGCTATAAAAAGTTTGCGCAGATGGGTGTGCGTAACTTAAAGGGATACAATGACGAGATTGCGAAAATGGAAGTACCGGAAGGTGAAGAACCGCCACAGAAAATGCCACAGCTTGTCATTATTATCGACGAGCTTGCGGATTTGATGATGGTAGCGCCGGGCGAGGTAGAAGATGCAATCTGCCGTCTGGCACAGCTTGCCAGAGCGGCGGGAATCCATTTAGTAATTGCAACGCAAAGACCATCCGTCAACGTCATTACGGGACTGATTAAGGCAAATGTGCCGTCACGAATCGCATTTGCGGTATCATCGGGTGTCGATTCACGAACCATTATTGATATGAACGGTGCGGAAAAGCTTTTAGGAAAGGGCGATATGCTCTTTTTTCCGTCCGGTTATCCAAAGCCGGTGCGTGTACAGGGCGCGTTTGTATCGGATGATGAAGTATCAAGAGTTGTAGACTTTTTAAAGGAAAATTCACAGGAAGTTGTCTATGATGAGGCGGTGAGTGAAAGCATTACATCGACCCAGTCACAGAATGCACATAATACAGCAAGTGAGAAGGATTCTTATTTTGCAGAAGCGGGACGGTTTATCATCGAAAAAGAAAAAGGCTCGATTGGCATGTTACAGCGTTATTATAAAATTGGCTTTAACCGCGCGGCACGAATTATGGATCAGCTTGCAGATGCAGGTGTTGTAGGACCGGAGGTTGGTACAAAACCGAGAAAAGTCCTGATGACACCGGAAGAATTTGAAACATATTTAAAACAAAATACATAAATGCTATAAATTTATAGCAGGCAGGAGGAAAAAATGGCAGTAAAAACAGATATTGAAATCGCACAGGAAGCAAAAATGCTTGACATCAGAAAGGTAGCTGCAAAGGCAGGCATTACCAATGAAGACGACCTGGAGCTTTACGGAAAGTATAAAGCAAAGATTTCCGATGAAGCAGCAAAAGCACTTGAAAAAAATGAAGACGGCAAGTTGATTCTTGTTACGGCAATCAACCCGACACCGGCAGGCGAAGGAAAGACAACAATCAGTATCGGACTGACAGAAGCCCTCTGTCATATGGGTAAAAATGCAGTGGCAGCGTTAAGAGAGCCATCCTTAGGACCGTGCTTTGGTATCAAAGGCGGTGCGGCAGGCGGCGGATATGCCCAGGTTGTGCCGATGGAAGATTTAAATCTGCATTTTACGGGAGATTTCCACGCAATTACATCTGCAAACAATCTGCTTGCGGCAATGTTAGACAATCATATTCATCAGGGCAATGCACTCCGCATTGATACAAAGCGTGTTGTTTGGAAACGCTGTGTGGATATGAATGACAGAGAGTTGAGAAATATTATTATCGGTATGGGCGGCAAGGCAGACGGCATTATGAGAGAAGACCATTTTATTATTACGGTGGCTTCTGAAATCATGGGTGTTTTATGTCTTGCAAACGATATGAAGGATTTAAAGGCACGTCTCGGAAAAATGATTGTGGCGTACAACGTAGACGGAGACCCGGTTACGGCAGATGATATCCAGGCAACCGGCTCAATGGCAGTTTTATTAAAGGACGCATTAAAGCCGAATATGGTACAGACGTTGGAAAATACACCGGTACTTGTACACGGCGGTCCGTTTGCCAATATTGCACACGGCTGTAATTCTGTACGTGCAACAAAGCTGGCATTAAAGATTGCGGATTATGCAGTTACGGAAGCCGGATTCGGTGCAGATTTAGGCGCTGAAAAATTCTTTGACATAAAGTGCAGATTATCCGGCCTAAAACCGGCTGCGGCTGTCATTGTAGCGACCGTGCGTGCATTAAAGTATAACGGCGGTGTGCCAAAGGATGAACTCGGACAGGAAAATATGGAAGCCTTAAAGAAGGGTATTGCAAACCTTGATAAGCACATTGAAAATATTAAGAAGTATGGTGTGCCGGTTGTTGTAACCTTAAATGCATTTATTACCGATACACAGGAAGAATATGAGTTTATTAAAAAACACTGTGAAGAACAGGGCTGTGAATTTGCACTGGCAAAGGTGTGGGAAAAAGGCGGCGAAGGCGGCGTAGAACTGGCTGAAAAGGTATTAAAGGCTGTGGAAAAACCGTCTGAATTTAAACCGCTTTATAAAGATGAAGCTTCTCTGGAAGAAAAGATTGAAACCGTGGCAAAAGAAATCTACGGTGCAGACGGCGTAACGTATTCCGATGCCGCGAAGAAAGAATTAAAGCACATTGAAGAAATGGGCTTTGGAAATCTTCCGGTCTGCATGGCAAAGACACAGTATTCACTTTCAGATAATCCGAAACTGCTCGGACGTCCGGAAAATTTCACGATTAATGTCCGTGAAGTTTATATCAATGCAGGCGCAGGCTTTGTGGTTGTCCTGACAGGCAAGGTACTCACCATGCCGGGACTTCCAAAGAAACCGGCGGCGTACGGTATTGATTTTGATGAAGAAAATAATAAAATTGTGGGATTATTTTAGAGGGAAATGCGAAAATCCTTAAATCAAAGATTTTCGCATAGCACTTTGTGCCGCAGGCGTCACAAAGTGTATTATCGCAGAGCCAAATCTAACATTTGGCTTGCGATTCCTCCGGCATTAAAATGCCTGCGGAATTGGAGTAGTGTGAACAAGCCATAAATGAAAGCTTGTTCACACAGCTATTTGTTTCTGAGCAAAAACAAATAGCTATGATGGCAGATGAGAAATCGCCTACGCGAATTTCTCATCGCCTCTTCGCAACAAGTTGCTCAGAAATGAGGATTAGTATGAATTTATCAAAGTTGATGGAGAAGCTTTCTTATACACTGGTTTCGGGGAGTGTGGAAACGCAGGTGGAAAGTCTGACTTCAGATTCTAGAAAAGTCAGGGAAAATACGGCATTTGTCTGCATCGTGGGTGCGGTCAGTGACGGACACACATATATTCAGGCGGCAGTAGAACAGAAAGCTTCCGTGATTGTGGTACAGCAGGGCTGTAAGGAAGAATATCTGGCGCAGATTCCAGATACGGTAACGGTGGTTTCGGTTGAAAATACAAGATATGCACTGGCATTCATGTCAGCCGCATATTTTGACAATCCGGCAGAAAAGCTGTTTACAATCGGCATTACGGGGACAAAGGGAAAGACAACGACAACCTATATGATCCGCAACGTGCTGGAAGCCTGCGGTATTAAAACCGGTTTAATCGGTACAATCGAAACGATTATCGGTGATGAAAGCTGGGCATCCTGCAATACAACACCGGAGTCTTATCAGATTCATGAATCGTTTGCTAAAATGGTAAAGGCAGGCTGTAAGGCAGTTGTCATGGAGGTTTCCTCACAGGGCTTAAAGCTTGACAGAACCGCCGGTATTTTATTTGACATCGGTGTATTTACCAATCTTGAACCGGATCATATCGGACCGAATGAACACGCTTCTTTTGAAGAATATCTGGCATGTAAGGCAAAGCTTTTCAGCCAGTGTAAAACAGGCATTGTCAATGCAGACGACAAGCATACGGCAGAAGTCATTAAAAATGCGACATGTGAAATCGAAACTTACGGCTTATCGGAAAAAGCACAGCTTAGAGCCTGCGACATCTGCTTAAAGCATGAAAGAGGAACGGTGGGACTTACATACCGTTGTACCGGTGCGCTGGACATGGACGTGGCACTCAATCTTCCGGGAAAGTTCTCGGTTTATAATTCACTGTGTGCGATTGCGGTTACAAGACATTTTCAGGTGCCGCAGGAAACGTTAAAAAAGACACTGGCAGAAGTCAAAGTCAAGGGCAGGATCGAGCTGGTAAAGGTATCTGATGAATTTTCACTGATGATTGATTATGCCCATAATGCTATGTCTTTAAAGAGTATACTTGAAACATTAAAAGAATATAACCCGCACCGTCTGGTGTGCGTATTCGGCTGTGGCGGCAACCGCTCTAAGGAAAGACGTTTTGAAATGGGTGAGGTTTCGGGAAAACTGGCTGATTTTACGATTATTACATCGGATAATCCGAGATTTGAAGACCCGGAAGCCATTATTGAAGATATTAAAACCGGCATTTCAAAGACAGACGGAAAATATATCAGCATTACAGATAGAAAAGAAGCAATCCGCTATGCGATTGAACACGGCGAACCGGGCGATATTATTGTCCTTGCCGGAAAAGGCCACGAAGACTATCAGGAAATCAAGGGCGTGAAGCATCCGATGGATGAAAGAGTGCTGATTGCCGAAGTTTTAAAAGAACTGGCGGAAAAAAATGTTTAAAATGCCGGGATTAATATACGGATAATGTCCGTCCAATCAAAAAAGGAGGCACCATGTACGCAGATATTATTGTGGATATTTCACAGGAACAACTGGATAAAACCTTTCAGTACAGGATTCCTCCCGAATTGGAAAATGAAGTGCAGATTGGGGTTATGGTGCAGATTCCGTTTGGCAGGGGAAACCGTCTGCTGACAGGATATGTCATCGGTATCGGCAGTACCCCCAAGATTCCGGCTGAGAAAATAAAAGACATCGACAGCGTATCCCAAAGCGGGATTCAGGCAGTCGGACGTATGATACAGCTTGCGGCGTGGTTAAAAAAGCAGTACGGCTCGACAATGAATCAGGCTTTAAAAACGGTGCTTCCGGTAAAGGAAAAGGTGCGCCAGAAAGAAAAAAGGACAGTGCGCCTTGCCGTATCAAAGGAAAAAGCGGCAGAATATCTGGCACTGTATGAAAAGAAAAATGCCGTGGCAAGGGTGCGGCTGTTAAAAGCACTCTGTAAAACAGATCAGAACGGACTGGACACGGCAGTTTTAAAGGAGCAGTATCAGATAACGACACAGACAATTCAGGCATTGGAAAAGCAAAATGTCATTACGGTGGAAACACAGGAGCTGTATCGTAATCCGGTGCGGGAAACAGTCCCCGGACAGGAACGGCTCATTTTAAATGAAGCCCAGCAGAAGGCGGTCACGCAGTTTTGTACACAGTATGATGCGGGGGAGCGGAAACCGTGGCTGCTGTACGGTGTAACAGGAAGCGGAAAGACACTCTGTTATATTGAAATGATACAGCACGTGACGGCGCAGGGAAAACAGGCAATCGTCCTGATTCCTGAAATCGCCCTGACCTTTCAGACGGTACAGCGTTTTTACAGGCGGTTTGGCAGTCAGGTGTCGGTTTTACATTCGAGAATGTCCAAGGGAGAGCGGTATGACCAGTTTTTACGTGCCATGCGCGGAGAAATCAGCATTATGATCGGACCGCGTTCCGCTTTGTTCACACCTTTTACAAATCTTGGGCTTATCATCATGGATGAAGAACACGAAGGGGCTTATAAAAGTGAACAGGCGCCGCGTTACCATGCGCGGGAAACGGCAGTCCACATTGCCAAAATGTGCGGCGCAGGTGTGGTATTCGGCTCGGCGACACCGTCCGTAGAGGCATTTTACCGGGCAAAGAAAAACGAATATACCCTGTTAGAACTGCCCCGGCGTGCAAGCGGCACACTGCCTGTCGTATATACGGTGGATTTGCGGGAAGAATTAAAGTGCGGCAACCGCTCTGTTTTTTCACGCCGTTTACAGGAGCTGATACAGCGGAGGCTGGCGGCAAAGGAACAGATTATACTTTTTTTAAATAAAAGAGGCTATGCGGGATTTGTGTCCTGCCGTATGTGCGGACATGTTTTAAAATGCCCGCACTGCGATATTTCCCTTACCGAGCATAAAAACGGGAAAATGGTCTGCCATTACTGCGGGTACGAACAGCCGCGGGTTACACGGTGTCCGGTATGCGGCTCAAAGTATATTTCAGGATTCCGTGCCGGTACACAGCAGATAGAGGAAGCTGTGAAAAAAATGTATCCGCAGGCGCGGGTTTTGCGCATGGATATGGATACCACGGCAGGCAAGGAAGGCCATGAAAAGATACTGACTGCATTTTCGGCGCAGGAAGCCGATATATTAGTAGGAACGCAAATGATTGTAAAGGGGCATGATTTTCCCAATGTAACGCTGGTAGGTGTACTGGCGGCAGATATGTCGCTGTATGCCGGAGATTACCGGGCGGCAGAGCGGACCTTTGAACTGCTGACACAGGCGGCAGGCAGAGCGGGACGCGGAAAGCGGGCAGGAGAAGTCGTGATTCAGACATATACACCGCAGCACTACAGCATTGCCGCCGCCGCGGCGCAGAATTATGAGCAATTTTATGAGGAAGAAATTGCTTTCCGCTCGATTATGGATTATCCGCCGGTCTGCAATATGCTGATGGTGACCCTTTCTTCAAAAAATGAAGAACAGCTGCTTGCCGCATGTACCTTTTTAAAGGAAGTAATTCCCGAATGGAAAAAAGAGCAGGTACGCATTACAGGTCCGGTTGCGGCAGGTGTTTATAAAAGAAATGATTATTATAATCAGGTTGTGTATTTAAAAGCTACGGCTTATGAGAAGCTGACAGCGTGCAAGGACAGGCTGGAAATGCTTTGCAGGGAAAATACGTTGTTTCGCAGCATCGGACTGCAGTTTGATTTTAATTGATAGAAAATATAAAATATAGAAAGAGGATAAAAATGGCAATTAGAAATATCAGGGTTTTAGGCGATGAAATTTTAAGAAAAAAAGCAAAAGAAATTACAGAGGTTACACCGAGAATTCAGGAATTAATTGATGATATGTTTGAAACAATGTATGATGCGGACGGTGTCGGGCTTGCCGCACCGCAGGTCGGTATCAGAAAACGCCTTGTAGTTATTGACTGCGGTGAAGAACCGTTAGTGCTGATTAATCCGGTTATTCTGGAAACAAGCGGCGAGCAGACCGGTCAGGAAGGGTGTTTGAGCGTACCGAATAAAGTCGGTATCGTAACCCGTCCAAACTATGCAAAGGTTAAGGCATATGATGAAAATATGCAGGAGTACATTATCGAAGGAACAGAACTGCTTGCAAGATGTCTGTGCCATGAAATTGACCATCTTGACGGTGTGATGTATGTTGATAAAGCAACCGAAATGATGCAGATTGATAAAGAGGACGATGAAGCGTAAATAAACCATAAATTGAAGTTTATTTACGCAGATGCTGCTTTCCGATAAGGCAGGTATTTTAAAAGGCAGACGGAAAATCGCTGTTTTGCAGTAAAGTCGTCCGGAAATGGAGAGTATATGAGAGTTATTTTTATGGGTACACCGGATTTTTCGGTGGGGACACTAGAGGCTGTGCTTGCCGCAGGACATGAAGTGGCTGCGGTTGTGACACAGCCGGATAAGCCAAAGGGCAGAGGCGGTGCAATGAGCATGTCACCGGTCAAGGAAGCAGCGTTAAAGCACAATCTGACGGTATTACAGCCACAGCGTGCCAGAGAAGAAGCATTTATTGAAGAATTAAGAGGATATGAAGCAGATGTGATTGTAGTTGTGGCATTTGGACAACTGCTTCCGGCAGAAATTATTCATATGCCGAAATACGGCTGTATCAATGTCCATGCTTCCCTGCTTCCGAAATACCGTGGTGCGGCGCCAATTCAGTGGGCAGTCATTGACGGCTGTGAATATTCCGGTGTAACAACCATGCAGATGAATGAAGGATTGGATACCGGAGATATTCTTTTGACAGAAAAAGTAAAGCTTAACCCGAAGGAAACTGGCGGCAGTCTGTTTGACCGTTTAAGCGATGTAGGCGCACAGCTTCTTGTAAAGACCTTAGAGGAGGCGAAAGCCGGAACCTTAAAGCCGCAGAAGCAGAACGAAGAAGAAGCTTCTTATGTAAAGATGATAAAAAAATCATTCGGTGAGCTGGACTATTCAAATGAAGCCGATGCATAAGAGAGGCTGATTATCAGACTGAATACGTCGACTACCACATTTACTCATTTAAACGGGAAAATGCTCAAAATCTGGGATGCGGATGTGTATACAAAGGAACAGGCAGAAGCAGAATTTCCGGAATACAGCACAGATTTTAAAGGTGCAGAGCCGGGACAGATTGCGGCAGTGCTGCCACACACCTTTTTTATCGGGTGCGGAAAGGATTTGTTAAAAGTCAATGAAGTCCAGGCAGAGGGTAAAAAGCGCATGACATCGGATGCTTTCTTACGTGGAAGCCGTCTGGAAAAAGGAATGGAACTCGGAAAATAATTTAGATTGCGGATTGGAGGAAAGTATGAACAGGCCTAATATTTAAGCCTGTTCATACGGCAGATTGATAAAGCAGGCATTATCAATCTGCCCTTATCGCAGAACTGAATTCATTCAGTTCGCGTATCCTCCGACATTGGAATGCCTGCGGATTGGAGGATATTATGCCGGGAAGATATTATGGTTACTATTATTATGACCCAACGTATATGCTGATTATCATATCAGCACTGATTTCACTGTTTGCACAGTTTCTGGTCAATTCCAGATTCTCAAAATACTCCAGGGTACGCAGCCGCTCAGGCATGACCGGAGCGCAGGCGGCAGAACGTATTTTGCAGTCACAGGGCATTTATGATGTGGCAATCCAGCGGGTATCGGGAAAACTGACAGACCATTATGACCCAAGAAACAAGACGTTAAACCTTTCTGATGCCGTCTATGCGAGTACATCGGTAGCGGCAGTCGGTGTTGCGGCACATGAATGCGGACACGCGATCCAGCACGCAAGAGGTTATGCACCGCTGTCATTTCGAAGCGCACTCGTGCCGGTTGCCAATATAGGCTCACAGTTATCGTGGCTTTTTATTATTCTTGGCATTTTCTTTGGCGGCAGTCATACACTGATTATGATTGGTATTCTGATGTTTTCGGCGGCGGTATTGTTTCAGCTTGTGACGCTTCCGGTCGAATTTAACGCATCCGGCAGGGCATTAAAGCTGTTGTCCGAAACCGGAATTTTACAAAAAGATGAAGTATCGGATACAAGAAAGGTTTTATCTGCGGCGGCACTCACTTATGTTGCGGCTGCGGCAACCGCAGTATTGCAGTTATTAAGACTGCTTCGCCTGTTTGGAGGAAATGACCGTGACTAAAGACAAGACAACAAAGGATATGGCAGACAGCGTTAATGAACGCGAAATTGTACTGGATATTCTGCTGGAATTAAACCGCCCCGAAGCCATGAGCCATCTGGTGATTGGTGCGGCACTCAAAAAATACCAGTATCTGTTAAAGCACCAGCGCAGCTTTATTACAAGGCTGGCACAGGGAACGCTGGAACGGCGGATTGAATTGGATTATATCATTAATCAGTATTCCAAAACACCGGTAAGGAAGATGAAACCGCTGATCCGCAGTCTTTTGGAGATGTCGGTGTATCAGCTGAAATATATGGATAATGTGCCGGTATCAGCAGTCTGCAACGAAGCGGTAAAGCTGGCAGGGAAACGCCATTTTGTGAATTTAAAAGGCTTTGTAAACGGTGTTTTAAGAAATATTGCAAGAAATGACTGCACCTGCGAATATCCGGACCAGAAAAAAGAACCGGTAAAATATTTATCCGTGCGTTATTCTATGCCGGAAGAACTGGTGGTATTTTTTAAGAAACAGGCTGATGATACAACAGTAGAATCCATACTTGCGGGCTTTTATAAGGAAAAGACAACGTATATCCGGTGTAATACGAAAAAGCTTACGGTAGAGGAATTAAAGGCACATCTGCTCAGTGAAAATATTCAGGCTGAGGCAGTGGAAGGACTTCCGTATGCGTTAAAAATTACAGGATATGATTATCTGCTTGCCTGTGAAAGCTTTCAGCGGGGTGAATTTTTTGTACAGGACATCAGTTCCATGCTTGCGGGAGAACTGGCATCTCCTGCACCACATGACCGTATTATTGATGTATGTGCGGCACCGGGCGGAAAGAGCATGAATGTAGCATTAAAACTTACAGACGGTAGTGTTGAGGCGAGAGATTTAACACCGTTAAAGACACAGCTTATCCGTGAAAATATAGCGCGGCTCGGACTGGATAACATTTCTGTAAAAGAGTGGGATGCAAGAGTTTCCGATACGGCATCAAAGGAAAGTGCCGATATTGTGCTTGCGGATCTGCCGTGTTCGGGACTTGGCATTATCGGCAGAAAGCCGGATATCAAGTATCATACGGATATTGAAAAGATTGAACAGCTTGCATCATTACAGCGTGAAATCTTAACGGTTGTGCAGGAGTATGTAAAACCGGGCGGTACACTGGTGTACAGTACATGTACCATCAGCCGGTCGGAAAATGAAGAGAATGCCGCATGGTTTGAAAAGAACTTTCCATTTATACGTGATGGCAGTGCAAAACAGCTTCTGCCGGGCATAGACGGAACAGACGGATTTTTTATGGTGAAATTCCGAAAGAAACTTTAAAATACCTGCGGAACGGAGAAGAAGTGTGAATAACGATTCTTTAGAATTAATAGATATTAAATCAATGGATGAAGCACAGCTGCAGGCATATTTTGAGCAGCTGGGCGAGAAAAAATTCCGGGCATCACAGGTGTATCAGTGGCTGCATCAGAAACTGGTAACGGATTTTGAGCAGATGACAAACCTGCCGGAAAGTTTAAGAAAAACATTAAAAGAAAACTGTCGTCTGACGGCACTGACCGCAGAGCGGGTGCAGGTATCACAGATTGACGGCACATCGAAATATTTATTCAAGCTGTATGACGGCAATTTAATTGAGAGTGTCCTGATGAAATATCACCACGGCAATTCCGTGTGTATTTCTTCGCAGGTGGGCTGCCGCATGGGCTGCCGCTTCTGTGCATCGACACTGGACGGCATGGTGCGTAATCTGGCACCGTCGGAAATGTTAGACCAGATATACCGGATCCAGACGATTTCCGGGGAGCGGGTTGACAACATTGTCATTATGGGTTCGGGAGAACCGATGGATAATTTTCAAAATGTGGTACAGTTTTTAAAATTAATCAATTCAGACAAGGGGCTACATATCAGCGCAAGAAATATAACGGTATCGACCTGTGGACTGGTGGATAAGATACGGGAACTTGCAGACCTGCAGTTACAGATTACGCTGGCAATCTCCCTTCATGCACCGAATGATGAATTAAGAAAGACCATGATGCCGATTGCCAATAAATATTCAATTGAGCAGATTATGGAAGCTTGCCGGTATTATTTAAAACAGACTGGAAGACGCATTTCTTTTGAGTACAGTCTTGTCAAAGGTGTCAACGACACACAGGAGTGCGCAGAACAGTTGTCCGGACTTTTACATGGCATGAACTGCCATGTGAATCTGATTCCGGTCAATCCGATTAAGGAACGCGATTACAGGCAGTCCGAAAAGCAGGCAATAGCGGCTTTTAAAAATAAGCTTGAAAGAAACGGAATAAATGTTACAATAAGAAGGGAAATGGGCAGAGATATTGATGGTGCCTGTGGACAATTAAGAAAGAGCTATATGGAATCACAACAATAATGAATTACAGCGGAATGGAGGAAATGATGAAGGTTCAGGCAGTTACGGATGTAGGACGGGAGAGAAGTGTCAATCAGGACTACGTTTATTATTCGCTGACTGAAACCGGCAGTCTGCCGAATCTGTTTCTAGTAGCAGACGGAATGGGAGGACATAAGGCGGGGGACATGGCATCAAGATATACAGTAGAAACATTTGTATCGCTTGTGCAGGATTCAACGCTAAAAGACCCGGTTTCGATTATTAACAATGCCGTAACACAGGTCAACCGCAGGTTATTACAAAAGGCAGCGGAATCAGAGAATTATGAAGGAATGGGAACGACATTGGTAGCGGCAACCGTGTATGATAATATTTTACGGGTTGCCAATGTCGGAGACAGCCGGTTATATATTTTAGGAAATGAAATTACACAGATTACAAGGGATCATTCTCTAGTGGAAGAAATGGTCAGCATGGGTGAGATTAACAGGGAACAGGCACGTAATCATGAAAAGAAAAATATTATTACAAGGGCAATTGGCGGGTATGATACCGTGGAGGCCGAAATGTTTTCCGTTGATTTAAAGCCAAATGACTGTATTCTTATGTGTACGGACGGACTGAGCAATATGGTTGAGGATGCGGATATTTTAAAGATTGTAAAGTCTGCCCCGGATATTGAAACCGCTGCGAAAAATCTGGTCGCAGCAGCCAATGCAAACGGCGGAAAAGATAATATTACTGTAATGATTATAGAACCGTAACAGGAAAGGTAAATGGTAGGATGTTAAGAAAAGGAATGTTTTTAGCGGACAGATATGAGATTCTGGAGCAAATCGGAAACGGCGGCATGTCTGATGTTTATAAGGCAAAATGCCATAAGTTGAACCGTTATGTTGCCATCAAAGTCTTAAAGCCGGAATTTAGCCAGGATACCAGTTTTGTATCCAAGTTCCGGGTCGAAGCACAGTCGGCAGCAGGGCTTTCACACCCGAATGTTGTCAATGTTTATGATGTAGGCGAAGAAAACGGAATTCACTACATTGTCATGGAGCTGGTTGAGGGAATTACCCTGAAAAAATATATTGAAAAAAGAGGAAAGCTTCCTTATAAAGAGGCAGTCAGCATTGCCATTCAGGTTGCTAACGGTATGGAAGCAGCACATAAGCACCATATTGTACACCGTGATATTAAGCCACAGAATATTATTATTTCCAAAGAAGGCAAGGTTAAGGTAACGGATTTTGGCATTGCCAAAGCAGCAACTTCAAGTACAATTAATTCATCAGCAGCCATGGGCTCTGTGCATTATATGTCACCGGAACAGGCAAGAGGCGGATATTCGGATGAGCGCAGCGACATTTATTCATTTGGTATCACACTGTATGAAATGCTTACCGGAAAAGTGCCGTTTGACGGTGATACAACTGTCGCGGTAGCCGTACAGCACATTCAGGATGCAATTCCTGCGCCGTCGGAGATTGCGGAAGATGTACCGTTAAGCGTGGATAAGATTGTTTTAAAATGTACACAGAAAAAAACAGAGAGAAGATACCAGACGGTGTCTGATCTGATTGCGGATTTGAAAAAGTCCCTTGTCATGCCGGAAGAAGACTTTGTTAAAATTGCACCGATGTATGCACAGCAGACAGAGCAGCCACAGAATTCTTCCGATGAGGAAGACGACATTGAAGATGATTATCTTAATGATGATGATTTATCAGACGGACTTACAGATGATGAAGATGATGACGACGATGATGATGAAACACTGGATATTGACGATGAGAATAACGATAAACTTGATAAGATGACAAAGTGGATTGGTGTCGGTATCATTGCGGTTATTTTAATTATTGCTGTATTTGTGATTGTAAAGCTGGTAGGCGGTGTTTCATTTGGCGGAAAGAGTGAAAAAACAACAGCGCAGACGACACAGGCAAATGCTACAACAGCCTCTTCCGAAAAGGTTTCTGTTCCAAACGTAGTCGGCAAGACAGAAGACGAAGCCAAGGAAGAATTAAATAAGGTCGGACTCGGCTATAAGGCAAGTTATCAGGCTTCCTCAACCGTTGAAAAAGGCAATGTCATTTCCCAGGGTACAAAGCAGGGTACATCCGTTGCAAAAAATACAACGATTACATTAACCATCAGTTCAGGACCTGACAGCGTAAAGGTCAATAATGTTGTCGGTATGTCTGAGTCAAAGGCAACATCAACATTAAAGAGTGCAGGATTTTCGGTAGATGTGGAATATGATTACAGCGATTCTGTAGAACAGGGGAATGTTATCAGCCAGTCGCCTTCTGCAAATGCATCGGCATCAGAAGGAGATACCGTAACAATTACAGTCAGTCAGGGTAAAAAGGTCAGCTATGCAAAGATGCCAAATGTTATCGGTCTGACAGAAGATGCTGCAAAGCAGGCAATCAAAGACCAGGGACTCGTTCCGTCTGTAACATATCAGTCCACCTCCGGTACCTACGGACTGGTAACGGCACAGGGGTACAATTCAGGCGAATCTTTAGAGAGCGGTACAACCGTAACAATCGTAGTCAGCCACTATCAGAAGGCAACAGAACCTGCAACAACGGCAGCAAGCCAGTCTACAACCGCAGCCGTCAAGACAACGGCAGCTTCCGGCAGTAATACGGCACAGTAACAGGAGCGTGTATGCAGGGAAAGATTATTAAAGGCATTGCAGGATTTTATTATGTTTATGCGGAAGAAACGGATACCATTTATGAATGTAAGGCAAAGGGCATTTTCAGAAACCGCAAAGTAAAGCCGCTGGTCGGCGATTTGGTTGCAATTGAAGTACTCGATGAAGAACAGGCAAAAGGTAATATTACGGAGATTCTGCCAAGAAAAAATGAATTAATCCGTCCGGCATCAGCAAACGTAGACCAGGCAATGGTTATTTTTGCGGCAGCAAATCCTGAGCCGAATTTTCATTTATTGGACCGCTTTTTGGTGATGATGGATTATCAGAACGTACCGACCGTGATCTGTTTTAATAAGGAAGATTTAATCGGAGCAGATGAAAAAGAGCGTCTGCGGGAGATTTACGCAGGCGCGGACTGCCAGATTGTTTTTACCAGTACCTATGAAAAAACAGGAATTGATAAAGTATGTGAGATTCTTGAAGGTAAAACAACGGTACTTGCAGGGCCTTCCGGTGTGGGAAAGTCCTCTATGACCAATCTTTTACTTCCTGATGCAAGGATGGAAACAGGCGGCATCAGCAAAATCGGCAGAGGACGCCATACGACAAGACATTCCGAGATATTTCATATCAGCGGACGGTCGTATCTGATGGACACACCGGGATTTACTTCAATGAATCTGCCGGAGTTGGAAAAAGAAGACCTGCGTTTTTATTTTCCAGAATTTGAACCACTTGAGGGCAGCTGCCGGTTTAACGGTTGTGTGCATATGAATGAGCCGGACTGCGCCGTAAAAGCGGCAGTTTCTGATGGAAAGATTCATAAAATGCGCTATGAGAGTTATACTACAATGTATCAGGAATTAAAAGAACAAAAAAAGTATTAAAGAAGGAATCAAAAGAAACATGAATATTTTATCACCATCGCTCTTATCGGCGGACTTTAAAAAACTGGGAGAGGAAATTGCAGCTATCGACAAAGCAGGCGCGGAGTACGTGCATATAGATGTCATGGACGGACAGTTCGTACCAAACATCTCATACGGCATGCCGGTCATCAAATCCATCCGTTCATGCACCAAAAGGGTGTTTGATGTGCATTTAATGATAGATGAACCCATCCGTTATGTCAAAGACTTTGCAGACTGCGGAGCAGATATCATCACTGTACATGTCGAAGCCTGCAAAGACGTTGCAGCAACCTTAGAGGCAATTCGCCAGCTCGGCGTAAAGCCTGCAATCACCTTAAATCCAGATACTCCGGTATCAGCCATAGAAACGTATCTGAATCAGGTTGATATGGTACTGGTGATGAGTGTCGTACCGGGCGCGGGCGGACAGAAATTCATCCCGGAATCCCTCGATAAAATACGCCGCATCAAAAAACTGCTCGATGAAAACCAGCTTCATGCAGACATCGAAGTAGACGGTGGAATCAACACCGACAACGTCAGAGCCGCCCTTGATGCCGGTGCCAACATCATCGTAGCCGGTTCAGCCGTCTTTAAAGGCGATGCTGCCGAAAACGTAAAAAAATTCAAGGAATTGATGTAAAAGCAAAAAATATGCCTGTCAGATGCGTCAAGTAACACGGGTATCTGACAGGCATATTTTTTTGCTTATACGTTAAAGCGGAACAAAATGACATCGCCGTCTTTTACGACATATTCTTTTCCTTCCAGACCGACAAGTCCTTTTTCCTTGGCGGCTGTATAAGAACCACAGTCCAATAAATCCTGATAGTTGACAACTTCGGCACGGATGAAGCCGCGTTCAAAATCGCTGTGGATTTTTCCGGCAGCCTGCGGCGCTTTCGTACCCTTAACGATTGTCCATGCACGGGTTTCGGTTTCACCGGCAGTTAAGTAACTGATCAGACCGAGGATACGGTAACTTGCGGCAATCAGCTTATCAAGACCGGAAGAACTGATGCCTAAGTCTTCTAAGAACATTTTCTTTTCGTCATCATCCAGTTCGGAGATTTCCTGTTCAATCTGCGCGCAGATAACGAAAACTTCGCAGTTTTCCTTTGCTGCAAATTCACGTACAGAAGCTACATATTTGTTGGAAGCACCGTCATCCGGTAAATCATCTTCTGTAACATTGGCAGCAAAGATGACCGGTTTTGCTGTTAATAAGTTATATTCTTTCATGAGTGCTGCTTCATCATCGTCTTCCAGTTCAAAATTCTTAGCCAGATTTCCGGCTTCAAGGAAAGCAATCAGACGCTCAATTAAATCACATTCTTTTAAAATTTCCTTATTGTTGTAAGCTGCTTTTTTCTGTTTTGCAAGACGTCTTTCCAGAATTTCAATATCCGAAAAGATTAACTCCAGATTAATCGTTTCAATATCACGGAGCGGGTCGATAGAACCGTCTACATGGACAATATTGGAATCTTCAAAACATCTGACAACATGAACAATGGCATCAACTTCACGGATATTGGCAAGGAACTGGTTTCCAAGACCTTCACCCTTAGAAGCCCCCTTTACAAGCCCTGCGATATCAACGAATTCGATGACGGCAGGGGTAATCTTTGCAGAATTGTATAATGCTGCAAGCTTGTTTAAACGTTCATCCGGAACGGCAACGACACCTACATTCGGGTCAATGGTGCAGAACGGGTAGTTGGCAGATTCAGCGCCAGCTTTTGTTAATGAGTTAAAAAGCGTACTTTTGCCGACATTTGGCAAACCTACAATACCGAGTTTCATAAAATCTCTATCTCCTTTGTTTTTATGGGGATTTCCCCTGATTTTTAAAAATGTCAGATACAACCGTATATTTTACTATAAAAAAGCATTGAATTCAACATGGTAGTGCCAACTTTAGAAAAAAATGAAATATTTCCGATAGGCAGGTACAACAAAAAAGCAGTCATCAGGGTGAATAATAATCTGAATATGTCAAATACGGAGGATAACTTTCAGACAGGCGGAA
>ENA-UOJA01001184-UOJA01001184.1-human-gut-metagenome-genome-assembly--contig:-C19-NODE-1184-length-22312-cov-9.840724_pt1 | contig 22312 bp, 19 predicted proteins | sample MGYA00242337_ERZ723884 | MGnify/ENA metagenome assembly ERZ723884
ATGCCCGCGGCGTCCTCGCCGGGCACACCGGCCCGGCGCCCGCCCTGGCAGCCGATGGCGATATAGAATGCCCGGTAGCCCTGTCGGCGCAGCTCGGCCAGCGTGACGTCTTTGCCGACCTCGACACCGCAGCGGATGTCAACGCCCAGCTCCCGCAGAATGTCGATCTCGGCGTCAATGACGTTTTTCTCGAGCTTGAACGAAGGGATGCCGTAGCGCAGCATGCCGCCGGGACGCTCGTTTTTCTCAAACACGGTGGGCTTGTAGCCCTGCACTGCCAGAAAATAGGCGCAGGACAGGCCCGCGGGGCCGCCGCCGATGATGGCGATTTTCTGCGGCCACGGGCCCTGCAGCGACGGCTGGACAACGTCGGGCACGTAGCGGTGCGCGGCGTTCAGGTCCTGTTCGGCAATGAACTTCTTGACGGCGTCGATGGCCACGGCCTGGTCCACGGTGCCGCGGGTGCAGGCGTCCTCACACCGGCGGTTGCAGACGCGCCCGCAGACGGCGGGGAAGGGATTCTCCTTTTTAATCAGCGCCAGCGCGTCGCGGTAGCGGCCCTGCGCGGCCATTTTCAGGTAGCCCTGCACGGCAATGTGCGCGGGGCAGGCCGTCTTGCAGGGGGCCGTGCCGGTGTCATAACAGTTGATGCGGTTCTTGTCGCGGTAGTCGATGGCCCACTTGTCGGGGCCCCACTTCACGGCGTCGGGCAGCTCCTGCTTCGGGTAGGTGATGGGGCCGTCCTTCGTGCAGAGCTTCTGGCCCAGCTTGACCGCGCCCGCGGGGCAGTACTCCACACAGCGCCCGCAGGCCACGCAGTTCTCCGGCTCGACACGCGCCACGTAGGCCGAGCGGCTCATGTTCGGCGTGTTGAACAGCTGGCTTGTGCGCAGCGCATTGCAGACGTTGACGTTGCAGTTGCAGATGGCAAAAATCTTGTTCTCGCCGTCGATGTTCGTGATTTGGTGCACAAAGCCGTTGTCCTCGGCCTTCTGCAGGATCTGCATGACCTCATCGTAGGTCACGTAATGCCCCTTGTTGGTCTCGACGAGGTAGTCGGCCATGTCGCCCACGCCGATGCACCAGTCGTCGGGGTCGTCGCCGCAGCCCTCGCCCATGGCGGCGCGGGACATACGGCAGCTGCACGGACCGGCGGCATACTTGCCGTCGTACTTTTTCAGCCAGTGAGAGATGTGCTCAATGTCGGCGGACCGGTTCTCGGTCTCGATGGCTTTTTCCACCGGGATGACGTGCATACCGATGCCTGCGCCGCCCGGGGGCACCATGGCGGTGATGTGCTCCAGCGGCAGAAACGTCATCCGCTCAAAGAAGGCTGTCACCTCGGGGTGGTCGGCGATCTGCTGTTTGTTCATATTGAAGAACTCTGCGCTGCCGGGCACGAACATCGGCAGGATGTACTGCTTTTCGCGGCGGGGATTCTCCCAGTTGTACTCCAGCAGACCGACGACGGCCATCTGCTGCAAAAGCGGCTCCAGCTCCCCGGCAGGCTTGCCCGTGGCCTTGACCAGCTCGGGCAGGGTCATGGGCTTGCGGACCTTCATTTTTAAGGCAACGTCCGCCATCTCGTCGGTCACGATGGACGCCAGGCCCCAGTATTCGGGGTCATCCTTCGTCAGAACGCCCTTTTTGGCCGGGATGCGGTCCGTGATCATCTGGCCCAGCCTGGCAATTTTCTCGCGGTACGGCTCGTCCCTCGGAATCTCGAAGGGCAGCCTGCTCTCATCCAGCGGGAACGCAGTGGGTTTGCTCATGGTGTGCTCCTTTTTTGTGCCGTTGCTCCGTTTTTTGCACAGTAGGGGCCGGGCATGCCCAGCCCGGTTGTAAATGGCGGACGGGCGATTGCGGCAAGGCCGCGGGCCGCACATGTGCGGCCCCTACAACGCGGCTGGATTATTTACGCCTGCCACGCCCTGACCTGCTCTTTTAGCCAATCGGCCCATTCGTCAATGCCCTCGCCCGTCCGGGCGCAGATCGGGATGATCCTTGCATTCGGGTTGCGCAGGGCCACATACTCGCGGCATTTGTCCATGTCAAAGTCAAAATACGGCAGCACGTCGATCTTGTTGACAAGAACGACATCGCAGACCTGGAACATCAGCGGATATTTCAGCGGCTTGTCGTGACCCTCGGGGACCGACAAAATCATCGCGTTCTTCACCGCGCCGGTGTCGAACTCGGCAGGGCAGACAAGGTTACCGACGTTTTCCAGAATCACCAAATCGAGACCCCCGGTGCCCAGCCCGGCCAGTCCCTGCCGGGTCATCTCGGCGTCCAGATGGCACATGCCGCCGGTGTGCAGCTGAATAGCCTTGGCGCCGGTCTCGGCAATGGCGCGGGCGTCCACGTCGGAGTCGATGTCGGCCTCCATCACGCCGATGCGCAGCTCATTTTGCAGCGCAGCAATCGTGCGGCGCAGTGTCGTGGTTTTGCCGGACCCCGGTGCGCTCATTAAATTCAGCAGAAAGATTTTTTCCTGCTTCAGCTCGGCCCGCAGCGCGGCGGCCTGCTCGTCGTTGGAGGCAAAGATGCTCTGCTTGACCTCGAGAATTTTCACGTTGTCCATGGGGTGCTCCTTATAAATTGGTATACGGTCTCTGCTAACATTTTAACATCGTGTCAAAAAATCCGCAATCGACGAATATGACAAAGAAAATTTGCGCAGTACGGACAAGATGACGAAAAAGCCCTAAGCCTTCCCCCTTGGGGGAAGGTGGCCCCGCAGGGCCGGATGAGGGAAAGGCGTGCCATAACCGTCCGCAAACGGATTGCAGCCGTAAACTTCGCCCTCATCAGTCACCTTCGGTGACAGCTTCCCCCGAGGGGGAAGCCTCTGGTTTTATAAAGTGCTCCACCACCATCCGCTGCGCCTCCGGCGTAAACAGCAGCACTGAATACGGCGTGCCGCGGGCACTGACCCGGTCCTCGCTGCGCAGACCGGCGTCCACACCGGCAGGGGTCGGCACGTAGTAAAAGCCCTTCGTCGGCAGACGCTCCATGCCGATGAGCCGCTGCGCCAGCAGCCACTCGTCGATCTCCTTGATGGTCGGTGCCTTCACATCCGGGTCACCGGCGGCCTCGATCAGCGCGGCCTTCAGCTCCGCGCCGGTATAGCTGTCCTGATAGTTGAAGCTGCGCGCGTCCTCCGCCGTCAGGTAAAACGCGGGGCGCTCGGCCTTCGGCGGCTTTTTCTTCTTCTCGGACGGCAGCGGTTTTTCCGGCTCCGGTGCGGGCGGGTCCAGGCTTAAAACGGCGTCGGGGTGGTCGGCGCGGTAGGCGTCAATGACCGCAAAGAACGCGGCACCGTACTTTTCATACTTGCGCTCACCCATGCCGTAGATGCCCAGCATATCCTCCGCGCGGCGCGGCGCGCGCAGACACATATCTACCAGCGACTTGTCACCGAACACGACGTAGGGCGGCAGTCCCTCGCGCCGGGCGGTGTCGAACCGAAGCTGGCGCAGCTGGTTGAACAGCTCCAGTCCGGCACTCGTCAGCGCGTCCATCGGGCTGCGGCGCTTCGGCTTCGGTGCGCGGGTCTGCTCCGGCTCACGCTGTGGCGGCAGCTTGACCAGCACCTGCCCGCCGGCCTTCAGCGGGGCAATATCCCCGATGTGCAGCACGGCATACTGGTCGTCGCTCTGCACCAAATATCCATCCTCCAGCAGCTGGGCCAGCAGACGTTCCAGCGTCTCGCGCGGGGTGTCCTTCATCCGGCCGTAGCTCTTGAAGCGCTCAGCTCCCAGCTCCCGCAGACGCGCACGGTTCGCGCCTTGTAAAGTGCCGAACAAAATCGCTTTGCCGTACCGCCCGTGCAGCTCGGCCACGCAGTTGATCATCCACTTGGCGGCGTCGGTCATATCGACCTCGTCAAAATCGTTGTTGCAGCTGCCGCAGTTGCCGCACGGCGCGATGGGATGCTCGCCGAAATAGGCCAGAATGTAGTTGCGCAGGCACTCCGTCGTCTGGCAGTAGCGCTCCATCGTCTGCAAGCGCTGCAGGTCGCGCTGGCGCAAAAGGCCGGCCTCCTCGTCGTCCATCTCGGCAAAATCCTTTTTGTCCAGCAGGAATTTGTTGATGATGACGTCCTGCGCCGAAAAAAGCAGCACGCACTGCGACGGCAGCCCGTCACGCCCGGCACGGCCCGCCTCCTGGTAATAATTCTCCATGCTCTGGGGCATGTTGTAGTGCAGCACGAACCGCACGTTGGACTTGTCAATGCCCATGCCAAAGGCGTTCGTCGCCACAATGACCGGCGCGGTGTCGTAGATGAAGTCGTTCTGATTTTTGCGGCGTGCTTCGGCGGGCAGGCCCGCGTGGTACTTTGTGGCCGCAAAGCCGTATTCGGTCAGAAGCTCCTGCAGCTTGTCCACATTCTTGCGGGTGGCGCAGTAGATGATGCCGCTCTCGCCGGGGTGGTCGCGCAGATATTGGATGACAAAATCGTCCTTGCGGCGGGTGCGCTCGACCTGAAAGTAGAGGTTGGGCCGGTCAAAGCCGGTCACAAGCACCTTCGGGTCGTGGAGCCGCAGCGTGCAGACAATGTCGTCCTTGACCTCCCGCGTGGCCGTGGCCGTGAACGCCGACACGATGGGGCGGCGGGGCAGACTGTCGATGAAGTCGAGGATCTTTAAGTAGCTCGGGCGGAAATCCTGTCCCCACTGGCTGATGCAGTGCGCCTCATCCACCGTGACCATCGAGATGTCCGCCCCCGCGGCAAAGCTGCGGAACACCGGGCTTTCCAGCCGTTCGGGCGCGACGTAGACGAGCTTGTAGCTGCCCTCGGCGGCCAGGTCCAGCGCGCGGGCGATCTGTGTCTCGGTCAGCGACGAGTTGATAAACGCCGCATGGATGCCCGCTGCGTTCAGTCCCTTGACCTGGTCCTGCATCAGCGAGATCAGCGGCGAGATGACGAGTGTCAGCCCCGGCAGCAGCAGGGCAGGGACCTGATAGCAGAGCGACTTGCCCGCACCGGTTGGCATGATGGCCAGCGCGTCCCGCCCGGCCAGAAGGGCGCTGACGATCTCCTCCTGCCCGGGGCGGAAGGAGTCGTAGCCGAAATATCGTTTTAACGCTTCACGCGGAGTCATGAAGGGCCTCCTGAACTTTTTCTTCCATTATACCACATCCGCACCCCTGCGGCCAGAGAAACACGCACTTTACACCGCGTACCGTCTGCGGTATACTGGTAGCAAACCATAAATACAGGAGCTGTCGCTATGATTCTGGATATTGTTGTGGACGTACAAAAGGACTTTATCACGGGTGCGCTGGCGAACCCCCAGGCACAGGCCAACGTGGCCCACCTGGCCGAGACCGTTAAGGCTCATGCCCGGGCCGGGCACTGGCTGTTCCTGACGCGGGACACCCACCCCGACAACTACCTTGCCACGCGGGAGGGATGCCACCTGCCTGTGGAGCACTGCATCGAGGGCGAGGACGGCTGGAACTTTGCGCCCGAGCTGGAGAACGCGCTGGACGGTACCGAGCCCGAGGTCTGCCACATCGTCAACAAGCCGACCTTCGGCAGCTACATGCTGCCGAGCGAGATCCTCGACGAGCTGATGGCCCACAACAAGGCCGTGGACGACATTGAAAAGATCGTCATCTACGGCTACTGCACCGACATCTGCGTCATCAGCAACGCCATGGTGCTGCGCGCGGCCTTCCCGGGGACGGAAATCGAAATCCTGTCCGACTGCTGCGCCGGGGTCACGCCCCAGTCCCACCAAACGGCGCTGGACGCCATGCGGGCGTGCCAGTTCACAATCGTATAAAGCGTATAAAGGCAAAATTGAAACCGACGCACTCTTGCGTTTCTCGCTGCATTGTGCTATACTTTACACCGTAAAACTGAATACGACAGCAGGTGCCTTTTTATGCCGCCGTTCGGCGCATGGGAAAGGGTAAAAGGGAAGCGGGTGCAAATCCCGCACGATCTCGTCACTGTGATAAGGGAGCCTGCCGCCAGGGTGCATTTGCACCGGTCACTGGGTTTTGACCCGGGAAGGCGGCGGCAGGCGTTGAGCTTTCAGCCAGGAAACCTGCCTGCTGCCGGGTACGGGGGCGCACCGCCCCAGATCACGAGGAATTGGTTGTACCGCAAAGCACCTGCTTAAAATACGGGGCCTTTTGTGTTGCCATTCTGCACGCAAAAGACCTCGTTTTTTACGGGGTCAATTTCCGTGTGCCCTGCTGTTCTCTCCCGTACTGTCTCCAGTCTTTAAACAAGGAAAGGAAGCAAGAACACATGAGAAGGATCACCTACAAGAAAGCTGCCGCCGTCGCCATGGCCGCGGCACTGTCCGCCGCCCTGCTGGTCGGCTGCGGCAGCACCGCCGCAAGCACTGACAGCGCTGCCGCGAGCACCGTCGCCGGCGAAAGCGCCGCAGAAAGCACCGCAGAGGATGCAGAAAAGACCGCAGACGAGGGAGATGCAGACGAAGTGGCCGCTAAGAACTGCGCCGATTTGATCGACGCCATCTACGTGCAGGAGCGCAGCGCCGACACCGATGCCCAGTGCGAGGCCGCCAAGGCTGCCTGGGATGCCCTGACCGACACCCAGAAGGAACTGGTCGAGGGTGAGAACGCAGATCCCGACTACTTTGGCCGCGACACCGGCGACGCCGGCAAGGACGACCCGCGCAATGCCGACGACATCGGCGAGAATGAGCTGCTGGTCGTCAGCTTCGGCACCTCCTTCAACGGCAGCCGCGCCGCTGACATCAAGGGCATCGAGGACGCCCTGCAGGCCGCCTACCCGGATTGGAGCGTCCGCCGCGCCTTCACCGCGCAGATCATCATCAACCACGTTCAGGCCCGCGACGGCGAGAAGATCGACAACATGGACCAGGCGCTTGACCGTGCCGTTGCCAACGGCGTCAAGAATCTGGTTGTCCAGCCTACGCACCTGATGCACGGCGCCGAGTACGACGAGATGTGCGAGGCGGTTGAGCAGTACAGGGACAAGTTCGACAGCGTTGCCATTGCCGAACCCCTGCTGGGCGAGGTCGGCGAAGATGCCACCGTCATCAACGCCGACAAGGAGGCCGTAGCTGCCGCCATCACCGCCGAGGCCGTCAAGACCGCCGGATATGACGACGCCGCTGCCGCTGCTGCGGACGGCACCGCCTTTGTCTTTATGGGCCACGGCACGTCCCACACCGCCAAGGTCAGCTACAGCCAGATGCAGACCGCGATGCAGACGCTGGGCTATGACAACGTCTTTATCGGCACCGTCGAGGGTGAGCCCGAGGACACCGCCTGCGATGCCGTTATCGAGAAGGTCAAGGAGGCCGGTTACACCAAGGTCATCCTGCGCCCGCTGATGGTCGTCGCCGGTGACCACGCCAACAACGACATGGCCGGTGCCGATGACGATTCCTGGCTGAGCCAGTTCAACGCCGCCGACTGCTTTGAGAGCGTCGACACCCAGATCGCAGGTCTGGGCGAGATCGGCGACATCCAGCAGCTCTACGTTGACCATGCCGGGGCCGCTATCGATTCCCTGAACGGCTAAGAAAGACCCATTCTGCCCGGAGGGTAAGCTCCGGGCAGTTTTTTGGTTTTTGGGAAAGCACGGCAGGGGCCGGGCATACCCGGCCTGCGTCCGATGTGATGCCCTGCCACGCCGTAGGGGCGGATTCCATATCCGCCCGCGCCGCCTCCCGCTAATACCTGATAAATATATATAGAATGAGGTAAGGAAAGCATGAAAAAGCTCCAACTCGCATCCCTGACTCTCGCTGCCCTGCTGCTGGCGGGCTGCGGTGCGTCCGCAGCGTCCACCGCCGAGAGCACGTCCGAGGCGGTCTCCACGGAAGAAACCGCCCCTGCCGCCACCGCGGCCCCGGCGGAAACCCAGGCCCCCGCTGCCGCGCTGCCGGACGGCGTATACACCGCTAAGTTCAACACCGACAGCAGTATGTTCCACGCCAACGAAGCCGTGGACGGCATGGGCACGCTGACGGTGGAAAACGGCACGATGACCTTCCACGTCAGTCTGCAGTCCCAGAAGATCGTCAACCTGTATCCGGGCATGGCCGCCGACGCCCCCGCCCACGAGAGCGACTGGCTGCAGCCTACCGTTGACACGGTGACCTACTCCGATGGCACCAGCGACGAGGTATACGGCTTTGACATCCCCGTTGCGGCTGTCGATGCCGATTTCCAGCTGGCCATCCTCGGCACCAAGGGCACCTGGTATGACCATACGGTCAGCGTCTCCGATGCCGAGCCTGCGGCAGAGGATGCGGCTGCGGCAGCCGTCGAGATCCCCACCGACGGCAGCTACACCTGCGCTGTGACGCTGGAGGGCGGCAGTGGGCGCGCCACCGTCGAAAGCCCCGCCGCGCTGACCGTGGCCGACGGTATTATGACCGCGACCATCGTCTGGAGCAGCCCGAACTATGACTATATGCTCGTTGACGGCGAAAAGTACCTGCCCGTCAACACCGACGGCAACTCGACGTTTGAGATCCCCGTTGCCGCGCTGGATACCGCGCTGGCCGTCACGGCGGACACCGTCGCCATGAGCACCCCGCACGAGATCGACTATACCCTGACCTTTGACAGCTCGACGCTGGCCGCCGAATGAGGCGCGCGGCAGCTTTTGCCCTGCCCGCTCTGCTGCTGGCAGGGTGCGCGGCTGCATCCCAGGCTCCCGCGCAAACGGACGCATTGACGATAGAAAACCGCTATCCACTGGAATATGCGAAGCAGTTCACGGTGGATGTGTGCGCGGGCGGCTATGACCTCATCACGATTGACGGCAGCCGCTATCTCGTCGTGCCGGAGGGGGCCGCTGCGCCCGCCAATCTGGACGCAGACATCACCGTTTTGCAGCAGCCTATCCAAAATATCTACCTTGTGTCGTCGTCCGCGATGGACCCCATCATCAGCATTGGCGGGCTGGGGGCTGTGACGCTGTCCGGCACACAGGCCGAAAACTGGTACCTCGACGCGGCCCGCACCGCCATGGAGCAGGGCGAGATCGCCTACGCGGGCAAGTACAGCGCGCCCGATTACGAGACGATCCTGTCCGCTGACTGCGGCCTTGCCATCGAGAACACAATGATCTACCACACGCCCGAGGTGAAAGAGCAGCTCGAAAAATTCAGCGTGCCGGTCCTCGTCGAGCGCTCGAGCTACGAGAGTGACCCGCTGGCCCGGATGGAATGGGTCAAGCTGTACGGCATCCTGCTGGGCAGAACCGAGGAGGCCGAGCGCGTTTTTGACGACGCTGTGCAGCGCATTGCACCGCTGCTGGACGAGGAACCCACCGGTAAGACTGCGGCGTTCTTCTCCATCACCTCAAACAATCTCGCCACGGTGCGCAAGGGCGGCGATTACGTCGCCAAGATGATCGGGCTGGCGGGCGGCAGCTACGTCTTTGCCGACCTGACGGACAGCGGCAACAATCTGGCGACTGTCAATATCTCGCTCGAGGATTTCTACGCCGGGGCGCGTGACGCCGATGTGCTGTTCTACAACAGCACGATTGAGGGCGAGCTGCGCACAATGGATGAGCTGCTCGCCAAATGTCCGATGCTGGCGGACTTCAAGGCCGTGCAAAGCGGCAGCGTCTGGTGTACGTCGCAGAGCCTTTTCCAGCAGAGCATGGAGCTGCCGGAGCTGATCCTGGATATGAACAGGGTGTTCACCGAGGATGACCCGGACGACAGTGAATTGACATTTTTGACGAAGCTGCACTGAAAATTTAACGCGGCGGCAAAAACGGGCGCACAAAACCGTGGCGCATCCGTAGGGGCGGATTCCATATCCGCCCGCACCATTGCCGCCCGCCGCAAAGGAAACCACGCATGCACACCTCCAAACGCATGACAATTGCATACCTCGCCATGGCGGCGGCTCTGCTGGCGCTGTTTGCGCTCAACCTGTTCTGGGGCAGCGTTGCGCTCTCCCCGGCGGACATCGCGGCGGCCCTGCTGGGCCGCGGCACAAACGCGCTGGCGGCCAACATCCTGCTGCAGCTGCGCCTGCCGCGCGCCGTCATGGTCGTGCTGCTGGGGGCAGCGCTCTCGGTGGCCGGGTATCTGCTGCAAACGTTTTTTGCCAACCCGATTGCCGGGCCTTTTGTCATGGGCATTTCCAGCGGGGCCAAGCTGGCCGTGGCGCTGACGATGGTCGTCTTTTTGAACCGCGGTCTGCTCACCGGCTCACTGACGCTGATTCTGGCGGCGTTTGCCGGGGCCATGGCGGCCATGCTGTTTGTGCTGGCTGTGGCGCGCCGCGTGCAGCAGATGAGCATTTTGGTTATCTGCGGCGTCATGATCGGCTACATCTGCTCGGCCGTCACCGATATTGTCGTCGCCTTCGCGCAGGATTCCAACATCGTCAACCTGCACAACTGGTCGATGGGCAGCTTCTCCGGCATGACCTGGGGCAATGTCGCCACGGCGGCGGCCATCGTTCTGCCCTGCCTGGCCGCCGCGTTTTTGCTCTCCAAGCCGATGGCTGCCTACCAGCTGGGCGAAAGCTACGCCGCCAGCGTCGGCGTGCCGGTGCGGGCGTTTTCCGTGGTGCTTGTGCTGCTGTCAAGTCTGCTGGCGGCCTGCGTCACGGCATTTGCCGGACCGATCTCCTTCGTCGGCATTGCGGTGCCGCATCTGGTAAAACATACGCTGGGCAGTGCAAAACCGCTGCGGGTGCTGCCGGGCTGCGCACTGGGCGGCGCGGCATTCTGCCTGCTGTGCGACCTGATCGCCCGCAGCCTGTTTGCACCCACCGAGCTGTCCATCAGCTCGGTCACAGCGGTGTTCGGTGCGCCGGTGGTCATCTGGCTGCTTGTGCGCCGCCACAGCGGGGAGGGCACGGTATGAGCTGTTGTGAAACGCAAAATCTCGCCGTCGGCTACGGTGCGCCGCTGCTGCGGGACATTGCCCTGCACGCCGAGCGCGGCAAAATTCTGGCGCTCATCGGTCCGAACGGCGCGGGCAAATCCACCCTTTTAAAAACGCTGGCCGGGCAGCTGGCGGCGCAGGGCGGCGCGGTGCTGCTGGACGGGCAAGACCTGACGGCCTACACCCCCAACGCCCGGGCGCGCAAGCTGGCGCTGATGCTGCCCCACACGGCCCGCACCGAGCTGACGTCCTGCTTTGAGGTCGCCGCCGCCGGGCGCTACCCCTACACCGGGCGGCTGGGCATTTTGTCCGATGCCGACAGGCAGCAGGTGCATGACGCTCTGTGCCTTGTCCGGGCGGAGGAGCTGGAGGACCGCGATTTTGCCAGGATCAGCGACGGCCAGCGCCAGCGCGTGCTGCTGGCCCGCGCGGTCTGCCAGCAACCGGAGATTTTGCTTCTGGACGAGCCAACGTCGTTTTTGGACGTGAAGGGCAAGGCGGAGCTCATGGACATCCTGCAAGTGCTGGCACATGAGAAGAATGTGGCCGTCATCGTGACGCTGCATGAGCTGGAGCTGGCCCAAAGGCTGGCCGACGCCGTTGTCTGCGTTGCGCCGTCAGGCGTGTCCGCTGTGCTGGCACCGCAGGACGCCTTTGCACAGGACAATATCTGTGCGCTGTTTGGACTGAGCACCGACCAATACGCGGTGCTGTTTGCCGGGAGCGGCGCAAAGCCGAAGCCCCAATTTGAGCACTACATCCGCAGCGGGCAGCGTTTACTGCGCTGCGGCTACACCACCGGCACCTGTGCGGCGCTGGGGGCGGCGGGCGCGGCGCGGCTGCTGCTGACCGGCCACGCGCCGGAAAGCGTTGGTCTGCGCACGCCCAAGGGCATCGTCGTGGAGGTCGCACCGCAATTCTGCCGCCTGACGGCAGACGGGGCCGCGTGCGCCATCGTCAAGGACGGCGGCGACGACATCGACGCCACGACGGGTCTGCCGGTCATTGCCGCGGTCACACTGCTGCCCGGCGCGCCGCGCACCGTTACGATTGACGGCGGGGCGGGGGTGGGCCGTGTGACAAAGCCCGGCCTCGACCAGCCCGTCGGCGCGGCGGCCATCAACCGTGTGCCGCGGCAGATGATAACCGAGGCGCTTTTGCGGGAGGCGGATGCCGTCGGCTACGGCGGCGGGTTCGCGGTGGTCATCTCCATCGAAGGCGGCGAGGCTGCGGCCAAGCGCACCTTCAACCCGCATCTGGGGGTCGAGGGCGGCCTGTCGGTGCTGGGCACCAGCGGCATTGTGGAGCCGATGAGCCAGCAGGCGCTTCTGGATACGCTGCAAATCGAAATCCACCAGGCAGCGTTGAAAAGCCGCCGCCTGATTTTAGCCCCCGGCAACTACGGGCTGGACTACCTGTCCGCCAACTACCCCGTGCTGCACGAGATCCCTGTCGTAAAAATCTCAAATTTCATCGGCGAGGCGCTGGATATGGCAGCGGCGGAGCACTTCGCGGAGGTGCTGCTCGTCGGGCATGTGGGCAAGCTCGTCAAGCTGGCGGGCGGCATCATGAACACCCACTCCCGCTGTGCCGACTGCCGCACTGAGCTGTTCTGCGCCCATGCGGCGCTCTGCGGCGCGGACGCGGCGACCTGCCGCGCCCTGATGGACGCCGCCACGACAGACGCCTGTCTGGACATTCTGGACGCCGCGCAGCTGCGGGAGCCGGTCATGGCCAGCCTGCTCACAGCGATCCAGCTGCATCTGGACCGCCGCGCGGCGGGGGCGTTCAAGGTCGGCGCGGTGCTGTTCTCAAACCGGAACGGCCCGCTGGGCCAGACAAAAACTGCCGATACACTGTTAAAATTGTGGAAGGAAGCCTGACATGGTACATTTTGTGGGGGCCGGTCCCGGCGCACCGGACCTGATTACCCGGCGCGGCGCGGCCCTGCTGCAAACGGCGGACTGCATCATCTATGCGGGCAGTCTGGTCAACCCGGCGCTGCTGGGGCTGGCGGGGCCGGACTGCACCATCTATAACAGCGCCGAGATGACGCTGGAGCAGGTGCTTGCCGTCATGAAAGAAAACGAAGCAGCGCACAAAACCACCGTGCGCCTGCACACGGGCGACCCCTGCCTGTACGGCGCAATCCGGGAACAGATGGACGCGCTGGACGCCATGGGCATCGCCTACGACGATACGCCCGGCGTGTCGAGCTTCTGCGGTGCGGCGGCGGCGCTGAACGCCGAGTACACGCTGCCCGGCGTCAGCCAGACCGTCATCATCACCCGCATGGAGGGCCGTACCCCTGTGCCCGAAGGTGAGCGGCTGGCCGCGCTGGCCGCCCACGGGGCGACGATGGTCATTTTCCTCTCCATCGGCCTGATCGACAGGGTGCAGGACGCGCTTCTGCAGGGCGCGTACACCGCCGCGACCCCTGCCGCCGTTGTCTACAAGGCAACGTGGCCGGAACAGAAAATTGTACATTGCACCGTCGGAACGCTGGCCGAAAGCACCCGCGCGGCGGGCATCACCAAGACGGCGCTCATCGTCGTCGGGGACTTTTTGGCCGCACAATATGACCGCAGCAAGCTGTATGACCCGGCGTTCACAACGGAGTTCCGAAGGGGGACGGACCGATGACCTGCGCGTACATTGCGTTCACGGCGCGGGGACTGGCGCTGGCGCAGCAGCTGGCGGCAGCCTGCCCCGGCAGCGTGGCCCGCGGCGGTGCGGACGGCGTCCGTCTGACCGATTGGACCGCTGCGCAGTTTGCACAAAGCGACGCACTGATTTTTGTAGGAGCTGCCGGGATCGCGGTGCGGGCCATCGCGCCCCACTGCCGCAGCAAGGCTGCAGACCCCGCCGTCGTTGTGCTGGATGAGGGCGGGCAGTTCGCCATTCCGCTGCTGTCGGGGCATCTGGGCGGCGCAAACGAGCTGGCACAGCGGCTGGCGGCGGTCTGCCATGCCGTGCCGGTCATCACGACGGCCACCGACGGACGCGGCGTTTTTGCCGTGGACGAGTGGGCCAAGCGCCAGAACTGCGCCGTGGCCGAGCCGGAGCGCATCCGCTACGTGAGCGGGGCACTGCTGGCCGGGCAGAGCGTTTGCTATGCCGCCGACTGGGCTGTTTCCGGCACGCCGCCCGCGGGTGTGGAGGCTGCCGCCGCCGCTGACCGCGCAGATTTTGCGCTGACGCTGACCCCGATGGGTGAGGCGCTGCACCTGATTCCCCGCATTGCGGTGTTGGGGGTCGGCTGCAGGCGCGGCACGACGGCGGAAAAGTTGGAAACAGCCTTTGCGGCCTTCTGCGCGGAGCACCATTTTGCCCCGCAGGGCATTGTCCGCGCAGCCAGCATTGACTTGAAAAAGGATGAGCCGGGTCTGGCGGCGTTCTGCCGGGCGCACGGCTGGGAGATGGACTTTTATACCGCCGCTGCTCTGCGCACAGCTAAAGGCCGCTTTACGTCCTCCGGCTTTGTGCAGAGCATCACGGGCGTGGACAATGTCTGTGAGCGTGCGGCGGTGCTGGCTGCAGACGGGGTGCTGTTCATCCCGAAGTGGGCGCGGGACGGCGTGACCCTTGCCGTGGCGCTGGCCCCCTTTGCCCCGGATTGGAGATGGAAAAATGATGAACCGTAGTCTTGTGTATGTGGTGGGCCTCGGCCCGGGCGGTGCGCAGTATTTGACCGCCCAGGCGCAGACTGCCCTGCAGGCCGCCGACGTGCTGTGCGGCTACACGGTCTACATCGACCTTGTGCGCCCGCTTTACCCGGATAAAGAGGTCTACGCTACCGGCATGACGCGGGAGCTTGACCGCTGCCGTTGGGCGCTGGAAACGGCAAAGGGCGGCAAGACGGTGGCGCTCGTCTGCTCCGGCGACGCCGGGGTCTACGGCATGGCCAGCCCGCTGCTGGAGCTGGCGGAGCACTGCCCGGAGGTAGAGATCGAGATCGTGCCCGGCCTGACCGCCGCTTTGAGCGGGGCCGCGGTGCTGGGTGCGCCGTTGGCACACGATTTTTGCGTGATTTCGCTGTCGGACCGTCTGACGCCGTGGGTCGTCATTGAAAAGCGGCTTGCCTGCGCCGCGGCGGGGGATTTCTGCCTGGCGCTCTACAACCCGTCGTCCAAAGGCCGCGCCGACTACCTGCAAAAGGCCGTTCGCATTCTGCGGGACAATGGCAAGGGCCCGGACACGGTCTGCGGGCTGGTGCGCTACATTGGCCGGGACGGCCAGACCGCACGGCTGCTGACGCTGGCCGAGCTGGAGGACACCGCCGTGGATATGTTCACAACGGTCTTTGTCGGCAACGCTGCAACGCAGATTTTACAGGGCAGAATGGTTACGCCAAGGGGGTATCGCGGCGTATGAATGTGGTGGTTTTCAGCGGTACAACGGAGGGACGCAGTTTCTCCCGCGCGCTGGCTGCGCTCGGCGCGGCGGTCACGGTCTGTGTGGCGACAGAGCTGGGGGCCGAGGAGCAGGGCTGCACCGACGGTATCACGGTGCGCACCGGGCGGTTGGACGCCGAAGGAATGACGGCGCTGCTGCGCGGTGCGGCGCTCTGCGTTGACGCGACCCACCCGTATGCCGCCGAGGCAACGCGCAATATCCGTGCGGCGGCAGCGGCGGCGGGAGTTGAATATCACCGTCTGCTGCGCCCCGCCAGCCCCCTGCCCGCGGGCAGTGTGGTGCTGGCTGATGCCGCCCGGGCCGCCGCGTATCTGGCAGACAGACCGGGGCGCGTCCTGCTGGCGACGGGTGCCAAGGAACTGCCCGCCTTCGCAGCGCTCGACTCGGCGCGGCTCTACCCGCGCGTTCTGCCGACGCTGGCAGGTATCGCAGCATGCGAGGCAGCGGGCGTTCCGCACCGCAATATCCTTGCGATGCAGGGGCCTTTTACGAAAGAATTAAATGCGGCACTGCTGCACCAGTTCCATATCGACTATATGGTCACGAAGGACGGCGGCGCGGCGGGCGGCTTTGCCGAAAAGGCCGAGGCCGCCGCCCGGTGCGGCGTGCAGCTCATTGTGCTGCGCCGCCCGGACGACGAGGGCGAGACCACGGACACAATTTTACAGCGATGCAGGGAGCTTTTATGAAGATCACATTGGTGGGCATGGGCAGCGGGGCGCCCGGCAGCCTGACAGCGGCAGGGCTGGAGACGCTGCGCGGAGCGGAGCTGATCATCGGCGCGCGCCGCCTGCTGGAAAACCTGCCCGAGGGCTGCACGGCAAACCGCGCAGCCCTCTATAAAACGAACGAAATTTGCGCATTGCTGCGGCAGACAGATTGCGCGGAGACCGTGGTGGTTTTCAGCGGCGACACGGGCTTCTACTCCGGCGCGGCGGCGCTCTGCCGCGCATTGGACGATGCGAGTCTGCCGTACACGGTGCTGCCCGGCGTTTCCAGCGTGCAATTATTGGCCGCGGCGCTGGGCCGCCCGTGGCAGGGCTGGCGGCTCGTCTCCGCCCACGGCTGTGCCTGTGACCCGGTGGCCGCCTGCCGCGCAGGCGGGACAACCTTTTTCCTGACCGGCGGCAGCGAGACCCCCGCGACGCTCTGCCAACAGCTGGCGGACGCCGGGCTGGGCGACGCTGCGGCCACGGTGGGGGAGAACCTCGGTACGCCGTCCCAGCGGCTTGTGCCCGGCACGGCGCAGGAGCTGGCCGCACAGCGCTTTGCACCGCTCAGTGTCCTGCTTGTGGAAAATGTGCCCGCGCCCCTGCGCCGCAGTCCCGGCCTGCCCGATGCAGCGTTCATCCGCGGCAAAACGCCGATGACCAAGCAGGAGGTCCGCGCTGCCGCGCTGGCCAAGCTGGCTGTGCGCCCCACAGATACCCTCTGGGATGTGGGCGCGGGCACCGGCAGTGTCAGTGTGGAGCTGGCGCTGGCCGCCCCTGCGGGCCGGGTCTGCGCCGTGGAGTGCGACGCGGAAGCCTGTGAGCTTATCCGTCAGAACCGCGCAAAATTTGCGGTGCAAAATCTGCACCTTACCGAGGGCCTTGCCCCCGCCGCACTGGCAGACTGGCCCGCGCCGGACGCTGTTTTTATCGGCGGCAGCAAGGGCAGTCTGCGGGCTGTCGTCGATGCCGCGTTGGCCGCGAACCCCGATGCACGGCTTTGTATCAGCGCCATTGCGCTGGAAACTCTACAGGAGGCCGTTGCGGCCCTGACGGCCCACGGCCTGACCGCCCAGGTCACACAAATCGCAGTCAGCCGCAGCCGGGCGGCGGGCAGCCTGCACCTGCTCATGGCGAACAACCCGGTTTTCTTGATCGCGAGGGAGTAAAAATGCTGCAATTGGTTCTGGCTGCACCCCGCTCCGGCAGCGGAAAAACAACGGCAGCCTGTGCGCTGCTGGCGGCGCTGACTGCCCGCGGGCTGACCCCCTGCGCGTTCAAGTCGGGGCCGGACTACATCGACCCGATGTTCCACCGCGCGGTGCTGGGCGTCGAAAGCCACAATCTCGACCTGTTTTTCTCTGCACCGCAGACCGCCCGCGCACTCTACGCCCGGCACGCGGCGGGGCACGGCGCGGCAGTCGTCGAGGGGGCCATGGGCTACTACGACGGCCTTGGCGGCGTGACCGACACGGCCAGCGCGTGGCAGCTGGCCGATACGCTGGACCTGCCCGCGCTGCTCGTTGTGCGGCCCAAGGGGGCAAGCCTGACGCTGGCGGCGGAGCTGCGCGGGCTGACGGCGTTCCGCACACCGCACCATATCGCAGGAATTTTGCTCAATGATTGTACGCAAGGATTGTGCGCTCTGCTGAAGCCGATGCTCGAAAAAGAGACCGGTCTGCCCGTGGTCGGCTGCCTGCCGCCGCTGCCCGAGGCCGCGATAGAAAGCCGCCACCTCGGTCTGAAAACCGCCGCAGAGATCGACGATCTGCAGCGCAAGATACAGCTCTTATCCGATGCCGCGCAGCAAACCATCGACTGGCCGCTGCTGCACACCCTGTTTGACCGCCCCGCGCCCGCCGCAGTGCCGTGCACGGTGCCCCCGCCGCGGGTGCGCCTTGCCGTGGCAAGGGACGCCGCGTTCTGCTTTACCTACGCCGAAACGCTGGAGGCACTGCGGGAAAACGGCGCGGAGCTGTGCTTTTTCAGCCCGCTGGCCGACACGGCGCTGCCGGATAATATCGGCGGGCTTTACCTGCCGGGCGGCTACCCCGAGCTGTACGCCGCCCGGCTGGCCGCGAACGCCCCCCTGCGCGCCGCCGTAAAAAGCGCCGTGCAGGGCGGCCTGCCCACCGTGGCCGAGTGCGGCGGCTTTTTGTACCTGGGCAGGACATTACAGGACGCCGACGGCACGCCCCACCCGATGGCGGGCGTGCTGCCCGGGCAGGGCTTCAAGGTCGGGCGGCTTGTGCGGTTCGGCTACGCCCGCCTGACCGCCCGCGCCGACAGTATGCTGTTCCGCGCGGGGGAGACCCTGCCCGTCCACGAGTTCCATCACTGGGACTCCACCGAAAACGGCGATGCGTTCACCGCTGCCAAGGTAAACGGGCGGCAGTGGGCGTGCGGCTTTGCCAATGCACGTCTCTACGCGGGTTTTCCGCATCTCTACTGGGCAGGTACGCCGCTGCCGAAGCGCTTTGCGGCTGCAGCCGAACATTATATAAAGGAAACATCATGACCGAAAACGAACTGAAAAACCTGCTTGCAGCCGTTACCCCGCCGGACGAGGCCGCCCGCGCCGCAGCCCACGCCCACTGGGCTGCGCTGGCAAAGCCTTTGGGCGGACTGGGTCGGCTGGAAGCCATGGTCGAGGACGCCGCCGCGCTGACCGGCGACCCCGTGCCGGACGTCAGCCGCCGTGCGGTGCTGGTGCTCTGCGCGGACAACGGCGTTGTGGCGCAGGGCGTCAGCCAGACCGATGCCTCCGTGACCCGCGCTGTGCTCGAAAACCTGACCGCCCACCGCACGAGCGTCTGCCGTATGGCCGCCGCGGCCCACTGCGACGTCGTGCCCGTCGATATGGGCATTGCGGGCGCACCCGTGCCCGGCGCGACGGACTGCCGCATTGCTGCGGGCACGGCTGACTTTACCACCGGCCTGGCTATGACCCGCGCACAGGCCGTGCAGGCCATCGCCGCGGGCATTGCGCTGGTGCGCGCGCAGAAGCAGAACGGCGCACAGCTGCTGGCGACGGGGGAAATGGGCATCGGCAACACAACGACGTCCAGCGCCGTGGCCAGCGTGCTGCTGGGCCGCCCTGTGGCCGAGATGACCGGGCGAGGCGCGGGACTTTCCGACGCAGGACTGCAGCGCAAAATAGATGCGATAGAACGCGGCATTGCCCGCAGCCACCCCGACGCCGCGGACCCGCTGGGGGTGCTGGCGGCGCTGGGCGGCTTTGATATTGCCGGGCTGTGCGGCGTGTTTCTGGGCGGTGCGCTCGAAAGGCTGCCCATCGTGATGGACGGATTCATCAGCGGCGTGGCGGCGCTGTGCGCGGTGCGGCTCTGCCCCGCGGCGGAAAAGGCCGTTTTCGCCAGCCATGTGTCCAGCGAGCCAGCCGCACATATTGTGCTGGACGCGCTGTGCAAAAAACCGCTTATCACCGCAGAGCTGCATCTGGGCGAGGGCACGGGCGCGGTGGCCAGCCTGCCGCTGTGGGATATGGCGCTGGCCGTCTACAACGGCTGCTACTCGTTTGCGGAGGGCGGCATCACGCCGTACACCCCGCAGTGCTGACGCTGGTCATCGGCGGCGCGGCCAGCGGCAAAAGCGCCTATGCGGAGTCGCTCTGCCTGCGTGCACCGCTGCCGCGCACCTATCTGGCGACGATGCAGGTATGGGACGCCGAGTGCGCCGCCCGCGTGGCGAAGCACCGCGCCATGCGGGCCGAAAAGCAGTTCACCACGGTAGAGTGCCCGCTGCACCTGGACCGCGTGGCCCTGCCCCGGCGCGGCACCGTGCTGCTGGAGGACCTGGGCAACCTGGCCGCCAATGAGCTGTATGACCCCGACGGTGCAGGGACGGAAACCGCGGCGGCGATCCTGCGGGGCATTGACAAGATGCTGCTGCAATGTGATACTCTGATTGTGGTTTCCAACGAGGTGTTCAGCGGTGGGGCAGACTATGCGGGCGATACGGACCGCTATCTGCGCGCGCTGGCCGCCGCCAACAACGCTGCGGCGGCGCGGGCAGACCGCGTGGTGCGCGTTGTCTGCGGCATCCCCGTCTATTACAAAGGAAGTGAAGGTCCGTGACAGCTTTACAGACGATTGCGGTGGCGTTCGCCATGTTTTCGGCCCTGCCGATGCCGCAGTTCGACTGGAACGAAAAAAATATGCGGTACGCGCTCTGCGCCTTCCCGCTGGTGGGGGTGGTGTGCGGCGCACTGTGGTGCGTCTGCGGCGTGCTGCCGCTGCCTGCGGCGGCCCGCACGGCAGGGTTCTGCCTTGTGCCGGTCTGGGTCACGGGCGGCATCCATCTGGACGGCTACGCCGACACCTGCGACGCACTTTCAAGCTACGGCGATACCGCGAAGAAGCTGGAAATTTTAAAGGACCCCCACTGCGGCGCGTTCGCGGTTATCCGGCTGTGCAGCTACTTTGCGGCGTATTTTGCGCTGTGCGGCTGTGTGGCGTTCACCCCGCGGGTCGGCGTGCTCTGGACGCTGGCGCTGGTGGGGGAGCGGGCGCTGTCCGGGCTGGCCGTGGCGGCGTTCCCGCTGGCGAAAAACACCGGCCTTGCCCACACCTTTGCCACGGCGGCGGACCGCGTCCGCGTGCGGCAGGTGCTGGCCGTGCTCTGCGCCATGCTGGCCGTGGGGCTGACTGCACTGGGCGGCTGGGCGTTGGTACTGGCCGCAGGCTGCGTTTTTGCGCGGTACTACGTTGTTTCCAAAAAGCAGTTTGGCGGTGTGACCGGTGATCTGGCCGGGTGGTTCCTGCAAAAATGCGAGATCTGGATGCTGGCGGCGCTGGCCGCCTGCCAATGGCTGGGGGTGCTGTAAATGGTGTTTGTGACAGGGCCGCTCTGCAGCGGCAAGCGCACCTTTGCGCAAAAGCTCGGTGGGCGGCAGGTGTACGACGTGCAGGATTTGGCCGCCGACGCCGCCGATTTGAACCGGCTGGCCGACGAGCTGGCAGATTATGATGTTGTGACCGCGGCGGAGGTCGGCGGCGGCGTTGTGCCGATTGACCCCGCCGCGCGTGCCGCGCGGGAGGCGGCGGGCCGTCTGGCCTGTCTGCTGGCCGCGCGGGCGGACTGCGTTGTGCAGATGTTTTGCGGTCTGCCGACGATTTTGAAAGGAGAACTTCCGAAATGCTGATTTATTTACTGCGCCACGGCCTGACCGAGTACAACGCCCAGAAGCGCTATCAGGGTCAGCGGGACATCCCGCTTTCGCCCGAGGGGCTGGCCCAGCTGCGCCGGGCTGATATTGACCCGAAGGTTGTCTATATTTCCACGCTGCAGCGTACAAGGCAGACAGCGGAGGTGCTGTTCCCGGACGCGGAGCTCGTGCCCGTGGACGGGCTGAAGGAGATGTGCTTCGGCAGCTTTGAAGGCCGCAATTATATTGAGATGGAGCACGACCCCGACTATCAGGCGTGGGTCGCCGCCAACTGCGAGAGCAGCTGCCCCGACGGTGAGCGCAAGGATGATTTCAGTGACCGCGTATGCCGCACGTTTGCGGCGCTGGTGGACAAGGCGCTGGCCGACGGCGAGGAAATGCTGGTGATCCTGGCCCACGGCGGCACCCAGATGGCCGCGTTGGAGCGCTACGGCGTGCCGCGCCGCAGCTATTACCGGTGGTGCGGCCCCAACGCGGGCGGCTATGTGCTGGACGCCCGCGACTGGGCGGCGCGGCATGAGCTGCGTTTGGTCAAGACCGTGCAGTACACGAAGGAGAGCACATGCTGATCTTTTGGGCGGTGCTGGGCGGCTTTTTGCTGGACGCTCTGTTTGGCGACCCGGCGTGGCTGCCGCATCCGGTGGTGCTCATGGGCCGGTGCATCTCGGCGCTGGAAAAGCACCTGCGCACCGCACTGCCCAAAACGCCGCGGGGCGAGCTGGCCGGCGGGGCCGCGGTGGCCGCGGTGCTGCCGCTGGGCACGCTGGCCGTTACCGGGCTTGCCTGCTGGGCCGCGGCAAGGCTCCATCCGGCGCTGGGGCTGGCGTTGCAAATGCTCTGGTGCGGCCAGGCGCTGGCTGCCAAGGGTCTTGCACAGGAGAGCCGCAATGTGTACAAGGAACTGGCAAAGGGCGACCTGCCCGCGGCCCGCAGGGCCGTGGCCCGCATCGTGGGCCGTGACACGCAAAACCTGACCGCCGCGGGCGTGACCAGAGCCGCCGTGGAGACCGTGGCCGAGAACGCCAGCGACGGCGTCATTGCGCCGCTTTTGTATATGCTCCTTGGCGGGGCACCGCTGGCGCTGACCTACAAGGCCATCAACACCATGGACAGCATGC